>Ga0316208_1002799_pt1 | contig 13500 bp, 6 predicted proteins | sample 3monopyrite_MG_FD_204944 | JGI IMG/M metagenome (GOLD analysis project Ga0316208, IMG submission 204944) | Microbial mat bacterial communities from mineral coupon in-situ incubated in ocean water Damariscotta River, Maine, United States -... | ecosystem: Environmental > Aquatic > Marine > Coastal... | reverse complement strand
CGGAGAGACTCTACATATCAAGTTAAATAAAGGTATTCCCGTTTATAATACTGACTGGGTATCAAACAAGGAACTCAGAAGAGAGTTTGAAATCCCTTCAATAGATGACCTTGAGATTACTAGTACAAATGCTTCAGTTCAAGATAATAGATCAATGATTAAACTTAATCTAAGTCAATCTATAGATAATGAACTATTCTCTGATACACTTATCAAGATTAGTCCAGAAGTAAAATATACTATAGATTTCACGTCATATGGGATTGATATTATTGGCAACTTTGAGTCTGGTAAGACTTATGAGTTAGTTGTGAATAAAGAATTAACGAGTATTTATGGTAAAAGTCTCAAGACGAGCTATACCTCTATGGTTACTTTCTCAAAGATTGAACCAAGTATTAGCTTTACTGCAAAGGATATGATTTATCTATCTAAAAAGAAGTCAAGAAATATAGGTTTATCAGTAGTGGGATTAGATTCCGTTGAAGTAACTATATCAAAAATATATGAAAATAATTTACTAGAATTTCTTAGGAAGGGAAAAGATAAAGACTATCGCTACAACAATGGTGACTGGAATCATTATTCGTCATATTCAACAAGTCGATATGGAGATGTGATTTCTAAAGAAATTCTAAATCTTAGCGAGTTAGCGTCTAACAGTGTAGTTAAAGCATTTGACTTCAGTATTGATGATAAAATAAAAAAGAATGGCTTATATGTATTAAAAGTATCTTCACCAGACGAGTATTGGGTGCAAGAAAGTCAATTGGTAGCTCTATCTGATATAGGATTGATAGTAAAGAAATCTAATGATGATTTATATGTTTTTGCGAATTCTCTAAGTAAAGCTGAGAGCTTATCAGGAGTTGAAGTATCTGTAATGAGTTCTAAGAATCAAATAGAATTCAAAGCTAATACAAATTCAAGTGGGCTAGCTATCATAAAAGATTATAAATCTAAAGGTATAGTGAACATCCATCCATCCATGATTATTGCAAAGAAAGGTACTGATGTAAATTACTTGCCTCTTGATGGTAAGTTTATGGTCAAGGATTATGAATTTGATACTCGTGGAGCAAATGCGAACAATTATAAAGCCTTCTTCTATGGTGACCGTAAGTTATATAGACCTAATGAAACTGTAAACTTAGCAGGAATTATTAGAGATAAGCATTGGAAGAATTTGAATAGTATTCCAATTACTGCTAAAATCACTTCTCCAACAGGTAGCCTTTATAAAGAAATTAAAATCACTTTAAATTCAGAAAGTGGCTTTGACTCGCAAATACATTTTCCTGCCAATGTAATTACAGGAACTTACTCTGCTCAGTATTACTTGAATAATAATATTCTGTTAGGCAGATATGAATTTAAAGTTGAAGAGTTTATGCCTGATAGGTTAAAAATAACAATGGAGTCAGCTAAAGATGTTTATTCTGAAAGTGACACTATTGATATTTCTGCAACTGTAAATAATTTATATGGTACTATTGCCAAAAATAGAAAATATGAATTAGAAATTTATACTGGAAAGAAGTATCTATATTTTGACAAGTTTAAAGATTATAGTTTTAACCTTGAATTAGCTAATAATATCACTTATGATTCTTATAATACTGTGACTACCGGGAAAACTAATGATGAAGGCAGATTAGGATATATCTCTAAACTATCAGGAATCTATAAGAACAATGGAATCTTGAAATCAACTGCTAATCTAGTAGTATTTGATGAAAATGGGAGACCTGTCAGGAAATCTATTTCTTATGATATACATACTCAAGATGTATTCTATGGAATTGGCAGTTTTGATTATTATAATGATATTGAATCTAATATTTCTATTCCAATCATTGCAATAGATAAAAACCAAAAGCTAAAGAAAAATCAGAAATTACAAGTCCAAATCGTTAGACATAGCTGGAATTCAGTTCTAGTTAGAAATAATAACGGCTACTACAGATATAAATCTCAGAAAGAAGAACATATAGAAGTCGATAAAGAAATCACATTCTATGATAAGAAGACTAAGTATGATTTCAGAGCTAATAGGTCTGGCAGTTATGAAATTAGAGTTCGTGGAATTGGTGATAAGAATTATACTTCACGTGAATTCTATTGTTACTATTGGGGCGGTTGGAATGATAATGTAGCTGGTGACTTTGAAATAGATAAAGAAGGCAAGATTATTATTGAACCTGAAAAGTCTTCTTACTATGAAAATGAGCAATGTAAGGTGATATTCAAGACTCCATTTGATGGAAAGCTACTTGTAACTCTTGAGAGAAATGGAATTTATTTTAATAAATATATTACTGCAAAAAATAAGAGTGCCTCACTAGTTATTGACCTAAAAGATGAATACATCCCAAATGTGTACATATCAGCAATTCTATTCAAAGAAGTTGATAATGGAGCTATGCCACTTACTGTAGCTTATGGATATAAGTCAATCAAAGTTGAGAAGAAGAGTAATAAGATTGATGTAGAGATAATTGCTCCAGATAAAATCCAATCAAACATTACTCAGAAAATCAAGATTAAAACCAGCTCTAAGAAGAAGAATGTACATCTAACTCTTGCGGCTGTTGATGAAGGAATCTTACAAATAACGAATTACAAAACTCCCAATCCTTATGATTTCTTTTACCAGAAATATGGATTGGATGTTAATTCATATACTATGTATCCTTACATTTACCCAGAGTTAAACTTATCAAATGATAATTCAGGTGGTGATGGTGATGAAGAAGGTATTAATAATGATGGAAGAACAAATCCACTGGCAAATAAAAGAGTGAAACTACTTGCGAAATGGAGCGGCATTCTTAAAACTGATAAGAATGGGATGGCTGAAGTAAATCTTGACATACCTCAATTCTCTGGTGCAGTAAGGCTTATGGCAGTTGCTTATAAGGCTAAGTCATTTGGCTCCGCTGAGAAGGAAATGAAGGTTGTTGACCCAATAGTTATTAGTTCTTCAATTCCAAGATTCCTAAGTCCAAAAGATACATTTGATTTAGTAGTAACTATGTCGAATACTGAAGATAAATCTGCTAAGGCTAAAGTAAACTTAAAGCTTGATAGTATGCTTACATTAGTTGGCAATAGTAATAAAGAAATCAATATCAAAGCAAACTCTGAAGAGCAGGTAGAATTTAAGGTAGCGGCAATTAATGCAATCGGTTTGTCTAAGATTAAAGTTACTGTAAATGCGCATAATAAGGTCTTCAAAGAGGAAACTGATATTACTGTTAGACCTGTTACTTCTCTTCAGAAGAAATCAGGCAATGGTAAGATGGCATCAGGTAAAGAACTAAAGCTTGACCTAATCTCTAATTTCATTCCTGAAACTAATAAATCAAAAGTAGTAATAGCAAAATCTCCATTAATTGGACAACTAGATAATTTAAGTGAATTACTCAAGTATCCTCATGGGTGTTTAGAGCAAACAACATCAAAAGTATTCCCTCAGTTATATTTTAAAGATTTATTAGAAATATCAGATGGTGGGTCAACTAAATATGCAGTAGTTGTTGCAAATGATAATATCAATGCGGCAATTACTAAATTATTTTCAATGCAACTCTATGATGGAGGCTTGGCTTACTGGCCAGGTGGATACTATTCTCATCAGTGGGGAACAATTTATGCTACTCATTTCTTAACTGAGGCTAAGAATGCAGGATTTAATGTCAATCAAACTTCCTTGGACAAACTTTATAAATATATTCGTAATAATTGTATAGCGAATAAACTAGATAGAGAATATTACTATAATGGTAGTTGGTATCATAGAGATAGCTATTCAAGAAATATATTTTATGCTTTGTATGTACTTGCAACTGCCGGTCAGTTTGAGAAGAGTACAATGAATCTATATAAAGGTCAACTTGACAAGCTAACTGAAGATTCGAGATTCTTATTAGCATCAGCATACAGATTAGCTGGTGACACTCAAAGCTATAATGAAATAATTCCATCCGCTTATAATGATGAAGATATAAGACGTACTACAGGCGGTACATTCTCTTCCAACATAAGAAATATGTCTATGAGTTTATTATCTATGTTAGAGGTAGATGTCAGTAATCCAATGGTGACAACACTATCTACGAAACTCGCTAAAAGAATGAAAAATGAATCTTATATGTCAACTCAGGACAGGGCTTTTTCTATGCTTGCTTTGGGTAAATTGTCATCAAAAATGGCTAATGGAAATGCCGATGGTGAAATCATTTTTTATGATAAAGTATTTAAACTTGGCAGTGAGAATTTCCTAACTAAGAAGTTCGAGAATACCCATATAAATATTAAATCAACTGGAGCTGAAGACCTTTACTACTTCTGGGAATCGAGTGGGCTAACTGCTGACGGTTCATTCAAAGAGGAAGACAGCAAATTGAAAGTGTCTAGGCAGTATTACGATAGGTTAGGTAATAAAATAGATGATAATTTTGCTCAAGGTGATTTAGTAATTGTAGAATTAAAAATAGAACTAATAGACAAAATTGATGAAGTAGAGAATATTGCAATAACTGATATGTTGCCATCAGGTTTAGAAATAGACAATCCAAGACTGAATTATAACCAAGCTAGCTATTCTTGGATGAAAGCAAGTTTACCTGAATATTTAGATGTCCGAGATGATAGAATTAATTTATTTACTTCTCTTAATAGCAATCTCAAAATTAAAAAGTTTTACTACCAATGTAGAGCTGTTACCAAAGGTAAATTCAACAAGGGTGTTGTGAGTGCTGATGCAATGTACGATGGCTCTTACAGGTCTTATCATGGTGGCGGAGCTATAACAATTAAGTGAAGCTAGTAGGGAAAATATTAATTTCTATAGTTGCAATATTTTTCATTCTCAATTTCATTACACCACTTGAAGTTGAGATTGATTATTCTAAAGTTGTATATGATAGAAATGGTGAGATACTATCTACATTCTTGAATAAAAGTGATAAATGGAGATTTAAGTCAGAGCTTAGTGAAGTAAGTAACAAGTTCAAGGATGCTATTATTCATAAAGAAGATAAGTATTTCTATTATCATTTTGGTTTTAATCCCATTGCCATCACAAGAGCCACTTATGACAATTTAACAAGTGGAGAAGTGGTTTCGGGTGCATCGACAATTACGATGCAACTAGCGAGACTTCTTGAGCCAAAAGAACGTACCTTAATTAATAAACTCATAGAGTTGTTCCGTGCTGTTCAGTTAGAATTATACTATTCTAAGGACGAAATACTAAATATGTATATCGACTTGATACCTTTTGGTAGCAATATCGAAGGGGTAAAATCAGCATCAATATTTTACCTTAATAAGAAGCCTAATTCCCTTAGTTTATCTGAATCAATTGCACTTTCATTAATACCTAACAATCCTAACAAATTTAAAATTGGGAAATATAATGATAGGATTAATGAAGCTAAGAATAAATATATAGAAGAATATATTAGTGACGAAGCATTTGATATTAATGAGTTAGAAGATGCAAAAAATGAAGTATTCTATTCTCGAAGACATAAACGACCAAAGAATGCACTTCACTTATCTACAAGACTAATAAAAGAAAATAGAAATGAATCTAATATAAACTCTACCTTAGACTATGGGACTCAATCACAAATAGAAAACTTCACAGGTAGTTATATTAGTGGTTTAAATTATATAGGTATTCATAATGCTTCAGTAATTGTTATTGATAATCAGACTGGTGAGGTAGTATCTTACCTAGGTTCAAACAATTTTAATGATTCACTAAATGCAGGGCAAGTTGATGGCGTAAAAGCAATACGGTCACCGGGAAGTACACTAAAGCCATTGGTATATTTGCTAGCTATGGATAAAGGCATTATTACTCCAAAGACCAAACTGCTAGATATTCCTTTTACTTTCGGAAACTATTCACCTCTTAATTTTGATAGGAAGTTTAATGGTATGGTAACAGCAGAAAAAGCACTCTCACAGTCACTAAATATTCCTGCCGTTTATCTACTGAATGAATTAGGTACTAGTAAGTTTATTCAATCGCTAATGAAGCTGAATTTCAAGTCTATATCAAAAAATGAACGAAAGCTTGGACTGTCAGTTGTGCTTGGTGGCTGTGGTGTAACACTAGAAGAATTATCCAGATTATACTATTGCATAGCCAATGATGGGATGTATAAACAGGTAACTTATCTTATTGATAATCGAGACAGTACATATCAAGAAATTCTAAACCCTGAAGCAACTGCTATTACAAAAACTATTCTGTCAAAACTCACTCGACCTGATTACCCTGCGAATTATGAGTATGCTTACAAGTTGCCAAAGATTGCTTGGAAGACTGGTACTTCTTACGGTAGGAAAGATGCTTGGAGTATTGGCTTTTCAGATAAATATACAGTTGGCGTATGGGTAGGTAATTTCAATAACAAAAGTGTATCTACTCTAACAGGAGCTTCAATCGCAACACCTCTATTATTTGATATATTTAATATAGTAGAATCTAATAATTCCGAGGTCTTAGCTGAAGATAATATAGATTTATCTATACGAAATGTATGTTCTCATTCTGGTTTAATTCCTAATTCTAAATGTAATAATTTTATTGAAGATTATTATATCCCTTTCAAATCCTCAACTCAAGAATGCACTCATATTCAAGATGTATATGTCTCCACAGATGAAAAATATAGATACTGTAGTGATTGCTTACCATATAAAAATTATAAAACTAAATCTTTAGAAATGATTGACCCTCTCTTACTTGATTATTATGTACAGAATCGAATCACACATAAAGAATTCACTCAACATAATCCAGACTGCTCAAGGGTTAATATTGCGAAGAAACCAAATATCAATTCACCACTAGACAATCAGCAATATTTAATAAATCCTGAAACAGATAAAATTAAACTAGCGGCTGTTCTTTCCCACCAAACTGATGGTTGCTCTTGGTTTATTAATAATCAACTGTACATCTCAAACTCAGGTGAGAGTGTATTTTTCAAACCTGAGCATGAGGGTGAGTATAAAATATCTTGTACTGATAATCTTGGTCAGACTGCGACTGTGATTATCAAAGTGAAATACATCTAAAAATCACCATAATATACCTGAAAGCATGATAACTTCAATTCATTACGCCATAGGTCAACCACCTGATTTCTATCATCTAATACAAACTCAATCTGATATTTTCCTTCAATGAAATTATCAAATAGCTCACGTTTAATGATGGCATCCTTACGCATATCATCTTCTTTTCGCATTTCTAGTAAGTCATATCCTATTCCATGTGTATTGAGCCAAGTAATTGTCTTATCTTTATAAGTATCATATCTGCCTGAGAATAAAATAATATTAGTTCCAAGTTGCTTATTAAGTTAGCTACTGGCTCATTTAACTTATCCTTATCGCATTCTGATGCAATATATGGGTCTCTGCCATTAAGAAGTGATAGAGTGCCGTCAAGGTCGCATATAATTGCTTTTGGAAGATTCGTATCTTGCACTCTATATTCTGGTTCATCTATAACTCTTTTCTTAGTTTTTCTCATCCTGTATCTCTTTTGTTTATCTTGTTGATTTATCATAATGCAATATTATAAGGCGAGTACGCAAAGTATTATCGTAGCAGAAATAATCATAAAAATAAAAATATTATTCCACTACGAAAATACTTTGCGTAGTAGTAATTTAAGTTTGTATATTCAAGTAAATGATAACACATAAATAAGAAATAATATGCCAGCAAATAAATCAGCACTAATTAGATACAAGGTCATAGATGAATGTCTTCGTAATAAATATCGTAAGTATTCACTTAATGATTTAGTAGATGCAGTTTCAGATGCTCTATATGAATATGAAGGTTTAGATAATGGTATTAGCGTTCGTACTGTTCAATTAGACATCCAAACTATGCGTTCCGATAAACTCGGATATAATGCACCAATTGTTGTATTTGATAGAAAATATTATAAATATGATGATGAAGATTATAGTATTACGAACCTACCTATCACTTCAAATGATTTGGAAAGAATGAATGAAGCTGTTGGCTTGCTTAGACAGTTCAAAGGCTTTGGCTATTTCACAGAGCTTACTGACATGATAAGTAAGTTAGAGAATAAGATTCATTCTAGTAAGAATGATGGAGTATCCTTTATCCAATTTGAAAAGAATGATTTACTGAAAGGATTAGAATACATTGAGCCGATTCATAAGGCAATCATTGAGAAGAAGACACTTAGAATCAAGTATAAGTCATTCAAATCTAAAGTTGAGACGGAGCTAATCTATACCCCTTACTTATTGAAAGAATATAGGAATAGATGGTTTGTATTAGTTCTGCTAGGGAAAAGCCCTAAGAATGTCTTTATGATTGCTTTAGATAGGATGAATGAAGTTGAAGTGCTAGATAATGAATTGTATATAGAGAATGACCAAGACTTTATACTTAACTACTTCGATGATGTAATTGGAGTATCAAAGACTCCTAAGCATAGAGCCAGTAATATTACGCTTAAAATTGATAAGGCTAATTACCCTTATATAGTTACTAAGCCATTACATTCTAGTCAAGAAATAATTGAAGAGCAGGGTGATGGAGTTATTATCAAAATCAAAGTTATATGGAATTTTGAACTGGAACGTGAAATCTTAGGCTTTGGTGAATCCATAGAGGTATTATCACCAGAAAGACTAAGAAGAAAGATTGAAAGAAGACACAGAGAATCTTATGAAAAATACAAAGAAGAAAATTAATTAATATTTAAGAGTTAAGATATGTTATTGACAATATCAACCACACATTACCCAGCAGGAGATTTAGGCTACCTGCTACATAAACACCCAGATAAATTACAAACAATTAAATTATCAGTTGGGAATGCACACATTTATTATCCTGAGAGTTCAGATGAGAAAACTACTTTGGCATTATTACTAGATGTTGACCCAATTGACCTAGTTAAAAATGTAAAGAATACTTCCTTGAAAGAGTTTAGTTTAGGTCAATATGTAAATGACCGACCTTATGTATCCTCTTCATTTATTAGTGTTGCACTTGCTAAGGTATTTTCAACAGCATTAAATGGTAATTGTTCAGGTAAACCTGAACTGGTAGATACTAAGATGCCTTATGAAGTCAACATTGCTGTTGTATCTGCTCCTAAAGGTGGTGAGCAATTAATCAGACGTTTATTTGAACCATTAGGATATGAAGTAAATCTCACTAGACATATACTTGATGAGAAGTTTGAAGACTGGGGTGAGAGTAAATATTACACTTTAAACCTTAAAAATACTATAACAACCAAAGAGTTACTATCTCACTTATACGTACTCTTACCAGCTCTTGATAATGATAAGCATTATTACGTAAGTGAAGATGAAATCGAAAAGCTTTTGAAAAAAGGTGAAGGTTGGTTAAACGAACATCCTGAAAAGGAACAGATAGTAAGACGATACTTGAAAAATCTTAAATCTTATACTAAAGAAGCTATGTCGAGACTTGATGTAGAGGTTTCAAGTGAGAATAATATTTTAGATGAATTACCAGAAGCCGAACTTAAAAAGAAGGAAAGTTTACACATCAGAAGATTAAAAACTGTCTTAGAGCAGGCTAAGTTATCTGGTGGAAAGTCAATATTAGATTTAGGATGTGGCGAAGGTAAACTACTGAAAATGTTACTGAAAAATAGTCAATTCAATAAGATTCTTGGTATGGATGTATCATATAAAGAGTTATTAAGAGCTAAAGAAAATATGTATTATGATGAAATGTCACCTACGCAAAAAGATAGAATGAAGCTGATACATGGAAGTTTAACTTATAGAGATGCAAGGCTTGAAGGCTATGATATTGCAACAATAGTTGAAGTAATCGAACACATGGATTTGAATAGACTATCAGCTTTTGAGCGAGTAGTATTCGAGTTTGCTAAACCTAAAACCGTAATTCTTACAACACCAAACTCTGAGTTTAATGAGAAGTTTGAAAGTATGGAAGCAGGAACGATGAGACATACAGACCATAGGTTTGAATGGACTAGAGAAGAATTTAAAAAATGGGCTACTGATGTAGCAGGAAAATATAATTATAGCTTAGAGATTCAGCAAGTCGGAGACATTGATGAAAAACTAGGTGGTCAAACTCAAATGGGAGTTTTTAAATATGAAAATTAATATACCAGAACTATCACTTGTGATATTAGTAGGAGCTTCAGGCTCAGGTAAAAGTACATTTGCCAAAGAACATTTCAATGAATTTGAAGTGGTCTCTTCTGATAGATGCAGAGGTATAGTATCAAATGATGAAAATGACCAAGCATCTACTAAGGAAGCCTTTGAACTTCTGAACTATATAGTTGCCAAAAGGTTAAAGAAAGGTCTATTGACTGTTGTTGATGCTACGAATGTACAAAAAGAATCTAGGAAATCTCTTATAAGCTTAGCTAGAGAATACCATGCTTTACCAGTAGCACTTATATTTGATTTACCTCAGAAAGTATCTGAAGAAAGGAATAAAGTACGTACTGATAGGACGTTTGGAAGTCATGTTGTAAGACAACAGAAATCTCAACTTAGACAATCTCTGAAAGGGTTAAAACGAGAAGGGTTTAGAAGTATTCATACATTCAAAACTAGTGAAGAAGTTGATAGCATAACTGATATTGTTAGAGACAAACTTTATAATGATAAGAAGGATATTACAGGACCATTTGATATAATTGGTGATATTCACGGTTGCTACGATGAGACTATTGAGCTAATTAATAAGTTAGGATACACTGTAAATCAAGTCGATGACAATGGTACTAACTATGGCATAGATATAATTCACCCAGAAGCTAGAAAAGTAATATTTCTAGGTGATTTGATTGATAGAGGACCAAACTCACCTGCTGTATTAAAACTAGTCATGAGTATGGTTAGTTCTGGAAGTGCCTTATGCGTACCGGGTAACCATGATATTAAATTACAGAAATACTTAAATGGAAAAAGTGTAGCTATTAAGCATGGGTTAGAAGAAACTATCAACCAATTGGAAAATGAGTCAGATGAGTTCAAGATTAAAGTTAAAGAATTTCTATATACTTTAATAAGTCACTTCGTGTTAGATGAAGGGAATCTTGTAGTATCTCATGCAGGTCTAAAAGAAGACATGCACGGCAAAGCTTCAGGTGCTGTCAGAGCTTTCTGTTTATTTGGTGAAACTACAGGTGAAACTGATGAATTTGGATTACCAATTAGATATAACTGGGCATCGGAATACAAAGGTAGAGCAAAAGTAATTTACGGACATACTCCAGTTCCTAAAGCTGAATGGTTGAACAGAACTATGAATATTGATACTGGTTGCGTGTTTGGTGGAAGACTTACAGCATTGAAATATCCTGAAGATGAATTAGTATCTGTGGATGCAAAAGAAACTTACTGTGAGCCAGTTAAACCAATTGGAGAATCAACTACTCAATTATCAAATCAACAAGAATATGATGATTTATTGAATATTGATGATGTAATAGGAAAGAGAATTATACAGACTAGATTGAGAAATAACATCACAATTCTTGAAGATAACTCTATCGCCGCTCTCGAAGTAATGAGTAGATTTGCTATTAATCCAAAATGGCTAGTATATCTTCCACCTACTATGTCACCTTCTGAAACTAGTGACTTAGATAACTATTTAGAACATCCTGCTGAAGCTATAAGCTATTATGGTAGTAAAGGAATTGACAGGGTTGTATGTGAAGAAAAGCACATGGGTTCGAGAGTAGTCTTAGTTATATGTAAAGATGAAGAGGCTACGATTAAGAAATTTGGTATCGAAAATGAAGGTTTTGGTATTTGTTATACCAGAACTGGTAGAAACTTCTTTACAGATGAGAAGCTTGAATTGGAGTTTATCACAGCGGTAAGAGATACTTTAAGTAAATCGAATTTCTGGGAAAAGTTTGATACTGACTGGGTTACTCTTGATGCTGAACTCATGCCTTGGTCAGCAAAAGCTCAGTCATTGCTTAAAGACCAGTATGCCGCAGTTGGTTCAGCCGCTAGCAATTCTTTAGGACTAGTGAATGATACATTACTTAAATCTGTTGAGCGTGGACTAAGCGGTGCTGATGAATTACTTAACAGGTTCAAATATAAAGAAGAGTCTGTAACTAAGTTCATTGACTCTTACAGGAATTACTGTTGGGAAGTAAGTTCACTAGATGATTACAAACTTGCTCCCTTCCACATCTTAGCAACAGAAGGTAATGTTCACTCTGATAAGAATCACCAGTGGCACATGGAGAATATCGCAGAAATATGTAAAGCCAATCTGAATCTATTTAGGATTACATCATATAAGATAATCGATACGACCAATGAAGATAGTGTTGCAGAAGCAATTAACTGGTGGACTGAACTTACAAGTAAAGGTGGAGAAGGGATGGTAGTGAAACCATTTGACTTCATTGCATTTGGTAAGAAAGGTCTGGTTCAGCCAGCTATTAAGTGTAGAGGTAGCGAATACTTGAGGATTATATATGGTCCAGATTATGATATGTCTAAGAACTTACTGAGGCTGAAGAAACGTAACCTTTCTAAGAAAAGAACTCTAGCTATCAAAGAGTTTGCACTTGGAATGGAAGGCTTGCATAGATTCATTGAAGGCGAGGCACTAAGAAGAGTACATGAAAGTGTATTTGGTGTATTGGCTTTAGAATCTGAAGAGGTTGACCCAAGGCTGTAAAACATAAACCTATGATTTTTGATAAGAATATCATAGGTTTATTTTTTAATTAAAATAAATACTTATATTGTATAATATCCATCAACCAAGAATAGGAAGCCTAATTGAAGAAATCAACAATTATACTAATTTCATTAATCATGATATTCTACCATTTCAATCTCAAAGCTTCATCTTCCCATATAGATTTTGTCATTTCTGATGAATATATATACTGTTTAACAAATAATGATGAGATAGAAATTTTTAATGTCTCAAATGGAATTTCGACAGAAAGAAAGATACATTACAAATCTAAAATTTCAATCTTAACTAAGGATAATCATAACAATTTAATAATTGTTAATGAGAAGAATGAAGTTAAGAAATACATTGAAGATGATAAATCTTGGGAATTAATCTCAAAATCTAATAATGAAATATTTGGTATCGTGTTTAACAGTAAAAATAACTGTTATATTATTACTACTAATGGGATTGAAGATGCTTTAACTCAAAAAACATATTTTTCTAACAAATCTTTAAATGAGCAAATTACTATTGATAAACATTGGAGAAATCTTTATTGTCATCATATTGACAGGCATGATAATATTTGGTTAGGATATGATTATGGAGAATGGGGCGGTAATCTATTTATATTCGATACTAAACTTATGGAATTTGCAACCCCTTCTTTAGGTGAGTTTAAAATTGAATTACATCCTATTAAATCATTTTTTGAAGACTCTACTGCAACTTACTTAA
>Ga0316208_1002798_pt1 | contig 13500 bp, 9 predicted proteins | sample 3monopyrite_MG_FD_204944 | JGI IMG/M metagenome (GOLD analysis project Ga0316208, IMG submission 204944) | Microbial mat bacterial communities from mineral coupon in-situ incubated in ocean water Damariscotta River, Maine, United States -... | ecosystem: Environmental > Aquatic > Marine > Coastal... | reverse complement strand
AAACCAAAACCGCCACCAAAACAAAACCATCAAGGGGTTCTTTTTTAAAAACTTGTTCTATTATCGCTAAAAACAATAAACATGGTGGTTCTTATTCTTTCTAAAATTATTTAGGACAGGATTGTTATAATAAAGAATATCTATTACGTCTAGCTTATATAATATATTTTAACTATTAAAAATAAAGCTAAATAAAGCAATATGAACGCACTAAAAAAAACTAAAAGGTAATTGTGAGTCTTTACTTGAAAAACTCCCAAAATAAAGCTTAAAATAAATATTATTTGTTTTTAATAATATATATCATGGAAGAATGCTCATTAGAGTGTTTTGCTTTTAAATTAGAAATTAATCCAACTCTAAAAGCCCTAAATATATTCATGCGTCCTGTTTGATATTTTTCAGAAAGAAGACTCACGTAATACGAATCAAATTTCATAGGAAGTGTTTTAACAACCTGCATGTTTACATCACTAAATAATTTACTAATTGATGAGTGTGAAAAATGCCAAAGATGTCTTGGCACATCATAGGCTGCCCAAAATGATTTATAATGTTTAGCGTCAAAGCTCTTGTAATTTGGAACCGCAATTATTAAAGTCCCATCTGGTTTTAATAATTTTTTAAACAAGCTTATATGCTCATTAAGATTTGGTAAATGCTCCAGTACATGCCAAAGTGTAATTACATTAAAACTATGCTCTTTTAATCCATAAATATTATGACTGTCTAAAACTGTATTATTCGTTTTGGAGTTGGCAATTTGTCTTGCACTCTCGTTTGGTTCAATACCAACAATATTCCAGTCATTTTTTTGTGCGGTTTTTAAAAAATCTCCTGTGCCACAGCCAATATCCAAAAGTGTTTTCACTTTATAATTAAAGGAATTAATAAGTTTTAATTTCTTCCTTAAAGAAATGCTTCTAACAAAATGGTAAATTTTTTCGAACAAATTTCGTTTAGCATCGGTATGCGAAATATAGTCTTTGGTTTTGTAATAATTAGGGAGTTTGTCGGCTTTTGGCTGGGGAAACGTTTCTAAATAACCATAGGTTGAGTTTTTAATCAACTGGAATGATTCTCTCGAAACAGAGTGATCTTTTACTTTTAAATATGCTTTTGTTTTTTTCATTTAAAACTAACGTTCCACGTGGAACATATAAAATACCGTCATAACACTCCTGTTTTTAAAGTAATTTATCTGCCCATATAAACCAACAATACAGAGATGTCGTTTGGTGATACACCACTAATTCGTGATGCTTGTGCAATAGATACTGGTTGTATGGTTTTAAGTTTTTCACGAGCTTCCATACTCATGGATTTGATTTTAGAATAGTCAAAATTTTCAGGGATTTTAACATACTCCAATCGATTTAACTTGTCTGCATTGTTTTTTTCCTTAGTTATATAACCAGAATACTTCACTTGGATTTCTGTTTGCTCTATAACCTCAGCATCTAAATTGTTTTTTTGAATATATGCCTCCACAGCCTCAAATTGCCTTACATCATCAATAGTAATATTGGGTCTAGCAAATAATTTAAACATCTTGTCTTGCTGCTTAACTGGTGCAGAATTCTTAGCCTCTAAAACTGGATTTGCTTCTTTGGGAGTTATACTGGTTTCTCTAAAAAACTGAACGAAATTTTTAGCTTGTTCATGTTTTTTTTCCATACGCCTCATACGCTTTTCAGATGCAATTCCCAGAGCAAAACCCTTGGGTGTTAACCTTAAATCTGCGTTATCCTGCCTTAAGAGTGTTCTATATTCGGCACGTGATGTAAACATTCTATAAGGCTCTTCTGTGCCTTTTGTGATTAAATCATCAATTAAAACACCAATATAAGCTTCGTCTCTCTGAAGAGTAAAAGCTTCTTTTTCCTGCACTTTTAAACTGGCATTTATTCCTGCCATGAGGCCTTGCGATGCTGCTTCTTCATATCCAGTTGTACCATTTATTTGTCCTGCAAAATAGAGTCCTTCTACCAACTTGGTTTCTAAAGTGTGTTTTAATTGAGTTGGTGGGAAATAGTCATACTCAATAGCATATCCAGGTCTAAAGAATTTTACGTTTTCAAATCCAGCTACAGAGCGTAATGCATTAAACTGAACATCTTCTGGTAGTGACGTAGAAAACCCGTTTACATAATACTCAACTGTATTCCATCCCTCAGGTTCGACAAATAATTGGTGCCTGTCCTTATCGGCAAAACGGTTTATTTTATCTTCAATTGAAGGGCAATATCGTGGTCCTAAACTTTTAATCCTTCCATTAAACATAGGTGACCGATTAAAACCTTCACGAAGTAAATCATGAACTTCTGGGCTTGTATAGGTCATGTGACAAGAACGTTGTTCTTTTAATGGTTGTGTAATATCTAAATAAGAAAACTTTTCTGGGTTTGCATCTCCAGGTTGTTCAATCATTTTAGAAAAATCAAGTGAGCGACCATCTACACGTGGTGGTGTCCCGGTTTTCATTCTACCAGAATGGAAACCTATATTAACTAACTGCTCTGTTATTCCAGTTGCGGCACGCTCTCCTGCTCTTCCACCTCCAAAGCTTTTGTCTCCAATATGTATGAGACCATTTAAAAAAGTGCCATTAGTAAGCACAACAGATTTAGCCTTAACCTCAATCCCTAAAGATGTTTTTACACCTATAACTTTACCTTTTGCTACCATTAAGCCCGAAACCATTTCTTGATAAAAGTCTAGGTTAGGTGTTTTTTCAAGCATTAGCCTCCAGTCTTCTGCAAATCGCATTCTATCACTTTGCACTCTAGGACTCCACATTGCTGGTCCTTTAGACTTGTTGAGCATTTTAAATTGTATGGCTGATGTATCACTTACAATGCCGCTATAACCTCCTAAAGCATCAATTTCACGCACAATTTGACCCTTTGCAATACCACCCATTGCAGGGTTGCAAGACATTTGGGCAATGTTTTGAAGGTTCATAGTAATCAATAATGTCTTGCAGCCCATATTAGCAGCAGCAGCAGCAGCTTCACTTCCTGCATGACCGCCTCCAACCACAATCACATCGTATGTATCTAAAAATAAACTCATGAGTGTTCCACGTGAAACATTGTTAAAATAAAAATGTACAAATATACATCAAAACATAAGAATTAAGTAAGCTTTGAAAGATAGAAATCTTCTTTTTGCCGCATCACCATTTTATCCTCTTTACTCTTGTCTTTATAACCACAATAATGAAGAATGCCATGTATCATCACCCTATGAAGCTCTGTTTCAAAATCAACACCAAGGTCTTGTGCATTGTCTTTAACTCTTTCAATAGAAATAAAAATATCACCGTGTAGTTCTTTTCCTACTGAATAATCGAAGCTAATGATATCTGTAAGTGTGTCGTGTTGTAGAAAATCAACATTTAATTTATGAAGGTAATTGTCATCACAAAACACATAATTAATATCGCCTTCATTACACGATTCTTCCTTTATAGCATTGCCAACCCAATTACAAATACGCTCGGTTTCTTTTAAATGAAAATCAGTTTCGTAATTTATACTAATCATTGCTTTTCTTAAAATACTCTCGCACTTTCTTCTTATATATTTGCTGCAAAGGTAGAGCTTGTCTATTTAATATTTCTGTAGTATTGAAATATTCTTTGGCGTTTTGAAGTTGTGTGTTTGTAAGATTATTAAATTGTAATTGGTTGGTTTTAGACTTGCGTTTATTGTCTTCTCCTTGCTGAAAAGTGGCGTTTTCAAGCTTTAATAATTGGTGTTGAAGATTCATCATGCGTTGCAAAGTACGATTGGTAAAGCCTTTATTTAAGAGATCTTTTTCTATAGATTCCATTTCGCGCAACAGGTTTTCTCCAGCGCCATTTTTTCCTTCTTTACCAATTTTATCTTCAAGTGCTTGACGTAATTGTTGTTGTTGTTGATAAATTTGAAACAGCTCTCCGTTTAATTCCTCGTTATTTTGTCCATCCCCTTCTTGTTGATCACCTTCTCCATCTTTTTTATCACCTTGTTTCCCATCTTCTCCATCTTTCTTTTTTCCTTCTTCGCTCTTTTTTAATCCTTCCTCCATCTGCTTATTAAGCTCTTCTTGGCTCATAATAATGTCTGGTAATTGCATATCGCCTTCCCCTTGGCCTGGTGATGGATTCATTTGGTTCTCCATATTATCAAGAATATCACTCAGTAAACTTGCTAGAGAATTAGCCGAAGTAACAGCATATTGTTGTGCTGCTACACCTTGGTACAATCGGTTTTCTGCTAGTTGTTCCAGAGATTTATCTATATTAAAAAAAACCTCGGTAATCTCTTTGTTAATGCTTTCAGAAAGAGTTGGCTGCCTTAATGACAAAGCAAAGAGGCTGTCGTCAACATGTTCAAAATGTTGTTTTAAATTTTGTTGTTTTATTAAATATTTAGCATACTCGTTGTGATTAACCTGAATGGATTTAAACTTATTCATGACGTCTTCCTGATCAAATGAATACAGAACCAAATTATCCAGAACTTGGCGAAGCATATCAATGTCTTCAGACATTTGTTCGGCACTTCCGCTCATCATGGATTGCTGCATTTGTTCGCTCATTTGCAGCATCTTTTGTGCTGCCTTTTTTTGGTTCTTCTTAGCGTTGTTTTGCTGTTGTTCCTTTACCTCTTGATTGGGGTTTTGTTCTTTTTTTTCTAAATTCTCACTAGCTTCTTGCTGCTCTTTTTTTATGTCCTCTTCCTTCTTTTTATCATTTGGCACATCAAGTGGCTCAGTTAGCTTGTCATTTTCTTTTCGTAATTCTTCTAACTCTTTTTGTATTTCTTCGAATTTTTTATTTAACTCGTCTTGCTTCTCTTTGGTGTTGTTTTCTGTTGATTCTTCTGATAATTTTTCTTGCTCTTTAGCTAATTCTTCAAGCTCTAAGCGAATCTTTTCAGATTTCATGGTTACATAATAACGTTTTGTTAATTCGAGTAACTGTTGAAGGCTTCGTTTTTTGTTTTTGTTTTGTTTTGCCAATTCCTCAAGCTTTTGCGACAGTTGTTCTTTTTGGATTTTTTCAGATAATTTCTCGAGCTCTTTTAGTAATTCTTCATCTTTTTTAAGTTGCTCTTGGTTTTCCTCTAAACGTTGTTTTAGGTTTTCTTTAAAAGGGTCTTCCTTATTCTCTTTTTGAAAATCCTCTAGATTCTCTTTAAGCTGCTTATTGAAGTTTTTCATCATTTCATCTTGCTGCTTTTGGCGCTTAATGAAATTTTCCAGTTTCTTTTTGTCGTTAAAATTGAGTTCGGATTTTTCTTTTTGCGTCTTTGAAAACTCTTTCAGATCTTCATCTTGTTCTTCTAATTTCTCAAGTGAGTTGTTAAGGTTGTCTATGGTCTCGTTTTGCTCTTTTAATTGTTCATGCTCAACCTCATCCTTTGTTAGCTTTCTGTACGAAAATGTGTTGCTCTTGGTGCTTTTGTAATTACTTAAAGCGTCATTATCAAACACCTCAAAATACAAATCGTAACTAATACCCTCTTCCAAATTTAATTGATTGGGAAATACGTTTACAAATTCATCAAAATTTGATTTAGATATATTTAAGCGTTCAGTCTTTTTGTCTTTATCGGAATCACTTGGATAGTAAACCAGTTGAAGTTTGCTTAAACCATAATCATCGCTAACTTGCCCATAAAAATAAAGTGTTTGGCTATCCAAAGAATCTTGTTCCATCTTCACATTTAGCTCTGGATATTCGTCCCTAATTACATGTATTGAAAAAGATAGGTTTTCATAGTCCTTCAAGTGTTTATTACTAGTTTGTAAACTATAATCTAACGACTTAAACAAACGCTTTGTTAAATTAAATTCATTGTTTTTGCCATTAAATTTCTCCAAAGAGTCTTGTGTGCTTAAAACCACATGGTTAGTGGATGTTGTTTTTAAATTCCATGTAACCTTAGTGCCTTGAGGTACAATAGCGTTACCATTGCTTTTTAAGGTTTCGTCTTGTTTTTTGGTGTACGCTGGATAATCTAAAACTAAATCAAAACTCAATAACCTAGGAGTATTTATAACTTCCAAATTATAGTCTCTAGAGCTTACATTATTTGCAAATAGATGAAACTGAACATTTTGCTTTGGCTGAGTAAATACATACTCGAAAACACCTGAGCTAATTTGTTTTAAATAATACGTTTCATCATTATACGTTATTTGAACATTGTCCGGAATAACCTCTCCTTCTGTTTGAACGATTAGGTTAAAATCTTTACTTTCTAATGCTTTTAAACTATCGTTTACAATAAAAAATTGAAATGGTGCGGGTGGTTCAAAAGCTGTTTTGTAATTTACAACACGCTCGTAGCTATTACTAAACCAATTGTACTTGCCAGATATAAAAGAAAATAAGATAATTAAAAGAGGAATTGCTGCATACTTTAAATATTTCAAGTTGCTCTTAAAGTTAATCGCCAACTTAAAAGGAATTGGATTCAGTTCTAAAGATTTTTGCTCAATACTTGCTAGTAAAAGCTCCGATTCTTTTGAATTCTCTTTCAGTTGAAGTACGTTTAGCAATTTATCATTAACCACAGGGAAATAATTTCCAATAATTCTAGATGCCTCTAAAAAATCAATACCTTTTTGGAATTTAAAAAGCTTAGCTATGGGTTTTAGAATAAACTTTATAAACAGTGCAACTTCTACCAAAACAAATACCCAAAACAATACCGTTCTTGCCGTAGTATTTAACCATAAAGCATACTCAATTAAAAGCGTTACCAAAAAATACAGCAAACCAATAGCAAAAAATAAAATAATGCCTTTAATAAGTTCGTTTGTATAATATTTTTTTATAAACGCTTCAAGCTTATCTTGAATGTTCTTAAAGTTGCCCAATAGCCTATATTTAATAGTTTCAACTAATAAATCTACAATTTTATTATTAACTTGTTGCTCTTAAATTACATAACATTGTGTTAAAGTCGATGATTAGCCATGCTTCATCGGTATTTTGAATTTACATGAAACCTCAAGACCTAAAATATCTATCTGCTTTAAGCGTCCCATTAAGTGTTATTGTTGGGCTTTATTTTAAAGGATATTGGTTATTCTTAACACCTGTTTACCTCTTTGTTTTTATACCAATTTTAGAATTGCTTTTAAAAGAAGAAAACAGTAATTATTCTAAATCCGAAACGGCTTCAAAAGCTATTAACCCTGTTTTCGATTGGCTACTATACTTAAACCTTCCCATTGTTTATGGGCTGCTCATTTGGGCTATGTTTGAAGTGTCAGGTGAGACTTTAGAAGCTTATGAGTTTTTTGGGTTGACCATTTCTGTTGGTATGGTTTTGGGTGCTAACGGTATTAATGTGGCACATGAATTAGGACACAGGCAAGTCTCTAAAGAACGCTTTATTGGTAAGGTGTTGTTGTTGCCTTCGCTATACATGCACTTTTATATTGAGCACAATTTTGGGCATCATTTACACGCTGCCACCAAAGAGGATCCTGCTACTGCTAGGTATAAACAAACGCTTTATTCTTTTTGGATCACTTCAACAGTACGACAATACTTTAGCGCTTGGCGTATTCAAAAGCAATTGCTTAGAAACCAAAAGCTGGTTTTTTTCTCGATGCGTAACGACATGTTTTGGTATTTAATTCTGCAAGGGTTATATCTAATTACTGTATTTCTTGTTTTTGGTAAAACCGTTTTGCTTTTTGCTGTTCTTGCTGCTGTTACTGGCTTTTTGTTGTTGGAAACCGTTAATTATATAGAGCACTATGGTTTGCTTAGAAAGAAAAAGGATTCTGGAAGATACGAGCGCGTTAAAGAAATGCACTCATGGAACTCCAACCATGTTATTGGTAGAATTATGCTTTACGAACTAACGCGTCACAGCGACCATCACTTTAGATCTTCAAAAAAATATCAGGTCCTAGAGTGTCACGACAACAGCCCTCAGTTGCCATATGGCTATCCAACATCCATGGTTTTAGCCCTGTTTCCACCTTTATGGTTTTCAATAATGAATAAGCGTGTTCCTCCTGAAATGGTTTTTTATAAAGATTAAACAATAGGCCGCGTCACTTTTATATAATAGATGTATCCTCATTATTCTTTTTTTCTTTGTTCTCTTACCTTATCAAGTTATCTTTGCGGTCTTAAACAATATTCATGACCAAAAATGTTCGCGTTCGCTTTGCGCCAAGTCCAACAGGCCCATTACACATTGGTGGAGTAAGAACTGCTCTTTTTAATTACTTATTTGCAAAAAAACACAACGGCACATTTGTGCTTCGTATTGAGGATACAGATCAAAATAGATATGTTGAAAGTGCTGAAGATTACATTATAGAGTCATTAAATTGGTGCGGAATTCCTTTTGATGAAGGTCCTGGAAAAAATGAGAATTTTGGTCCTTACAGACAAAGCGAGCGCAAACACTTATACAAAGAATATGCTAATAAGTTGATTGCTTCCGGAAATGCTTACTATGCTTTTGATGCTGCTGAAACATTAAATAATCACAGAAAAGAACACGAGTCACAAGGAAAAACCTTTATCTATAATTGGCATAACCGATTAAAACTAAGTAATTCCTTATCGCTTTCAGCTGAAGAAGTAAAAGCGAAATTAGATGCAGGAGACGATTATGTAATTCGTTTTAAATCGCCTCAAGACGAAACGCTCCATCTAAAAGATATTATTCGTGGTGATATAAAAATTGATACCAATATTTTAGATGATAAGGTTCTTTTTAAAAGTGATGGTATGCCAACCTATCATTTAGCAAATATAATAGATGATCACTTAATGCAAATATCGCATATTATTCGTGGCGAAGAATGGCTACCTTCTTTGGCTTTGCATCAGCTATTATACGATGCTTTTGGGTGGAAAGCTCCTAAATTTGCACACTTACCATTAATACTAAAACCAACTGGAAAAGGCAAATTGAGTAAACGTGATGGTGATAAACTAGGATTTCCTGTATTTCCGTTAGAATGGAAAGATCCTAATTCTGGAGAGATTTCAAGAGGCTATAAGGGAGATGGTTATTTCCCTGAGGCTATGGTGAATTTTTTGGCATTTTTAGGTTGGAATCCTGGAACTGAGCAAGAAATTTTTAGTCTGGACGAGCTAATAAACGTTTTTGATTTAAATCGCGTCAATAAATCTGGAGCTCGTTTTGATCCTGAAAAAATCAAATGGTTTAACCACCATTATATGCAAAAGCAGTCGAATGATAATTTGGCTGCATCGTTTAAAGCGTCTCGTAAAGAATTATCAACTATTGATAAAGATTATATTGCCTTGGTTATTGGATTGGTTAAAGAACGAGCAACTTTTATAAGTGACTTTTGGGATTTAAGCAATTTCTTTTTTGAAACACCTAAATTTTATGTCGAAAAATCAGTTAAAAAAGCTTGGAAAGATGATACGGATTCTATCATGAAAGAATTGGCTTCCGTGATAAGCAATATTGAAGTAGAGTCTGCTGAGCAACTTCAAACAGAAATTAAAGAGTGGATTGTAAAAAAAGAAATTGGGTTTGGAAAAGTTATGCAGCCACTTCGTTTGGCTTTGGTTGGAGATCTTAAAGGTCCTGATCTTTTCCAGATCATGTTTTTAATTGGTCGAGATGCTGCAGTAAGAAGAATAGAATTAGCTATTGCACAAATTAATTAATTTGTTTCATGCTTTTTTTATTAAGTCTTTTTAATCAAAATGTAAATAATGCAGTTAACATTATTGTTTCTGGATTACCTTTAAAATTAGTGCCTTGATTTAGGTTTTTATTTAGTTTATCAAACATATTTAAAAAGCCATAAATGTATTGCGCACTAACCCTTAATGGCCCAATGCCTGCAGTCGCTCCAATTGCTCCATTTATATTAAACTTAGACATTTGTGTTATGTCTGATGCTAATAAATCACCATAACCGTTAATATAATACCCTTCTTGTTCACTGTTTTTAAATTCTAAATCCCCATTGTACTGTAGTTGTGGGCCAGCGTCTATAGTAACATTATTTCCTAATACTTTTGCGTGAAATAAAAAGCCTAACTGCGCTGCCATTTGCTTGTATTTTATTTGCTCGTTACCAGCGACATCATCGGTGATTCTTCCAGATATTTCTAATGTGTTTTCTGAAATTTGCATACCATAGCTCACTGTGTACCATCTGTTAGGAATATCGACACCTGCGGCTAAAGAAACCACAATACCATTGCCTTTGGTAGTGATAAAATTATCTGTTTTAATGTTATACATACTTATACCTCCACCTATACTAAAACCATTCTTAATGTTATAACTTTTATGTTGTGCGTTTATGATTGTAATAAAAAAGGTACTTAATGCTACTAATAAGATAAGCTGTTTGTTTTTCATGTAATTTTTTAACGTTCTAAAACAAATATAGTTTAATTTAGTATTTAATTATTTTCTAATCATTTAATATTCTTGTTATGGAACAGTTTATTTTTATACCTATTGCCTTTTTTGGACTAATCATTTTAATTTCTGCGTTTTTTATAGTAAAACAACAAACCGCTGTAATTATAGAGCGATTTGGTAAATTTCATAGTATACGCCAATCGGGTTTACAGCTAAAAATTCCTTTAGTGGATAGGATTTCTGGACGATTGAGTTTGAAAATTCAACAACTTGATGTTATTATTGAAACCAAGACCTTAGATGATGTGTTTGTACGTTTAAAGGTATCTGTGCAATACAAGGTGATTAAAGATAAGGTGTATGATGCGTTTTATAAGCTAGATTATCCACACGATCAAATTACGTCTTATGTATTTGATGTGGTTCGTGCCGAAGTACCTAAAATGAAGCTTGATGATGTTTTTGTTAAAAAAGATGATATTGCTTTAGCGGTTAAAGCCGAACTAAACGACGCAATGTCTGGTTATGGGTTTGATATTATTAAAACATTAGTGACAGATATTGATCCAGACGCACAAGTAAAACAAGCCATGAATAGAATTAATGCTTCTGAACGAGAAAAAATTGCTGCTCAATTTGAGGGTGATGCGGCACGTATTCTTATTGTTGAGAAAGCTAAAGCTGAAGCTGAAAGTAAGCGTTTGCAAGGTCAAGGTATTGCGGACCAACGTCGCGAAATTGCTCGTGGTTTAGAAGAGTCTGTAGAGGTTTTAAATAAGGTTGGAATTAACTCACAAGAAGCCTCTGCTTTAATTGTGGTTACACAGCACTACGACACGCTTCAAGCAATTGGTGGCGAAACTAATAGTAACTTAATTTTATTACCTAATTCACCTCAAGCAGGAAGCAATATGCTTAATGATATGGTAGCTAGTTTCACGGCTAGTAACCAAATTGGTGAGGCGATGAAAAATTCAAACAATAAGAAGAATGACGAATAATTTTCTATTGAAGAATAAAAGCCTCGAGATAATTTATTTCGAGGCTTTTTTATGTTTTTTAAATTGCTTTAGCTTCAGCTACCAGCAATTCATTATTATCTTCCAAGGCTTTTTCGATAAACTCATTAATCGCTTCATTACGCTTCAAGCCATTATTAAGCAGTACTTTTAATGCTATCATTGTTGCAATACGAGTTCCTGCTTTTTTTATAGCTGTTCCAAATAAAGGTTCTAATTCATCGTAAGTTACATCTTTAGCTAGCTCTTGTATTTCTGCTTTTATTTTTTGCTGCTTAACTTCAGGAAGATTGGTGTATTTCTTACCTAATTGCTGAATCACATTTATCGCCTTGCGTTGTTGTTGGGGTTTTTGTGGCTTTTGAGTATTACTTTGCTTTGGTTTTTGCTTTGCCCAAGAATCACGCAAACCAACTGTTTTATTAAAAACTAATTTATCTGAAGTTGAATCGTCATCAACATTAAAATAACCTAAGCGTTGAAATTGAAAACGTTCACCAACCTTAGCGTCTGCTAAACTGGGTTCTACAAAAGCATTAATTGTTTTTAAAGAGTTAGGATTGATAAACTCCATGAAATCTTTATCAGGATGACTGTCTGGAGATTCGTCCATAAATAGTCTATCATATTCCCTAACTTCAGCTTGAATAGCGTGCTTTATTGACACCCAATGCAAGGTTCCTTTTACTTTTTTAGAAGTGTCTTCGGAGTATATACAATGAATTTCTATAATATTTCCGTTAGCATCTTTAACAACATTTTCTGCTTTGATAATGTATGCGTTTTTCAAACGTACTTCACCTCCAAGCTTTAATCTAAAAAATTTATTTCCAGCTTCTTCTTTAAAATCGTCTTTTTCTATATAAATCTCTCTAGAAAAAGGCACTTGTCTTGTTCCTGCATTGTCATCCTCAGGGTTGTTTTCTGCATCCAACCACTCTTCTTTATTTTCTGGATAGTTAGTGATAACTAATTTAATAGGGTCTAAAACAGCCATCACACGAGGTGCTGTTTTATTTAAATCTTCGCGAATACAAAACTCAAGCAACGATACATCAATAACATTTTCACGTTTAGCTACACCAACTTTTTTTATAAATTTCCTAATGGAATTTGGTGTATAACCTCTACGCCTTAATCCTGAAATGGTTGGCATACGTGGATCATCCCAACCAGAAACCACACCATCTTCTACCAATTTAAGCAATTTTCTCTTACTCATAATCGTGTAGCTTAAATTCAATCGTGCAAATTCTCGTTGTTTTGGGATAAGTGGATATTCATTTAAGCTATAATCGTGTACTTGTTCTTTAAACCAATCGTAGAGCTTTCTATGTGGTTTAAATTCTAGCGAACACAACGAGTGTGAAATCTGCTCGATATAATCACTCTCACCATGTGTCCAATCGTACATTGGGTAGATACACCAATTGTTTCCAGTTCTATGATGATGAGCATGCATAATGCGATACATTATTGGGTCACGCATTAACATATTTGGGTCTTCCATGTCTATTTTAGCACGAAGTACATGAGTTCCAGACTCAAACTCACCATTTTTCATTCGTTTAAACAAATCGAGGTTCTCTTCTGCGCTTCTATTTCTAAATGGACTATTGGTTCCTACTTGAGTTGGTGTGCCTTTTTGTTCAGCAATAGCTTCGCTAGATTGAGAATCGACATAAGCTTTACCGTCTTTTATCATTTGTACAGCCCAATCGTAAAGTTGTTGAAAATAATCAGACGAATACAATTCGTTTTCCCATTTATAACCCAACCAAGAAATGTCTCGTTTAATAGCATCTACATATTCTTGTTCTTCTTTTGTTGGATTGGTGTCATCGAACCGAAGATTAACAGGTGCATCATACTTTTCGCCCAAACCAAAACTAATACCAATAGCTTTAGTGTGACCAATATGTAAATAACCATTAGGTTCTGGTGGAAAACGAAAACGTAAATGGCTTTTTGGCATTCCGTTTTTTAAATCTTCTTCTATAATATGCTCAATAAAATTGAGTGATTTTGCTTCTTCAGACATCTTTAAAAATAAAAGGCAAAGTTATTAAATATTAGTGTAATATATTTGCTGA
>Ga0316208_1002793_pt1 | contig 13523 bp, 10 predicted proteins | sample 3monopyrite_MG_FD_204944 | JGI IMG/M metagenome (GOLD analysis project Ga0316208, IMG submission 204944) | Microbial mat bacterial communities from mineral coupon in-situ incubated in ocean water Damariscotta River, Maine, United States -... | ecosystem: Environmental > Aquatic > Marine >... | reverse complement strand
ATCTTCGAGCCTATGCAACGTATTAATATCTAATTTATATTGAATTCCTTTTATTATACACCTCGCATTTTTTGAGGTATGTTTTATAGCATACTTCCCATTAAGCCTGAGTGGGTTTTTATGCAACCAACATACCATTAAGTCAATATTTTGCAGTTGCTCTGGTACATTGTACTCCCTAACTATCATATCTCCACGGCTTATGTCAATATCGTCCTCTAATGTCATCACTACCGACATTGGCGGAAAAGCTTCTTTTAATTCTTTATTACCTATTTGAATACTTTTAATTGTGCTTGCAAACCCAGAAGGTAAAGCCATAATCTTATCTCCAGGCTTGAAAATACCGCTTGCAATTCTTCCTGCATAACCCCTATAATCATGAAAATTATATGATTGTGGACGTATCACAGATTGAATTGGAAACCTGCAATCTTTATAATTCTCATCTGAAGAGATATGAACCGTTTCCAAATTATACAGTAATGATGGACCTTTATACCAAGGCATATTCTTTGATGGGTTAACAACATTATCACCATTTAGTGCAGAAATAGGGATGAATCTTATCTCTCCAATTTCCAGCTTAGCACTAAAGTTTTCTAAATCCTGTTTAATATTCTCATAAGTATTTTCATCATAGTCCACTAAATCCATCTTATTTATGCAGTAAATAATATGTTTGATGCCAAGCAGAGAAGCAATAAAAGTATGCCTTTTTGTTTGTTCAAGTACCCCATTTCTTGCATCAACCAATATAATAGCAAGATTGGCAGTAGATGCACCATTTACCATATTCCTAGTATATTGAATATGTCCAGGAGTATCAGCAATAATAAATTTTCTCTTAGGAGTAGAAAAATATCGGTATGCTACATCAATAGTAATGCCTTGCTCTCGTTCGGCACGAAGTCCATCGGTTAACAAAGCAAGATTAACATGCTCCTCGCCTTTATTCTTACTTGCTCGAGTAATTGCATCCATTTGGTCTTCAAAAATTGCTTTCGAATCATATAAAATTCGACCTATCAATGTGCTTTTACCATCATCAACACTGCCAGCTGTTGTAAATCTCATTAAATCCATCAGAAATACCCCTCTTTTTTCCTATCTTCCATAGCTGCTTCCGATTTTTTGTCATCAGCTCTTGTACCTCTTTCCGTAACCCTGGCTACAGCAACTTCTTCAATTATTTTATCAATATTATTAGCCTCTGACAAAACAGCTCCAGTACAAGTAGCATCGCCTATAGTCCTAAATCTGACCATTTTTTGTTCCAATACTTCGCCTTCTTTCATTTCCATAAAGGCAGTTTTGGAATACCAGACTCCATCTCTAAGAAATACTTTACGCTCATTTGCAAAGTAAAGAGACGGCAATTCAATATTTTCTAATTTAATATATTGCCAGACATCCAGTTCAGTCCAATTCGATATTGGAAATGCTCTGAAATGTTCGCCAATCTTTTTCTTACCATTTAATATATTCCACAGTTCAGGGCGTTGATTTTTTGGATCCCACTGACCAAATTCATCTCTATGAGAGAAAAAACGTTCTTTTGCTCTCGCTTTTTCTTCGTCTCTTCTTCCTCCACCGATAGCACAATCATATTTCCCAGCTTCAATAGTATCAAGTAATGTAATAGTTTGAAGACCGTTCCGAGAGGCATAATAACCAGTTTCTTCTGTAACCTTCCCTTCATCAATGGATTGCTGAACCGAGCCTACAATTAAATTCAAATTATTATCATTAATTGTCTTATCACGAAACTCAATAGTTTCATCAAAATTATGACCAGTATCTATATGAACCAGAGGGAATGGTAACGAAGAGGGATAAAATGCTTTTTGAGCCAAGTATAGGCAGAGAATAGAATCTTTCCCTCCAGAAAAAAGCAGACAAGGATTTTCAAATTGTGATTCAATTTCTCTAAAAATAAAAATTGATTCAGCTTCTAATTCCTGTAAATGAGATATTTTATAAGAGTGCATAAATTATTAAGTAAAAGTTTAGTTTCGAACTTATTGTTCTTTAAATTACAATATATGATTAATAAAACAGCTATTCAAACAATCTTTGATATTATTTAGTATATAAGTATTTAAAATTTAAATGAGATTGCCAATCCATTAGTATTTTTAAATTGTAATCGTCGCCCTTTTCTATCTGGGTTATTAGCATCTTTTATAGGTACTAATATATCATTGTCATATAATAAATGAAAAAATAAATTAACATTCAACCACGAATTAATCTTCAGATTAAATATAGTTTCCCAGTTAACATCAATATTAGTCCTATTTTTTACATTTTCATCTGTATAATTCATAAACATTTCGTATTTAGTTTGAGCTGTTACATTTTCAAAAATTTCTTTTTTGTAATTTACTACTAAATTTGCCCCAAACTCCATTTTTATATTTTCGCCTTTTGATATTATATTACCATCGGTGTCCTCGACTTTTGCTTTAACACCGTACTGCCCCACATCTGCCAGTGATTGATCCATTACAAAAGTGATTCTACCAGATACAGGAGTAAGAAATATAGATAAGTCATTCCCAGGCTTATAATCCAATCCTGCAGATAAATTTAAGTAACCTGGTGCCATAAAATTAGATATAACAGTGCTGTCATTGGGATACTTATAACCAACGGCAAATTGAGTATTGAAGTTTAATAATACCGAAGCATTTAATTCATCTGTCAAATTTAGTCCAAACTTAGAGTTAAAATCCAATTTGTCATCAGTCTTTCTTGTATTATACTCATCAGAGTAAATTAATCCATACCCAAATGCAAATGAATTTTCAAATGTAAAGTCTGAGCCTTTGTAATTTGCTAAAATATTAGATACAATTGAGCCAGCTATGGAGTTTTCGCCACCCTTTGACCAGTTCGAAAATATTGCATTGTTGAACTGTAATGCACCATCGCCATTAATGTTCCAACCCAAAGTAGAATCAATTTTAGACTCCTGAGCACTTAAATTATATACAAAAAATACCAATAAAATTGGGAGTAATTTTTTCATTTGAATATGTTATAATGTTTAAGTAAAAAAAAAATATTAAATTGCAAGATTAAAATATAATATTCTGATCACAAAATTATAGTTTTTAAAAGAACTATCAAAGAGAATTATGAAATTAGTATTTTTAGGTCCACCAGGGGCTGGCAAAGGAACACAAGCTCAACGTATAATGAGGGAGTATGGTGTAATTCAAATCTCTACTGGTGATCTTCTTAGAGCAAATATTCGAAATAATACAGTTCTGGGCATTGAAGCTGCTAAATTTATTAACCAAGGAGACTTAGTTTCGGATGACCTAATTGTTAATATGATTAAAAATGAACTTGAATATCAAGATATGGATAATGGTTATCTTCTTGATGGTTTTCCAAGAACTCTACCACAAGCAAAGGTTTTAGATAAAATGCTAAAGGACAGAGATGAAGATCTCAATGCAGTATTAGTATTGAATGTTCCGGAAGAGGATCTTATCAAAAGACTTTCTGGACGAAGAACTTGCTCTCGGACTGGAAAAACTTTTCACATGGTTTTTAACCCTCCGAAACCTGCCGACCTCATAGATATCAATGATTTATATCAACGAGAAGACGACAAAGAAGAAACGGTAAAAAGGCGATTAGAAATATACAGGAATCAGACGCAGCCACTTATTGAATATTATACCAAAAAAGGAAAAGCTTGCGAAATAGATGGTACTGGAAACTTAACAGATGTTTTCGGTAGAATTAAAAGTGTTTTAGATAAAGTTATTAAAGACCAAATTAATAATTAATTTACAAAAATTTCGCTTATAAAAGATAAGTAGTAAATATGGATAATCATCACAATTTAATATGCAAATATTGCGAAAGCTCATTAATTATCAAATATGGTAAAACCTCAAGTGGTGCGAAGCGATATAAATGTAAAAAATGCAATAAAACTTGGGTTGATAATTCTCATCAAGCTAATGAAAAACCACCTATCTATCAGTTAGTCGAAAAATACCTTGACAAGGAATCATTTAGAGAATTAGTTCCATTTTATAAAAGTTCACCTCTTAGGATCAACCAAAAAATTAGAGAATTCCTCGAAAATGTTCCAAACTGGGAGCAATATCTTGATAGCGTAATAACAAATCATCAGCCTCAAATAATATATTTTATAGGTGAGACTTTCTCCTGCCATGTGGAAGGAAAATCCGATAATAATAAGTTCCTTGCCTTAGCAATTGATGGTCTTTCGTCAATGGTTTTAGCTTATGAAATAGGGGAAAGCAATACTGAGCAACTCTGGGAAAAACTAATAAAACGTCTCAATACTCGAAATATTAATGTTTATACTTTTGTCTCAAGTGGAGGCTGGCAAATAGTGAATAATATTAAAAAATACTACCCTGATTCGATACATAGGATTAATTTTGCAAAATCCTATAGGAACAAGGAAATATCTTGTTGTCTATACAAATTACCTTCAAAGACTAAGCTTATTATTGATGTGATAAATATGTATAATAGCCTCGATAATAAAAACCTAAAACAATATCTTGAAGATGAAATTGGAATTAATTTCCAAAAATATGTTAGCAGACATCAGGCTGAGTTTATAGAATATTTGGAAAATAGATTTGATCTTGCTATCATTAGAATGGAAAATTTAACAGCAGAATTTAAAAATAGATTTGATAAATTTCACATGGTAAAACAAGACCCCAAACCACTTGTCAATGGTTGGATTGCTTATAATATGCTTTGTTCACTCAATGAAGAAAAATATAATCGATTATGGTTTTACCAGTTCAAACCATCTGTTTCTAATTTTGAATTATTTGCTGAAAACCAAAAACCTGAACCCTTACCACTAAGTAAAGATGAATTAAAGCCATATATTTTGGAATTGGCTTACAGAGTTCTCCAACTCCCTATTCGTGTTTCGCATTGTGAATTAGATATAGATACTTGTGCAGAGTTATAATATACGAACCATAATCAAGTTTATAAAGCATTATTAAAAAGTCAAACTGACATATATATATCAAGATAATAGTTAATTTTTGGGGAATTAATTTAAAAACTTACTTATCAATATATCATATAAAGTTGTTTCATTATATGGTTCGTAATAATAAATTTGATAATTAAAATCAAATCTGATTAGACCTTTACCTCTGTCCGATAGTTCGTATTTATATAAATCTGAGTTCAAATAATTATTCTTAATAATAAATAAATCAGATCGAAATGCGATACTTAGACTCAACCCATTTCTTTCAATAAAATTCTCTAAATCATTGTAACCTTCTTTTCGAAGATCTTTTATCTTGTTTTCTCGTTTCTGAAGGTATTTTAAACTGATATTCATTTTTTTAAATTCTGCATCTTAATTATTAATTTTGATTATCAGCAATATAATAAAAATAAATTTATTATTAAATTATATTAATATATTTTTTTAATTAAAAATTATTGATTAATCCTTAACTTGCTTTTATTTCGCAAACAAGTTTTTAATCTAATAGTTTATGTTTTTCAATTCCATTGATTTTGCAATCTTTTTTCCAATAGTATTTATACTTTATTGGTTAGTATTCAATAAAAATCTTAAATATCAAAATGTATTTCTACTCATAGTATCTTATGTGTTTTATGGTTGGTGGGATTGGAGATTTCTTGGATTAATTATGTTTAGCTCTTTTATCGATTATTTTGTAGGTATAGCACTCGAAAAAAATATTCCACAAAATAAAAGGAAAATATTTCTTATTGTCAGCCTAATTGTAAACCTTGGTTTGCTTGGTGTATTCAAATATTATAACTTTTTTATTGATAATTTGCAATCTGCGTATACCTTATTTGGTAGTGAATTAAACCTTACTACCATGAATATTGTACTGCCAGTAGGAATTAGTTTTTATACATTCCAAACCCTATCATATTCCATAGATGTTTATAGAAGAAAAATTAAACATTCAAATGATATAATTGCATTTTTCTCTTATGTAGCATTTTTCCCACAATTGGTGGCGGGACCTATAGAAAGGGCTAAAAACTTACTTCCTCAATTTTCAAAAAAGAGAGTATTTAGCGATTCAAATGCAAGTGACGGAATGAGGCAAATACTTTGGGGATTATTCAAAAAAATTGTAATAGCGGATAACTGTGCAATCTACGCTGACCAAATGTTCAACAATCCTGAATCTTTCCAAGGGATTACCTTAATTCTTGGTGCGATTTATTTTGCTATTCAAATTTATTGCGATTTCTCTGGATACTCCGATATTGCTATAGGGACGGCAAAATTATTAGGTTTCAAATTAATGATTAATTTCCGTAACCCATATTTCTCAAGGGATATTGGAGAATTTTGGAGACGCTGGCACATTTCTCTATCAACATGGTTTCGAGATTATCTTTACATTCCATTGGGTGGTAGCAGGGGAACTAAATTAAAACAAATCAGAAATGTATTTGTAATATTTTTAGTCAGTGGCTTCTGGCACGGAGCAAACTGGACATTTATAGCATGGGGTTTTTTAAACGCTCTCTATTTCTTACCTCTTATGTTGATAGGCAAAAATAGAAAGAACTTAGATAATGTAGCCGAAGGCAAACTATTTCCACATTCGAAAGAGGCGTTGCAAATATTTATTACTTTCTTTTTGACTGTATTCGCATGGATATTTTTCAGAGCAAAAGATATCACTTCTGCTTTTGAATACATTTATCTTACTTTTGCTAATTTCAATTTGAGAGTTGAAAGCGAGACTGGTATGAAGTTAATTCCAATAATTATATTATTATTTGGTATCGAATGGCTTCAAAGAAGAAAAGAACACTCCTTGGATATCAAACATTTGCATACTTATTTGCGTTGGTGTATTTATCTTATTCTTATTCTAATTACAATCAGCCTTGGTAAATATGAAAATCAATCATTTATATATTTTCAATTTTAGAATTAAGAAAATACTTTATTGAAAATAGACGTTTTTCAATTAAATTACAATGAGATAGCATTTATTTAATAAAAATCATTAAATTTGTATATCTTAAATCATTCTATAAATGAAGTACTTAAACTAAAAAATAAAATCATGAGCTATCCTTTTAGTATAATTGAGCCAAAATGGCAACAATATTGGGACAATAACAAAACCAACAAACAAGACGAACCAAACGATAAACCAAAGTATTATATATTAGATATGTTTCCATACCCCAGTGGAGACGGACTGCATATTGGACATCCTGAGGGATATACTGCCACTGACATAATTGCACGTTATAAAAAAATGAAAGGCTTCAATATATTGCACCCAATGGGTTTTGATGCCTTTGGTCTTCCCGCTGAACGCCACGCAATGCAAACAGGAGAACATCCTTCTATTCAAACTAAAGCAAACATAAAAAACTTCACAAAACAATTAAAAATGCTTGGGCTGAATTATGATTGGGATAATATTATCAATACCACCGAGCCAGATTATTTTAAATGGACACAATGGATGTTCATATTAATTTACAATGCATATTTTGATAAAAAAGAAAATAAAGCAAAACACATTGATGAATTGGAAATTCCTAAACATATAATTGATAAAGAAGAAACTGAAAAATATAAAGACTCACATCGTTTAGCATATATTGACAATAAACCAGTTAATTGGTGTGAGGAACTTGGCACAGTACTCGCCAATGAGGAAGTAGAAGAGTGGAGAGCTAAGGGCTACACAGTTGAAAGAAGACCGATGCGACAATGGATGATTAAAATCACAGAGTATGCACAGCGATTACTTGATGACTTAGATACATTAGACTGGCCTCGCTCTACAATGGATATGCAGAAACATTGGATTGGTAAATCAGAAGGTGCTGAAATAGAATTTAATATAGCGCATAGTAATGAAAAAATATTAGTTTTTACAACTCGTCCAGACACAATATTTGGAGCTACATTTATGGTGATAGCTCCTGAAAATGAACTTGTAACAAAGATTACTACCAAATCACAGTCTACAGAAATTAACGAATATATTGCCAAATGTTCGTTCAAATCTGATGTTGAACGCCAAGAGGCTAAGGAAAAAACAGGTGTGTTCACTGGTTCTTATGCAGTAAATCCTGCTACAAACAAGAATATACCTATATTAATTGCGGACTATGTACTCAATACTTATGGGACTGGTGCTATTATGGCTGTGCCTGGGCATGACGAAAGGGACCATGCCTTTGCTCAAGCATTTAACCTTGACATAGTGCAAGTAGTAGGTAATTTGAACGAGACTGATTATGACATACAGTCATCAGCATTTGTCGATAATGGTGTATCTATTAATTCCGAAAATCAAACTCTTTCTCTCAATGGACTTGGGACAAAAGAAGCAAAACAAAAAATGATAGACTATTTAGTCGATAATAATTTGGGGCATAGAAAAATTCAATTTAGGCTTCGAGATTGGCTTTTTTCAAGACAAAGATACTGGGGAGAACCAATCCCAATTATGTATTTTGAAGATGGTTCCAAAAGAGCATTAGATTTGGACGAACTCCCTCTAATACTACCCCAAGTTAAAGAATATAAACCAGCGGGTACTGGAGAATCTCCACTTGCAAATGTTAGTGAATGGGTTAATTTTACAGATAAAAAGACAGGTAAAAAAGCGAGATTTGAGACAAATACAATGCCCCAATGGTCAGGCTCTTGTTGGTATTATTTACGATATATAGACCCCCATAACAATAAAACTTTTATAGACAAAGAAAAAGAAAAGTATTGGATGGGAGATAAAGGAGTAGATTTATATGTTGGCGGTGCCGAGCATGCAGTACTTCACTTATTGTATGCACGTTTTTGGCATAAAGTTCTATTTGATTTTGGACATATAAGTACAAGCGAACCATTCCAAAAGCTTTTTCATCAAGGCCTAATTATGGGTTTGAGTTATAAAAACAAAAAGAATGTACTTGTAGCAAATGACAAAGTCGAAGAAAAAGACGGAAAGTTTTTCAACAAGGATAATGGCGAAGAATTAGAAGAAATTATAGCTAAAATGTCTAAATCATTAAAAAACGTGGTTAATCCTGATGATATAGTTAAGCATTATGGGGCAGACTCACTCAGATTATATGAAATGTTTCTCGGTCCGTTGGAGCAAAGCAAGCCTTGGAACACCAATGGAATAGGAGGAGTTAAAAGATTTTTAGATAGAGTTTGGCGAATGACAATAAATGATGAAGGGGAATTATCGGATTCAATTCAAGATATTGAGCTTACTCCAGACCAGGAGTTTATGCTTCATTCTACTATAAAAAAAGTATCAGAAGATATAGAAAATCTCAGTTTTAACACAGCAATATCACAGATGATGATATTTGTAAATGAATTTACTTCTGCCAAGATAAAACCCAAAAAAGCTATTACAAAATTTATTTTATGTTTAGCACCATTCGCTCCTCATATTGCAGAAGAAATTTGGTTAGCTTTAGGAAATAATCGTTCAACCAGTTTTGAAGATTTCCCAGTTTTCGACGAATCAAAGACAAAAAAACAATCAATCGAATTCGTTGTGCAAGTAACATCTAAAATAAGAGCGAGGTTGCAAATAACACCAGATACAAACCAAGAAGATATTGAAAAATTAGCAAAAGCAGATGAAAAAGTAGCGAATCATCTTGCAGGTAAAACAATACGCAAGGTCATTTTCGTTCCGAACAAACTTATAAACTTCATTGCAACATAAAGAAATTATTTAAAAATTAGAATGATAATTAATCTCTTATCATAATATATGGACTATCAAGAAGAAATGTACTTTAGCTCTAATTATCATATTGAGTATAGCCCCATTCGGTGAACTTTATGCAAATCCTAATAAAAGCAGAAAAAATAAAAAAGGTAATACATCGATTTTTAATAGAAATGCTCCAAATTATGGAATAAATTTTTTGAAACCAATCTTGAATAAGAATCTGTCAAACTTAATAAATTCTGCAATTGGATTTGAAGCTTATAAAGATGAATTTTATAATAAAACTTCCTTTTTAATTTTATATTTAAAATATACTTAATATGAGTATGAAGAATTTAATCTTAATGAAATAAATTTATCTATGGGTCCAAAATACTATTTAAGAGAGAAAAAATTAAAAGATATTATATTACCCTATGTTACTTTTCTATTTGGTGCAAATTTAAATTTCATTAGTTCTGTAAAAGATGAAGATTGTAATGACAGCGAAGATTCATTCTCAAATTTCATCATTGCCCCAGCATTAGGAGTGATTGTGCCAATAAATTCAACTTATAGCTTTAATATAAAAGCAAGTTATGATTATTATTTTGGTGAAACCCCATTACCTTCGATTCGCAATGGTTCGGACATAAACAAATTAACTATTGCTATTGGCATTTACTTATCTAAATTGATTTTAAGATAAACTTATACCAAATTAATAATATTATTAAAACCTTGTCTCTATTGCATATATAATAAAATGTTGAATGGAAAAATAAAATAATTTATTGATTAAATAGGGTATTATTTTTCTTTTATGGTTTTAATAAAAAATAATTATGATATATTTTAATAATATTTAGTCTTATTAAAAGTTTAAAAGCTAATAAAAACTAATAAACTTTTTATTTTTAAATTGGAGGGCAATAATTATAGAAGTATCAGTTATTTAACAAATCCGACAAAAAATATCCTAATTTGATACTTCCATATTATTTAAAAATAATACTTTTTTATCATAATATACTTTTGTAATTTTTCAGCTAATTGTTGTACAAAATGTACAATAGTTTTTAATTAACCATTTTTTACAACAAAGTTTAGTGTTTATTAAGTGAAAAAAGTTGCATTAGATTACGCACTCAGAGTCCGCACACCGATTACAATTGTTGTAGTTTTGATAGCATTTGCTATGACCTATTTCTTTTCACGAGCAGAAAGAGATGGTGTGGGATATACCCCAGACCAACCAATAAATTATTCACATAAGTTACATGCAGGCGAATTAGGTATTGATTGTCAGTATTGCCATACTGGAGCTGATAAATCAAGGCACGCAATGATACCAGCAACAGAAACTTGTATGAATTGCCATAATCATGCTGCAACTGACAGAAAAGAAATAATAAAACTAAAAGAATATTATGACTCGGGTGAACCTATTCCTTGGAATAGAGTACATCAAGTACCAGATTATGCCTATTTTAATCATAGTGTACATGTTAATAGTGGAATAAATTGTATTAGTTGCCACGGAGATGTCAAGAATATGGATAAAATATCTCAAGAGCATTCATTTACAATGTCAGCTTGTTTAGACTGTCATCGTCAGGCACAAGAAAGACTTTCTTATATAGTAGAAAAGAAAGTCAAAAAAGGTCCTGAAAATTGTAATGCTTGTCATAGATAATTTTTTAAGCGAAATTGTTTTAAGATGGATAAAGAAAAATTATGATTAATGAAAACACAAATAACAGGAGAGGCTTTTTAAAAGCATTCTCTGCCAGTGCAGTAGGTCTTGGAGTGGCTGCAAGTTTAAGCCCAGCTAAGATATTAGCCAGTGATAATAAAAAAATAAATAAATTAGAAATCTCAATACACCCTGATGCGGTGAAGAGAACTAAATAATCGTTTTAAATAAAGAAAAACGGTACAGAAAGTGACTAAAAAAAATAAACAAATTCCAAAAATTGATAATCCTGAGATATATTTTCAGAATTCTCCTAAGAGCACAGAAGAAAACTTGAGTTCTAATATTCCTTCTAATAAGAAGAAATATTGGAAAAGTTTAGACGTTCTTGAAAATTCTTATTCTCATGGGTCAATTGAAAAAAATGCCAAAGAATTTGCGGAAAAAGCATCTCCAGAATCTGAATTTAATTTAGATGAAATGAGTAGTAATTCCAGGAGAAAATTCCTTGCATTAATGACTGCCTCTGGTGTTTTTTCACTGGCTGCCTGCTCAGATTATAGAGACAAAGGGCAAATCAAAAACTATGTCAAAAAACATGAGTCAATCCAACCAGGTATTGCTAATTATTATGCTTCTACTCTTACTGACATAGGTAGAGGATGGGGCGTTTTGATTAAAACAAGAGAAGGAAGACCTATCTATTTGACAGGTAATCCAGACCACCCAACCAATCAAGGCAAAATTAATGCAAAAGCACATGCCATCGTGATGGATTTATACGATACTAATCGTATGAAGAAACCAAAAATTAATGGGAATGATGCTGATTGGGATAAAGTGGATGCAGGTGTTGTTTCGGCTTTAAACTCTGCTAATAACTCTAATAAAGAGATAGCAGTACTTACACACTCCTCAGTTTCGCCTACTCAACAAGCAGTATTTGATGATTTTAAAGCCAAATACCCTACAGCTAATTTTTATACTTATGAATTATTCGGTGATTCAAACAGGCAAAATGCTTGGAAAAAATCTTATGGCTCAGGTAATTTCCCAACTCTCTCACTTGATAAAGCTAAAATAATCCTTTCTATAGACTGTGATTTCTTATCAAATGATGGTGATGAAGCTGAAAACTTAAGAATGTTTGCTGATGGTAGGAATACTGAAGATTTAGATAACTTTTCAAGAATATATACCTCGGAAGCTGCTTATTCAGTTACAGGAGCTAGCTCAGATTATAGATTAAAATTAGGCCCAGTTGCTCAATATGATTTTGTGATGAGCTTGATTAATGAATTTTCTTCATTTGCAGATCCAACTGTGCAATCAAAAGTATCTTCACATAGTTTAGATAAATTTGCAAAAACGAATGGTCTGAATGCTAAAGTAATTAACCAATTAGTTGCTGATATAAAACAAAATAAAGGAAGAGCAATTGCTTTAGCGGGCAAACAGCTACCTGAAAATGTTCATATTGCTGTTAATATGCTTAATGAGGTAATTCAAGGTAATGAGCTATACAAAAGAGATTCGGATGTATTCGTAAGAGAACTTTCAGATAATACAAATGAACTCATTCAAAAAATGAATTCTGGTAATGTAGGTGTATTAATTAATTTTGACACTAACCCAGCTTATCATTTTTCTGATGATATGAAATTTGCCGAAGCAAGTAAAAAAGTATCAAATGTTATTACTTTCCTTAGTCAAGAAAATGAAACTTCTGATTTGTCAAATTATATCCTTCCAATAAACCACACTTTTGAGTCTTGGGGAGATGCTTACGCACGTCGGGGAGTAATGAGTTTGCAACAACCTGTAATCTCTGAGCTTTATGATACGAGGCAAAAAGAAGCTGCAATGCTCAATTGGATTAATAATGATGAATATACTTTTGATATATATCATAAGTATTTAATGAAATATTGGGAATTTAAGGTATATCCTAAGGTTAATACTAATTCAAGGTTTCAGGAGTTTTGGTTTTCAGCCCTTCATAATGGAGTGATTACTTTTGATGATCCAGTAGAAAGCCCAAGCGGAACTCAATTCAACATAGAATCATTTCTGAATACTCAAAATAG
>Ga0316208_1002790_pt1 | contig 13529 bp, 17 predicted proteins | sample 3monopyrite_MG_FD_204944 | JGI IMG/M metagenome (GOLD analysis project Ga0316208, IMG submission 204944) | Microbial mat bacterial communities from mineral coupon in-situ incubated in ocean water Damariscotta River, Maine, United States -... | ecosystem: Environmental > Aquatic > Marine >... | reverse complement strand
TAGGGTTTTTATGCTATAAATATAAATAGTTAACCTAAGCAGTGATTTATTCAGTTGCACATTGAGACTCACTTAAAATAGGTATCATTTATTCGTTAAGAACGAACAAGGAATATTTATTCTATGGCCACCCTACTTACACTTAATAAAGAAGATTTAGAAGATATTTTAAATGGCATGGTTGATGGCGTAATCACCATCAATCAACTGGGGCGTATTCTTACTTTTAATGAAACGGCTGAAAGCATGTTTGGCTATAAAAGCGAAGAAGTCATCGGCAAGAATGTCAGTATGCTGATGCCTGATCCTGAACGCAGTGCCCATGATACCTATCTACAAAACCATTTAACAACAGGTGTTGCACATATTATTGGCATTGGTCGTAATGTCACTGCTCTGAAAAAAAATGCTCAAACATTTCCGATGCGACTGTCTGTTAATGAATACCCTGCCAAGATCGATGGAGAAAGATGGTTTATTGGATCATGCAAAGATATTACTTTGCAAAAACAACAGGAAGAACAGTTAAGACGCAGCATGAAAATGGATGCTATTGGCAAACTAACCAGTGGTGTTGCGCATGATTACAATAACATGCTTGGTGTAATCATGGGATATTCAGAAATATTGACTGAGCGGGCAAAAGATCATCCCGAATTTATCGAATATATTAATCACATTACTCACGCGGCAGAACGTGCAGCAAAACTTACGAAACAATTGTTATCAATTTCCCGTCGGCGCGCTGATTCTGCTGAAGCAACCCATATCAATGATGTTCTTCATAATAACGAACAGATTTTAGCTAAAACACTCACATCACAAATCAAATTATCCATCAAACCTGCCAAGGATCTCTGGATAACCTTAATTGATAGTGGCAGCCTGGAAGACGCCTTACTTAATTTATCTATTAATGCCATGCATGCAATGCCTGAAGGCGGTGAGCTAAAAATTTCAACATCTAACATTCAGGTAGGCTCACTGGATGCACAAGTTCTCAATATCCCGCGTGGTGATTATATCAAATTAGCGGTTCTTGATACCGGCTGTGGTATGACTGATGAAGTTATCTCACACATTTTTGACCCTTTTTATTCTACTAAAGGTGAAAAAGGAACCGGCCTGGGTTTAAGCCAGGTTTATAATTTCGTCACACAGTCCAAAGGCGCAATCAAAGTCTATTCCGAACCCAGTCATGGCACCTGTTTTTCAATCTACCTACCTCGCGATTTAAACAAGCATTTCACAAGCGAAGCTGAACACGCCTCAAAAATTAATGACGATGAATTAAATGGAACGGCAAATATTCTCATCGTTGACGATGAACTTGCGCTAAGAGAGGTGACTGAAGAGATATTATCATCACATGGTTATAATGTATTTTGCTCATCCAACGGGAAAGAAGCTTTGACAACACTTGAAAGTGAAAAAATAGATCTCGTAGTAAGCGATGTTATCATGCCCGAAATGGATGGTTTTGAACTCGCACATATCATTCACTATAAATACCCTGATATTAAAATTCAGTTATGTAGCGGCTTTGAAAACGTTAAGGGTAAATCTGTTACAAATAAAATCCTTTCAGAAAATCTGTTGACAAAGCCTTTCACCGCCAAACAGCTTTTAATAAAAGTTAAAGAAATACAAAACGGTTAATTGCACAGAATCAAAAAAATTCAACGCAGAGAATAAGATATTAATTTTTAATGTTAGTCGTTTAAGCGGTAAACCACACCATCAGGATAACGTTTCATGCTGAATGCTTTAGTATAACCGGTTGGAGATTCTGAACCGCCCAGAATAAGAGTACCGCCTGGTTTGAGAATGTGTGCCATGCGTTCAAGAATGTCTTTTTTCATGTCAGAGGAAAAATAAATTAAAACATTACGGCAAAAAATAATATCGAACTTACCTAACAACGTATAATTGTTTAACAAATTTAATTCTGTGAATCGGGTGCGTCGCATAATGTCCGGGTTAACGCCCCATTCATCACCTTTTTTAGTGAAAAATTTATCTCGCCGTTCCGGTGATAATCCTCTGACAACACTTAACTCATCATAGAGACCCAGTTTCGCTTTGTTGACAACAGTTTGCGAAATATCGGTGCCAACAATCTCAACATTTGAGGTCAACTTACCCGGGTTTGATAGCTGAAATTCCGAGGTCGTCATACTTATAGAGAAAGCTTCCTGGCCGGTTGAGCTGGCGGCTGACCAGATTTTAACTGGACTTTTATTTGTCGCTAACTCGGGCAAAAGTTCATTTTTTAATATTTCAAAAGGATAAACATCACGAAACCACATCGTTTCATTTGTTGTCATGGCATCAATTACTTTTTCACGCAAATGCCTGTCATTCCCGTTTACGAGGGTAGACATCATTTCGGATAGAGAGGGAAAAGAAAATTCTTCCGTTACTCTTTTTAAGCGACTGGTAACAAGATAATGCTTGTTTTCACCTAACACGATACCACACGCATCTTCAAGATAACGTCTAAAAGTATCATATTCATTAACTGCTATAGGAGATTGATCCACGGGGTGCCTTACTAACCTTTATGATTTTTTAATTATAACTAAAATGTGAAAATTAAATCACACCTTTCTCTGAAAGCAACGCTTTAATTTCTGTAACCAGCTCTTCTGCCTGAAACTTTGGAATAAATTTATCGGCTTTTACTTTAATCGTCATACTCTCATTAAATTCCCCACTCAGTGATGAATGCAACATAATATTTAAGTCCTTCATTCGTTCATCAGAACGAACTTCTGTCGTCAGGGTATAACCATCCATCACCGGCATTTCGATATCTGAGATTAACAGGCTAAATTCTTTTGTTACATCACGTCCTTCATCAGCCATTGATTTTAAAACATCCAGTGCCTCTTTGCCGGTGGTCGTCACAACACACTCTACCCCTATTTGTTCTAATGTTCTTTGTACCTGATTTCTGGCAACCATTGAATCATCAGCAATCAGGAACGTCATAGTATTGCCCTCTTTATCCAGCAATTCCTGTGCATCTTCCAGATGCATATCAGCACCAATAATTTCAGAAAGAATTTTTTCAACATCAATAATTTCAACCAAATTATTATCGACTTCTGTAACAGCGGTTAAATAATTATTTCTACCGACGCCTTTTGGCGGTGCTTTAATATTCTCCCAGTTTAAATTAACAATACGCTCTACCGCATTAACTAAAAATGCCTGAACGGTCCCGTTATATTCGGTAATAATAATCAAATTATCCGGAGACGCTTCCAATGGACGTTGGCCAATTGCTGCCGCCAAATCAATTACCGGTACTGTTTTTTTACGAATCGTTGCCAGGCCACGTGTTGCAGAGTGAGCTTGCGGTATTTTGGTTAAGCCTGGACACGATAAAACTTCCTGAACTTTAAACACATTTATCCCAAATATTTGACGACCATGGAGTCGAAACATCAATATTTCCAGTCGATTTTCACCGACTAGATTTGTACGTTTATCTACTTGATCTAAAATACCTGCCACAAGGAAAGCCTCACTATTTATTTAACCCTGTTATCGGCTCAATGCTCAATTTACTTAAATAAAGATCATGCATTGAATAATAAAAGTAATATGGCATGGTGATTGCATTTATTTTTACCGTAGAGATAAAAATTGAAGAAAATGACGGGCTTTACCGCCTTAAAGGTACGATTCGATGAGAATGCAGATGTTAAATAAGCAACGAAAGCTAAATAAAACGCTAATTGCCATTTTATTGACAGTTTCGGCATTTTTTCCTGTGCATGCGAGCTCGTTGCAGAGTCATAACAGTATTAGTCAAGCTGTAAAACAATTTGTGATGCAACAACACGTCCCTTTAAAGAATGCTCAGGTCACTTTAACGTCGCTGAATAAACAGTTACAGGTGCAAAAATGTCAGGGTGCACTGGATGTCAGGATGGCGCCCGGGGCTAAATTGTTAGGTAACACCAGTCTTTCGGTCAGCTGTGCAGCGCCGCAACCATGGAAAATTCATGTGGCTGCGCATATTGATGGTCAGGTCGATGCGCTTATTGCTCGCTACCCTATTCCACGTGGAACGATATTACAGGACAATGACCTTGAATTTGTCGTGCGGCGGTATTCACAATTGAATCACGGATATTATGGGTCGGCGAATTTACTCATTAATAAGGAAGCAAAACGAAATATCAAAGCCGGACAAATATTAACGCCAGCTTTAGTAAAAGCACAGAAATTAGTCTTGCGCGGCCAGCATATCACCATTGTTGCGCAAAATGGCGGGATAAATTTGCGAGTGAAAGGTAAAGCCTTGATGGATGGACAGCAAGGCCAGACAATAAAAGTAAAGAATTTGAAGAGTAAAAAGCTGATTTATGCCCGTGTTGTCTCAGCAGGCATAGTAAAAGTGAATTTTTAACACGAATATCGATAACTTATTGATATTTATAACTTATTAAAGAAGACTAAAGTTTTTCATAAATGAGACGCTAACAACTATGAAAGGCTATGTAAGTTAGGAGTTGACCCATGAATGATATTACACATATTAATTCAAACCGAGCACAGGTGAGTTCAAACCAGAGTGACTCAGTTAAAAACAGAAATGAAGCCAAACAAGGCACCGAGAATGAAAGTTCTCCGACAGCAGCTGATCGGGTAACGTTAACCAACGCAGCTTCACGTCTGCAAGATATTGAACAGCAGTTAAGTAACGCATCTTCTGTTGACAGTGCCCGCGTAGCAGAAGTACAAAGTGCTATTTCAAATGGTGAATACAATGTCGATGCAGATCGCATTGCAGATAAGATGCTCGCATTTGAAGACTTTATGAACAAATAATCATGCAAACCACTACTTTACAAGCACTTTCACTGGAAGAAATTTTACTTTTCACCAAAGATAAAATGTACCGCCTTCTGCAAGCACTTAATAATGAAACCCAAGTGCTGAAAAAAAATAATATTAGTGACTTAGAAAAGATCACTGAGGAAAAAATCAAACTAACCCGTGAAATTGAAAAAAATGAACAACAGCGTATTCATTTTTTAAGCAGTAAAGCACTTAACCCAAATGAACCAGCGCAATGGTTATTTAGTAATAATTTAAAATCTATCTGGAAAGAAATAACATTGCTGTCTGAAAAAGCGCAAAAGCAAAACCAGATAAATGGCCAGGTTATTAACGCCAATCGTCGCAGAGTAAAAACTCAAATAGAAATACTCAGCACCTCATCCCCATCGGTAGAACTGACTTACTCTTCTACTGGTGAAAATGTTAATCAACATAACTCAAAAACACTCGCTCACGCATAAGTCACTATTTTATGTTTAAGCATAAAACAACCGATACAAATAGTACTCTGGTTAATACCCCTTTAGAAGTCTATAACCTATTAAAAAGAATTCAAAAATCAAAGCAACTTATTGCTTTGTCATTTAAATCTCTCCCCAAACATTGTCTGACATCATTATTAGAAGTGCATCATGATACAAAAGTTTTGATCTTTGATGAGCCAAACCCGGCATTAAGTTCAAAACTTATTTCATCAAAAGACGAAGCTGAATTTTCATTAAAACTGGACGGGTTACCGGTTAAATTTAATGCAAAATTTATATTAAATGATAATAAAGAGGTGAGTGATCTATACACGCCTTTTCCTAAAGAAATTTACTATCCACAAAACCGAAAATTTCACCGTTTTCGTACTGAATTTATTGATGATGTTAGTGCAAAAATTTACTTATCAGCCACAAGACAATTGTCATGCTCACTCATTAACATATCTTTAAATGGTCTCTGTCTGCGCCTTCCTTATTCCTTTGCATCCATGTTTTATTTAAACCAGTTGATTGACGATATTTATATTCAACTCCCCGATCAAAAAGGGTTTTCAATCTCGGCCAATATACAAAATGCACGTATTGAAAACAATTACACACATATCGCACTTGGGTTACAAATTCGCGAACAAAAATCAAATATTGAAAAAACCATTCAAAAATTTATTTTTCGTACAGAAAACATCTAAAATGATAAGATACGCTAGCAGCCCTCGTAGCTCAGCTGGATAGAGCGGTCCCCTCCTAAGGGACAGGCCACACGTTCGAATCGTGTCGGGGGCACCAGAGTTTAATAATTAATATTACGCCGTTAGTTTTGCTATTTTTCCAAGTAAGCGTTGAAAATCAACCGGTTTTGTATCGTAATCATCACAACCGGCTTCAATCGCTTTGTCCCTGTCACTCGACATGGCATGAGCAGTGAGTGCAATGATAGGAATATTGGCGGTTTTTGAATTACTTTTTAATGACTGAGTTGCTTCCCAGCCATCCATAACTGGCAGACTCATATCCATTAAAATTAAATCTGGCTGATCGTCAGTCGCTTTGTTAACTCCGTCTTGTCCATCAACGGCAAGCGTGACAATGAAATCTTTTCGTTCTAAACGACGCGATAACATGTCTCTGTTATCTTCATTATCTTCAACCAATAAAATTCTTGTCATCGATCAATACTCTTTTCGGTATCCAATAAATTTAAAATTACACTCAAAAAATTGCTTTTAGTGGCAAGCATGTTGTTGATTACTTTAACAGATAACATAAGGTATATGTTAATCTACCTTGCAAGTGGAAATTCCAAAAGGTATATAGCTGGGACATACACCAATAATTGCCGTACCAAGAGGTATAATTCCAATAGCCCCCCACCACGATTGAAAATAATATCCAGTTAAAATCACGGCAATACCAACAATTCCGCGGATAACTCGATCCGTTGTTCCCATATTACGTTTCATTTTTTATCCTCTAATTTTATACCTCAAATCAAAGCCTTTTCGAATAACGAATCTTTGCATTAAATTTATCCGTGGGTAACACACCAACAGCGCGTGGATAAATACTGTCATTAAGATACTTCATTTCGTCTTCAAGTTCATCTTCTGAGAGATCTTTATACCATGCTTTACGCTTGCCGCTGTCACCTGGAGACCAGCGATAACCTCTTTTCTTTAAGACATCCTTGCGGTCAAATGGCGCCCCTTCTGCCCAGAGCCGAATATCGGTACGCCGAGCGCGTTTTAATAAATGACCTAAAATTTGTTCTCCACTGTTAGGAAATTTTCGGCTTAATATCTCTATTCCCGCCTGACAGTCTATCGTTGCACGATGCCCTTCATAAAAGAAACCAAATTTATAGGCAAGAAACTCAAGTTTAACGCCTTCAAAACCTTCTTTATTCCATTCAATATCTGCAATCGAACATGCCCATGCAATATCCTTAAAATCGTCGAGTAAATATTCAACAAAAGGACGATCAAAACGTGCATTGTGAGCAATAACAATAACGGCTTCAGATAACATTTTAGATACTTGTGCCAGATCAATTGATTGACCTTTCACCATGTCATCCGTAATACCTGTTATTTGGGTAATAATCTCCGGGATGGGTAAGCCCGGATCCTGAAATGCATTGTAGGCAGGCAATAACCGATAAATATTTCCGGCTTTATCAAATTCAAAAGGAACTAAAGCTAATTCAATGACGGCATCTTCATCAGCATCCATTCCTGTTGTTTCAGTATCAAGATAAATACCAACTTTAAGATCTTCACTAGTCCCTTCATTGTAAAATTCAACCGGACTAAAACGTTTAATAACTTTATAGTCACCCGTTTGAATAAGTTCATCTGCTAATTTGTCGTAATCAGTTTTATCCATTTTTCTTCTTCTGTTTTCAGATTTATTTTTAAGTTAATTATGCGGCAAAAAGAAAATCGCTGCCTTCTGCTTTGCCCATTTCCAGTAAGGTTTGCCGTATTTCTTCTCGTGCTCCACGAGCACCCACTGCGCCAATAATTAAAGCGTTGTTATCACGAGTATACTGTTTTATTTCACTGAAATGTAAAACAGGTAAACCTCTTTTGACCCCGCCAACCCGACGAGGGTTAACTTCAATAAAGGCGTCAACCTCTACCTGGTTTTCAATTAATATATCATGTAGATACACCCCAGTCGGCCCGCTTCCCCATATTATCGCTTTGCGCTGATTTAAATGATGGCTATGAGATAAATAATGCGCCTTGGCTTTCAAAAACAACTTATTAACATAACGACTATCACAGTGTGTTAATCGCTTTTCATGCTCACGCCAGTATAATAATACACCATCCGGTTTTCCCATTTTAATCCCCAGAGCATGTGCCCGTAGCCACATATCGTAGTCTTCAGCCCATTCAGGATCATGGTAACCATTTAATAATTCATAAATTTCACGTCGAAAAAATGCAGTTGGATTTGGTATAGGACTTTCAATAAAGAGTTCCCGTTCAATATCTTCTGGTAAACATAATTTATTTAACCACTTTTCATAAAGTGAAAAACCTTCTGCAACATCATATTGACTGATTATTTTGACTTGGCCACCTGCAATTCCAATTTGCGGATGAGTTTGTAAATAATTAAATTGCTCAGACAGCCTGTGAGGTAAAGCAATATCATCTGCATCCATGCGAGCAATGAAGTGGCCTTTAGCAACGGCATAACCTGCTGCCATAGCCGCGACGACACCACGTCTATTTGATATGACTAATTTAAACCGAACATCCTGAGTGAATTCAGAAGGTAAATTTTGAATGGCTTTATCCGTTGAGTGATCATCGACTAAAATGATTTCAAAAGTAATATTTTTCTGGCGAAAAATACTGGTAACAGCATCCAGTAAATATTCTCCCGCATTATGTACAGGCATAATGACAGAAATAAGATGTTCCTGATTAGTCATTATAAATTTAATTCAGGCTTATATATCGCGCTTAACAAAGTTACTGTCAAAACCACTAAATAATTTTGATTTGGCTGACTCGTAATCTTTTTTACTAATGACACCATCATCACTTAGCCTGCGTAACATTTTCATTTCACCCGTCAATTGTTTTTCTTCTGCAATATCCATATGTTCACGGAATTTCTTAATCCGTTGTTCAACACCATTAATAAAGGATAAAAACGTTGCTTTAGCTGGTTTACCTGCATGCAAAATAATAATTGGTACATGAGCATTTCTGGAGTAAAAAACACGATTCCTGGAACTATGTTTCCAGAATTGAATAAAACTTAAAACGGTAGCCGTAAGTCCTGCTAGTAAAATAATACCCAAATATAGATTCTTATTCGCACCTAAGAAGAGAGGTAAATATTTTAGTAACAACAGCATGAACAACAAAATACCTAAACCGGCAACCAGCCATTTCCAGGCAACAGATAAAACCGGTCGGCTTTTATCCTGTAAGGAAAGAATATCGACAGAATAAGCGTGTTTAGTTTTTTTGTTTCGGCTAACAACCTGTAGTTCACGACCATCAACTAATTTAATCTGAATATCTACACCGAGTGAATTTCGTTGTTTTAAGCTAACATCATTTTCTGCCATAACATCCTCTTTTCACACGGCATTTCAACAATAAACAACACTATTTATAGCATGAAATATTCTCAAATTCAGCCAAATTGAGCCGGATTAATGTCAACAATATATCAGTGCCTGAGTAGATTGTATGGAGGAGCAGATTATTAGATAATCCGACCTCAAAAATACACGGGGAATTTCAAGTGAATAAAAGCATTATCACCAATAGTCTTGCCATTTTAGTCGTTGCTGGCGGGCTAATATTGAAAAATGAGCTTATTTTAACTATTGGCCTATTTGCATTGTCAGGTGCGATTACAAACTGGCTAGCTATCCACATGTTATTTGAAAAAGTGCCTGGCCTATATGGTTCTGGTGTTATTCCTGCTCGATTTGAAGATTTTAAGTTAGCAATTCGAAATCTGATGATGGAGCAATTTTTTACAGAAGAAAATATCGACCGCTTTCTACGTGTCTCTGACGGTATAAAGCCTGATCTGCATTTGTCACCGGTCATAGAAAAAGTCGACCTGAGCCCGTCTTTTGATACTTTAGTAAAAGTTATCATGGAATCATCATTTGGCAGCATGTTAGGTATGTTTGGAGGTGAAAAAGCATTAGCACCACTCAAAGAACCCTTCATAGTAAACATGAAACAATCGCTCATCGAAATGACACAATCTGAATCATTTCTTGATTTACTAAGAGATGAACTTGAACAACCCGACGTGATGCAAGATATTCGCGAAAAAGTTGAAGACATTATTGAAAAACGTTTAGAAGAACTGACACCAAAATTAGTTAAGGAAATAATTCAGGACATGATTAAACAACACCTTGGCTGGTTAGTTGTCTGGGGTGGTATATTTGGTGGGCTGATTGGATTACTTGCCGCTTTAATTCAAATTTAGATTTACAAAGGATTATCTTTCTAAATGGATTTTTTTCTAAATAGCGCTTCCTTATTCAATTTTTCAGTCAGCGAACTTGGCCTCGTTTCGCTTATATTTATCTGGACAGGCTTTGTTCGTAGTGGCTTAGGCTTTGGTGGTGCAGCATTAGGGTTGCCTTTGATGCTGTTCATCTTCAACCAACCAATATACTGGTTACCTATTATTGGTGCACACTTACTGTTTTTCACTTCATTAACATTACGCTCACGTTTACAAAATGTAGACTGGGTTTATCTAAAAAAATCCAGTATTTATATTATTCCACCTGCACTCATTGGTGTTTTTGGCTTAATTAATTTACCGAATAACTGGCTAATTATTTTCATCTATTCGGTCACGTTATTTTATGCGCTGATTTGGTTTTTGAATATGAATATTCAAAGTAACAACGAATGGTTTGATCGATTCTTATTAGCCGTTGGCGGTTATGTCGCGGGTACATCTCTAACCGGCGCGCCATTAATGGTTGCTGTCTACATGCGGAATGTGGCAGCAGAAAGATTACGCGATACACTTTTTGTATTATGGTTTATCCTGGTCACTCTCAAAATGAGCACATTTAAAACGTTGGGAGTAGACTTACATCTCATGTCTGCACTATATTTATTACCCATTGCAGCCATTGGGCATGTTATTGGACTAAAAACACACACTTTAATATTAAAGAATGATCAGCTATTTAAACGCATCATTGGTGCCGTACTTATTGTAATTAGTGTATTAGGGCTCAGTCAGGTAAATTTTTAATATCAGGTTGTAAGTTTTTATCTAACTGATAGATTTTCTCAACCCCGTCGATAGGGGAAGGGAAAGTGAGTTTAAACGCAGTGAGCTGTAAGTCGATAGACTCATTTTTGTTACCATATAAACGATCACCTGCCACTGGATAGCCAGCACCTGACAAATGCAATCTAATTTGATGTTTACGTCCCGTTTCAATATCTACCTTAACTAATGATTTATTTTTTCTTTTATCATATTGAATTAAAGATACATGCGAGACCGCAGGCTTATTATCAACTTCATTGGTCACTGTCATTGTTCCGCAAGGAAATTCACCAGAAACAATCACTTTGTATTGTTTAATAACTTTCTTTTTCTGAAATAACTCAGCTAACAACGTTGCCGTTGTTTTCTTATGGGCAATTAAAATTAAGCCTGATGCAAAACGGTCAAGTCGATGAACAATAAAGGCAGGTCGTTGTGGTTCTAAGTATTGTTCTACCCAACGGTTAATTGCGCAATGATCACCCCACTTACTTCCTTGTGACAACATACCGCGCGGTTTATACCAAACACTGTAGTCACCTTCATCAGCAATAAGAATGGCATCATCAACCGTATTGTCGAGCACCAGTGGGTCATAATATAAATGGAGTGTTGTTCCGGAGTTGAGTTTTTTACTTTTTCGCCGTAAGCGATGAGTCCCTTTTTTATCTGTCAACCAAACAGCGCCTTTTTGCATGCATTGCTTTATTTTCTGCTTTGAGAAACCGGTTGCAGACGCTAACAACTCAACAGCATTGAGTTCATTATTGATTACATCAACATGATATTCATTAGGTTCTGACGACAAGTGCATTCTCACTGTTGTTTAAGTATTTTTCCAAAAAAACAATTATACTTTTAAAAATGATATAAGCCTATCAGTAAGCATTACACTATAGGCAACGAATACAAAATTTTCAAATGTAGTTTATTCAAATTGACTCTTAAATTGTAATGATTAGGTTCTTGTCGATAACGCAATTAAATTTTCGGCTAAAGCAGAGAAAAAACAAATTGATATCAGCTGTGAAGTCAGCCGCAATAATAAAATTCAATTCAGTATTCGGGATTATGGCCCGGGCATAAACAAAGATCAGATGAAAAAAATATTTCAGTTGTTTTACCGGTCTGAAAATGAATTAACCCGCGAAACAGTTGGTACCGGTATCGGCTTGTCTCTGGTTAAACAGCTTGCAAAATCCATGCGGGCAAAAATAGATATTGTTAATAAAGAACCCGGTACTGAATTTCAAATCACATTTAATTTATCTTAAATTTAAATTCCAAGCTGGCAAGCTGAAATTATATTTCAAAAAAAGACATTAACCGGTAATACCGATTTAATTAATTCTACAATATTATTAAACGCCTCTTCACGATAACTATTTTTTCTGTAAAGCAGACCAATACGACGGCTTGGTTTTGGATCGCTAAATTCAATATAACGAATGTCATCTGTTTTTCTTGTTTTCGCAGGCACTGCTAACTCCGGCATTAAGGTCATCCCTACACCTTCCGCCACCATGTGGCGTAACGTTTCCAGACTGGTGGCATGGTACTGTCCCTGTTCTTTAACGCCGGCCAGTAAACACACATCCAGAATATGCTCACGTAAACAATGTCCTTCTTCAAGCAAGACTAATTCCTGCTGTGCAATATCACCCATGTTGATTATTTTATTTTTAGCCAACTCATGATCTTTTTTGACGGCTAGTCGAAATGGCTCTCTGAATATATTCACTTCGACAAATTCATGTTTTTCAACCGGCAAGGCTAAAATAAGACAATCAAGTTCTGCTTTTTCAAGTTTTTCCAGTAATACGTGTGTTTGATATTCATAGAGCCAAACCTTTAGCCGGGAAAAATGCTTATTTAATTGCGGCATAATGATCGGCAAAAGATAAGGTGCAATGGTAGGAATAATCCCGACCCGCACATCCCCTACCATGGGATCATGAAAATAATTGGCTGTATCCTTTATCGCGTTAATTTCGGTCAAAACAATACGAGCATGTTTAACAACGGCCTCACCTGCTTCTGTCATTGAGACCTGGCGATTACTCCTCTCAACCAGCAGAACCCCTAGTTCCTGTTCCAGTTTTTTTAGCTGTCCACTTAAGGTCGGCTGACTTACAAAACACCGCTCGGCCGCACGATGAAAATGACGCTCTTCGTCTATCGCAATCAAATATTCTAATTCTCGTATATTCATCGCACACCATTTGATAGTTAGTTTCTATCATACTAGTAGAAATAAACGATTTTATCAATCAACAAAAAGTAACGATAATACTCCCGTGTTCAAGGCAGCAGGTAAATGCCGCGCCTTTTCAACTGATTAATATTAAATAAACGAGAGGAAAATAAAATGGAAAATCGTCAAGGACAAAATGT
>Ga0316208_1002789_pt1 | contig 13529 bp, 11 predicted proteins | sample 3monopyrite_MG_FD_204944 | JGI IMG/M metagenome (GOLD analysis project Ga0316208, IMG submission 204944) | Microbial mat bacterial communities from mineral coupon in-situ incubated in ocean water Damariscotta River, Maine, United States -... | ecosystem: Environmental > Aquatic > Marine >... | reverse complement strand
TGCCAGCAATAATACTAAGAGTGACTAACTCATGAGGATTATTTGTTAATAGCTAAAAAGCCCTCGAATAACTTCGGGGCTTTTTTTATTTTAAATCTTTAGCGGATTCGTTTGCTTTAATCTTCAATCCTTCTTTATAAACTAAAATTTTATCTAGCACACATGTGTCACTAGTGCCAATAATTTGAGCGGCTAAAATACCTGCGTTTTTTGCTCCGTTTAATGCAACTGTAGCAACGGGAACACCACCAGGCATTTGCAGAATAGAAAGTACTGAATCCCAGCCATCAATAGAATTGCTGCTTTTTACTGGAACACCAATAACTGGCAGCGGAGATAAAGAAGCAATCATTCCAGGTAAATGAGCCGCTCCACCGGCACCAGCAATAACTACAGAAAATCCTCTGGTGTGCGCATGTTTACCATAATCAAATAATTTTTCAGGGGTGCGATGTGCTGAAACAATATCCACTTCAACTTCTATATCAAAACCTTTTAAGATATCTATGGCATCTTGCATAACTGGTAGGTCGCTTTTGCTACCCATAATGACTCCTACTTTCATAATAAATTCCAATTTTTAAATTCCAAAACCCAAATTTTACTTTTTGGAATTTTGTTTTTGTTATTTGGTGCTCACTGACTTATAACTTTTATACTTTTTTTTACTTCTTCAGCAATACGTCTCGCTTCATTTAAATCTTCATTCACAATGGTTACATGTCCCATTTTTCTAAACGGTCGCGTTTGCTTTTTACCATAAATATGCGGTGTTACACCATCCATATTCATGATGTCTTCAATATTTTGATAAACTACATTTCCTGTATAACCTTCAGCACCAACAAGATTTACCATAACACCACCAACTTTACTGTCGGTTCGTCCTAAAGGTAAATCTAAAATAGCTCTAATATGTTGTTCAAATTGTGAGGTGTAACTGGCTTCGATAGTTTGGTGACCAGAATTATGAGGTCTTGGGGCTACTTCGTTTACTAAAATTTTATCATCATTGGTTTGAAACATTTCTACAGCCAATAACCCAACATGCTTAAATGCTTTGGAAGCTTTTAATGCAACTTCTTCAGCTTTTTTTGCAACTTCTATAGAAATTCTAGCAGGACAAATAACATATTCTACTTGGTTCGCTTCGGGGTGAAATTCCATTTCTACTACTGGATACGTTTTAGTTTCTCCTGATACACGTCGCGCTACAATAACGGCTAATTCATTTTTAAAAGGAATTAAATCTTCAGCTATACATTCACCCTTTGGCAAACCTTCCAAGTCCGATAAATTTCTAACCACTTTTACACCATTTCCATCATATCCAAACTGTGCAGCCTTCCATACAAAGGGGAATTCTAAACCACCATTACCAACAGCATCTTCAATTTCAGATAAATAAGCAAATCGGGTAAAAACAGAGGTAGGAATGTCGTTATCTCTATAAAATAGTTTTTGTTTGGCTTTATTTTGAATAGTTCTTAGTGTTTTTGAAGCAGGATAAACTTTAATACCTGCTTTTTCAAGCGCTTCTAAAGCATCTACATTAACGTTTTCAATTTCAATAGTTAAAACATCTACGTGTTTCCCAAAATTATAAACCGCATCATAATCCATCAAGTCTCCCAAATGAAATTCATTACTAGCAATTTTACAAGGTGCCTCTTCGCTGGCATCTAAAACCGAGGTAAAGATGTCAAACTTTCTAGTATTATAAAGTAGCATTTTACCTAATTGGCCACCACCAAGAATACCAAGTTTAAAATTTGAAGAAAAGTAATTCATTGAAATGCTTTTAATGAAACCTAAATAACGATACGCAAAAATACACTTAAATCTTAAAATAGTTCCTAAATCGTAAATCAAAAAATGGGTATTACCTAATGAATACTTAATACACCTAGATTTTAGAATTTTTGACTTTCTCTTTTCTCTTTTTTCTGCGTTAAAAATTTAAAAAATATCTATGGCTATGTATAAAATTTATGCCTTGATAAAAGAAAAAATAAATGCGTCAAATTCTCCTAAAACCTAAATGTAATGAGTATATTGATTATCTTTGCATCTTTAAAAATTAGTACTTGTGATAAAGCTACACGATAAATATTTTAAACCCTTTGTTTCTGCCAAGGAAATTGATGATGCTTTACAGCGTTTAGTTGATGAGATAGCTGAAGATGTAGGTGATGAAATCCCTGTATTTATTGGCATCTTAAATGGGTCATTTATGTTAACCAGCGATTTTGTTAAAAAGTATCCAAAAACGTGTGAGGTTACTTTTATAAAATTAGCGTCTTATGAAGGATTGAAGTCTACTGAAGATATTCAGAGATTAATTGGTATAACACAAGATTTAACTGGACGTACAGTAATTATTCTAGAAGATATTATTGATACAGGGAATACGTTACACGAAGTGCACAGGATTTTTAAAAACCAAAATGTAAAATCATTAAAAATTGCTACGCTTTTTTATAAACCTGAAGCATACAAAAAAGACTTTAAACTGCATTATGTTGGTATTGAAATTCCTGATAAATTCATAGTTGGTTACGGCTTAGATTATGATGGGTTAGGACGGAATTTACCAGAAGTATATCAAATAAAAGAAACACAACACATGACAAACTTAGTGCTATTTGGCCCTCCGGGAGCAGGCAAAGGAACACAAGCAGAATTTTTAAAAGAGAAATATAATTTAGTACATATTTCTACAGGTGATGTTTTTAGATATAACATAAAAAACGATACGGCTTTAGGTATGTTGGCAAAGTCTTATATAGAAAAAGGGGGGTTGGTTCCAGACCAACTGACTATTGATATGCTTAGCGTTGAAGTAGAAAAGAATGCAGATGCTAACGGATTTATATTTGATGGTTTTCCACGTACTAATGCGCAAGCTGAAGCTTTAGACAAGTTAATGGATAGCAAAGATTCTCAAATTAATGCTATGATTGCTTTAGAAGTTGATGATGCCATTTTAGTAAAACGTTTACTTGAAAGAGGAAAAACTAGCGGGAGAAAAGACGATGCTGATGAGACTGTAATTAGAAACAGAATTAAAGTATACTACAACGAAACAGCTATATTAAAAGACTACTACACGGCTCAAGATAAATATTTTGGAGTTGATGGTGTTGGTGGCATTGAAGATATTACAGTACGTTTGAATGCTGTGATCGATAACCTATAAATTCCTGCAAAGGCAGGAATCTCATAATTAAAAACTATAACTTTGAGATTGAAGTTATAGTTTTTGTATTTTATAATTTCAATAAAATTATTTTCGTTTCCGCGGAAAAATTAAAAGTAAGAGTGAGAAAACTTTTAACTCATAACTTTTAACTTGAATCATGACTGAAGATTTGAAATTAAAAGGAGGACCGCCAGTGGCTGTCAGGTATTTTAGTTTAATATTTTCAATAATAATAAATAACTATGACAGAGGGAAATTTTGTAGACTACGTAAAAATGTTTGTGTCGTCCGGAAACGGAGGTAAAGGCTCTGTGCATTTACATCGAGAAAAATACATCACAAAAGGTGGCCCCGATGGAGGTGATGGTGGTCGTGGAGGCCATGTTATTGTTCGTGGAAAATCTAACCTTTGGACACTTCTTCATTTAAAGTTTAGAAAGCACTCAAGAGCTGGACATGGAGCACATGGTAGTAGTGGAAGAAGTTTCGGAGCTGATGGTGAAGATGTTTATGTTGATGTGCCATTAGGTACTGTAATTCGCGATACAGAAACGAATGAAATCCTTTTTGAAATTACCGAAGATGGCGAAGAAATAATAGTTGCAGAAGGTGGTAAAGGTGGTTTAGGAAACTGGCACTTTAAAAGTTCAACCAATCAAACACCACGTTACGCACAACCCGGTATTCCCATGGAAGAAAAGTACGTAACCATGGAGTTAAAAGTACTTGCAGATGTTGGTTTGGTAGGCTTCCCTAATGCAGGGAAATCAACTTTATTATCAGTCGTTACTTCAGCAAAACCTAAGATAGCAGATTATGAGTTTACAACGCTAAAGCCAAATTTAGGTATAGTAAAATATCGCGATTTTCAAACCTTTGTGATGGCAGATATTCCTGGAATCATCGAAGGTGCTGCAGAAGGTAAAGGGCTTGGACATTATTTTTTACGTCATATTGAGCGGAACTCTATACTATTGTTTTTAATTCCTGCAGATGCTAAGGACATAAAAAAGCAATATGATATTTTATTAGACGAACTTAGAAGATACAACCCAGAAATGCTTGATAAAGAACGCATCATAGCCATTTCTAAAAGCGATTTGCTTGATGATGAACTTCAGGCAGAAATGAAAATTGAGTTAGATAACGAACTTCCTATTCCTTACTTATTCATTTCATCTGTAGCTCAAAAAGGGATTACAGAGCTTAAAGATTTGTTGTGGAAGATGCTGAATGATTAATTCCTTCTAATTCTTTAATTGTAAAGTCTTTATTTTTTTAGCTTTCTATATTCCAAATAAGAATAAACAACAGGGATTAAAGCCAATAAAACCGTAACCGAAATAAAGAAAACACCATTAAAATCTTTACTAGTCGTAAGGCTTGAAATCACAATAGCTAAACCACCAATAAACCAAATTTCCCCTGCTAGTTTATGTGTGCTTTTCCAAACAGATTCATGCTCTAATGTCCATGGGGTTCTAATTCCAATAAAATAATTCGCCTTTATGGTCTTCATATAATTTCCCAAAAGCATAAACAGTAACCCTATTGCGAGAATGATAAAAGAAGGGTTGGTAATCGATTGTTCTTTTACGCTATAAATAATAAACACTGCCAAAGCCGACATAAACAAAACCATTAAGAATTTTAAATTATCATATTTTTTCCCCATCGCCTGTATTCTTTTCTTAGGATCAATAAATGGGATTACGGTAAACAAAATATAAGTTAATCCAGGGAGCAAAAATGTTAAAAAAATCAATGATGATTTGTTTCCCCAATCATCAATCTCTCCCTTGTAATTCCAATGTATTGGTACCGTTTCGGGCAGCGAATTCCATATATAAGCCAAATAAACAAACGGAATCAAAACAACTATTAGCAACGGTATTTCTCTCTTTATATTCATGATTTTATTTTTTTAAAGTTATAATCCATTGCAGCACATCTTCTAAAATGGTTGTATTAATCGAATAGGTAATAAATTGCCCATTTTTCTCACTCGACACCAAATCTGCACGTTTCAAAATATCTAAATGGTGCGAAATACTCGGTTTCGAAATATTAAAAGCATCTGCAATCTCGCCAGCAGTCCTATCCTTGTCTTTCAGCAATTCTAAAATCTGCCTTCGCGTTTCATCATTTAATGCTTTAAATAAATAATTCATCAATTAGGTATTTAGACAAATATCTAAATACTATTTGAATTTTACAAATATTTTAGCTATTAATTTTATATTTTGGGCGTTACCACAAGGGTCGGGTTTTACACTACAAGTCCTCGCTCCGTGCCTCCGCTGTGGGCTTTCCACTACAATCCCTAACGCAACAGCAGAACAAAAAAGCAACATTGGAATAATTTTTGATTAAATTTATATAAAATTAAATCTATGCGATTTCTAAAAGCCACCATTCTAGCCTTACTTATTGTATCATGCGCACCTATTCGTGTAAATTATGATTATGATAAAACCACCAATTTCAATAATTATAAAACCTATCAGTATTATGCAGATATGGAAACAGGTCTAAGCGAGTTGGATACCAAACGCTTGTTAAACGCCATAGATGCTAAAATGGAAACAAAAGGATTTAGTATTTCTGAAACACCAGATTTTTTCATTGATATTAAAAGTGAAGAATATCAAGCGCCGCAACGACAATCTATGGGTGTTGGATTAGGAGGTGGCGGACGAAATGTTGGTGGCGGAATTTCCATAGGTTTGCCCATTGGTCAAGCCAATGTAAACCGACAAATCACTATTGATTTTGTTGACGAAAATAAAAAACAACTCTTTTGGCAAGCCATAAGCGAATCTAGGTTCAACCCAAAAGGGACCCCAGAAAAAAGAGAGGCACGATTAATTGCTATTGTTGAAAAGGTATTGTCTGGGTATCCATCAGAAAAATAAAACGTTTTGTCATTCCTGCCTTTCGTCTGCGCTCAAGATAAACTCTGGCAGGAATCTTTTTAATTTTTAACCAATCGTTTACTGGCAATTAACATATTACCAGAATAGAAATTTGTTAGATATACCCCTTGGCTTAAATTACTAATATCAACTTGTGTGTTTTCGTAATTAGAAAGACGAGCAGACTTTACTTTTTTTCCATCCAAACTAATAATTTCAACTCTTAAATCAGAATTTGTGTTGCTTTCAAACTTTAAATTCAAAATACTATGAGCCGGATTTGGGTAGAATGAAATATTGAAATTATTTACCTCACTTTCAATATCATCTATTCCGAGCGATGAATAATTTATGGCCCAAGTCACGCTATAAACATGAAAGGTGTCATGATTATCTACTCTTAATAAAGGGGTATTATCATGTACAACGGTAGTTAATGCATTAGCGCCTTCAACCAAATCGGTTTCAAGAACAGAAAGCGCATCAACATTACTTGCAAAAGGTATCGTATTAAGTGTCCATTCACTTTCTAAAGTGTTTGGATTAGGTTTAATCAAATCAAGTTGAAAATCCAAAGGAAACGTTGTTGGATTATCAACCGTATTATTGTTAGGGGTATAAGCATCAATTGGAGAAACTAAACTATGTATTTTTTCAACAATTCCTTCTTTGCAAACTGAACAAAAAGGATATCCTAAATAACGCATTTTACAACTTTGGTGTGGTCTATTCCATGTTGCCTCGGTTCCAGAAGTTCCGTAAGGATAAATACCAACACCACTTGTTCCTATCCAATTTTTCCATCTAACGTCATTGGTGTTAATTTCTTGAGTCATATTTATGGCTTCAGCAGCGAGAGCATCTCCAGGATAATATTCATCTTTCAAGTTAAAAAGCGAGTGTCCTATTTCGTGTATTATAATCTCATCACCACTAGTTCCAGTAGATGACGTAGCATAAGGGCCCCCAGCTCCTCCGTATTCTAATGAATTAACGATAATAATAGGTTGATCGTATTCAGGTAAATTATCAGCTAAAACATTATAAATAGTGGCAGCATTATAAGTGTAAAGCAATCTATGATAACCTGCTGTATCAAATGACGTGTTAAAATAAGTATCTACAACTGCTATATCAATAACAGGTTCTGTCACGTCAGTTGCTGTTCCAGGATGATCAGTACCACTTTCATTAGATGGTACTTTTATAGCGTAAACATTAAAATATTCAGAATATTCATTAAACGGACTTTGGCTAAATAAACTATTAGAAAAATTTGTAGCGTCTGTAATAAACTTGTCTAACTCAAGGGCAGTATAGCCATCTCCCATAAATACTAGATTTATACGTTTGTCTATATCACCAGATACTTTTATTGGTTCCACTTCAAATACCTGTGCAGATAAGTATAGGGTGTTACAAGCAATAAGTAAAAAGCATAAAAAAGATTTCATACTAGTTAATTTGGGTTTTGATGAGGGGATCGTTTTCAGCAAAGTTACTAATTGTTATGTATTTAGTATTGCTATTTAGCTGTAACCTTATTGAAAATTGTGTTTTATCAGATTTTATAGTTTCTGTTTTAAAGTTTTTGGAGTCATCAACATATTCAATTGTTTTAAAAAGAGGGTTCTTAATAAGAAGTTGATGTAACACCTTAGACTTTTTATCAAATTCAGTAAAAATTAAATCCCCAACAATTCCATTTTCAATAGATTCAAATGGAATAGGCTTTAATTTACCATCTACTATTTTTTTATTTATAAACTGAATAGTCCTTTTTCCGTTTAAAGTCTTTTCAATACTATAATTTAGAAATAGAATTTTTGAAGCGCCTTGAATCTCTGATTGATTTTCTGAAATAGCTTTACTGTTTTTGCATCCATAAAAGAAAGAGAAGCAAATCAATAAAAGTAAAGTGAATTTATATGTAGTAAAACATTTCAAAACAATTAAGAAGTAAATTTGGGGTTAACGTTCTGTAAAGTTAAGCATAAAAAAAGAGGTTGTCTGAAAAAGTTAATTTTGGAGTAAATTGCCACATTGAGCATTGGTGAAATGAAAATATTTTTTCATTGAAAGCACCTTGCGAAGCAAACCGAAATACATTGGAAATCAAGATTAAAACGTTTTCGACTTACTTCGTAAGCTACCTTGGTTCAAAACACATTTTGACCTCGTTAATGCTTAAACTGACAACTCGAAAAACTTTTCGGACAGCCTTTTTTTATCAAAATTATATTAACTGAGTAAAGCTTTGTATTTGTCTTTGTATCCGTAAAGCACAGCAATATTTAAAACCAGTAAAACTAAAGCTCCCGCAATATTTCCTGGGTCTAAAGTAGTATGAAATAGTACCGCGTTTACAGAAACACTCATTAAAATTAATGCTAGTAATGCACCAAATTTATTGAAAATTAAAACAATTCCTGCAACAATTTCAACAAGGGCAACAAGCGTCAATGTTTTTGAATTTACTAATGCGCCAAAGTATGCGCCTGCATCTGCAGACATTTCACCCATTGGCAGAAAATTTAGGAATTTGTTAAGTCCGAAAACCAAAACAAACAGCCCAAGAAGTATTCTTAGAACCATAAAAACTTTTGAATTCATAATGCTATATGTATTAGTTAGTAATTTGAAAGATAGTAAATTGTAAATCAATTTATCTTCAACTTTGTCGAAACGAAGTGTTCTAACTAACAAACCTTTTACTCAATACTAATTCTTGTGCCTTCACTATGACTACTGTATTCTGGCGCATACATACTTTGAATAGTTGTAATACCATTACTCATATTACCAGCATTATTCACGCGTAAATCGTATTCAAATACATAAACCCCTTTTGGTAAATAATCAAAAAAGAAGTTTGTTGCAGCATCTTTTGTGCTTTCATAATATCCTAAACCATCTTGCCATTTGTACTGACTCAATACGTTTACAGGTTCTAACCCAGAAGCGCGCATATCTTTCATGTGTAAAAATTCCATGTTTCTATCGCTACGTAATTCAATCCGAACTCGAACTAAATCGCCAACTTTTAAATCCGTTTCAGAATTAATTTCTGAAATTTCTTCACCAGTATCTGTATTGGTTTTAAGGAATAGTTTTTTTATTAATTTTAACGGGGTTTCAGCTGAAGTTATCTTGTCTAAATCTTCAAAATATTGCCAGTATAAACTTCCCCAAGCAATACCATTTCCTTTTTTAGTAATGGTTACTTCGCCCATTTCTGGTTTAATTTCAGAAGTATTCCAAGCGGTTTTGTAGTAACCTGTTCCTGCTTCAATTTTTACATCTTCTTCCCGATAGCTATCGGGATTGAAGGGTTTTATTTGTTGTCCGCCTATAACCACATCAACCATATCGGTAACCGATAACCAATCGCTTCCTTGAAGTAATAAAGCGTAAACAGCTTCGGTTGTAGCTTTAGTGGTTTTCCAACGGTTAGTTTGTTTGTTTTTGAGCAACCAGATTTTTAAATTATCAATGGTTTCAAGATTCTTCGCTTCGCTCTGAATGACAATTCCAGCTTCTGTAAAAGCTTCAATTAACAAGGCTTGAGTTTCAATAGGGGCTTGATACCAATACCAAGAATTTGTGTTAGCTTTCCAATACATGCCTAATTCCTCAGAAGTGATACTCGTTTCTTTTAAAGATTTTAAAATCTTAGAAGTTGTTTTTGCATCATTGCTTCTATGAGAGATTAATGCCATTAATCCTTTTGAATATAAAGAACGCGATAACCAATACTTCTGGATTTGTGTTTGGTAGTAATCGCTTATTTTTTCTACCTCTTTAGTTTTTTTGATTTCTGAGAAGAAGCTTCGCATGTATAAATAATGCAATTGGGTATGGCTCAAATGATCTTTACTTAAGTCAACATCTTTATTGTATTTTCTGATGTCATTATATTCTTTTACAAATTCATTATCCAAATAGTTGATGGCTTTTAGAATCATTTGATTCTGAGACCCTTCGACTGCGCTCAGGGTGACACCTAGTTTAGAAAGATGCCCAAAACCAGCAATAATATGTTGTGTGATGTATCTATTTTCATATCCGCCTTTAAACCAAGCCCAAGCACCAGATGGCATTTGGTTTGATTTCAATTTATTAATAGCAGATTGTAACTCATTATTCATTTTGTTTAAATCGAATAATAAAGCGATGCGTTTTTTCTGTTCCGTTTCACTTTGAGCATCTCGTAGCCAAGGCGTTTCTTGAATGAGAATAGACTTTAATGCTGAATTCTTTTCTAAGTTTGAAAGTAAGGCATCTGTATTTCTCCATTGGTTGAAAACGTCCTGTATTCTAGGATTTGTGTTTGCAATATGACTTGCCAACGCGTTTGCGTAATACCTTGAAAACGTTTGCTCATTACACTCATAAGGATATTCCATTAAATAAGGTAAGGCCTGAACTGCATACCACGCTGGATTGGAAGTCATTTCCAAAGTCAACTTATGGTTTTTGAGTGTCGTTGAGGTATTAGTTGTCAACTTATCTAAAGTGAATGTTTTTGTTTCATTGCTTCTAACCCACATTGGCAACGTTTCTGTAACCAACATGCGGTTACTTAAAACAGGTAATGTATTTTGCTCACCATCGCTAAAGGTTTCCGATTTTGCAATAACTTTGTATTGAACTGCTTGCACATCGTTAGGAATGCTTAAAGACCAAGATACTTGTGTGTTGCCAGAAGCGGGAGCAACGAAAGAAGCCCCCTCTAACTCCCCCGAAGGGGGAGAACTGAGCAAGTTTGCTGTGATATCTTTTCCTGAAATAGCATCGGTTAAAATTAAAACGGCTTGCCCTGAAAGTTCTTTTTCTGTAAGATTAGCAATTTTAGTACTGATTGTAATTTGATCCCCTTCACGTAAAAAACGAGGTGCATTTGGGATGACCATCAGCTCTTTTTGAGTTACTGTTGTTAATGTTTCAGTGGCACTTTCCAGAGTTTTGGTATGTGCCAATAATTGCAGTTTCCATTGTGTTAAAGCTTCTGGAGTTGTAAAACTGAAACTTATATTGCCGGCTTCATCTGTTTTTAATTTAGGAAAGAAAAACGCAGTTTCTTGAAGGTTTTTTCGAATTTTGATGTTGTCGAAGTTTGAGTTTTCTTCTCCAATATTGAGCTTTGATTTGTTATCGATATCAGGTGCAGCACCAACAACCACAACTTCGTCTAGATTATCACTATCACTCACTTTCATAAATGCAACAGATTCTTCAACTTCCATCTCATCTTCAACAATTTGAACTCCCGCTGCTCGACCACTAAGATTATTTGAAAGACTAGAATATCCTCTAATTCTTATTGAATTATTATAACCAAAACTAAATCCAAACCAATTCAATTGGTCATAAGTTTGAGTTACATAATTAGCACGAAATCTATCTTGATAAACTCTAAAATTTTGTGTGCCAAAACTACGATTAGATCTTCTGCTGCTTTGCGCAGAATAAATAGGGTTTTGAATAGGATTAAAATTCCAAGCATGTGGTTTAAATTGGTCCAAAGAGGCATCATACATACTTGCCAGTAATTCAGCACTTACTTTTTCACCATAAGGTCCTTTAATTTTAAATTGCCAAGTTTCATCGGTTCCTGGTTGTAATTTATCTCTAAAAGTGAGTGTTTCAATGTCTAAATTCGTTTTAGGATACGGCACAGAAATTATTTGAGAACCCGATTGAAAACTATTAAATGCCGCAAAACTATAATGCAGAACAAAACCGCCTAAATCATCTTCCGTAACAGGAATAGAGATTGTTTTTTTATTATCATTTAGTGCAATAATTTCTGTTTTGATGATTTTTTTATCCTTTTCTATAGAAACAGTAACCGATACATTATTAGCCGCAGAACCTATAGTTACATGCGCCATGTCTCCAATGTGGTATGACGATTTATCAGTAGATATTGTAAAAAGTTGATTGTCAGCAGGCGTGTTATCATCATCACTAAAAAGTGTAGTTTTTATTTCATCTTTTACTAATTGACCAAATTTATCTTCGCTTTCTAAAGTGATAAGATATTCACCAGATTGCCATTTTTTAGTCTTACCAAGTTTTAATGTTTTGGAGTCTTTAGTATCAAACGATTTTTCTAAAACGAGTTTACCTTTTTTCCAGTTTCCAGAATGGTGTTCATTATTGTAAGCATCATGCGGAAACAAATTTTTAAAAGTGTCTTGAGAAATGTCTTGATAATCTGGAGCAGCCCAAGGACGAGGCCTTAAAACAGCATTAGGTGCTTTAAGTTTATAGATTTTAATTGTTCCTTTTGCAGGAACAAATTCTCCATTAAGATTTTTAGTGTCAATAGAAATACTGTGATCTTTTTTAGTTTTATTCAAAGTCTCATCAATACTCATGTTAGCAATTAAAGCATGATTACCAACATTTACAATAGTTGTTGCGCTTCGGGTTTCGCCATTTAAATCGGTAACATCAGCAGTGATTTCATAATTAAAAATTGGTAAACTACTTTTATTAACACTTTGGTCTGGAATGGCTTTAAACTTGATTTCAAATTCGCCTTTATCATTAGTTATACTTTCACCATGTGTGATTTCTTGAGGTTCACTATTCACCCAAGGTCTGTACCAAAAGTACCAACGTGGGTATTGCACTTTTCTATGTACGCGATACACCACTTTAGCGTCTGTAATGTTACTCCCAGCATACGCTAAAGCATGGCCTTTTACAGTAATAGAGTCATTAATTTTAAAAGTTTCGGTTACTGGTTTAAATTTAGTTTCAAACTTCGGACGTTTGTAATCTTCAACAGAGAAATAATGTTCAGTATAAAAATCTTTTTCATCGCCATCAAAATCAATGTAATATTGCCCGTTTAATCCATTATTTGGCAAGATAAACTCACCTGAAACGGATCCAAATTCATTGGTTTTTAATTCAAGTTCTTTAACTTCTTCATCATTCACATTATATAAAATGGCAAATACTTTTTCATTCTCTAAAACTTCGGATTTCCCGTCTTTAGTTTTCATTGCAATTCCTTTAAAATAAACAGTTTGTCCAGGTCTGTAAATACTTCTATCAGTAAATAAAAAGGATTTATAACTAACTTTTTCTTTTGGTTGATTGTAGGTTTGATTGATGTAAAAGTTGCCAAAACGAGCAACATCATTATCGCTTTCTACTCTTAGATTTACGTTTCTATACCAATTTTTACCTTTTTTAATCTCAATTTCACCTAAGCCATTGGTGGTATAATTTTTTGAAGATGGATTTTTATTATTTCTAGATTCATACGATACTTCAACATTTGCATTTGCAATGGGCGAACCGTCATTTCTATCAATAATTTGAAATATTTTATAGTTATTGGCTTCCGTTTCTACCAAAGCCAAATTGGTGACTTGAATATTAGCGAAAGCAAA
>Ga0316208_1002788_pt1 | contig 13533 bp, 11 predicted proteins | sample 3monopyrite_MG_FD_204944 | JGI IMG/M metagenome (GOLD analysis project Ga0316208, IMG submission 204944) | Microbial mat bacterial communities from mineral coupon in-situ incubated in ocean water Damariscotta River, Maine, United States -... | ecosystem: Environmental > Aquatic > Marine >... | reverse complement strand
GATCAGAGCCCGGCGGTCATTCGAGCGCAACGGGACGGGTCGTCGGTAAAGTCGCCGCCGCAGAAGGCGGAACGCTCTTTCTAGACGAGATCGGCGAGCTGCCCAGGGGCGCACAGGCCAAACTCCTTCAACTACTTCAGTCCATGGAGTATTGGCCCCTGGGAGCGAGCAGCCCTGTACGTGCATCCATACGGGTCATCGCCGCGACGAATGCCAACCTCGAGGAAGCCGTTTCCGAAAAGCGCTTCCGGGAGGACCTGTACTGGCGCGTCAATGTGATCCCGATTCGTATGCCCTCCCTCGACGAACGCCCCGAGGACATCATCCCCCTCTCCGAACACTTTATTGAGACGGCGGTCGCAAAACACGGATTCCCCTATCTCCGATTGTCCGTGGGCGCCCGCGCCGCGCTCAGTGCAGCATCCTGGCCGGGAAATGTGCGCGAAATCGCGAATCGCGTCGAAGCCGCCGCGATCCGAGCGAGCGGTGAAGGGATGACGACGATCGAACGTCGCCATCTCTTCCCCGAGCGAGCCGGAGAAGATTCGGCCGAGACCTACCAGCAGGCCACACGTCGATTCCAGCGCGAGCTCGTCGAGAACGCGCTGCGTGAGTCCGACTGGAACGTTTCGCAGACCGCGCGAAGGCTCGATCTGGCCCGAACCTATCTCCATACGCTCATTAATGGCTTAGGCCTCGAACGCGCCGACCCAACCGATCAGTAGCGAACCGTCTGAAAGACCTTGACCCCAGGGCAGTTGTCATACTCGGTAACGTTCTCCGGAATTCCGGTGTAGTGCTTGTCGACGAACTGAGCGGTGACAACCTCGATCATTTCGCCGTCCTCAACGGCCCAAATTGGATCAAAGAGTGTCTCGTCGCCTGGCTCTTGATCCGGCACGGGCATGTCGATCTCGCCGGGAACCTCAGGCGTCAGCCAGATCACGCAAACAAATGCGCCGAAGTCGACGACGCTCATCCCGAAATCATCATCCTTGAGGCCCCTAATCCACAACGATTGAACGGGACGACCCGTCATATCCGCCTGGCTTGCGTCATGGGGGTCAACACGAGCGGTTCCGTCCGCATTCAGGAAGCAGAGTTCGAGGGCCTTTCGATAGGCGGCCACCATGTAGGGCGTCTTGTCCGAGTCCCCCCACCAGCTGCCGTTCCCACCCGCGGCGAGAAAATCGTCGTTCACGTGTGCTTCGGTCGTCTCGATCGCATTCTCCGTCGAGACTCCGAAGAGGTTCACGGGATCCGACTCCAGTTGGTGAAGGAGTAGCGGAAGGGGCTCCGCCATGAGCGAGTCGAGCTGGGCAATCAACCGCCCCTTAACGGTCTTCAGTCTCTGCGTGGGCATACGTTCAATCTCCTGGGTGATAAGTTGTTGGCAAGTATTGGAATAGCGATCGATTCAAACGGATCCCGCCCGTCTGACTAGAGACGCTCGCGGACGTAGCGCTCGAGGCGCGCCGCACGATCCTGAAAATGGTCGATCGAGGTCGCATCAAAATGGGGAAGTGCGAGCTCCACTTCGCTTCTCGCTCGTAGTAAGAGCGCCCGGCCGCCTCGGCGAACCAGTGCATCCGCGAGATCCAGATGCGCACGCGCTGTTTCGAACGGCGATGCCAGACGTTCAGCGACGGCGAGATTCTGTTCAAAACAATCGACGGCCGATTCAATGCGGCCACGTTCGAGCTCGACCAGTCCCCGTGCACGAGCGACGAGGTGAGGCCAGCCGATCGAAACACTGACCCCACGCCGCCAAGCGGCTTCGAGCGCGGGTTCGACACGTGGATCGGATGCGACACCAATCGCGGCGGCCAACTCCACGTGACAGCACATCGCGGGAATCGCAGCGAAGCTGAACGCCTTGGGGTCAGCCGGGACCTCCCACTCCGCGAGGGCCGCTTCGTCTTCCGTGGGAACTCGCTCTCCGCAGTGATAGGCGATCCATGCCTGCTGTCGCCGAACGGAGTCGGCCCACTCCTGCCCGCCTTCGAAGATCTCACCGGGCGTCGAGAGGAGCTCAATCGTCCGGTTCGCAGCAGACCATTCCCCACGCAAGAACTGTGCATACGCCAACGCGGGCAGATAGAGAGATGCAGGCCACGGGTAGGGAGCGCGCTCACCAATTTGCCGTGACCTCGCCGCGTTGGCTTCGACCCGTTCGTAGTCGCCTTGAATCGCCGCAACGACCGCACACAGCGCGTGCCCCATGGACGCTTCTCCAGGAACCTGAATCGCATCGCTCGTTTCAACGGCGCGTTTCGCGGCGGCGGCCGCTTCCTCGATGCGCCCAAGCGAGACAAGCGCAAGTGGCAATCGATTCACTGCCTGCGTCTGCAGGAGTGCATCATTCTCTCGATCCGCGTGGACTTCCCCTTCGCGTAGGCTCGAAAGCGCCTCAACGATCTGAAGATTTGAGAGCTGCGCGACCGCACGTTGAATCAGAGCCTCCCCGCAGAGGCGCGAATCGTCCATCCGCATGGATGTCTCGACAGCAAGCTCAGAATAGCGATTGGCTTGAATCGGCCGCTCTGAGTGCCAATACGCAACGGAAAGACTCGTTTGAAGCCGCGCGCGCGTGGCATCACATCCCCGGCCGAGCTGCTTCAAGGCCTGCTCGAGCGCGCCAATTTGAGTGGAGTCGCCCATCGGGACGATTCCGAACTGTCCCATGGCGCGGAATCGGTCATTGAGTGCCAATGCCGAGAGTTCAGGATCCCCCGCTCCTTCGGAATGCTCAACGGCCAGGTTTAGATGCTCGAGGCATCGGTCCGCGTCAAACGCGTAGTAGAGCGCGAGCCCAACGAGTCGATGAAGCCTTGCACGTTCAAGTCGAGACCCCTCACTGGAATGCGAAAGAGCGGAAATCGCGTTCTCGAACTGCACCGCGGCATCTTGCCACGCAGAGAGCCCGAGCGAGATCAGCCCAGCTTCCGTTGCCCATTGCACTCGCTGTGATGCGGCGACGAGTTGACCGGCGGAATGTCCGTGAAACGCGAGGCGATGAAGCCGTCGAGGTGATTCATCAGGCGACGCCTCTAGCCATCCGGCGAAGCATGCATGCAACGCCTCACGCTCGCTCTTCGCGAGACTCGAACGAAGCACAGTGCGAATCAGGGGATGAGCAAATTGAATTTCGCCGGGCGTGTCCACGAGGACCTGTTGCGCGATGCCCATTCGAATCGTCTCGTCGAATGCGCAGGGTTCACCGGTCAGCGCTTCGGCAACCTCCGCGGGATCGATCGACTCCCCGAGACAGGCGAGCTGAGCAAGGTCCCTCGAAGCAGCCGATCCGAGACTCCTGATCCGACGCTCGATTGCCGGATGAATCGTTGCCGGGACGTCTAAGGAAGAAGGTTCCCGTGGCGTTACGACTCGACCGTTTCGCGTCGCAAGTATCTCCTCGTCTCGTAAGTGCGCGAGGACCGTTCGTGCGAAGAGAGGATTGCCCGCCGTTACGTCATTCAACCATTCGACGAGGTCAGGAGCAGGCTCTGCGCCGATTACAGAGCGAACCAGGTCTGCGAGTTCGGTCCTCGCCAGGCCCTCCAGAACCAGCCGATCCGATGCGGATTCAGCGATTCGCTCAACCGCCCCCACGTGAGGTGCGTCGACACCAACCGGTCGCGTTGTCATGAGCAGAACCAAGCCCGGCAAACCCGCGACACCGGCGGCAATGGATTCAACAAGCGTGACGAGGAACCTTAGAGTGGATGCATCCGCCCAGTGGAGATCATCGACCAGCAAAACAACCGACCCTTGTTCAAGCACCGAGCGCAGCGCTACCGCGAGTCCCCGCTCGACGGGATGGTGAACTCGATCGATGTCGGAAACCGATGCGTCCCGCGGAACAGAGACGTCACCGCGCATCACGGAAATCAACTCCCGTGCGGCGGCATCCTCCAATCGGCCGAGCCCTGCGATGGCCGGCCTTATCGCATCGGTCAGGGGGCCAAAGGGAATTCGTTCATCCTCGCCACAGGCCGCAACGAGTACACGCCCCCCCGCGGCCTCAACGTCATCACAAAGGCGATTGACGAGCGACGTCTTCCCAACGCCCGCGTCGCCTTGAACCAAAAAACTGGTCGCCTTGCCCCCTATCCCGATCTCGACTGCGCGTTCAAGCAGCCCCACCGCTCTTGCTCGACCGACGCATTCAGAGCGCGTGTCGCGAGTTACGCCGCGTCGACGCAGCGCTTCTAGAGCGATCGACACGTCCAAGGCGTGTTGAGGGCGTGCCTCGGGGCGCTTCTCGAGCAAGTCCATAACGAGAGAGTCGAGCAGTGCATTCGAACGATTCAAGATCCGACTGGGCAACTTGGGTTGTTCGAGTTGGTGACGCAGGAGAATGGCATCACGATCTGCGCCCTCGAACGGGGGCCTCCCCGTTAGGAGTTCAAAAAGAACACAGCCGAGTGAATACAGATCTGATTCAACGGAGCCCGCGTCACCTCGCGCCTTTTCCGGAGCCATGTAGGGGGGGGTACCGGCACCGGCCGTCACGGATCGGTCGTCGTCCCGAGAGGCGAACCCGAAGTCCGCCAAGAACGCGTTGCCGTCGATGTCGAGGAGGATATTCCCGGGCGACACGTCACCATGAACGACGCCGGCGCTATGCGCATAGTCGAGCGCTCGAGCAATTTGGCTTGCCATTCGCAATGCCTCGCGGTCATCACCCGCGCTGATCATGCCTCGGTCGATCCACGCCCTGAGGTCACCCCCCTCAAAATATTCAGCGACGATCAGGACTCCGTCCGGCTGTTCGAGGACCTCATAGACCGGGGCCACATGCCGATCGCGGCTCGCCCTTTGGATCCACGCAAGCGTGCGATGGCCGTCGACAACACCCGCGTCCGCCGCCGAGGGAATTTCCGAAAGCGCGACCGGTCGGCCACTCTCACGGTCATCGGCAAGCCAAACCGTTCGCTGGCTCCCGGTCCCAATCCGCTTTCGGACCTCGAATCGCTGTGGGATCGTGACTGGATCTCGAACGCTCAAAGCGCCGGTCCTCTACGCGTTCGTGAAGGCACGCTCTCAGCCCCCCGACTGAAGTGCGAGCACATCAGACTTGGTCATCGGCATCCCCGCCCGTTCCAAGAACGTCGCGAGTGAAAACGGGGCTTCCGCAGAATGGCCACGCGGCGACCAACCGTCCTCGCTCAAGTACGAGTGCTCGTCTGCAGAGATGCGACTCTTGAGCACCTCCATAACGACCTGTGCGCCGAGTGGGCCAAGATGCGTCCCTCCACTCCCGTGGTCGAGTGCCTCGCCGAGTATGTAGAGCCAGAGAGGATCGTTTCCTTCGCGCTCTGGAATCTCGATCCCCTTCGCTCGCGCGAACTCGGCAAGAGCCTGCCCTGAAGGCAGTTCCGCGCGGTAGCCCTTCGCGAGTGTTCGAAAGGCGAGTGCGCGATTACGCGATGCACCGGGTACACCCGGCAATTGGAAGAGAGCGCTCGCGACCTTCTGCTCAATCGTGGCGCTCGGCTGCGGCTCACCGCCATCGGTCGGCACGAACAAATCCCACTGAACCGTCCAGCCGGGCGGAAGGTCGCGCCCGCCGTTCGCGTAGTTGACGAGCTCCGACGAGCGATGGGACATAAGCCATTTGGGCGATTTGATTTTGTTCAGGTGGAATCGCTGTGGTGCCATTGCATGTCCAACCCGATAGCACGCCAGAACAAACTCAACGGGCAGCGAGATTCGATCGTCACGCATCAGCTTGAAATCCGTCGGCGATATTTCTGTCGCCACCTCGCCGCAGAGCGCGGGAATCAGCTCATTCACGACCAGCCATTGAACGGTCCAGGTCGTCTCGCGTCGCGCCTGCCGATAGAGGTTCATCCCTGATAAATCGCCCTGCCCCCGCTCCCTGAGTCGGCGAACTTCCGCATTGTGAAAGCGGAGCACGCCGAGGGTCAGCTGGGACAGTGGAAACGTTTCATCGTTACGGAGGTCGCCGATGATCGCTCGACGGAATCGAAGCACATCCGATCCGCCCTGCCGACGTTCGCCGGCGCGAGGAAGATCCGGTTCGCCAGCGACGTTCTCCCCTGTGATCAACTCTCCCGTCGATTGGCCCGAAACAGGATCTGTCACATAGAGATAGGGGTGAAGCCCAGGCCCACCCCCGTAAATCGAGTCTAGATCGAGGAGCGGCGACCTCAGGTTATTGAGACTCGACACGTGGATCGGGCCCCCACGCGGAACCCCCGTCATGAAAGACAGGTCGTGTGACACCAACTGCGCGAAGAACACCAGCCCCAGTCGGATTCCCGTGTTGGGTTCGAAAGACTCGCGCTTCATTTCCCGAGCGCGCTGATTCAACTCGTTCAACGCATCAAGTTCTGCATAGGGCCCAGCAGGCGACCGAGCTTCATCGGTCACTCCGACATCGAAAATTCGAAAATACGACTGGTCCTCGGCCACCGGGAACTCCCTCAATTCATCTGCGCCACACTCGACGACAAACATGAAACTAGCAAGCCGTATGCCAATGGAAATCGATTTTCGCGGCTTATCAGGAACCCTCCCCACCCCCTCGTCCTTCATATCGCACAGCCGGACCTGCTTAGCGTCCGATTAAACTGACACCCCCGGGCGTCTCACTCGAACTAGCCTCCGGAGAGATGGCACGATTCCTGCTCCTATCAGGGAACCCTTCGTATCCCCAAGGAGAGCAAGAATGACGCAGAAAGAGGAATTCAAGATCGAGATTCGCGGAGCCCAGCTATCGGACGAAGTTCGCGAGCGCCTCAATCGAGAGATACGAGCACTCACGATTCGCGAAATCGCTGGACTGGACCTGAGTGGTCGATTGCGACTTGATGTCGAGGGTCTGATCAACGGCATCGTCATCAACATCGACGAGTAGAAGAGCACGGAGTCGCCAAGCGTGTCGAGGCTATGCCCGAGCTACCTGTGCCGTCCCGGAGCGCGCCTCATCGGCATCGTGCTCGATGAAGGTGGCGTCGCCTACATGAACCCACCGCCAATCGTCGACGCGGAGTTCGTAGAAGCGGCCGCCGAGGGACGCGCACCGGAGGACCGCTTTCGATTCGCCGGCGTATGCGTCGAGTCCGGGTGTGCACACTGGCAACAAGACCACTGCGGTCTTGTTGCCACTCTTACCGAAGGGTCATCGCGTGGCCCCGATCAAGCGACGGACTCCGCAATCGGGGCCCGCGACGCTCCTCGTGACTGCGGAGTCGAAGATCGCTGTCGCTGGCGAGCTGAACGTGGCGAGGCCGCATGTCAAGTCTGCGCACGCATCGTTCGCGGTGCACGCCACTCTGGGTCCCCTCGCGAATGAGTGACTATGTTAGGGAGGCATCATAGGATGTACGCGAAAGTCTACTCGGTCGAGTCCGCCTGCTTCAATCTCGATCGCGAGACGAGACAACTCGTCGTCCATGCAGTAGGCCGGACTGTGTCGACCGGCTGGACTGAAGCCCGGCTCTACCCCTGGAGCTACGTGCGACCTCCACAGGACGGTGTCCTAGATTTCGACCTCATCGCAAGGGCGCCCAAGACAACCAGTCTTGAATGCGTCAGTCCGATCTGCGGGGACACGACCGTGCCAGCAGTCGATTGGATCGCGGGACTCCGACTCCACTCCACCACAGGCACCCTCGAAATTCGAATCGACGACCTCGATCACCAAGCGCGAAAAGTGGATCACGTCGACAAGGTAGGCCTATCGGAAGCGTTCGGTGGATTGCCATAGAACTTCCGATCTTCGGGACGAGGGGCCAAATTCAGCAGAACTAGCACCCTTAGGCGTCATCACCTTCACCTAGATGGGACCGACGATCGTCGTCTTGGAAAACCCAATCCAGGGCGAGATGACCGGGGTGAAGAGGTTGGTGCGCGAGCCGGAGCGGCTAGACGTACGCAGAAAAGGACGCGCGGGACCGCCAACGCCTAATCTTGAGGAATCCGAACGACCATCGACTGGCTCGCCGTCGCGAGTAGGGTTCGATCCTGGCTCCAGAGATGAATCGTCGTGTAGCCAAAGCCGTCGCCGACGTACTCCATCCGGTTATCGCAGAGCACCCAGTCCGTATCGACGAGCGTGCCGTAGCGGATCGTGTTGTCGAGGCTCGTACAATGCATGGGTCGCCCGAGCGCGTTACCCAGCACGGAGGGTCCGTAGTCAGCGATGATCGCAAGTGCCCCCGCGTCCTGATCGTAGTCCCTCATGCGGACCCACAAGAGTGACCGACCGCTCTCCGCATTAGGCGTCCCCTGGCCCGAGAAGCCAAACATGCCGCGCGCCAATCGGATCTCCGTGTACCGCCCGAGAGATTCGCCTTCGTCCACCGGGCGCTCAATCGGATCACAGTCCTCCGGCGGAGGCACGTCTCGCGGATGCTCGACCCAGGTCCCACCGACCGGCTGAGGCTTCGCCCCGAGCGCGCCGATCACGGTAATGACCTCGCGCTCGCCGACGTGACCGACCACCCTCCCCTGCGTCACGGTCCGACCGACGGCAGGTAGCTGCACGTCCAGGTCGATGACCTCGCCCGTTTGCGTCAGCGACAGATAGTGCCCCGTCGCCCAAATCACGGGCTTGTCGGTCGCCCGCACCATCGCGTCGATCCCGGCCGCCAGCCCCACGCCGCCGAAGAGCGACTGACGCCCACCCGTGTACCGGGGCGCCAGCGGAAGCCGCCAGCTCTTGCCGGGCTCGCCAGATCCTGGCTGCAAGTCGAGGTAGTCGCGTGAAGAGGGCAAGGTTGTTCCTTCTATCTATGAAGATTGGCGTGACGGGATCGGATCGCTTCGTGCCGAGCGCTATTCCGCGGGGTCGAGTCGAAACACCCGGATATTCCGATCAGTGCGCGCCTCGTAGGTGCGCATCTGCGGAATCGTCTCTTTGATCAGAGGCCACGCCTTCGTCTTCTCACCATCGCTGAGAACGCGCGCTCGTGCCACGAGCCTACGGCCGCGCACCTGGAGTTCGACGTCGGGGTTGGCCTCAAGATTGTAACGCCAACCCGGATGTCGATCCTGCCCCATCGCGCTCGCCACGACATGGTAGGCGCCGTCATGCTCCACATAAGCGAGCTGCACCGTGCGCGGCTTCCCACTCTGCCGGCCAATCATGGTCAAAGCGAGCATCGGAAGTGTGGGAGGCCCGGTCGAAGTGAAGCGACCGTTCGTGGCCCGAAAGATCAGCGGATCCAGGTGAGAGGCGAAGTGCTTTACGAGCCAAGAGCCGAGAGGAGTAGCGGAGAAGGCATTCACGATCCGAGAGTACATGGGGCGAAGGTGTGGCTTTCGGCGGCAAGTTGCCACACACGATCGACCGCCCCGACAAAAAGACTTCGCCTCGCGACCTGAACGGTTTTTCGATCGTCGCCGTCTAGCCGAGAAACTCTCGAATTGCGTCGGCGGTCGCTTCAGGAAACTCTTCGTGAGAGAGAAGCTTTCCCTTCGGTATCTCGATCATCCCCTCGCAGTTGGGGAAATCCTTCATCATTCCGCGTGCCGGCCCGATCGGGAACGTTGGGTCTGCCCCTCCCCAAACGAATTTGACGGGGATAGAGATCCGTTGATGGACCTCGGGTAGTGAGTCGATGAGCCTAAAGTCGAGCCCGATCCGGAGGTAGCGGGACAACCCCTCGTATCGATGGCTATCGTCGATGACTGGCTGGGTGTACCGCGCGACGAAGTCATCATCAACTAGATCCTTGTCGTCATACGCGGCTCCAAATCCCATCGGCGATTTCAGGAAGCCGCGCGAGCGAAGCGCCAGCTGAAACGGCACTCGCGCGAAGGGCAGCTTCATGAGCTTGGCGTACAGCGGAAACCAGGGCGGACGCTCGTGCGGAATCTCCGTATTCAGCATGACGAAGCGGCGGATTCGATCGAGGTTGTCGGCCACAAGGAGCCGAGCGATCGTGGCGCCGGTGTTATGCGCCACGACCGAGCACTTCTCGAGTTCGAGCGCTTCGAGGAATCGCGCGAAGGTGCGGGCCTGACCAGGGAAGGTAAAGTCGCACCCGTCACGCCAAATCGTCTGCCCGAGTCCGGGAGAGTCCAGAAGGATGCACGTGTGGTGATCAGCGAGGCGCGGGATGAGGTTGTAGTAGGTTGTCTGATTGAACGGCCATCCGGTGATGAACACCAAGGGATCGCCCGAGCCGACTTTCCGATAGGCGATCGCGCAGGAACCGAGGTCCTGGTAGTTCGGTGGTTCCTCAAGAATTTTGGACCAGGCTTCGGGCACTGAATTCTCCTCCCCGATGAGCCGCGGCTGGTGGCCACCCACATCGAGAGCAACTGGGCGCCCCGCCTTCCAGAGACATCCGGCTGGATCTCTTCGATCGGGTCGTTCGGATAGATGGGAGTGTTCGTCATCGAGCACCTCCGTCGAGGCGTCTCGTGTCCTCGACTCGCTTGTACCAATCCGCCAGTACCGGGCGTTCCGATACGAGTTCTGCAAAATCCGGGGTCACGTCCTCCATGAGCCCGGTACTAAAGACGCCGTAGGGCGCGAAATCCGCGACGCTCGGGCGCTCTGAATAGAAGAAGGCAGTTCTTCCGAGGAGCTGCACGAGGTCTTCGAGTCGTTCGCCCATTTCCGCGATCAGTACGTCGTAGGGCAACCGCCCAAGGCCTTGAGCCTTGGGCTGACCGCCGACCAGGCGTCGAAGCGCAGGTTTCGCGATGGGTCGCATCAAGGCGGGGACGAAGCGAGAGTTCTGCGCGATCGTCCGGGCCTCGTTCACGGGGCACCAACGCAGCGCCAGATTGTACCAATAGAACGACTCGTCGCTCCAATCCTCGAGCATGCGCTGCCGGGTCTTCACGAGGGGATCCTCGGAAAAGAGTGGAGGATCCGGCTGGACCGTGTCGAAGCGACGGAGAATGAGCGTCGAGTCGAAAGTAATCTCGCCTGTCCCCCGAAGCACGCCATGCATCGCTCGTCGAGGCGGGAATCCATGTCGTGGCACGACGCGGGCTTTCGGGTGCTCGACCGGTCGACGTGGCGAGGGAGGCGGGCGTCTCCGAGGCGACGATCTACGCCTATTTCCCGAATCGGGAGACGGTGATCGACGCGGTTCTCGACGAAGTCGCGCGTCACTTCGCCGAGATTACCGGTCCGCCTTTCGCGACCGACCTCCCCTTGCCGGAGCGCTTCGCCAAGGTGTTCGCGGCGATTGCTGCTTCGGCTGCGGAGGATCCGGATCACGCCCGGGTCTGGTTCGACTGGGCCTCGGCAATGCGAGGCGACCTGGGCCCGCGGTTCCTTGCGGCTCAGTCAGGACTAACAGAGATCATGGCCTCCGCGGTGCGTGCCACGCCAAAGAAAGAGCGCGGCGGACTCGAACTGCACCCCGACGACGCGGCCCACCTGGTGCTCGGCGCGGGAGAGATGATGGTTCGGCTACAGCTCGCAGGAAAGGAACCTCGGGAAATACGACGTTTCGTACGTTCAACCCTCCGCGCCCTTTTCCCAGAACAATGATGATTGCGAGGTACTAATTATGCGGCTTCGCCACTCTTCGCGGTTCTCGCCGCGGCAGTGACGGTCCTATTGCGCTCTGTTTACATGATCAGTCGAGGGACCCTCACGTTGCGCGTGAGCGACTTGCGTAGGTTGGACGTTCAATGATCTCGCCAGATCCAATGTGCGCTTGTTGAGCAGCCGATGGTCGACCGGAAACGCTTCGACCGATCATTTTCGGCTTCCCGACACGCATGGACGACCGCCCTCGCCCGCGCGACCCTGTTTGTATGGAAAACCGCTGGCGCGCCTTCTCGATCCTGTTTGTGATCTACGTATTCAACTTCGTAGATCGGAGCTTGCTCGGAATCCTCGCGGAGTCCATCAAGAAGGAGCTTGCGTTCTCGGACACGCAGCTCGGGTTCCTGACTGGGATCACCTTCGCGATTTTCTATACGACGATCGGACTCCCCATCGCGCGCCTCGCCGATCGCTGGGTGCGGCGACGACTCCTCATCGGCTGCCTCGTGGTGTGGAGCATCGTGACGGCAATGACCGGATTCGCGCAGACCTATGGACAGCTCGTCGCGCTGCGGATCGGCGTCGCAGTCGGAGAGGCGGGCGCGACGCCGACGTCCCATTCGATGATCTCAGACCTCTTTCCGCCCGCCGAGCGGACGTCTGCACTTTCGATCTACAGCGGAGCGGGAACGGTCGGCTCAGTGATTGGTCTGTTGCTAGGCGGGTTCGTGGCTGACGCCTGGGGCTGGCGGGCGGCCTTCGTCGTGGCCGGGGCCCCGGGGCTCTTATTGGCCCTCGTCGCATGGCTCACGCTCGAAGAACCAGAGCGCGGGCGCTTCGACGAAGGAACACCGCAGACCGAGGGTGAAGCGCCTCCCGTCCGTGAAATCCTGCGCCACCTCTTCGTCGAGTCTCCGAGCTTCCGGTGGATGGCGCTCGGTGCTTCGCTCCACAACTTTACGACCTTCGGAATCTGGACCTGGCTCCCCCCCTTTCTTTCTCGCAGCCATGGCCTGTCCCACGGCGAGATCGGCACGTGGCTCGCGGGTCTGTCGTTATTCGGAACGCTCGTCGGTGTCATCGGGGGTGGTCTCCTCGCCGAGCGACTGGGGCGGCGCGACCCGAGATGGTTCGTCGGCATTCCCGCGATCGCGGCCGTGATTGCGCTTCCCTTCGCCATAGCGACCTTCCTTCACGAAGACCATCGTATTGCGCTTCTCCTGTATTTCCTGCCCTGTGTGATGGGGTCGGTCTACCTGGGACCTGCATTTGGCCTAGCGCAGAACCTCGTGGGGCCGCGGATGCGCGCGTTCGCTGCGACGGTACTCCTCTTTCTCGGTGTCCTGATCGGCCAGGGACTCGGGCCCTTCTTCGTCGGCCTACTGAGCGATGTGCTCGCACGCGACCCGGCGGTCGGCTCCGAGGGACTTCGCTATGCGTTGCTCCTGGCGCTCAGTGCTAGCTTCGCCGCAGTGTTCTTCTACGCCCTCGCGGCACGACACGTGCGAGCTGACCTAGCGCGCGTCGGTGTCGACTTCGGGGCAGAGACCTCGATAGAATGACGGTGCGAACTCTCACAAGACGCCGTGATTGACGCGGAGAGCCCCATGTCCTTGAGCCCTGATCAGATCGCATTCTTCAAAACGAACGGGTACCTGATCCTCCCGAGTGCCCTCTCGTCTCGCCTGTGCGAGCGGGCTCTTGATCGACTTTGGGACTCACTCCCGGCGACGTCGCCGATGCGACGGGACGATCCGTCGACACACGTCGGCCCGTTCTCGCAGGGAGACGAACTCGAAGACGCGACGAACCTGAGAAAGGGTTTTCGGTGGCAGCTTCGTTCGATCGGCGCGACCCAGGACCTCATCGATCTCGTCTACTCCGAAACCCTAACCGCCGCCGCCGAATCCCTTCTGGGCAAGGGGCAATTGCGGCAACCTGTGGTCGGCGGCACACCGATGGGTAGTCATGGCTTCGCATGGCCCGGCGGCCCCGTCGATCCCGCGCTCGGAACCGAAGGCGCGCGCGGGATCTACTGCACCCTC
>Ga0316208_1002786_pt1 | contig 13538 bp, 11 predicted proteins | sample 3monopyrite_MG_FD_204944 | JGI IMG/M metagenome (GOLD analysis project Ga0316208, IMG submission 204944) | Microbial mat bacterial communities from mineral coupon in-situ incubated in ocean water Damariscotta River, Maine, United States -... | ecosystem: Environmental > Aquatic > Marine >... | reverse complement strand
TTTTGAAAGCTTGTCATAACAAGTGATAGACCCACTAATTTTAATCGCTTTTTTGAAGTAAACCTCAGCTAACTTCGGTTTATTATCATATTCATAAATATAGCCTTTTGCCAAATATCCATCAATCACAGATAGCTGTTGTAACTCATCAGCATACTTTAATGATTTCTTAATACTACCGCCAATAATCCCTGGTAATTGCACATAAAATTCTACTAAAGCCCAGCGTGCATCAATATGTTTTGAATCCAACTTTGCGGCTTTTAAAAACGCCCCTTTAATATCGCTAATCATTGTCAAAGCTCGTAATTTTGAAACTGTAAACGCTTTCATTGCTAAAGCCCCTCCGTGTTTATAATGGTAATTGGCATTATCTTTTTCAGCCTTTACTAATTTCTTATAATACCCAATTGCCTGACTCCACTTTCTTTGATAACTAAAAGCATCTCCCATTAACTCAAGACCTTGCAAATTATCAGGGCGTTCTACTACGTATTGTGACATGATTTGTTCAGCCTTCACATAGTGTTTTTCCTCAATTAACTGATTAACCTCAACGAACAAGGATTGCCCGAAGGTTAGTATTGGAAAAAGAATAAAAATAAAGGTTTTTCTCATATTGCTAAAAGTCGTAAATATTGAATCAAACTTTCTATCTCCATCTTATTACTTAGGAGGATACTTAGAAAAAACTTTTTCTATAATTGCCTTTAATCTTTCTTCACGCATTTCTGGCGAAGCATTAGGGTTAAATGAACTCTCACTTATAGCTTGCCAAAATAAACCTTTACCATTTTCGTCAATAAAATCAATTGTAATTTGCCTATTCACTTTTGATTGACCTATTGGAAGACCAATAGAGATTCCGCCACCTACATTTCTGCCACCTCCACCAAGGCCAACGCCAACAGAATTACGCTGCTCATTACTATATTCATCACTTTGAATATTAACAAAGAAATCTGGTGCTTCAGATAACGAAAACCCTTTAGTTTTCATTTTTGCGTCCATTACATAAAGTAACCGCTTAGTATCTAAATCACTCAATCCTGTTTCCAAATCTGAATAATAATTATAGGTTTTATATTTTGTGAAATCAGCTTGCTTATCGTAATCGTAATTTACATAAATAGGTGCACAAGATGTGATTATGAGTAGGAGTACTGCCGTTTTAAAATATTTCATAGCTATAATTTTCAATAAAACTAATCAAAAATTATTCCAGATAATATGATGAAGAGTTAAAAACTATGCATTAAGCATTTTCCAAAGCTTATCTTTTAGCTCGGTAATCCCTTGTTGAGCTACTGCCGAAATAAAAAGGTAATCTACTGGCAACTCGTTATCAAGTTCTGTTTTTAATTCTGCTTTAAGCTCATCGTCTAACATATCACATTTAGTTATAGCGATAAAACGATCTTTATCTAACATCTCAGGATTGTAACGACGTAATTCATCAATCAACACATCGTATTGATTTTTAATATCGTCGGCATCTGCAGGAATCATAAATAACAAAGTAGAATTACGCTCAATATGACGCAAAAAATAATGGCCAAGCCCTTTTCCTTCAGCCGCACCTTCAATAATACCAGGTATATCTGCCATTACAAAGGTTTGAAAATCGCGATATTCTACAATTCCTAAATTAGGTTTTAGCGTAGTAAACTCATAATCGGCTATTTTAGGTTTAGCCGAAGTTATCACAGATAAGAGTGTAGATTTACCAGCATTAGGAAATCCTACTAATCCAACATCTGCCAGAATTTTAAGTTCAAGCGTAATATATCTTTCCTCAAGCGGTAAACCAGGTTGTGCGTAACGAGGTGTTTGGTTAGTAGAACTCTTAAAGTGCCAGTTTCCTAAACCGCCTTTTCCGCCTTTACAGATAATTTTTTCTTCACCCTCATCTGTAATTTCGAAAATAATATCGTTACTATCTGTATCTCTAACTACTGTTCCTAATGGCACATCAATATAAATATCTTCACCATCGCCTCCTGTACTTCTGCTTTTACTACCATGTAAGCCATGGCCTGCTCTAAAGTGTTTTTTGTATTTAAGATGATATAGTGTCCAAAGATTAGAATTTCCACGAAGAATTACATGACCTCCACGACCGCCATCACCACCATCAGGACCTCCCTTTGTAATATATTTTTCGCGATGTAAATGCACAGAGCCTTTGCCTCCATTTCCTGAAGCGGCAAACATTTTTACATAATCAACGAAGTTTCCTTCTGTCATAGTCGAGTTTAAAGTTTATAAGTTTAAAGTTTAAAGTTCAAACTCAAAATTCAGATTTATAGTTGGTCAATAACCTTACTTAAACGCACTGTAATATCTTCAACACTACCCACGCCATCAACTCCAAAATACTTATTTTGTGCCGAGTAGTAATCTTTTAATATTGCTGTTTTGGTATAATACTCAGTTATTCTATTTCTAATAATTGACTCGTCGGCATCGTCGCTTCGGCCGCTAGTTTTTCCTCTTTCTAACAAACGATTTACTAATACTTCATCATCAACTTCTAAAGCTATCATTGCATTTATACAAGAATCCTTAGATTCCATTAAAACTTCAAGAGCTTTTGCTTGAGCATCTGTACGTGGAAATCCGTCAAAGATAAAACCGTTAGCATCAGCATTTTTATCAACTTCTGCGTTAAGCATTTTTATAGTAACCTCGTCTGGCACAAGCTCTCCCTTATCCATATAAGATTTTGCTAAAGTCCCTAGCGCTGTTTCGTTCTTTATATTGTATCTAAAAACATCTCCTGTAGAGATGTGAATTAAATTATATTTTGTTTTTAAGAATTCGGCTTGGGTTCCCTTTCCAGCACCTGGAGGTCCGAATAATACTAAATTCGTCATGTGTTGTGTGGTCTTTATTTGATAAACTTCTGGTATATCCCTCCCCAATCCGTCATAATCTAGTCCAAAACCAACTATGAATTTATTTGGAATTTCAATACCAACATAATGTAACTTAAAATCTTTTTTGTAGGCCTCAGGTTTATAGAAAAGGGTTGCGATTTTTAAGGCCTTTACATTTTCATTTTTAAAAATTCTATGCACCTCTACTAGAGTATTTCCAGAATCAATAATATCCTCTAAAATCACAACTGTTCTACCAGTTAAGTCTTGAGTTAGGCCAATTAATCGCTGAATGTCTTCTGTAGATTTTATGCCCTCATAAGAAGCTAACTTTATAAAAGTAACTTCACATGGTTTTGGATACTTTTTAACAAAATCACTTACTACCATAAATGAGCCATTCAAAATTCCAATAAAAACAGGTATTTCATCCCCTAAGTCAGCAGCAATATCCTTAGCCATTTTAGAAATCGCGTCATCTATTTCTTGTGCAGAAATAAAGGGTTTAAAGTATTTATCATGAAGCTTAATCATCTAAACAAATTTTAGAAAGATGCAAAGATAGTTAAATGATTAACGATTAACACTTTTTGAATTGCGATTTTAAAAGCTCGTTTAATATTAAAATGTATTTTTGCATTGAAAACGTACAATTGAATACAATTTTTATTGAATTTTAAAAGCTTTTCTCCCGATGGCTATCGGGATTCGCAAAAATTAATATGAACTACTTTTCTTCAGACTTTAAATTAGGCATTCTGGGCGGTGGACAATTAGGCAAAATGTTACTAAACGACACCCGAAAATTTGATGTTTACACATGTGTTCTAGATTCAAGTAACGAAGCTCCTTGTAAAATTGCATCAAATGAATTTTATCAAGGTGATTTATTGGATTTCGACACCGTTTACAACTTCGGAAAAAAGGTAAATGTTTTAACCATCGAAATTGAAAATGTAAATGTTGACGCTTTAGAAAAATTAGAGCGAGAAGGCATTACTGTTTATCCATCTTCAAAAACATTAAGAACTATACAGAATAAGGCAAAGCAAAAGCTGTTTTATGTTGACAATAACTTGCCAACTGCTCCTTTTTCTCGATTTGCATATAAGGAAGAAATCTTAACAGCCATAAAGCACGATACGCTTGATTTCCCATTTGTATGGAAAAGCGCACAATTTGGTTATGATGGTACCGGGGTGAAAATTATACGCTCGCATTCAGATTTATATGAACTCCCAAATGTGGAGTGTATTACCGAAGATTTAATTCCGTTTAAAAATGAGCTTGCTGTTATAATCGCTAGAAATGCAAAAGGTGATGTAAAGGTTTATCCCGTTGTAGAAATGGAATTTCATCCTGAAGCTAATCAAGTAGAATATGTGATTTGTCCAGCTCGAATTAGTAAAGAAGTGGCTCTAAAGGCCGAACTTATTGCTTTAAAGACTTCGGCTGCCTTAAAACATGTTGGTTTACTTGCCGTAGAAATGTTTCAAACCGTAGATGATGAGATTTTAATTAACGAAGTCGCACCGCGACCACACAATTCTGGTCATCACACTATAGAGGCTAGTTATACCTCTCAATTTGAGCAACATATTCGCGCTGTATTAGATTTACCTCTAGGTAAAACTGATAGTAAAGTTAGTGGAATAATGGTAAATTTGGTAGGTGCCGAAGGACATTCTGGAGATGTTGTTTACAAAAACATTGAAGATATTATGCAAATGGAGGGCGTTACGCCACATATTTATGGTAAAAAACAAACCCGTCCTTTTAGAAAAATGGGACATGTAACCATAGTGCATGAAGATTTAAATAAAGCACGTAAAATAGCCGAAGACGTTAAGAATACAATTAAAGTAATAAGTAAATAAAATATGGCACAGGTAGGAATAATTATGGGAAGCAATAGTGACCTCCCAATAATGCAAGAAGCAATAGACGTTTTAAAAGGGTTTGATATTGAAGTTGAAGTTGATATCGTTTCTGCTCATAGGACTCCAGAAAAAATGTTTGATTATGGTAAAGAAGCTCATAAGCGAGGTATTAAAGTTATTATTGCTGGAGCTGGTGGCGCAGCTCATTTACCAGGAATGATTGCATCTCTATCTCCACTTCCAGTAATAGGTGTTCCTGTTAAATCAAGAAATTCTATTGATGGTTGGGATTCTGTTTTATCAATCTTGCAAATGCCTGGAGGTGTTCCTGTTGCAACAGTAGCACTAGATGGTGCTAAAAATGCAGGGATTTTAGCCGCTCAGATTATTGGATCTTCAGATAACTGTGTACTTGATAAAATTTTGGTATATAAAGAAGGTTTGAAATCTAAAGTTATTGAGGCTGCAAAGTCTCTAAAACAATAAAACCTCGATTATCTCGAGGTTTTACAATTGCTATTAATCATCTTTTGTAGGAGCTAAAAATAACTCCGCAAAAAAATTATTGGCGAAATTAAGGATATTTTTAAAATAACCTAATCCATTAATAGTTAATAAACGTTAAATCAGACTTTTAGAAAGAAAATGCTTACGTCAGAATAAAAATGTAATCTTAACTTTAAGTTTGATTTTAATAAACGACCTACAATAAAATGAATATATTAAATCAGTATTTTTCAACGCCGTACAATACCGCTCCATTCTCAAAAATTAAGACTGACGATTTTCTTCCTGCTTTTAAAAAAGCTATTCAAAAAGCGAAATTAGAAATAGCTGTTATTGTTGATAATTCTGAGTCACCAAGTTTTAAAAATACAATTGAGGCACTAGATTTTTCTGGCCAAGAATTAAGTAGAATTTCTAGTATCTTTTTTAATTTGAACTCTGCTGAGACTAACGATACCATTCAAGAAATAGCCCAAGAAGTGTCTCCTTTATTATCAGAATTTAGTAACGACATTACCTTAAACCAAAAATTATTTAAACGGGTTAAAGCTGTTTATAACACAAAATCTAATTTAGTTTTAACCGAAGAACAAAAAACATTATTAGATAACAACTATAAAAGTTTCTCAAGAAATGGAGCCAACTTAACGGAGGTCAAAAAGGGACAACTTCGTGAAATAGACAAAGAATTAAGCAAATTAAAATTAAGTTTCGGAGAAAATATTCTTGCTGAAACCAACAAATTTGAACTGTTAATTACAGACGAAAATGACCTTTCTGGGTTGCCAGATGGCGCTAAAGAAGCTGCAAAACAACTCGCTGAATCTAAAGCAATGGAAGGATGGTTAATTACTTTAGACTACCCTAGTTACATTCCATTTATGACCTACGCAGACAATCGTGAACTGCGTAAAACATTATCTCTTGCCTTTGGTAGCAAAGCATTTAAAAATGATGATTTAGACAATCAGGCTAATGTATTAAAAATAGCAAAACTACGTCATGAACGTGCTACACTCTTAGGTTATAATACCCATGCTCATTTTGTGCTTGAAGAGCGTATGGCAAAAACCTCAGAAAAAGTTCAAGAATTTTTAAATGAATTGCTAGATAAAGCCAAACCAGCTGCTGAACGTGAATTTACCAATCTGCAAAATTTCGCAAAAGACTTAGATGGTATTAATTCGATTCAAAAATGGGATTCAAGCTATTACGCCGAAAAATTAAAACAAAAATTATTTAGTCTTGACGACGAAAAATTAAAGCCGTATTTCAAACTAGAGAATGTCATTCAAGGTGCGTTTACAGTTGCAAATAAATTGTTTGGACTAAGCTTTGAAGCAATCAATGATATAGATAAATATCATGACGATGTTTTAACCTATAAGGTTATTGACGAAAACGATGATTTAGTTTCCATTTTTTACGCAGATTTTTTTCCAAGAGCAGGCAAACGTAATGGTGCCTGGATGACCTCTTTTAAACCACAATATATTCATGATGATAGTAATGAGCGTCCTCATGTATCTATTGTTTGCAACTTTACCAAACCGACAAAAAACAAACCTTCATTGCTAACTTTTAATGAAGTCACCACCCTTTTTCATGAGTTTGGCCATGCACTTCATGGCATGTTAGCAAATACTACCTATCAAAGTTTATCGGGTACAAGTGTGTTTTGGGATTTTGTGGAGTTACCAAGTCAGGTTTTAGAAAATTGGTGCTATGAACGAGAAGCGCTTGAAATATTTGCCAAGCATTATGAAACGGGGGAAATCATACCAATGGATTTGGTAGAAAAAATTAAAGCATCTGCTACGTTTCATGAGGGTATGCAAACTTTGCGTCAAATTAGTTTTGGTTTATTAGACATGAGTTGGCACGGACAAGACCCTTCAAATATTACAAATGTAAAAGCACATGAAAAAGAAGCATTCGATAATACACAATTATACCCAGATGTTGCAGAGAATTGTATGAGTACTGCTTTTGCACATATATTTCAAGGCGGATATTCTTCGGGTTATTACAGTTATAAATGGGCAGAAGTACTAGATGCAGACGCTTTTGAGTATTTTAAAGAGCAAGGTATATTTAATAAAACCATTGCCAACAAATTTAAAGAAAATGTATTAAGTAAAGGTGGCACCGAAAATCCTATGACACTTTACAAACGCTTTAGAGGTCAAGAACCAAAACCTGAGGCTTTACTTAAACGAGCTGGTTTGATTAAATGATAAGTAAACTATAAATACTATCTATCTGCCATAGTTTTAAACTTATCAAATAAACTCTGCAAGTCATCATTTTATTCTACTTTTGAAAGAACTAAAACAAACACTTCATAATGCCTGAGCATCAAATAAATCCTAATAAGTGGATAGATTTGTATTCCGATTATTTATTCAATTACACTATAACTAGAGTAAGAGACAGAGATACTGCACAAGATTTGGTACAAGACACCTTTTTTGCTGGCTTAAAATCAATGAAAAATTTTAAGGGTGAAGCAAGTGAGCGTACTTGGTTAATTTCTATTTTGAAACGTAAAATCATAGACCATTACCGAAAAATAAATTCTAAAAAAGGAAAAGCCGAAGTTCGAGTTAATTTTAATAGCGATAGTGATAATGAGGGTGATTGGATAGAACAACGCGTGGCTGATCCTTTTGATAAAACCGCAGAAAATAATTTAGAAAATACTGAACTGGGTTTGGCAATTCACAATTGTATGGGTAAACTTCCCGCAAAGCAAGCACAAGTCTTTAAAATGAAAACCGTTTTAAATTACGAAACTGAAGCTATTTGTAATGAATTAAATATAACGGCGTCTAACTTATGGGTTATAATTCATAGAGCAAGAACAGCACTCGCCTCTTGCCTTGAAAAAAACTGGTTTTAAATTTTAAAGATGAGTAATAATAAACTATTTATACCTTGTAGTGAAGCCGGACACACTTGTGACAAAACACAATACAATGATGCCTCGCTTTGGGAGAAGATAAAACTGAACATTCATCTTATTTACTGTAGAGCGTGTAGGAAATACACAAAAAACAACGGAAAGCTTACAAAAATGATGAACAATTCTGAATTGGAGTTTTTAAAAGCAACAGAAAAAGATACTTTAAAAAGTAACTTCGAGAAAGAATTATCTAAACACGATTAAGTACAAAATAAAATCAATAGTAACCAAATTATAGGAACACCTTCTACCAGAAACGAGCTATAATATTTAGGTTGCTTTACTTCACTAGCAATTAAGAATACAATCATTAAAGTACTTATTACAATAGTACTAAAAGTTTGAACTTGTGACATTTCATCTTTCAAAAATTCCAACAAGCAAAATATTATCAAGAGTACAGCACCAATAATTTTAGTTTGCTTTACACCAATTCTCTGAGGAATTGTACCTAATTTTAAATTATCAAATTGCATATCTCTAATTTCAAATGGGAAGGTTAACACAACTACAAATAAAAACCGCTGTAAGAGTGTAACAATTACATCATTATCTATTGCAACATCTGCATTGACCACCGGAATTATTACTGTAGCCATACTCCAAACAAAGGCAATAATGTAAATCTTTAATCCGCTTATAGCACGCAAATTTTTGCTGGTATCCAAAAAATATTTTTTTGGCAAAAGCGGAATAGCATATAAAAACGTTATGATGCCAAGTCCAATCAGATAAATTAATGTCTCTTTCTCTAACTCAAACGTAAAATAACAGAGTCCTAAAAATGAGAAAAATGAAAATATCTGAATATACTTCAACCAATTAGCCAACCGTCTGTGATGAAATTTGGCTAATCCAAAATACTTTACAAAATTATATCCAGTTATAGTTGCGAAAAATGTAAAAAACAGCAAATCTTTATTCAAAGAAAGTCCAAATTCTATCACTGTAATCCAATACAAACTACAAACAGTCAATGCTACATGAATGCTACTATTAATATAAAAATCTAAGAGTCGCTTTAATAACCACATAACACAAAAATAGTTAATCTCTCAATACTTTTTACTTGTTTAAAAACTTTCAAAATTGGTAGAATAAAAATGCCATTATTTGTGTAATTTTGCACACGATTAATAACACAACTTGTTCCTAATTGTTATACAACTGGAATGGATTAACTAATTATAATAATTCAACTTATGAATACAGATACTTTCGCCATACGCCATATTGGGCCGAGAAAATCAGACCATATTGATATGTTAACAACTGTTGGTGCTGACTCTTTAGACCAGCTTATTTACCAAACAATTCCAGATAATATTCGGTTAGAAAACGGACTCAATCTTGATGCTGCAATGAGTGAACAGGAGTATCTTGAACACATTCATAATTTGGCTTCTAAAAACAAGGTCTTTAAATCGTATATAGGGCTTGGTTATAATCCTGCAAACCTACCTGCTGTAATACAAAGAAATATTTTAGAAAACCCAGGCTGGTACACGGCATATACACCTTATCAAGCCGAAATTGCTCAAGGCCGTTTAGAGGCATTATTAAACTACCAGACTATGATTATTGACCTTACTGGTATGGAAATAGCAAATGCTTCATTATTAGACGAAAGCACAGCAGCAGCTGAGGCTATGGCTTTACTATTTGCAGTTCGTGAAAGGTCTCAAAAGAAAAATAATGTTATAAAATTCTTCGTGTCTGAAGAAGTTTTACCTCAAACACTATCATTGTTACAAACCAGAGCAAATCCTCTTAATATTGAGCTTGTGGTTGGTAATCATGAAACTTTCGCTTTTTCTTCAGATTTTTATGGTGCTTTACTACAGTATCCTGGAAAGTCGGGTCTAGTGCATGACATTTCTGATTTTATAACAAAGGCTAATGAGGCTCAAATAAAGGTTGCTGTAGCTGCTGATATTTTAAGTCTTGTAAAACTTGAAGCCCCGGGTAAATTTGGCGCAGATGTCGTTGTAGGAACTACCCAACGTTTCGGAATTCCGATGGGTTATGGTGGACCCCATGCAGCGTATTTCGCTACTAAAGACACTTATAAAAGAAATATCCCAGGACGTATTATTGGAGTTACTAAAGATACTAACGGTAACAGAGCGTTGAGAATGGCACTTCAAACTCGTGAGCAGCATATAAAGAGAGATAAAGCTACATCTAACATTTGTACCGCTCAGGTATTATTAGCTGTTATGGCAGGAATGTATGCTGTATATCATGGCCCAAAAGGATTAGAATATATTGCAGACAAAGTGCATAATTCTGCTTCGACACTTGCAGATAGCTTAGAGCAATTGGGTTTATACCAAACTAACAATTCTTATTTTGATACTATTCAAATTAAGGCAGACGCTTCAAAAGTAAAAACTATTGCAGAAGCAAATGGCGTTAACTTCTATTATCCAGATACTGAAACGGTATCAATTTCTTTAAACGAAACAACTTCAATTAAAGATATTAATACTATTATTTCAATTTTTGCTCAAGCAGTTGAAAAAGAAACAATTGTTGTTTCTGCAATTACAGATGCAAATAACATTAATGAAAATGTTAAAAGAACATCTTCTTTTTTAGACAATGAAGTTTTCAATACGTATCATTCTGAAACTGATTTGATGCGCTACATAAAAAAGTTAGAACGCAAAGATTTATCATTGAATCACTCTATGATTTCTTTAGGATCTTGTACTATGAAACTTAATGCTGCAGCAGAAATGTTGCCTTTAAGTTGGGCTAACTGGGGTAATATTCACCCATTTGCTCCCAAAAATCAAGTAGAAGGTTATTTATATGTTATGCACAAACTTGAAGACCAGCTTACCGAGATTACAGGTTTTGCAGGAACATCATTACAACCAAATTCTGGAGCTCAAGGTGAGTTTGCAGGCCTTATGGTTATAAAAGCATACCATGAATCTCGTAATGAAGGCCATAGAAACATTTGTTTAATTCCGTCTTCAGCGCATGGTACAAACCCTGCAAGTGCGGTTATGGCTGGAATGAAAGTGGTAGTAACAAAATCTACAGAAGAAGGCAATATAGATGTTGAGGACTTAAAAGAAAAAGCACTTTTACATAAAGATAACTTATCTGCCTTAATGGTAACTTATCCTTCCACTCATGGGGTTTACGAATCTGCTATTAAAGAAATCACTCAAATTATTCATGACAATGGCGGTCAAGTTTATATGGATGGCGCCAACATGAATGCACAAGTAGGGTTAACAAACCCTGGTAGTATAGGTGCAGATGTTTGTCATTTAAATTTACATAAAACCTTTGCAATTCCTCATGGTGGTGGTGGTCCTGGTGTAGGGCCAATTTGTGTTGCAAAGCAATTAGTGCCTTTTCTCCCCGGAAATCCTGTAGTAAGTGTTGGAGGCGAACATGCCATTACAGCTATTTCTGCCGCACCTTATGGTTCTGCTTTAGCATGTCTTATTTCTTACGGATACATCTGTATGTTGGGCGCAGATGGCTTAACAAATTCAACCAAAATTGCCATATTAAATGCCAACTATATCAAGCAACGTTTAGAAGGTCACTTTAACACTTTATATTCTGGCGAAGCAGGAAGAGCAGCTCATGAAATGATTGTTGATTGTCGCCCTTTTAAAGAAAATGGCATTGAAGTTGGCGATATTGCAAAACGTTTAATGGACTATGGTTTCCATGCGCCAACAGTATCTTTTCCAGTAGCAGGAACTTTAATGATTGAGCCTACTGAAAGTGAAAGTAAAGCTGAATTAGATCGTTTTTGCAATGCTATGATTGCTATTAGAAAAGAGATTGAAAAAGCTTCAAAAGATGACCCAAATAATGTTCTTAAAAATGCACCGCACACATTAGCTATGCTGACTACAGACCATTGGGATTTTCCTTATACCAGAGAAACAGCAGCATATCCACTAGATTATATTCAAGACAATAAATTTTGGCCAAGCGTTAGACGTGTTGATGATGCCTTTGGTGACAGAAATTTAATCTGTTCTTGTGCTCCTATTGAGGACTTTATGGAAGTCTAAACCCTTTTTGAACATCGTAAAATAAAACAAAAATTACATTGCCTTTAATTATTTGCTCGTATATTCGTTACTTTGCAAATAATTAAAGGCAAATTTCTTTTTATGAACGTTAAGATTACGGGTACAGGTAGCTATATACCTGATGTTGTTGAAAAAAATGAAAACTTCCACGAGCATGAATTTTTAAATTCTGACGGCTCAATAATTAATTCTCCAAACGAGATTATTATTAAAAAATTCAAAGCTATTACTGGCATTGGAGAAAGACGTTATGTCAACAATTCACTAAACACTTCAGATATTGCTTTTTTTGCTGCAGAACGAGCAATTAAAGACGCAAATATTAATCCCGAAGAACTCGACTATATTATTGTGGCACATAATTATGGTGATGTAAAACACAATGTTGAGCAAAGTGATACGGTACCAAGTATTGCATCTAGAGTAAAACATTTATTAGCCATTAAAAACCCTAAATGTGTTGGTTATGATATGCTTTTTGGTTGCCCAGGATGGATTGAATCAATCATACAAGCTAATGCTTTTATAAAAGCAGGAATAGCAAAAAAATGTTTAGTTATTGGAGCCGAAACCTTATCTCGTGTTGTTGATAAACATGATAGAGATTCCATGATATATAGTGATGGCGCAGGCGCAGTTATTGTTGAAGCTACAGATGAAGATGGTGGAATTATTACTCATAATACTGCAACATTTACCTTAGACGAAGCACACTTTATTTATTTTGGAAAAACTTATAATCAAGATATAGACAATAAACGCAAGTATATTAAAATGTATGGGCGTAAAATTTATGAGTTTGCCTTAAGCAATGTTCCTGCAGCTATGAAATCTTGTTTGGACGAAAGTGGGATTGACATAAAAGATGTAAAAAAGATTCTCATACATCAAGCCAACGAAAAAATGGACGAAGCTATTGTACAGCGTTTTTATAAACTCTATGACATGAAAATGCCAGAAGATATTATGCCAATGACCATCAATAAACTAGGTAATTCTAGTGTTGCTACAGTTCCTACTTTGTACGACATGATTTTAAAAGGCGCATTAGAAGGTCATAGTATAAACAAAGGTGACATCATTCTTTTTGCCAGTGTTGGAGCTGGCATGAATATTAATGCCATTGTCTATAAACATTAAACTTAAGTTTCATTTAAACAGATTTCTGCTTTAGTGGAAAACAATATGTACGAAAACAGTTATCCAAGTAAGCGTTTTAAATATACAATTGACT
>Ga0316208_1002785_pt1 | contig 13542 bp, 11 predicted proteins | sample 3monopyrite_MG_FD_204944 | JGI IMG/M metagenome (GOLD analysis project Ga0316208, IMG submission 204944) | Microbial mat bacterial communities from mineral coupon in-situ incubated in ocean water Damariscotta River, Maine, United States -... | ecosystem: Environmental > Aquatic > Marine >... | reverse complement strand
CAGGAAACGGTGTGGCTTACCGAAGCCATGACCCAGAGTGGAGACACCCTGAGCTGGGACGGCCTGGAAGGGCCCTTCGTCGATAAGCATTCCACCGGCGGCATCGGCGACAAGGTTTCCTTGGTCCTGGCTCCGCTTTGGGCGGCATTGGGCCAACGCGTTCCTATGCTTTCCGGCCGCGGTCTAGGCATCACCGGCGGCACCCTCGACAAGCTTGAAGCCATTCCCGGCTATCGCACCGACCTCGGCGTGCCGGAGTTGCGCAATGTGCTCGGTGATGTCGGTTGCTTCATCAATGGCCAAACTGGCGATCTTGCTCCGGCCGACCGCATTCTTTATGCCACGCGCAATGAAACTGGCACCGTGGCTTCGGTGCCGCTGATTACCGCTTCGATCCTTTCGAAGAAGTTGGTCGAAGGCCTCGACCTCCTGGTCATGGATGTGAAGTGCGGCAGCGGTGCGTTCATGAAAACCCAAGCCGAGGCCGAAGCCCTCGCCGATTCTCTAGAACGTGTTGGCACTGGAGCAGGGGTGGAGATGCGCGTGCGCTTGACCGATATGTCCACGCCTTTGGGCTGTGGCATCGGCAATGCCTTGGAGGTGCAGGAAGCCGTGCAATGCCTGCAGGGGCAAGGCCCGCAGGATTTGGAGGATCTGGTGCTCGAACTCAGTGGCATGGCGGAGGCCGGTCGCCAAGCTCTACGCGATGGCAGCGCCTACGCCAAATGGCAGGACATGGTGCGCGGGCATGGGGGTGATCCGGAAGCGCCCTTGCATGGCTCCGATGCCACCAAAGTGGTCCTGCAGGGTGCCCATAGTGGCCAAGTGCAAAGTCTCGATGCCGGCGGCATCGGTCGTGCCGCCTTCGTGCTTGGCGCAGGCCGACGCCATGCCACCGATCCAGTCCATTTTGGGGTCGGTCTGCAGCTTCTGAAGAAGCCCGGCGACACCGTCCAAGCCGGCGAAGACTTGGTCGAAATCTGGCACGCTAAGGGCTTCGGCCTAGAAGAAGCGCAACGAGCAGTGGAAGCGGCTTACCACATCAGTTAGAACAAGAGGCCCCGGCCTCTCCATGTCTGCCGCATCCCCTCTCCAGGTCTACTTCCTCACCGAAGGCGACGGTCCTCCCGCCGCCGTTGTGGCGTTGGCAGCGGCCGACGGCGTGGAGTTGCATGGTGCTGGCGTGCAAGCCTTCTTGCGCGAACTAGAAGAGGACACACTTGCCTTACCCGACGCCCTCTTGGTCGCTGGTGGCAGTTCCTTATTGGCCACGCTGCGGCGTCACCCACTGACGGCGGTTCTACCGATTTTTGTTTGGGGTCCACCGGCCGCGGCACCGCCTGCCAGCGATGGTGTGCTGTTGCATCTAGATACGGCTGCACGTGCGCGCATCGAACGATGGCGCCAAGCACTCGACGGCAGCTTTGCCTGCCCGCAAGAACCCGGCGAACAACGTCGCGAAGCCTGCTTCCGCCGCTGGTTATGGAGCCGAGGCAGTGGCGCCGTGACCGATGCCCAAGTCTTTGGCATCACCGCAGCGCGCACCAGTTTGCGGCAATGGGAAGAAGAAGGTTGGGTGCAATCACCAGCCGTGCGCGGTGGCATCTGGATGGTGCGCGCACCGGAACCCGTCGCCGAGGTCAAACCTGCGCCCAATCCCGGTTTAACCCCGCCAGCTCCAGAGCCCATGCCTGTGGCTTCGCGTCGGCGCGGGCCTTCCTGGCTCCTCGCTGGAGCCTTATTGGCGGTGGCCGCGGGCTTGTGGTGGTGGTGGCCTTGGGACATGATCGAAGCTACCCCTCAAGAGGCGATTGCCAAGACCCAACAGAAGGCTGAGTCCAGTTCTGCCCAACCCGCGCAACCACAAGAAGCCTCCTTCCGCAACCCGAAGCCGCCGACCGACACTCTGCCGGAGTTGCTCTTGCAAGGCCGATTGCGCTGGCAGCTTACGCCTTTGTATGCGGCGCGCGCAGGAGTGATCGAAGAATGGTCGATGGCTCCTGGTCAAAACGTTTCCGAGGGCGAAGTTCTCGCCTGGCTGCGGCCTCAACAAGAAGAGCAACTCATTGCCAAGTTGGATTTGCAGATTGAGCAAGCCGAACAAGGATTGCGCGATGCCTTGACCGAAGCGCGTCAGAGTTTTGAACAGGAGGGGCGGGATCTGCGCGCCGCAGCGCAAGAGCAGGAGGCACGTTTGCATCGTCTGCAGGCGCAACGCCCGGCCAAGCTTGCGGCCTACCAACGCGCCAAAGATTTGGCGGATCAAGGTGTCTTGGCCTATCGCGAAATCCGCAGTGAGTGGGATGCGCTGCAAGAAGTCGATCAAGAAATCGCCGAAGCCACGGCCGCCGAAGCGCGTGCACAAGAACAGTGGCAGGCCTACCAAGCCTTGACCTGGCAAGAAGATGACGTCGCCATGGGTTTGCGCGCCCAGCGACAGTCTTTGGAAAGTCAACGCCAAGCTGCGCTAGAAGGACCTGCACGAGAATCCTTGTTGGTGCCAGCGACGGGCTGGATCCTGCCCCAGGTCGAAGTCGGTAGTGAAGTTCTTCCAGGTCAGCTTTTAGCGCAAGTCCAGGTCGAAGAACACGCGCGCGTCGAAGTGGTGTTGCCTACAGCATCGTGGAAGCCCGACTATCTGCAGGGTTCTGCGCGCTTGCGCCCGGTGGGCGAAGAAGGCCCCTGGATGCCGACGCGAATCGAAGAAGCCACTTCGCGTCCTGATGGCACCACGTTGTTGCAGCTGCGCTTGCCGGTAGGTTGGTTAGCCCTAGATCCGGAACAGCATGGCCAAGGAAACTGGGCTTTGGAGTGCCGTCTCACCGCGCCGGTGGGCTCTCTGCCAGAGGAAAGCCAACCTTTGGCCGAGGAAGACGTAGAGTCTTCATGATGCGCGTGTTTCCTCCTTCGTTACGTGTGGGCTTATTGGCCCTCGGACTTTTGCTGCCCTCTTGCGCGCTCGCCGTGGGCGCGGCCATTGGCGCCGGTGCGGTGTATGCCCTCGGTGAAGACGGCATCCAGGTGTTCCTCGAGGAACCCATGGAAGATGTGCTTGCCGCAAGCCGGGCCATCCTTTCTGAACGCGGAGAAATCGAAAGCGAAGACCTCGGCGAGAAAGAGGCCTTTCTCGAGGCGAGCGATGACGACTATCGCTACACCGTCACCCTCAATGCCGTGACCGAGAACACCACCGAGTTGTTGATTCAAGCACGGCGTTGGGCGAAGTTGGCGCCGGCGCCCGAAGAAGCCAAACGCTTGGCCGACCGCATTGCCTTCCGCGTCGGTTCCTAAACCATGACCGATGCAGACCCTGCCGAGCGCTCGCCGCACTTGCATGAGGTCGATGGTCGTTTGGGTTTAGAAGGCGAAGCAGGTCGTCTCGAAGTCGATTTTGTCGGCGGACGCACTGGCTATCGATTGCGCCACGGCGGTGGTCGCGGGCAAACCTTGGCGCGCGCGGTGGGGGCGGGGAAAGGCCGTAGCTTGCCACGCATTCTCGATGCCACCGCTGGCCTCGGTCGCGATGCTGCAGTGTTGGCGACCATCGGTTGTCCGGTTCTGGCTCTAGAACGACAAGCGCCCATCTTCGCTCTCCTTGCCGATGGCCTCGCCCGTGCCCTAGCCGATGAGGAAACCGCCGCCCTGTTGGGAGGGCATTTGCAGGTCCTCGAGGCCGATGCCACCCAACTGCTCGACGCCTGGGCACAAGACCCCCCCTCCACAGCCCTGGCCACCTTTGCTCCCGAGGTGATCTACCTCGACCCGATGCATCCGCCACGGCGTAAAGGAGCGCAGGTGCGCAAGGAAATGCGCGTCTTCCGTGACCTCGTCGGCGTCGATGAAGATCAACAACAACTGCTCGCGGCAGCCTTGCGTTGTCCGGTCGAACGCGTGGTGGTCAAGCGCCCGGTGGGTGCCGAAGCCTTGCTTCCGGGAGTGGCGCAACGGCTGAGTGGAAAAACCACGTGTTACGACCTCTATTTGCGCCCTAAGAAGGGCTAACCCGCAAGTCTGCGGCAGGGTTAGAATCTTCGTTTCGGCACGAGCCGACCAAGCCATGAGCGAGCAAGCAGCGCTACTGAACCTTCCGGAACCCGCCGAGATGCGGGACTGGGCCACCGAGAACGGCATCCTGATTTTGGCGCATAGCTATCAGGACGGTTTCTTGCAGGAAGCGGCGCACTTTGTCGGCGATTCTCTGGAGTTGGCGCGCCAAGCCGCCGCGGCCGATGCCAAGGCCATTTGCTTTTGCGGTGTGCACTTCATGGCCGAAACCGCGAAGATCCTCAGCCCCGAGGCCGAGGTCTTCATTCCGGATATGGCAGCCGGCTGTTCGCTCGCCGATTCGTGCAAGGCCGAAGATCTGATTGCCTATCAGGAGCACCTCACCACCAAGTTGGGCCAGCGCCCGGTGACGATTGCTTATGTCAACTGCACCGCTGCAGTCAAGGCCGCGTGCGACATCATCTGCACCAGTGGCAACGCCCGCCAAGTGGTGGAATCGGTCCCGGAAGATCAACCGATTCTGTTCGTGCCCGACCGTCACCTCGGCGGCTGGCTGAATGAAACTTTGGGCCGCGACATGATCCTGTGGAATGGCGCCTGCGAAGTGCACGAGCTGTTCTCGGTCGAAACCTTGCGCGAGCAAAAGGCGGCCAATCCGGGCGCCATCGTGATTTCGCACCCCGAATGCCCCAAGCCGGTGCGCGATGAAAGCGACCACATTCTGGGTACGGCGGGCATGCTCAAGTTAGTCAAAGCTTCCGAAGGCGAGACCTTCATCATCGGCACCGAAGCGAACATGATTTATCGCTTCGAAAAGGAAGCGCCGCAGAACACCTACCTTCCGGCGCCCGGTGCGAGTTGCGCGTGCAACTTGTGCCCGCATATGCAGCGCAATACACCGGAAAAACTGTGGGCTGCGCTGCACAACCGCGGTCCACAGGTCGAGGTCGCTCCCGAGCACATGGATGCCGCGCGTCGCTCCTTGGAGCGCATGCTCGCGGTCATCTAAATCGCCCGAAGCTCGCGCGCGGCGATTTACTCCGGCGCGCGGCGCAGTGCTTCCGGTAATGGGGGACTATCCAGCGTGCGTAAGAAGGCGGCCAAGTCTTTGCGCTCCTTCAGCGTCATGCGCGGACGCGTCAAGGTTTCTTCCCTATGCCCAATCGGTGGCTGTCCCGGCAGTTGCTGGTAGAAGAACACCACTTGGTCAATCGTTTCAAACCGTCCATCATGCATATACGGACCAGTGCGCCCAAGATTGCGCAAGGTCGGCGTTTTGTACGCGCCATAAGTATGGCTGTCGTAGAACAAATAGCGCAGCTTGACGTTGGTTTCGAGGTCTGGCGCATCGCTGTAAGGCCCCATGCCGTTGAAGGGGTCTAAACGCAGCTTTTGAATGCCATCGGGCCGGCCATGATCGAAGTCTTCATCGACACCAACCTCATGGCCGACGTTATGGAACTCACGGTCACTCATCAGCGGAGTGAAGTGGCAGTTATGGCACGAAGCTTTGCCCATGAATAACTCCAAGCCACGTTGCGCCGAAATCGAAATCGCATCTTTGTCGGCGCCTTCGGCTCCCGGGGTGAGAATCGAGGCGGCGAAATGATCAAAGGGGGCCGGTTGCACCACCAACTTGCGCTCAAAGGCGGCGATGGCCTTGCCGCAATTGGCAAAGGCGCGGTTGACTGCTTCTTGGTCTTCCGCGCTCATGCTTGCCCAAGCCTTGTACGCCGGCAAGCCTTCTGCGGGCATCGACAAATCCGAAACGTCATGGAACATGCCGGTCGGGGCTGGCGGTCGTGGACGTGCACCAGCTGGGAAACGTTTGCGATCGTCGATGCCCTCGGGCAAGGCGCCAAAGAGCTCTTCGTAGACCTTGCGCAAACCCGGAGTCTCGGCGACATAGCGCACCATGTCGGTGCGCGCACTAGCCATCTCGATTGGGTTCTCAATTGGACCTAGCGCTTGCGACCACAAACTGTCGGCGCGGCCATCCCAAAAGAACCAACGCTGCTCGGCAACGCCCAACAAGGTGGGGGCATTGCGCCGCCCCAAGCCAATACCCAAGGAAGTGGGGCGGCCATCGGACCAACCCTTATCTGGGTCATGACAGGTGGCGCAAGACACCGTGCCGCTTGGCGACAACCCGGGGTCAAAGAACAAAGTCTGGCCAAAGCGTGCGGCTTTGGGGTCGTCGGCGAAACGATTGGTCGGCGAAGGCGGCGGCTGTTGTGGAAGCTTGGTCAGCAAGCGCAGCAAGGCTTGCTCGCGCTCATCGAAGTAGGGGCGCTCCTCTTCCTGCGCCTGCATCGGCGTGGCCAACAGGGCAATCGCAACGGAAAGCAACATGTTTAGCGGGGGCCGATGTGAACCGGGAAGTCGATTTGGTACCAGCCTTCGCTGGTTTGCGCGTTCACGCTCATGACCCAGGCGCCGGGCATATGAAAATTCATGCCATGGACCCACCAACCATCGTCTTCACTCCAAGTGACTTCGGGCTTGGTGATCATGCCGTGTTTGTGCGCAGGCATGTCGGCGTCGAACTCGAGCGCCAACAGTTCGGTGCCTTCGGCCACAAACTGAATGCTGCAATAGTCATTGAGCGGAAAGGGCTCGACGCTGCCACGGTAGTGCAGGGTGCCCTCTGTGAGCGAAACCGAGGGCAAGTCTGGTGCACCACGAATGATGACCGGTTCCGGGGCCATCAGTTGGCAAGCTCCGCAGGCCAGCACGAGCAAGGCGCAGGAAAAGAAGCGTGGCATGCGCGCATCCTAAAGTCGCGCCGCGCAGCGCTTGGGAAACGGGCTTAGAAGTTAGAGAAAAAGGCCCACAACTCTTGGTTAATGTCAATCGCCTGACTCACCGGGTCGCCGATGGCCGAACTATGACCGGGCCAGCTGTGTCCGCCATCGCCAAGTAGCCAATAGTGAATCGGCGCCCCGGTTCCTGCGGCCGTGGCTTCGAAGCGTCGGCCGGCACCGCGACGTTCGGCCAGTCGTGGCGGATCGGTCTGGTTGACCACGGCGAAGGGAATCAGGCTATCGCGTTGGCTGCGGTAGTCGGTGCCACTCACACCACTGCCGACGCCACCTTGCAGCGGCACGTTGAAGTCAAGCCGACCATGCACCGCCATCACCGGAATCGGTGCAGCTGGCAAACCTGGCATGCCCAAGGCAGCGGCATTGGGTCCAATCGCCGCCAATAAATCCGGCGCTTCCATGCCCAAGCGATAGCTCATCATGCCGCCATTGCTGTGCCCAGTGGCATAGACATGAGCCAGGTCGACCGGCCATTCCGACGCCAAAGCCGCCACCATGTCGCGCGTGAATTGGACATCGTCGATGTTGTTCTCGGCGGCCCAACCACAGCAGTTGCCCGAGTTCCAGGTTTGCAGAGCAAACCAGGGTGCGCCACCGATGCGCCCGGTTCCCTCGGGGAAGATCAGTAAAAAATCTTCCTGATCGGCAGTCAGATAAAGCTCACTCTGGTTGGCAAACTGGCGCGCATTGCCGCCGCCACCATGGAAGGCCAAAACCACCGGCAGCGTGCTTACGCCATCCCATGACGTCGGCACATGCACCCGGTAGTAGCGGTCCATGCCGCCACTGACGATTGTGCGCAGCTGCATGGTGGGGGCACCGAGCATGGCATCGGCGGCTTGGGCCGGTTGCGGGGCGGCGAAAGCGAATAGAGCCGCTGCCGCGGCGGAGAGGGCGCATAGTTGGGGGAGGCGCATGTGAGTTAGAACCCTCGTCCAGCCATTTGGTTGCTTAGTTTTCGCTAAAATGCGGCCTTAGCCGGTACCCCCAACCCCGTCATGTCCTCCTACAGCAACATCCAAAGCCTTCTCGGCGATCAGGCCGAGTCCCTTCTCGGTCACACCTGCTCGACCATTTCCAAGGACCGTCTGCATCTGCCCGGCCCGAACTGGTTGGACAGCGTCCATAGCCAAAGTGACCGCCCGACCCGTGCTTTGGGTGGCTTGGCGGCCATGCTCAACCACGGTCGCCTCGGTGGCAGCGGTTATGTGTCGATCCTCCCGGTCGACCAGGGCATTGAGCACACTGGTGGCGCTTCCTTTGCGCCGAACCCGGACTACTTCGATCCGGCCAACATCGTTGAGCTGGCGATCGATGGCGGCTGCAACGCCGTGTGCTCCACTCTTGGTGTGCTCGGTTCGGTGTCGCGCTACTACGCGCACAAGATTCCGTTCATGGTCAAGTTGAACCACAACGAGATTCTCAGCTACCCGAACTTCTACGACCAAACCATGTTCGCTTCGGTCGACCAGGCCTTCGACATGGGTGCGCAAGCCGTCGGCGCCACGATTTACTTCGGTAGCCACGAGTCGCGCCGCCAGATTCAAGAAGTGTCCGAAGCCTTTAGCCGCGCACACGAGCTCGGTATGGCCACGGTGCTGTGGTGCTACTTGCGCAACAGCGCGTTCAAGAAAGGCGGCGTGGATTACCACGACGCCGCCGACCTCACCGGCCAAGCCAACCACCTTGGGGTCACCATTCAGGCCGACATCATCAAGCAGAAGTTGCCGACCAAGAACAACCCAGGTTTCACCGACATCGGTTTCGGTAAGACCCACGACAAGGTCTACGGTGAGCTCTCGAGCGACCACCCGGTCGACATGTGCCGCTACCAGTTGGCCAACTGCTACATGGGTCGCTCCGGTTTGATCAACTCCGGTGGTGCTTCCGGCAGCAACGACTTGGCGCAAGCCGTCGAAACCGCAGTCGTCAACAAGCGCGCTGGCGGTATGGGCCTGATCTCGGGTCGCAAGGCCTTCCAGAAGGCCAAGGGCGAGGGCGTCGAACTGCTCCACGCCATCCAAGACGTCTATCTCTGCAACGACGTCACCATCGCCTAAAGCTCGGCGATTCCTAAACAAAGGGGACCGACTTCCTGACGGAGGTCGGTCCCTATTGCTTTGGCCGCGGTGGGCCACGGGCTTGGAGCAGCGCTTACAGCACGATCGTGGTGACGCCGTTGCTGACGCCACAAGAATTCACATCGACAGCCTGGAAGTGCACCGTAGCGCCACTGGCTCCAGCGGGAATCGGCAGGGTCACGCTCAAGCTTCCGGTGGCATCGGCAGGAAAGAGAACCATGATGAAAATCGAGGGGCTGAGGTCCAAGGTCAATGGACCGCAAACCGCAGTGTTCACGGTGGTGGGGCCTGCGCCGGCGAGGGATAGGGCAATGCCGATCGGGCCGAATGCCGTGCCGCCTGTCACGTCGAAGGAGCCAATCGTGCCAGCAGCTAATGGGGAAACCGTGAGGTTCAAGCCACCACCAATCTTGGCCAGGCTGATGGGATCGCAACCACCGTTCAAAGCGGTGAAACGCAATGAATTCACCGTGGCGCCATTCGGCACGCCGATATCGGTGAGGTCAATCTCCACCCCATACACATCAGCGGCGTAGGGGCCAGCCGTTTGATAGTAATAAGCGGTGGAAGCGACGTTGACACCAAAAACCATGTCAGCATTCACGCTCGCCACAAAACCGTCGAAGTCGGAACTAATCCCATAGAGTCCGACATCAAACTGAGAATCGAGCATGACCAAGTCGGCGCCAGCTTGGTTCGTGACACCGCCAAGGAAAGTGACTTCGACGACGTCACCAGCGGCGGCGTTGGCATAGCCGGCATCCTCAATCGGAGAGCTGCTCATGGCTTCGGAAATCGTCAGCGGATTGTTGACGACATTCAGCCAATCAAAGATCCCACCAGAGCTAATGATGGTGCTCGCGGAATCTGGTGGTGAGAGCTCCCAGGGGCCTAGGGTTTGGGCTTGGGCGGCCGCGGGTGCCGCGAAAAGAATTGGCGCAAGGCCAAGAAGAAGTTTGGAAAGGGGGGACTTCATAAACCCCATCCTAAACAAGATTTCGCATGGGCCGGGAAAATCGCCCAGAGCCTAGTTATCGCGGCGTAGGACCGACTTTTTAAGGAAGTCCACCCACTTCTCTTCCATCTTGCGCTGGAAGCTCTTGGGGTAGGCTTTGCGGAACTGGCTCTGTCCGCTGAGGTCCTCGAGCGCCGATTCCAGGTATTTCCCAAAGTCCTGGTGGCGCTTCGGGTCTTCTTGACTCCACAGCCATGCCAGCAATCCATACGCCGCGGCATAAGCGCCATCGGGGTCTTTGCTGTCACTCAAACCATCGCGGCCGATGCCCAACAGCGTGTCCAAATCGATCGGCCCATCGTTCTGCAACGCGCGCTCAATCAAGTCGACATCGAGACGGCCGGGGTGATAATCCGGAAGACCTTCGGTGGGGCGTAAGCACACCTGGAAGTAACTACCGATGGCTTCATCGAGCCACCCGGCCAAGCCTTCGGCTTCGCCTTTGGAGGTTTGGCGAATGAAGGCGCGCAAGTAGCCACGCGCGGTGGCGTAAGGAAGGTCGACGACGGTTTCGCCATCGAGCCATAGGCCGACTTCGCCGCTGAAGGGATCCACCCATCCACGTTTGGCTTCACCGGATTCGGGGTAAGCGTCGCGGCGGCTCGGAAAAATGCGCACCTCAATCGGCGTCAGCAGTTCCTGCACCGGACTGTACTGGCGCAAATGATGCAGCATATGCCCGTACAAGCGTTCGGTGGTGGCCGCCGCAATCAGGGCTTCGTGCAAGGGGGCACTAACTTTGACTTGGGCATGCGCCGTGGCAAAGACCCAAGGCGTTTTCTTCTCGGCACGCAGGGCGAAATAGTCGACCTCGGCCAGGCGCGAACCACTCGGTGTGGGCACTTCCCACACATGGACTCCCAAACGATGGCCCAGTTTTTCGCGCGCGGGGGTGTAGTTCGAGTCCAAATCCAGAGCGCGCCAATAATGCATATTGACCTCGGCGGCGAAACCATGACGCTGGCACCACAGGGCAAAAGACATGGCATCTTTCGCGGTGGCCCGCGCCGAGTACACCAAGTCCAACTTCTCCAGGTAGGTCGGATAGTCCGCACGCGGCCCGCGCATGCTCTTGATCTTCTTGACCTGAATCTTGCGCTCACGCCCCAGCGTGTCGATGACCACAATCTCCTTGGCGTTCTGCAACAACATAGTGCCCCTCACCTCTTTGCCCGAGGTCAAGGTTAGGACATCATCAGTGCCCACCTCCGGCTCTTGCGCCGGTGTGGCCGCCACCACGGCGGTCAGGCATAGGCAGAGGGCGAGAAATCGCATGAATGCAGGCTAGCAGGTCGAATGAGGAGCCACGCGGCGAGGAGGCAAGCCTTATGGAGTTATAGTGGACAGGAACGCATTGGTCATCTTGGACTTCCCAATGAATATCCGCCCTCTTTTCCCAACACTTTCCCTCGTCTGCTTCTTAGGCATTCCAGTAGTGGCGAGAGCCCAGACCACCGAGATTGTGAGTGTCAATTCCAACGGCACTTGGGGTAATTCAACTAGTGCAACTCCAGTGATTTCATATACAGGTCGCTACCTAGTTGTCTGGTCGCGGTCGACAAATTTGGTGCCAAATGACACCAACTGGAAATCTGACACGTTCCTTCATGATCGCCTTACAGGAATGACAGAGCGAGTCAGCGTGAATTCTCTTGGCATTCAAGGAAACGATGAATGTGCTGGTGCATCAGTTTCCAGTGATGGGAGATTTGTCGCCTTCGGTTCTCGCTCTAGTAATCTCGTTTTGGGCGACACTAATGGCGAGTACGATATTTTTGTACGTGATCGGCAAACGGGAACGACCCGGCGAGTCAATGTCGATTCCCTTGGACGGCAAGGAAACCTTGTCAGTGGAGATCCAACCATTTCGGCTGATGGGAGGTACGTGGCCTTTTCCTCATGGGCCGATAACCTAGTTCCTGGAGACACAAATGGTTGGAGCGACGTTTTCGTTCACGACATGAACACTGGTTTTACAGAACGTGTGAGTATTGATTCGCAGGGACTACAGGGACTCAATTGGAGCGGAAGACCCTCCATTTCTGCCAACGGCCGATTTGTGGCATTCTCTTCCTCCGCTGGTAACCTTATTGCTGGCGATACGAATACATCTGAGGATGTATTCATTCATGATCGCCAAACGGGAATGACCAAGCGTGTCAGCGTGGATTCCCAAGGAGTTGAGGGAATTTTTGGTGGAGTTAACCCTGCCATTTCCCCGGATGGTCGGTATGTTTCCTTCGAATCCAATTCACCGAACCTGGTGCCGCAGGACGGAAATGGGAAATGGGATGTTTTTCTCCATGATTATTTGACTGGAATCACGTCCATGGTAAGTGTCGATTCCAATGGTATTCCAGGAAATGAGGACAGTTTCGGCTCTTCAATTTCAGTCAACGGCGAATATGTTTCGTTTTCCACGAGGTCAGATAATTTGGTTCCTGGTGATTCTGGGAATCGCCAAGATGTCTTTGTCTATTCGGCTCACACCGGAGTCACAGAGCGCGTGAGCGTGAACTCCTTCGGCCAGGAAGGGAATCGTCCGAGCTCGCTTTCTACAATTTCTGCAAACGGGCGATTCGTTGGCATCGGCTCGGAAGCGAGCAACTTTGTGGAAGGTCCATCTAATCAATATATGGATTCATTCGTTCACGACCGCTGGGATGGCCTGGGAGCGAATTCAATATTTTTGGAGGGACCATCCTCCTCCCCAGTGCTTGCCCCCATCGACTTTACTTGGCAAGCCACCCGCGGAGAGTCTAAGTATTGGTTGCTGCATTCCCAGAATAAAAACGGGGCAATTCTCAGCGGCCACCAAATGGATGTTGGCCGAGTTCACTTGGGCATTCTCAGCACTGGTGTGAATGCATTGAATGGATTCGGTAGTTACACCTCGCCACCGGTTGGCGCCTTCTCTGTCAGCTACACCCTCTATTTCGAGGTCCTAGCCCAAGATGCCGAAGGAGTACTCTATGACAGCAATGTCTTGCCCGTGAATTTTTATTGACCGATTGCAGGAGAAGAGGTGCGGCTTTAAAAGGAGATCAACACCTGGTTACTAGTCTCGCAGGTGGTGAGGTCGATGGCTTGGATCCGTACCGTGCGTGCGGCGCCTGCAGGGACAAACTGCGGGGGAGTGCTGACCTCGCCGTTGGCATTGGCGGGCATGATGCCGAAGAGTTGCATACTGCTAGAGAGATTGACTTCGGTTCCCGCGCATGGGTAGCCGGCTGGAATGGGCGTGGGGCCAGCAGGGCCAGCACCATTTCGCTCCCAGACAAAGGCGATGCTGCCATTGGGTGTGGCGCCAGAACAGTTCACCGTCATCGGGCCATTGGTGGCGCCGCCCATCCATAGCGCGAAGGGATCTTTGGGGCCCTCGAAGAACTCGGCTTCGGACCAGAAACCGGAGAGTTGGGTGCGGGTGACGAAACTCCAGGCGCTGGTGTCTGGGTCAATCATCCAGAGGAAAGCGTCCAAGTAATACAAAGCTCCACTTTCACTGAAACACATAGAGACGGTGGATGTCGGCATGGAGGGGATGGAGGGGTCGACATCGGTGACTTGTGCAGTCTGAGTGTCAATCTTGATTAGGCCATCCCAGCCACCGCCATAGCCA
>Ga0316208_1002784_pt1 | contig 13552 bp, 13 predicted proteins | sample 3monopyrite_MG_FD_204944 | JGI IMG/M metagenome (GOLD analysis project Ga0316208, IMG submission 204944) | Microbial mat bacterial communities from mineral coupon in-situ incubated in ocean water Damariscotta River, Maine, United States -... | ecosystem: Environmental > Aquatic > Marine >... | reverse complement strand
CGGTGTCATACGAACCAATATTCCTAAAACAGGATGATCTAAGTAATGTAGCTCATTACTTCTGATACGGCGTCTATCTTGTTTTAAATGAATCACACCCTGTTTTTGTAATTCCTTACGCACGTTTTCATTATCTAATACAGAAAAAGGATTATCGCTTGGAGCGAGTTCCGGTATTTTATTTTGTAAGGTAAGCTCTGCTTCTAAATGAAGATAGCGAGCCAGAGTGACACGTAATATACCTTCCAAAATAGAAGGTGTCTTTAACGACTCCGTGGACTGTTCACTTTCAATATTTTCTTGTGTTTGATTCTCGTTTTCAATAACGGGTGGGGCAGGAATTTCACGTTTAAAATATACTGGTAACGAAAGATTTTTGTCTAAGCCTGGTTGACGCCATGCCGTATGAAAAATAACGCGTTGAGTTTCTGATTCCGCGATTTTTTCTAACTCAGCAGTGAGTTGATAGTGGCTTGAATTAAGCAGTTTGTAACTTTCTTTTAAATCTACCTCCTGTGGTAACCATTCTTTATTAAAAGGTTGTCCCAGAGTAATAATTTTCTCAGGCAGTGTTAGATTTACCTGTAAAGGCCAGTTTTCTGACGTTCTTTGACTTTCATCCAGGTTCTCGATAATGACGATTTCTACATCATAATAACGCATATCCTCAGCAAAACTGTTATTTGCTAATAAAATAAAGAGAACTGATATAAGTGTTTTCAAGCGACTGATTCCTGTTATATTTGGTATGGCTTATTTTCTCATTGTTCAGCTGAAAATGCTAAACCTAATTGGAATTTTGTGATGGCGGTACAACAAGTAATCAGAATGGGGCATCCACTACTATTAGAACGTTCTAAAGAAGTGGAAAATATCAAGTCAGCCGAACTACACAGTCTTATTGCCAATATGAAAGAGACTATGGCGGCTTTAAATGGGGCCGGGCTGGCTGCACCGCAAATCGCAGTTAATTTGCGCGTTGTTATTTTTGGAATTTCAGGTAATCCACGCTATCCCGACGTAGAAACTGTACCGGAAACAGTTTTAATTAATCCTGAAATAACAATTATTGGTACTGACAGAGATTTCGCATGGGAGGGGTGCTTAAGTATTCCTCACATGCGAGGGCTTGTTCCTCGTTACAGTGCTATTCGGTACCGGGGATACGATGAAAATGCTCAATTAATTGAGCGAGAAGCGCATGGTTTTCATGCACGGGTTGTGCAACACGAGGTTGATCACCTGGATGGCGTATTATATCCGGCTCGTATTGAAAATATGAAAGACTTCGGTTTTGAAGATGAACTATTTCCCCCATCAGAGGAAAATGAATGATTAAATTAATTCATATGAGTACGGCTTTTATTAGTATTAGTTTATTTTTGCTTCGTGGATTCTGGGTTTTTCGAGACTCATTAATGATGAATAAAAAATGGGTAAAAATAATACCCCATGTGAATGATACGATTTTGCTAATTACAGCAACAATGCTTGCAGTAATAACGCAACAGTATCCTTTTGTGGATAATTGGTTAACCGCAAAACTTATCGCACTCATTATATATATAATTTTTGGTATGTATGCTTTAAAACGAGCAAAAGAACAGAAGAATAAACGGGTGTTCTTTGTCTTATCGATTCTAACCTTTAGTTATATTCTCATGGTTGCGGTGACACGATCGGCAAACTGGTTGAATTTATAATTTATTAGATAATGGCGTATAAAAAATATACAACTCTATTGTTTTTTACTGTTATATTATTTCTTTCTCTTCATATTAAAGCTGAATCAGAAAATACAAATTGTGTAGCTGCATTAAATGAAATTGATAAAGAACGATTTGAAAATGATGCTTTCGAATTCGATGAAAGTGAATCGTGTGAAGAAAATGCTATTGAGAACAAACCGTATTACTTTGTTTTAGATTTACCTCATGATTACATTTCATCCGGGGTTGAATCAATGGTGCGAAGTATCGATGAATATTTTTCTGATAGTGAAGGAATATATGATTCGAGCGGTAGTTATTTATTATTAAGAGAAAATATGACCTTTACAGAGGGGGGTAATATTGGTTTAAAAAATGATATTTATTTTCGTTTGCGTTTGCCAAATACTGAAAAAAAGTTAAAAATATTTTTTGAGTCAAGTAGTAATCAACCCTTTGATACCTCACAACAGTCTGTCACCAAATCAACAGAAGCCGTTGAAAATACAAATTATATTGCGGGTATACAAGGGGAGTCAGGTGAAAAATTTGGCTGGAAATATCGTCCAACAATTGGATTGCGGCTGAATTCCGCTATTGAAACCTATATTCGTTTTAAATTTAATTCAGAATATAAATTTAGCAAATGGACTATTAACTGGTATGAAACACCTTATTGGGACAGTAGTTTTGGTTGGGGGTTCGATTCTTATTTTGAGCTAAACCGCAAAATAAGTGAAAAACAAATATTTCGTTCTTCCACCTTTGTTGGCTGGAACCAAATAAAAAACGAATATAATTTAAGTCATGTTCTTTCAATGTTCCACAATTTTGAAAGTACAAATACACTCTCATATTATATAGGTACATACGGTATTCGAGATGCAAGGTTGTACACAACACAGTTTTTACTCGGTTTAAATTACCGACAAAAAATCTATAAAGATTATTTGTTTTATAGTCTTTCTCCTCAAGTTATTTATCAGGAAATCAATAATTTTAAACCTGAACATTCTTTAACACTTCGTCTGGAAATGTATTTTAAAAAATAATCTGCGGTTGTTACGAAAGGTAATCAAATAATTTTTCCAGTTCTTTAATCCTGAATTCAATATCAATAACCGGTTTTAATAATCGTAGTTTGTCATTACCATCCAGTTTGTATGTGCTGGACTGAGTTTGAATAAGTTTAATTATTTTCATTGGGTCAATATCAGGCTGTTCGACAAATATTATTCGCCCGCCTTCTTCACCGTAATCAATTTTCTTAATTCCAATTTTCGCCGCACTTAATTTAAGTTCTGTTACCTGATTTAATGTTTTAACTGCTGTCGGCAATAGTCCAAAGCGGTCTATCATTTCAACCTGTAATTCTTTTAGTTCGTTTTTATTTTCTGCACTGGCTATGCGTTTATACATAATGAGGCGTTCGTGTACATCAGGAATATAATCACTAGGTATTAAAGCGGGAACATGTAAGTCAATTTCTGCACCCTGATGTAACGGCTTTTCAAGATCGGGCGTTTTGCCAAGTTTCATCGCAGTCACGGCACGTTCTAATAATTCAGTATACATACTAAAACCAATTTCAATCATTTGCCCACTTTGACCATCGCCAAGTAGTTCACCTGCACCACGAATTTCAAGATCATGTGTTGCCAGGGTAAAACCGGTGCCTAATGATTCAATCGATTCTATTGCCTCAAGCCGTTTTTTCGCATCAGATGTTAATGTCTTACGTTTAGGAATAATTAAATAGGCATAGGCTCTGTGATGAGAGCGGCCGACTCGGCCACGTAATTGATAAAGCTGAGCCAAACCAAAACGATCGGCTTTATTTAAAATAATGGTATTTGCACTTGGAATATCAATACCTGTTTCAATGATGGTTGTGCAAACCAGAATATTAAAACGCTGATGATAAAAATCAAACATGACCCGTTCTAAGTCCCGTTCACGCATTTGACCGTGTGCGAATTGAATGTTTGCTTCGGGAATGAGCTCGGTTAATTTATGACATTGTTTTTCAATAGTCGCAACATCATTGTGTAAAAAATAAACTTGCCCGCCACGTTTAATCTCACGTAAACAGGCTTCTTTAATCATGTCATCTTTCCATTCGGTCACGAATGTTTTAATGGCAAGACGTTTGGCCGGAGGGCTGGCAATAATTGATAATTCACGCAAACCAGACATGGCCATGTTTAAGGTACGGGGAATAGGGGTTGCCGTTAAGGTTAGAATATCAATTTCTGATCGCAATGATTTAAATTGTTCTTTTTGTCTGACTCCAAAACGATGCTCTTCGTCGATAATGACTAAACCAAGGTTTTTATACTTAACATCAGGCTGTAATAATTTATGTGTGCCAATGACGATATCAACTTTGCCGGCTTCTAAATTCTTTAGAACCTGAGCTTGTTCCTTCTTAGTCCCAAAGCGTGATAAGGATTCAATTTGCACAGGCCAGTCTGCAAAGCGGTCACGGAAATTTTCGGTATGTTGCTGGGTTAATAATGTGGTCGGTGATAAAACGGCAACTTGTTTCCCTGCCTGAACGGCAATAAAAGCCGCACGCATCGCCACTTCTGTTTTACCAAAACCAACATCGCCACAAATAAGCTGGTCCATTGGTTTTGGAGAGCGCATATCACGAATCACATTATCAATCGCCGTTTGTTGATCCGGTGTTTCTTCAAAAGGGAAGCCAGTTGAAAACGCCTGATATTGCATTTCGTCAAGAGGATAAGAGTAGCCGGTTTGTGCTTCTCGTCGTGCATATATATCCAGCAACTCTGCTGCAACATCATGCACTTGTTCACGTGCTTTCTTTTTAGCTTTCTCCCATTGACCACTGCCTAAACGGTGTAACGGTGCATTTTCGGGAGCAGCACCGGTATAACGGCTAATAAGATGCAAAGAACTAACAGGAACATAAAGTTTGTCATCATTAGCATAGATGAGTGTCAGGAATTCAGTATCGAGCTCGCCTATCTTTAATGTTTGTAGTCCCTGATAACGACCAACACCGTAATCTTCATGTACGACAGGCGAATTGAGTGTCAGCTCCGCTAAATTCTTAACGATGCTATCGGTATCGCGTTGTGATTTCTTTCTCCGGCGGCGTTGTAAAACCTGTAAACCAAATAATTGAGGTTCTGCAATAACGGCTATTGCAGGATCGTTAAGTAACAAACCTTCATCAAGCGGGGCAACGGTAATGGCTAAAGCATGCTGACCATTAATAAATTGATGCCAGTTATCTACTATAGTCGGTTTGATATCATTATCGCGTAACATTTCTGTTAGCGTTTCTCTTCGCCCGGTGGTTTCTGCTGCAAATAATACTTTGCCATTGAAATTATTAAGAAATTGTTTTAATGCTGTTGCGGCCTCTTGTGCACGAACATCAAAATTAAGCGGAGGTGGTAATTCAGTTGAAAAATTAATCGCCTGAGTTGTTTCATGTTCATAGTGTTGTAATTCAACACGAGGGAAGCGTTTAAAATGACTGAATACTTCATCAACCGGCAAAAAGACTTCATCAGGTTTTAATAACGGATGCTCAACATCATGTCGAGCCTGTTCATAACGTTCATTTATTTCTGACCAGAATGTTTCAACTTCTGTATTAACATCATCAGCTGTTATTAATAATGTTGAATCGGGCAGGTAATCAAACAGACTGATCGTTTCTTCAAAAAATAACGGTAAGTAATATTCGATTCCCGGTGATGCAATACCCTCGGTTACATCACGATAAATATTTGTTTGTTTTGGATTACCTTCGAATCGTGCACGAAAAGCGGTTCTAAATTGTGATATTGCTTCTTTGTTTAACGGGAATTCACGAGCCGGCAATAATTGTATATTTTCAACCTTGTCGATGGAAAGTTGTGTTTCCGGATTAAAGGTTCGAATACTTTCAATTTCATCATCAAACAATTCAATACGAAAAGGATGTTTACTTCCCATAGGAAAGAGATCAAACAAACTTCCACGTACAGCGAATTCACCATGCTCCATAACAGATGAAACACAATTATAGCCACTGTGTTCAAGCCGTACTCGCATATCATCGATATTAAATGTTTGTCCTAAAGTTAAAGATAAACAAAACCCGTCCAGATAACTTTTAGGCGCAATGCGATGCATTAATGTTTGTATCGGTGTAATTAAAATACCCTGGGTTAAATCAGGCAGTCTGGATAATGTTGTTAAACGTTCTGAAATAATATCCTGATGAGGGGAGAAGCGATCGTAAGGCAATGTTTCCCAGTCAGGAAATTGCAAAATGGAAATATTTTCTTCTGCCATATAAAAACGCAGAGAGTATTCCAAACGTTGTGCAGCAGCCATATCTGCAGTAATGACCAGAACCGGCCCCTGATGTTGCGTCGCGGTAGAACTCAGTACCAGGCCATAGCTACTGCCGTAAAGCTGACCCCATTGGCTGCGGAACCCGGCTTTTGAAGGGTATGGTGGATTAAAAGGTGAGTTGTGCGTCGAGCTGGAGTGAGTCATTTATTAAGGTCGATTCAGATAAAAAACAGTGTGTATTCTACTATAGGTTGGATTACAGGACGAGGATTTCAAGTAGGTCGGCCTTTAGGCCGACACAGGGGGTTCAACAAAACCACGTAATTCATTATTAAGTGATGGGGCGTTCGAAAACCAATCTTGTTTTGCCTGAACCGCGTTGGCCTAAAGGCCAACCTACATAAATCAAAATAATAACATTAAAAGAAAGCTTACCGTATTTCTTCAATACTGAACTTTTTATCCATAATCTGGGGTGTAATAATAGCGTAACCTTGTTGTTGCCAGTGGCCAATTTCAGTGATGGCAGAAGGGACAATTTTTACGAAACTTTGAAAATCTTTTGTTTCATAACCATAATCTTTTGCAGCTAACGCACAAATTCGAAATTCGACACCTAACATACTGTAGTACTTCATACGTTCGACGCTGGTTATATATTTCTCATAATTTTTCTTTGCCAGTGTCACAATTTCAGTTCCATGGATAATGACTTTAATATCCATAAACTCCGGTGCGTAATTATACGGTTCTTCAGTTAAGGGGTTAATATAGGAACGTAACCAGTATAATGCGGGACCAATTTTGTTCGGGTTATCAAAATAAAATTCAAACAAAACTTTAGGTTCCTGATAGGGCGTCTGCTCAAAAGTGGCTTCTTCAGAAAAGGCTAAAGAACTATTAATTAAAATTATGAACGTTATAAATAGCCGCATACCAGGATACCAAATTAGTGGAAATAAAAGATATGGAATTATCTTTTAGTCTAGTAGATAAAACAGCAGTTTGGTAATTTAGAAAAAAAATGCCGGAGAATATCCGGCATTTTTATGGGGGTAATTTTCGGCGTTAGAACTTAAAGTAAGCACCCACGAAGAGACCAGAGAATTTCATGCTGGCTTTTACACTGTCCACATCAATCGTATAATTTTGTGAACGAATACCTGCTTCAACACCTAACATAAAATCTGTTGTGTAAGTTACTTTAGTCGTGATGTCACTAATTGTATTGCCAGCAGCAGAGATATTACTCATTTCTGCAGCAAGAGTGAAACCCGCGGGTAAGCCAATTTCAGCAGCAGCATAGAGCATAGGGATGGTTTCTGAGAATGTAGCTGAGTCTGTATTAACAGCAGCCTTACCGCTAATCGTTTTTGCGTTAAGACCAATATCAAAACTGACGACATCATTATCTAATATTTCATAATAGAGAATCGTGTCTGTCTGATCGAGTTTTAACGATGTGGTTAAATTTGTTGCAGTAGAATAAGTCGTACCATTAAATTGAAAACTTGTTGTTGCTGTACCTGAACCTGATGACGACAATTTAGTATTAACAAATTTTAAGTTTGGAATGAGTGGAACAGGATGTTCTATAACAATATAGGCATACCCTTCCGATTTTTTACCTAATTGAAGATCATCTTTTAAGTCTGCTGAAGTACCCGTCCCACTCACACTAGCTGTGATGTCACCACTGGGATCATGATTCCATGTACCTGCACCAGCCTGAATGCCAAGCACGGTTGCAGTGAAACCTGTTAATGGTAAAAGCGCAACAAAAGCACCAAGAAGTAATTTTTTCATATGTCACCTTAAAAAATCGGATAGTTAATTAATTTAATTATTGTAACTAACGGTTTGAAATTACAATAATTTTGTTTGTGATGATTATTATCGACTGTTCGCTAGAAAACTCAAGGATAAATATGCGCTATTTAGCCTTAAAATAGTCTGAATTGTGAACAAAGTAGGGTTGTTAAACATCAAGAAGCGGTTATTGACGTAAAATAAGTGTGTCTCCACGTTGGGTAAACTCAATAAACTTTAAAAATGACATACCAAGCAATATTTCATTACCCTGCATTTTCGGGTTAATTGAGGCGCGAGCATTGTTTAATTTTATATTTCCGATGCTGACACTTTCTACCGTGGTTAAATATCCAATAATACTTCCGTTTGCTGTTTGATAGCGTCGTTCCTGGCCATATTTTAATTTTAATTTGCGTGCTATTTTATCAGGAATCGAAATATCGCTGGCGCCGGTATCGAGTAAGAAGGTGACAGGCTGGTTATTTATTTTTCCCTGGGTCACATAATGGCCGTAGCGGTTTCGTTTTAGAACAACCGTATTTTTATCACCTGATTGTTGAGTCAAAACCTGTTGGTTAGGATTGTAGTCATTCTCAAGAATATTATTAAATAAAAAGAATGCCATAATCATCACCGCAATCCACATTGCAATAATAAATTTATGGCCTAAGCGTCTGTGATCTTCTGATTCATCTGTCATTAGCTATTGTGTCTTTTTTATAGGCTGCTTATTATGTATCGTATATCAACGATGGAGAAGAATGTGATTAAGGCAATATTTAAACTGGTTTTGGTATTTACTCTGTTTAGCTCACTATTTTCTTGTGCGGCATCACCTGATGAAATGGTCTTACTCGACAGGTCAATCATGTCGTATGAACGCGCAATTCGATGGGGTGATTTTACCCGCGCTAAATCTTTCCATAAAAATGATCCTACTTTGTCCGACCTTGAACGCCGACGTTTAAAATTTTATCGCGTGACCGGTTATTCTACATTACAAAATGATATACAAGATCGAAATAATGCTTTTTTATATGTCGAAGTAAAATATTACAAAAATGATCGCCCGGTTATTAAAACGATTACATTCAAGCAACATTGGAAAAGAGATAAAGAAGGGAAAGTTTGGTACCTGGATTCAGACTTTCCCAGATTTAAGTAATCGATAAATCGTACGGCTGTTTAATTATTAACAACCGCGTGGATAACATATTCACTTTCAAAGTAAACGGTAAAATCCTTATATATCCATTTTGAGATTGGGGGAGTACCCACAGCTGGTTCTTTAGTTAGTGCTTCACCAAAACGGTTTTGTACCATTTCCATTGTCATGCCGCGTCCCGGCAGTTGAACCGAAAACTCGGTGGTTTCAGTTTGTGATTCCGGGGCCGGTAAGTTGATTTCTTCTGCGGACAGATTTACAGACAAACCAAGTAACAGTAGCCCCGTTGCTGTAATGTGACTTAGCCTTAACATGTCATGACTCCAAAATTAGTTGCGTGTTGAGTAAACTATACTCGATCAACAGCTTACAGGCAAAAGTTAAGCTATATTATCTTGTTAAATGGTATGCCTGAAACGGGTTTTCAGTTAATATTTGCCCCATGTTTAATCCTGTAGAACTCTTTGTTGGCTTGCGCTATACCCGCGCAAAACGCCGCAACCACTTTATTTCTTTCATATCGCTGTCTTCAATGATGGGGATTGCGCTTGGTGTGACCGCATTAATTACGGTTTTATCCGTCATGAACGGCTTCGAAAAGGAAGTGCGTGAACGCATTCTTGATATGGTATCGCATCTCACCGTGACGGATTTTGAAGGACGTCTAAAAAACTGGCCAGAGGTGCTTAAAACGACCAAAACCCATAAAAATGTCATTGCTGCCGCACCTTATATTGAAGCTCAGGGCATGTTGATTAATGGCACGAACGTGAACGGTACACTGATTCGGGGAGTCTTACCGAAGCAAGAACCCCTGGTGTCAAATGTCGCAGAAAAAATGAAAGTGGGTAAGCTTAGCGATCTGCAAGCGGGGAAATTTGGGGTTATTTTGGGACAGGATTTAGCCCGGATTTTGGGGGTGCATGTTGGCGATAAAGTCACCATGGTGACACCAAGTGCAAATGTCACTCCCGCTGGCGTCGCGCCGCGTTTGAAACGTTTCACAGTGGTTGGCATTTTTTATCTTGGAATGTATGAATACGATAGCAGTATGGCATTAATCCATTTAAAAGACGCGCAACGTTTATTTCGTATGAAGGGGAAAGTAACCGGTGTGCGGGCAAAACTTCAGGATTTATTCGCGGCACCTTTAACCCGTGCAGAGTTACAGGATAATGCGTTAACTGAATATTGGGTAAGAGACTGGAGTAGTTATCACGCAAACTGGTTCCGTGCCGTTAAAATTGAAAAGCGTATGATCTTTTTATTACTGTTACTGATTGTCGCAGTGGCAGCATTTAATATCGTTTCAACGCTAGTGATGGTGGTAACGGATAAACAAAGTGATATTGCGATATTAAGAACATTGGGCGCCTCACCAGCAAGTATTATGGGTATATTTATGGTGCAAGGTGCGATTATCGGTATTATTGGAACCGTAATAGGCACCGTGGGTGGCGTCAGTTTATCGTTAAATCTCGATACGGTTGTTCCGTTCATAGAAGGATTGCTTGGTATTCGTATTCTTGACCCTGCTGTTTATTATATTAGCGTCTTACCATCTGATTTACATTGGGATGATGTCTGGACAATTTGTTCTATTTCTTTAGCATTAGGATTATTTGCAACACTTTATCCCGCGTGGCGAGCGAGTAAAACTCAACCGGCGGAGGCACTGCGTTATGAATAATCGTGTTTCTGATACTGTTCTAATGTGTGAAGGATTAAATAAAACCTTTACGGAAGGCCCTGCCGATGTAAATGTGTTGAGTGATATCTCCCTGAGTATTCAAAAAGGTGAACAGGTTGCGATTATCGGTTCATCCGGTTCAGGTAAAAGTACATTATTACAATTGTTAGGTGGTTTGGATTTGCCAACAAAAGGACGGGTTGAAGTTGCAGGCAATGACATGGCGTCACTCGATGAAACACGACGTGGTTTATTAAGGAATCAGCAATTAGGTTTCGTTTATCAGTTTCATCATTTACTTCCTGAATTTAGCGCATTAGAAAATGTCGCGATGCCTTTATTGATTCGTGGATTAACACCAAACGAGGCAACACAAAAAGCCAGTAGCATGTTGGCAAGAGTCGGCTTAGAACATCGGCTTAAACATAAACCCAGCGAACTCTCTGGTGGTGAACGTCAACGTGCTGCATTAGCACGGGCATTAGTGACGAATCCTGCTTGTGTGTTAGCCGATGAACCGACGGGTAATCTAGATGGGAAAACGGCTGAACAAGTGTATGAATTAATGCGTGAAGTGAACCGTGAACTCAATACCAGTTTTGTTGTGGTAACGCATGATTTGAATTTTGCTAAAAAAATGGATCGAATATTACATTTAGTTGACGGTCAGATTACAAACTAAAATAACATCCCGTCATTGCAATGTCACAAAGTGACTGTGGCAATCTTTAAACAGAGCGCTATACATTGAGATTGCCGCGTTCACTTTGTTCGTTCGCAATGACATGAAAATTTAACACCGGAAAGAATTATGAATTTACACGAATACCAGTCCAAAACACTTTTTGCCAAATACGGAATTGCAGTCCCCGAATTTCGGGTGATTAGCCAGAGCTCACAAGTGAAAGCAAAACTTGCGGAGTTAGGAGGTGAACGTTGGGTGGTGAAAGCACAAGTACATGCAGGTGGTCGAGGTAAAGCGGGCGGTGTAAAAATAACAGATAGCAAAACTGAAGTAGAAAATTTTGTTTCTTCCATGTTAGGTCATAACCTGGTCACCTTTCAAACTGATGCGAAAGGTCAACCGGTACATCAAATATTAATTGAACAACCCTGTGAAATAGAGCGTGAGCTTTATTTGGGGGCGGTGATTGATCGCTCATTGCGTCAGGTTGTTTTTATGGCCTCAACGGAAGGAGGCATGGAAATAGAAAAGGTTGCAGAAGAAACCCCGGAAAAAATTCTCAAAGCAGCAGTCAATCCTATTGTTGGCTTAGAAGGTTATCAGTGTCGTGATTTAGGCTTTGCTTTAGGTTTGAAAGGTCCACAAATAAAACAGTTTAGTCATTTACTAATGGGTTTAGCTAAATTGTTTATTGAAAAAGATTTATCATTACTTGAAGTCAATCCTTTGGTTGTTACTAAACAGGGTAATTTACTTTGTTTGGATGCGAAAATTAATATTGATGATAGTGCTTTATATCGCCATGCAAAATTAGGGGAGCTGCGCGATGTAACGCAAGAAGACGAACGTGAAGTGCGCGCCAAAGAATGGGACTTAAATTATATTTCGTTAGAGGGTGAAATAGGTTGTATGGTCAATGGTGCGGGTCTTGCCATGGCAACAATGGACTTAATTAAGTTACAGGGCAGTGAGCCGGCAAACTTTTTAGATGTCGGTGGCACTGCGACCAAAGAACGTGTTGCTGAAGCCTTTAAAATAATTTTATCAGATGAAAAAGTAAAAGGCATTTTGGTGAATATTTTCGGCGGGATTGTACGTTGTGACATTATCGCAGAAGGTATCGCCGCTGCAGTTGAAGAAGTGGGCGTTGAAGTCCCTATCGTCGTTCGCTTAGAAGGAAATAATGCAAAATTGGGTTTGGAAATATTAGATGCCAGCCCCTTAAAAATTGAAACAGCCCATAATTTAAATGATGCTGCGCTGAAAATTGTTAAGCAGGTGAAATCATTATGAGTGTTTGGATTAACAAAGAAACAAAAGTAATTTGCCAGGGCTTTACCGGTAAACAGGGACAGTACCATTCTGAAAAAGCCCTTGAGTACGGAACTAAAATGGTCGGTGGTGTCACTCCGGGTAAAGGTGGTCAAACGTCATTAGGTTTACCTGTTTTTAATACGGTAAAAGATGCCGTCAAGGAAACACAGGCGAATGCCTCTGTTATTTATGTTCCCGCTGCTTTTTGTAAGGATGCTATTTTAGAAGCGGTCGATGCCGGAATCGAACTGATTGTTTGTATAACCGAAGGTATTCCAACAATAGATATGCTGGATGTCTGGCATGTTGTTCATCAATCCGACTCCCGCCTTATCGGGCCAAACTGTCCCGGCATTATTACTCCGGGTGAATGTAAAATTGGCATTATGCCCGGTGAAATTCATCAGCCGGGTAAAGTGGGTATTGTTTCTCGCTCGGGTACATTAACGTATGAAGCGGTAAAACAAACAACCGATATTGGTTTAGGTCAAAGTACCTGTATCGGTATTGGTGGTGATCCTATTCCGGGAACCACCTTTATTGATTGTCTTGAAGCCTTTGAAAGCGATCCTCAAACTGAATCAGTCATTATGGTGGGTGAGATTGGTGGCTCTGCTGAGGAAGAAGCGGCTGAATATATTAAATCTAATATGAGTAAGCCTGTTGCTGCTTATATTGCCGGTGTCACTGCTCCGAAAGGAAAACGGATGGGGCATGCAGGTGCAATTATTGCGGGTGGTAAGGGAACAGCAAAAGAGAAATATGCTGCGCTAGAAAATGCGGGTGTTTACACTGCAACATCACCGGCAGAACTGGGTTCAACTTTACTTAAAGCCCTTGAAAAGTAAAATGGAAAA
>Ga0316208_1002783_pt1 | contig 13552 bp, 8 predicted proteins | sample 3monopyrite_MG_FD_204944 | JGI IMG/M metagenome (GOLD analysis project Ga0316208, IMG submission 204944) | Microbial mat bacterial communities from mineral coupon in-situ incubated in ocean water Damariscotta River, Maine, United States -... | ecosystem: Environmental > Aquatic > Marine > Coastal... | reverse complement strand
GGAATTGCTTTAGGTGTTTTCGGCCCCTATAGATTTGGCTTTGAAATAATACTTGTGAACGCTTTAATCACTTTTTTTGGGCTGATGGCTTTATCAAAAAAGAAATCAACTACTTAAGGACAAGCATAAATCTCCCAATTTTCAAATCTCCCTATCTTTACTTAACTTAGTCCTATGAAAATTCAATTGCACGATAATAACAAACATCTTGATTTTGCTCCGTTAACCTTTACTCGACCAGTTGGGAACTTAAGGATGGGTATTTTGACCAATGATGAACGTTGGAGTCTTCTTGTTCCCAATGTTGAAATTTTCTTTGAAACAGAAGGTTACCTATCTGAAAAATTTCTACAAACCTCAGGTACCATTGTCGTGAATGCATGTGTAATTCCTAATCGTGAATTGGTCAACGAGATCGTGAAATTAAAAGGCAATGAAGAATTGGTTCTAAATGGAGTTTGGCTAGCAAAATCAGGTACAGGTGAAATTCTCAAAAAGTATGGTGGAAAAGAACCAATTGTGCTAGAAAATAGATGGGAGCTCTTTCAGAAGAATGGAGAAGTATTGGAACAAGATTTTGAATTGCTCACACATAAAAGAACATCAGTGCAGCTTTCTTCTACAAATACTATCATTGGTGATGTAAATAAAATATTTTTAGAAAAAGGTGCGAAGGTTGAAGCATCTATTCTTAACACAAATGAAGGCCCCATATATATTGGTAAGAATGCTGAAATTATGGAAGGGTCAATAATTAGAGGTGGCCTCGCTATGCTTGAAAATAGTGTTTTAAAGCTTGGTGCAAAGGTTTATGGAGCAACAACGATTGGTCCATTCTGCAAGGTTGGGGGCGAAGTGAATAATGTTATTTTCTACGGATATTCAAATAAAGGCCATGATGGTTTTATTGGAAATTCTATCATTGGAGAATGGTGTAACATTGGGGCAGACACGAATACGTCTAATTTGAAAAATAATTATGGACTCGTTAAAACGTATTCTTTTAAAACGAAACACATTGAACAAACAGATGTTCAATTTATGGGATTGGTGATGGGCGACCATTCTAAATGTGGAATTAACACTATGTTTAATACAGCCACTGTTGTTGGAGTTTCAAGCAATGTCTTTGGAGCCGAGTTCCCTTCAAAATACATCCCTTCTTTTTCTTGGGGAGTGAAAGGAGATGCGTATGATTTTTCAAAAGCAGTTGTCAGCTCTAATAACATGATGCGCAGACGTGGACTGAAACTCTCAACAGAAGAAATTGCGATTCTCAAGTACATCTCCATCAACGATTGAGAAAACTTGAACTTTCAGTATGCGACTATTTTGAGTACGATTAGTCAAAAAAATTATAACACATAATTCTAGCTCATTACTCTCACTGAATACTTCTATTGACTCCTATTTCCTGCCAATTAACACGACAAAATAGCAGTTTTACTCTAATGGCACATGCTTTGAACAGTATGTTTATCCGCAATTGTACTTTCTTTTTGAAAAAATCAAGAAGAATTGCTGACAGTTTGACGGTTATATAAAATAGATATGAGTGATTTTTTTGATAATAAATTGATAAGCCTTTCAAACCTTGAATCTGACGCTGAATTTATTCCCTTAATTACAGCAGAAGAAGAGGATAACATGAACAAGGCGAAATACCCAGATGAGTTGGCAATTTTGCCGTTGAGAAATAATGTTCTCTTTCCAGGAGTGGTTATCCCTATTACGGTAGGTCGAGATAAATCCATTAAGTTGATTCAAGATGCGAATAAAGGAGCAAAAATTATTGGAGTTGTTTCTCAAAAGAATCAAGAAGTGGAAAGCCCAGAGTTTTCTGACTTGCACAATATTGGTACGGTAGCTCAAATTATACGTATGTTAAAAATGCCTGATGGTAGCTCAACAGTTATCATTCAGGGAAAACGGAGATTTGAAATTACGCAGCCCACTCAAACAGAACCTTACATGAAGTCTCAAGTAAAAATGCTTGAGGAAAGTGAATTAGATGATAAAGACGAAGAATTAAAGTTGATGTTTAAATCGGTGAAGGATTTAGCATTGCAAATTATTCAGGAAAGTCCAAATATCCCTTCGGAGGCCTCTTTTGCGATTGGAAATATTGATAGTCCTACTTTTTTAGTAAATTTTATTTCTTCCAATATGAATGCAGATGTTGCTAAAAAGCAAGAAATGCTGGAAGAGCTAGACATTAAAAAAAGAGTCACTCTGGCTTTGGAACATCTTAATTTGGAGGTTCAAATGTTAGAAATGACTAATGAAATTCAATCTAAAGTAAGAAAGGACATTGATCAGCAACAACGAGAATATTTTTTGCATCAGCAAATGCGAACAATACAAGATGAATTAGGAGGTAATCCGCAGGAACAAGACGTGACTGATATGAAGGCTCGCGGAGAGAAAAAGAAATGGAATGCAACGGTAAAAGAATTGTTCAATAAAGAGCTGGATAAGTTAGGAAGAATGAATCCTCAAGGAGCTGAGTATTCTGTTCAAATGAATTATCTAGAAATGATGTTAGAATTACCTTGGGGTGAATTTTCCAAGGATAACTTGGACTTAAATCGCGCAAAAAAGATACTAGAAAGAGATCATTACGGCCTAGAGAAGGTGAAAGAAAGAATAATAGAGTACTTGGCTGTTTTGAAGCTAAAAGGGAATATGAAATCACCGATTCTTTGTTTCTATGGACCTCCGGGAGTAGGAAAAACGTCGTTAGGAAAGTCTATTGCTGAAGCTTTAGGTAGAAAGTACATTCGAATGTCACTTGGGGGGCTACATGATGAATCTGAAATTAGAGGCCACAGAAAGACATACATTGGAGCAATGCCAGGTCGTATCATCCAGAATATTAAAAAAGCTGGAAAGAGTAATCCTGTTTTTGTGCTTGATGAGGTAGATAAATTAGGACGTAGCAATCATGGTGACCCTTCTTCGGCATTATTAGAGGTCTTAGATCCAGAGCAAAATAACGAATTTCATGATAATTATATAGAGGCTGATTATGACTTGTCACGAGTCATGTTTATAGCAACTGCCAATAACTTGTCAACTATTCAAGGACCTTTAAGAGATAGAATGGAGTTAATTGAGGTCAACGGTTATACGGTTGAGGAGAAAGTGGAAATAGCGAAACGACATTTACTGCCAAAGCAAATTAAAGAACACGGAATTAAAAAGAAAGACATTGCAATTAGCAAAGAGGTTCTAGAAAAATTGGTAGAAGAATATACGAGCGAATCTGGAGTCCGTGGTTTGGATAAATTTGTTGCAAAGATTGTTCGGAATCGGGCACGTCAAATTGCAATGGAAGAGACATTTGAAGCAGAGGTTTCAAAAAAAGATTTATTCACTATTCTTGGTGCCGGGAGAGGAAGAACAAAATACGACAACAATAATGTTGCTGGAGTTGTAACAGGTCTAGCATGGACTAGTGTGGGTGGTGATATTCTGTTTATTGAATCTTCCATTACTCAAGGAAAAGGAAAGTTGACATTAACGGGTAACCTCGGAGATGTGATGAAAGAATCAGCAGTAATAGCACTTGAATATTTAAAAGCACATAGTGGTTTGATAGGTTTAGAACAAGAAGTGTTCGATAAAAATAACATACATGTTCACGTTCCAGAAGGAGCTACACCTAAAGATGGGCCAAGTGCGGGTATCACTATGTTAACTTCATTGGCATCGGTATATTCTCAAAGAAAAGTGAAAAAAAATCTTGCTATGACTGGAGAAATAACACTTAGAGGTGATGTTTTGCCTGTGGGTGGAATAAAAGAGAAAATTTTAGCTGCCAAACGCGCAAAAATTACAGAAATCATTCTTTGCGACAAGAATAAGAAGGACATTGATGAAATCAAACCCGCTTATTTGAAAGGCTTGAAATTTCATTATGTAAAGAAGATGGATGAGGTTTTGAAGATTGCTTTGATGGAGGAGAAGGTAAAAAGTGCGGTTATTGTGAAGTAATTAACAAGTTGAATGAACTTTTGTTTAGATGAAATGTACTTGCCCTAAGTCATTAAGTCCTTATAGTAATAATAGGCTTTTTTTAGAATAAATAGTGAACATCAACGTTTGTTATTTATGGAAACTTTAGCGTAAATACATCTAAATAATATGAAGAAACTAAGAGCTGTTGTATTTGTAGTAATCCTATCTATTATTACTATTTTTGCGCTTTCTAATAAGGAAAGAGTTGAACCTGTACCACACGAAGTTGAGTTTTCGTCTTCAAGAGAAGATAGCATACCAGACTTAACACGGATGTTTCCGGTAATTCTTGTAAAGAAAAAAGATCAAGCTAAGTCTAGCCCATTACCTTTAGATAAACTCAAAATTGATGTAAAAGTAGTTGGCAATATTGCAACGACTACTTTTGAGATGACATTTTATAATAAGCTCAACAGGGTCTTAGAAGGGGAATTGTTTTTTCCATTGGGTGAAGGCAAAACTGTTTCTCGTTTTGCTATGGAGATTGATGGCAAACTGAGAGAAGGTGTCATTGTAGAAAAAGCAAAGGGTCGCAAGGTATTTGAATCGATAGTTAGAAAGAATGTGGATCCTGGTTTGCTAGAATGGACAAAAGGAAACAATTTTAGAGCGCGAGTGTATCCCATTCCTGCGAAAGGTTATAAAAAGATAGTACTCTCTTATGAGCAATCTCTCCTAAGCTACCCTTCGGAGGACATCTACATTTTGCCTTTAGGAATAGAACAGGAAATCGGAACATTTGATTTAAAAGTAGAAGTATTTAAACAAATAATCAAACCAGATTTAGATGGGAATGAGTTAAGTAATTTTTCTTTTGATAAGTGGAATGAAAGTTATATTGCGGAAAGTCATCGTAGTAACTACATACCAAATGAACAATTGATTTTTGGTTTGCCACTAACTAAGAGTCATAAACAAATTCACACTCAATCTGTAAATGGAGAAAACTACTTTTATCTTTCTGTAACTCCAAAGTTTTTTGAAAAGCGAGAAGCATCTGTCAAAAGTATAGGCCTGCTTTGGGATATTTCAAATTCTGCTAGTAAAAGAGACTTGAAAAAAGAGATGAAAGTTTTGGATTCTTATTTTAATCAATTTTCATCTTTAAATGTAGAATTGACAACCTTTAGTAGTGAAGTCCATGAAAAAAAGGCATTTAAAATTTCTGATGGTAATTGGGAAGCACTTAGAACATATTTGGATAAACTTGAATACGACGGAGGTACTCAGTTAGGCTCTTTGAATATCTCTAAATTGAAAGGTGAAAAATTTTTACTTTTCAGCGATGGGTTATCTAATTTTGGTAATAATGAAGTTCATATCTCGGACAAACCAATTTATTCTATTACGACTAATTTTGTATCAGACTTTTCATACTTAAAGTTCTTGGCAGCTTCATCAGGTGGCCAGTTTATTAATGGCAGTGAACTAACAGTGAGAGAAATTGCAGGGAAATTAAATAATTCTCCCTACCGATTTATTGGAGCAAGCTTCAATGATGAGGCCTGTGAGATTTATCCGAAAACGGAATTATTGAGCAAAAAAAGATTTCAATTGGCGGGAAAATTTAGCAAGAGCGATGTCAGTATTAAGTTAAATTTCGGATTTGGAGATAAGATTCTACATACAGAAACTGTGAGAATTAAAGTTGATAATGAGAATCAAAGTAAGATGATAAGATCTATTTGGGCACAAAAGAAACTAAGTTATTTAGACGTGATGCATAAACAAAATGAAGAGCAAATTGTTACTTTGGGAAAGGAATATGGTTTGGTTACTAGATATACTTCTCTCATTGTTTTAGATAGGTTTGAGGATTATTTAGAGCATAAAATTGTGCCTCCAACTGAATGGAAAGAAAAGTACTTTGAAAAGATTGCTCAACAAAAGAATGCAAAGGAGGATAACGATAAAAATCATTTGACAACCGTTAAAGAATTGTTTAATGGGAGAATTGAGTGGTGGAATAAGAACTTTGAAGAGGATTTAAAAAAATATAAAACTGAACTGGAGAATGATAACAGGTCTAGAAATGGTGTAGATGTTTCAGACTCTATTATGTTGGATGGGCTGACAATTACAAGAGAGAATATTTCAAGGATGCCTGCTAGAACGTTAAATTATTCATCTTCTCCAACAATTGGTGGTGTTGATTCAGAAATGGAAGTGCTCGAAGAGGTAGTAGTTGCAAGTTATTCCGCATTTTCCGACAGGATAGACGGAAACTTTGAACGTAAATCTAATACGTATTCAAGAGGTAAACAAGCTAAAATAAAACTAAAAGAATGGAGCCCAGATGCTCCCTATTTAGATAAGTTAAAAAAGACAGCAAAGAAGCAATTATGGAGTACTTATTTAGATTTAAAGAAAGAATATGCTAAAACCCCTGCTTTTTACTTAGATGTATCCATATATTTTACTAAAGAATTGAATAAAGAGACTGCATTACGTGTTTTATCAAATTTAGCAGAACTAGAACTTGAAAATCATCAAATTTTGAGAATTCTTGCGTATCGTCTTATTGAGCTAAAACAATATGAATTGGCTATCGCAACATTAAAAGATGTGGTAAAATTGAGAGAAGAAGAGCCTCAATCCTATCGTGATTTAGGTTTGGCTTTAGCTCTAAATAATCAACCTCAAGAAGCAATTGAAAGCCTTTATATAGTTGTAGAAAAAAAATGGGATGATCGTTTTCCAGAAGTTGAGTTGATTGTATTGAATGAAATTAATGCGATTATTGAAAAAAATGCAGGTCTATTAGATATTGACTTTATGGACAAAAGTTTAGTCAAAAATTTACCAGTAGATATTCGAATAGTTCTTAATTGGGATACTGATAATTGTGATATGGACCTTTGGGTTACAGGCCCTTTGGGAGAAAAATGTTTTTACAGCCACAATAAGACACGCGCAGGAGGTATAATGACCAGAGATTTCACAAGAGGTTATGGACCGGAAGTGTTCTTAATTAAAAATGCGGTCAAAGGTAAATACAAAATAGAGGCTAACTATTATGGCACATCTTCTCAAAAATTATTAGGACCAGTAACAATCAAGTTAAACTTTTTCACAAAATACGGTACTAATAATCAAGATGTGAAAGAAGTTACTTTGAGACTCACTAAAGGAAAGGAAGTGGTGGAAATTGCAGAGATAGAATTTTAGTAAATTTTGTAACTTTATCTCCGTTTTTTCGATATACTCTATTAGGTACGGAATTTGATTATGTTATCCCAAATAACGATATAACTTGAATGAATAAAATTTACATTTCTTTATTTTTTTTAATTGTCTCTATTGCTGTATTCTCTCAAGAAGAATCAGAAAATTGTTTACCTCCTTCTAAAAAGGTTGTAAAATTAATCAAAGCTGCCCTAGAAGCTAAAGACGTTCGCACAACTATTGAAAATTTTAACGCTGCCATCAAGTTAGACGATGAAAATGCAACTGCCTATTATGAATATGGAATGTATGCCTATAACGAAGGACTAAAAAATTACGAAACCTATCCAAATCCCGCACGAGGTGATAAAAGCTTCTTAAAAGCGGAAGAAATGTTTCGCATTGCTTTGGATAATTGTTCAGACTATCATGCTAACTGTTCTTATTACTTAGGAGTCATCAATTTCACACAACAAGATAAACCGGAAGCAATCAAATGGTTTAAAGAATTTAAAAAATTCAGCCATTCTGATACAGATAGGTACCCTGAAGACTTCACCAAAAAAATAGCAGATGTAAATGAAGTTTTAGAAGATCTGGAGAGAGATCGAAAAGTAAAAGAAAATGTGGTTCCCTTTAAACCTAAATTAGTTCAGAATGTTAGCACTGATAAGAATGAATATTTCCCAATGCTTTCTCCTGATAATGAACTTATATTTTATACAAGAAAGCTGGACAGGAAAAATATAGGAGACTTAAAATCAAATGTAGTTGAAGAGATTACTTTTTCTAAAAGAGAATCCGTTTTGCAATATTTTGATGGAGGTGCGCCATTAGATTATCCTTTTAACGATGGTACTTTTCAGAGCTATGGTGCTGCAACGCTTTCTGTGGATAACAAAGAAATGATTGTTTGCGCATGCAAGAAAGAAGAAGTGTATGGACAGCCTTATATGAATTGTGATTTATACATTACCACCTATCAGCGAAGTGGGGCAGGAGGGTATGATTTCTCCTGGACACCTCTGGAAAATATGGGTGATAAAATAAATACATCCAATGGCTGGGAGGCACAGCCTTCTCTTTCGGCAGATGGTCAAACATTGTACTATACTGTTAATCGTCCAACCTCTCGGAACAATGATATTTATGTTGCAGAACGACAAGAAGATGGTTCCTGGATATCACGCCCTTTTGATGAAGTTAATACGGCGGGTAAGGACAAAAGCCCATTCTTGCACCAAGATAGTGAGACCTTGTACTTTGTTTCGGGTTCAACTAAAGAGAGACCAGGCGTTGGCGGACTAGATATTTTTTATATTCGGCAAGAAAACGGCAAATGGTCGGAACCTAAAAATATAGGATATCCGATTAATTCCCCTGATGACGAATTGGGATTGTACGTTTCTATAGATGGGCAAGTAGCTTATTTCTCTTCAAGAGTAGGAGGTAAGTGGAATATTTATTCATTTGATTTGTACGAAGAGGCTAGACCACAATCTGTGGCTATTTTAAAGGGAGAATTAAAGGATGAGGACGGTGAAGTGGTGGAGAATGCAACGATCGAAATTACCTATGAGGGGTCTGATGAAGTTACAAAGGTAAAAGTTAATGGGGATGATGGGAAATACGCCGCAATTATTAAAACATCTATCAAGCAAGATGTTATGGTGACGGTTAAAAAAGAAGGTCACGCTTTTGATTCTAAAGTAATAAGTAAAGAAGAAATTGCAAAAGTGATAGATAAGCCAGAAGTAAAAGATGAACCGAAATCAGTTGAATTAATTCCTAAAAACCTTGCCGTTAAAGAATTGAAAGTAGGCGAGGCCTATACAATTAACGATATTCTCTTTGCAACTAGTTCATCCGAATTGAATAGCAAGTCTAAGTTTATATTGAGAGGTTTTGCTCGATTCTTATTAGAGAATGAAACAATTACAGTTGCTATTCAAGGTCATACTGATGACGTGGGAGATGATGCAAAGAACATGGAACTGTCAGAGAGAAGAGCGCAGGAAGTGAGAAAATACCTTTCTACACAAGGAATAGATGAAGATCGACTTTCTGCAAAAGGTTACGGAGAAACGCAACCTAAATTGCAAAATGATTCAGCTGCAAACAGAGCGAAGAATAGACGTACTGATTTTGTGATAGAAGGAATGTAGAAAACTGAATATCAATTATTAAACCTATATTTGATTCTGTTCTTGGAAATTCTATGCTGAAAAAAATCAAATATCAAATTCTGTTGTTTATTCTACTACTGATTGGTGTTGTTTTTATCCAGCTGCTTTTAAATAATCAACAAGACTCTGAAAACGAGCGACTAAAAGTAGAACTAATAAAATCACATGAAGAAGTTGTTTTAAGAATTGAAACGGGAATTAACGTATATGCAACCTTAGTTTCGTCTATCCGCTCTTACATGAAAAATTCGGTAGATTTCCCTACTGAACTTGAACTTCAATCATACTTGAGAGATTTAGTAGATAAAATCGATTTCAATGATTCAATTATTGTTTCGTATGTTGATACCGCGCATTATTTCAAATATGTGATTACTCCCTACCAGCTTGATCCTGCAAACTTAAAAGGAAGTAATGTGAAAAGTTTTCGTTCAAATGAAGAAATTATAGCGTTAAATGAATTGATGAAAAGTGATGATATATTGTTGTATCCACCCATTAATATTCAAGAGGGTTGGGCAGCTTTTCCATTCGACTTTGCGGCTAAAAATTCTAAAGGTGAAGTTTTAGGATATATTGCTCCTGTTTTGAGTGTAAAATCTCTTCTTAGTTATCCCTATAAAACGAAAAATGACAGCTTATTTGTTCATCGTTTTTCAGACAATAGAGGAGTTGACTTTTCGAGAGAAGTAGTCTATGATGGAACAAGAACATACAATGAAAAAAGAGATGATTTCTACTACAAAAATTTTGATGTATCGGAGGACAAATTTGTTTATAGCAATATCGATTTTTATGGCTTAAATTTGATTGTTGGCACCGCGTATAAAGACGATGTAAGTCCCGATAATCGCTTTGCTTTAATGACTTATTTATGGTATTTCTTTTTGTGTCTATTTGTTTACCTTGTTGTTTATCAGTATTATAGAAATAACAAGTTAAGTAAAGAAGTCAACGTTGCTTATACCGAAATTTCAGAAAAAAACACTCAACTAGAATCAAATTTGGAAAACACACAAGTGCTTATTAAAGAGGTTCATCATCGTGTAAAGAACAATATGCAGATAATGACTAGTTTGATGAATCTGCAAAGCAGCGATTCTTCTGACAAGAAAATCACGGAAGTTTTGGATGTCTGTAAAGGTAGAATTCAATCAATGGCTTTAGTTCATGAGAAATTGTACGGCAATGAAAGTTTGGCTTCCATTAAAGTAAAATCATACATAGAACAATTGGTTTCTTTTATAGAGGTTGCTTTTGATTCTGATAAGGCTCAGCCAGAAAAAAGGATTGATATAGATTCGGAACTTGTATTGAATACCAACACGATGATTCCATTAGGATTGGTTGTCAATGAATTGGTAACAAATTCTTACAAACATGCCTTTAACAAAACTAAGTCTGAATGGTTATCAATTGGAATTAGGGAAAACAGCGATAAATTTGTATTAGAGTACAGCGATAGTGGCCCAGGAGTACCTGCTGAAATCAATCATTTAGAAAGTGATTCTCTGGGAGTTGAATTGATACATATGCTAACAGAGCAATTAAATGGTGATGTGAACTACAATTTAGCAAATACATACATCATTAATTTTGAAAAAATCGCTAATTAAAATTTAATTTTTGAGAAGTTTAAATCAACTCGATTTTTTATACCATTCACTTTTCCATTATCACTGTATTGCCAATGAATAATTTCGTCATCTTGAAAGCGAGATTCTATGGTGTTGTAATTAGCCACCCAAAACTTGTGTCCGCTAAAAGCATCTTTTAAAAGATCAGAATACAAATTATAAGAAGTATAAATGATTGGTCTTCTTCCCGTATTTGTTTCAACATAATTCAACCAAATTCTCATTTGAGAAATCAATTGTTGATTACTATTGCCTTCTAATTCTGCATCCAAAACTGGAGGAAGGTCATTTTTTTTAATTTCATATTGACTCAGAAAATGAATAGCTTGTTGTTTTGCCGATTTTTTAGGTAGAAAGAAATGATAAGCGCCGTTTGCAATATTTTTCTCTACTAGAATACGTCGATTTCTTTCCCATTGAGAATCGATGTGATTTACTCCTTCCGTTGCCTTGCAATAAACGAAAGAAATAAGAGAATCTGAACTTTCAAAAACCGTGTCCCAATCAATTTTCTGTTGGTGATGTGAAACGTCAATACCATAACTGTTAAATCCAGCAGGTAACTTTACAAAATGTGTGGGTGAAGGTTTTTTATTAACTTTTCGCCAGATATAAAGTCCTCCAGTTGCTATTCCAAAAGTAATAATTAGAGTGAATAATAATTTCCAAGCTGAGCGCTTCTTTTTTTTTGACACTGGTTTAGTTTAATAGAATGAAGGTACAAAAAAAGCCTTTTCGAACTTGAAAAGGCTTTACATATTTTGATAAAAAGAGTTTGTTATTATTTAGTAACAGATCTTCTTTTTTCTTTGATACGAGCTGATTTACCAGTTCTCTCTCTAAAGTAAAAGATACGAGCTCTACGAACTTGACCACTTTTCGTTATCTTAATGCTTTCAATAAATGGAGAAGAAATAGGGAAGATACGCTCTACACCAATATTTCCTGACATTTTACGAACGGTAAAAGTTCCAGTGTTTTCACCTCTACGTTGTAAAACAACACCTTGGAATTGCTGAATACGTTCTTTACTTCCTTCCTTAATTTTGTACGAAACGTTAATTGTATCTCCAGCCTTAAAAGATGGAAGATCATTTTTCTCAATTAACTCGTTTTCAATCTCTTTAATATAATCCATGTCGTATAATTTCTAATTTTCCGCTTAAATCGGGGTGCAATATTACGAATATTTTCTGATATAGTCATCTATTCGAAACTTTTTTTGACAAAATTACACTATTTTATTCGATCAAAAGAGAATTAAAAAATGTTCTTGTCCATTTTGCACAAGAATTCCTTAAATTTGACCAAAAATTAAGAAGAAATGTCAATTCACAAAGAGGTTAAGAAGGTTACAACTCATGTTCTTCAGAAAATGAAGGACGAGGGAGAGAAAATCAGTATGCTCACTGGTTACGACTTCTCGATGGCGAAGATTATTGATTCTGCCGGAATTGATATAATCTTAGTGGGAGATTCTGCCTCAAACGTTATGGCGGGTCATGAAACTACACTTCCTATTACATTGGATGAAATGATTTATCATGCTTCTTCAGTGGTGAGAGCAGTTGAAAGATCTCTAGTAGTCGTGGATATGCCTTTTGGTTCGTACCAAGGAAATTCTATCGAAGCTTTATCAAGTGCTATTCGAATTATGAAAGAATCTGGAGGTCATGCGATAAAAATGGAGGGTGGTGAAGAGATTATCGAATCAATTACGCGTATTCTTACAGCAGGTATTCCAGTGATGGGACATCTAGGCTTAACTCCTCAATCCATATATAAGTTCGGGACTTACGTTGTTCGAGCAAAAGAAGATGATGAGGCAGAACGTTTGATTTCAGATGCTAAACTCTTAGAAGAGGCAGGATGCTTTGCCATTGTGTTAGAGAAAATTCCAGCAGCATTAGCTGAGAAGGTTGCGAAAGAAGTGAGAATACCAATTATCGGTATTGGAGCAGGTGGTGGAGTAGATGGTCAAGTATTAGTTGTGCATGATATGCTAGGTATCAATAACGAATTTAATCCTCGTTTTTTGAGAAAATACCATAATTTGTATGAAGAAATGCACAATTCATTTGAGCGATATATAGAAGATGTTAAGTCGGGAGATTTTCCAAATGAAAGTGAACAGTATTAGGTTTTGAATTCTAGATGGATAAATATCCTCCCCCTTAATCCCCCTCCAAAGGGGGAGTTCTATTTACCAATGTTTTAGGCAAACGCATCGAGAAACATCTACATCGTTTCTTTTGAAATAAGATTGAATGATAAAAGATAAATGAATAAACAAGTATCTATTTCTTTCCCCCTTTGGAGGGGGATTAAGGGGGAGGACGAATACCAGATAAATGAATCATAAACTTCAAATCCTCCACCTCGATAACCACACCATCGTCATTAATAAACGTTCTTCCGACATCGTGCAAGGAGATAAGACAGGTGATGAACCATTAGTTGACAAAGTAAAGACCTTTTTAAAGGAAGAATTTAATAAACCAGGGAATGTTTTTTGTGGTGTGGTGCATCGATTAGACCGACCAA
>Ga0316208_1002782_pt1 | contig 13552 bp, 13 predicted proteins | sample 3monopyrite_MG_FD_204944 | JGI IMG/M metagenome (GOLD analysis project Ga0316208, IMG submission 204944) | Microbial mat bacterial communities from mineral coupon in-situ incubated in ocean water Damariscotta River, Maine, United States -... | ecosystem: Environmental > Aquatic > Marine >... | reverse complement strand
GGTGCGGCGATCTCCGCCTTTGCCGCCCGCGACTATGCCCAGATGATCTATGATCTGGCGACCCGGCGCGAGCTGATCAAACTGGGCCGTGACATCACCGACAAGGCCGCCAAGGTCGATGTCGAACTTGAACCCAAAGAGCAGATCGTCGAGGCTGAACAAGCGCTCTACACGCTTGCCGAACAAGGCGTTTCTGAAAAAGGGTTCCAATCTTTCCTTGCCGCGGTGACCGAGGCGGTCAACGTCGCCAACACCGCCTATCAGCGTGAAGGTGGGCTGGCCGGCATTTCGACCGGTCTCACGGACATCGACAAAAAGCTGGGTGGATTGCACAAGTCCGACCTGCTGATCCTGGCTGGTCGCCCTTCGATGGGCAAAACCTCGCTTGCAACTAACATTGCGTTCAATATCGCCAAGGCCTACCGCAAAGGTCAGCTTCAGGACGGCGGCGAAGGCGCGGTTGATGGTGGCGTGGTTGGCTTCTTTTCGCTTGAAATGAGTGCCGAGCAACTCGCAGGGCGTATTCTGGCCGAGGCGTCAGAAATTTCGTCCCACAAGATCCGCCAGGGTGACATGACCGAAAGTGAATTCCGGCGTTTTGTGGATGCCGCCAAACAGTTGGAATCCTGCCCGCTTTATATTGATGATACCGCCGCGATCCCGATCTCGCAGTTGGCCGCGCGTGCGCGCCGTTTGAAGCGGACACACGGGCTTGATGTGCTGATCGTGGACTATCTGCAACTGGTGCGCGGCACCTCCGAGAACCGCGTGCAGGAAATCGGCGAAATCTCGATGGGACTAAAGGCCATCGCCAAGGAACTCAATATTCCGGTGATTGCCCTCTCGCAGCTTTCCCGTCAGGTCGAAAACCGCGAGGATAAGCGCCCGCAACTTTCAGACCTGCGCGAATCCGGCTCGATCGAGCAGGACGCGGATGTGGTCATGTTTGTTTATCGTGGCGAATACTATGTCGAGCGTGAAAAGCCCGAGGATCACAATATGGAAGCCATAGCCACATGGCAGGAAAAAATGTCGAGCCTGCATGGCAAAGCCGAAGTGATCGTAGGCAAGCAACGTCACGGACCGATTGGCACGGTCGAGCTGTCGTTTACGGCCGAACTCACGCGCTTTGGAAACCTGGTCAAGCCGTGGCAGCAAGGGGACGACCCACAGTTTTAGGGTCAGGCCAAAGGGGGCCAATCTGACTGCTCGGGCCGTTATTCTTCCGGGATTTTCTTCTGAGGTTTCAAAAACGGATGCACAAATTGCTTCCAGTAACCTTTCGGAACCGTGTCCCCGACAACGCCGTAGGCCTCTGGCCATTCTTTTTCCGGCAAATGATGCGTCCCGAAAAGCTGGTCATATATCGGAAAATGGCTGGCGTAGTTGATATCAATCGCCGCCCGGTCCGACCCGTGATGCCAATGATGAAAGCGTGGCGTGACGAAAAAGCGTTCCAGATAGCCCAACCTCCAGCCGATGTTCGCGTGGATGAAGCTGGAATAGAAATAAACCACCAGCAGATAGGCCTGAATCGCTTCTGGCTTGAACCCCAGCGTAAACATCGGCACAGCGGTCAGGCTGCGCAGAACGGCGATCTCGACGAAATGCATCCGGGCACCGGCAAGCCAATCCATTTTCTTGGTCGAATGGTGGATGGAATGAAAGCGCCATAGCACAGGGTAAGTGTGAAACGCCCGATGCACCCAATACTGCACGAAATCAGTCGCCATCATGATGATAATGACCTGCACGAAAAACGGCAGGTTGATGATGTAGATACGGACATCATCCAACGGTATCTGCGCATTGACAAAATTGGATGGAGCCAGCGTGATGAAACCCAGTATCTGCACCAACATAGAACTGACGAGATAGTAGAACATGTCCTCCTGCCATTCGGCGCGAAAGACAATTTGTTCCGACCTCGCGGGAAAAAACCGCTCCAGCGGCACAAAAAGAAACCCGACGATCAGGACGTTGATGATAAAGTAATCAAGGCCAAAGTAGAAACTCTGTGGAATGTCGCTTCCGATTTGTGGCTGCGTCGTGGCCATCAAAGAGGCAACCACCGAAATCGCCAGCGCGGTCCATCCAAGTGCCTTGCGCGTACTGAGGATCAGGCTGAGCAATGAAAGCGCATAGCCCGACAATAGCGTGAACCGCAAGAACACAGTGACCACCCCACTGTCCCGAATAAACGCGATCTCGGGGTATGACAGCGTTTCTGGGAACCACCGCAAAAGCACTATCAAGAGCCCTGCAATTGACGCAAGCAACGCCAAGGATCCGGACAACCAACCGCTCCCCAAAGGGCGTTGATCGCGCGGCGTTTCCAACTGACTGACAACTTTCTCTAAAATGCCCAAACCAGACCTCGCTCACTTTGATCGGATCACCTTAGCCTGGCAATCGCGGCAAGAGAAAGGCAGGAATACCCGCATCAGCCCGTCCAGTTGCGCAAAACCCTTGCCCCGTTCACTCCCCCCTGCCAAAAGGTCGTCATGAGCACTGGACGCCTGACCATTGACCTTGATGCCGTCGTCGCCAATTGGCGCGCGTTGGATGGTATGACGACCTGCAAGACGGCAGCCGTGGTCAAGGCAGATGGTTATGGGCTGGGCTCAGCGATTGTTGCCAAGGCGCTTTTCAAGGCAGGTGTACGCCAGTTTTTCGTCGCCGTTGCAGAAGAGGCCGTCGCGATCCGTCAGGAGCTTGGGCCAAAGCCAGAGCTCAGCGTCTTTTCCGGCCATATGGCCGGAGATACGGATCTGATCCGCGAATTGGGCCTGACCCCAATGCTGAATTCGGTCGAACAGCTGACGCAGCATCTTGAGACATTGCCCGGTCATCCTTTTGGCATTCAGCTTGATACAGGCATGAACCGCCTTGGGCTGGAAATGGAAGAATGGGCGGCGGTTGCTGAACTGGCATTGTCGCAAAAGCCGCGTCATGTCATGTCGCATCTGGCTTGCGCTGATGAACCCGATCACCCAATGAACCCCTACCAGTTGAACCAGTTCCGCAAGATGACCGACGGCATTCAGGTGCCGCGCTCATTGGCGGCGACAGGTGGCATCCTGCTGGGGCCGGAGTACCACTTTGACCTCACCCGCCCCGGCATTGGCCTTTATGGTGGTCTGCCATTCGCTCAAGCCACCCCGGTGATCGCGTTGGATCTGCCTGTGATACAGGTCCGCGATGTGGCTGAAGGCGAAGTTGTGGGCTATGGCAACGCTTGGCAGGCCGGGCGGCCCTCACGGATTGCGACAGTCTCGTCAGGGTATGCTGACGGGATCATGCGTATCCTGTCAGACAGGGCGAAACTCTATTATGGCGACACGGCTTGCCCTCTGGTTGGCCGCGTCTCAATGGACCTGCTGACGATCGACGTCACCGACCTGCCCGAGACGCCAAAGAAGCTGACACTGATCGGCCGCCAGCAAACTGTCGATGATCTGGCGCGGTCTGCCAATACCATCGGCTATGAAATCCTGACTCAGTTAGGCACGCGCTATCATCGCAAGACATATGGCAGGTGAACTTGCCATATCGCATGAGCTTTACGCTCTAACTATCGGAATTTAATTATATTTCCCATGCTGAATATTTTACGCATCGCCAATCTTTCTCTGCTGATCCTGTTCCCGATTGCCTGGTTTGCGCCGCTCATGCGGGCTGGCCTATTGCCGATTTTCGGGCTGAGTGAAATCAGTGTGATCTCGGGATTGCAGGCGCTCTGGGACAGCGATGTGGCGCTCGCGCTGCTTGTGACTGGCTTTGCGCTATTTGCGCCTTATCTCAAGACCATCGGCCTGGCGCTGGTGCATTTCGATCTCCTGAAGGACCAATCGCTGCCGGTGCTTTCCTGGATCGGCAAGTTGGCAATGGCGGATGTTTTTCTCATCGCGCTTTACATCGTTGTTTTCAAAGGGGTTGGCATCGGCAAGGTCGAAACCGGCTGGGGACTTTATATGTTCACCGCATGTATCCTTGCATCCATCGTGATATCGGCGCTGACACCTCATGCCAAATCCGACACCTAACCGGTCATTGCCAAGGTTCACCTTTTGGTCCAAAAGGTGAACATGGCCAAACCTCTCAATTTCTCATGCTCTGAATGTGGCGCCTCCTTTGGCAAATGGTCGGGGCAATGCGAAGCCTGTCAGGCGTGGAATACGATCAGCGAATCCAAGGCGCTTTCCAGTGGGCCCAAAGGCAAGTCGCTGGGGGCGATCCGCGGCAAGGCTGTACCGCTTACTGATCTTCAAACGCAAGAGCAGGAACCGCCACGCACCAAGGCGGGTGTCGGCGAACTGGACCGGGTTCTGGGGGGCGGATTGGTCAAGGCATCCGCCCTGTTGGTGGGGGGCGATCCGGGCATTGGCAAGTCCACGCTCCTGCTGCAGGCCGCGGCAAGATTTGCTCGCAATGGCCTGAAAGTTATCTATATTTCTGGTGAAGAGTCGAACGCGCAGGTGCAAATGCGCGCCCGCCGTCTGGGACTAGAGACAAGCCCCGTCATGCTCGCCTCTGAAACCAACCTTCGCGATATTCTGACCACGCTTGAGGCGGAAAAGCCTGATCTGGCAATCATCGATTCGATCCAGACCATGTGGGCCGACAACGTAGATAGCGCACCCGGAAGCGTCTCGCAGGTCCGCGCGTCGGCACATGAACTCACCACATTTGCAAAACGCAATGGCATGTCTGTGATCATGGTCGGGCATGTCACCAAGGATGGCACAATTGCCGGGCCGCGCGTTGTCGAACATATGGTCGATACGGTACTTTATTTCGAAGGCGAACGCGGCCATCAATTCCGCATTCTGCGGTCCGTCAAGAACCGGTTTGGCCCCGCCGACGAGATCGGGGTCTTTGAAATGACCGGCAAAGGCTTGGCCGAAGTGAAGAATCCTTCGGCCCTATTCCTCTCTGAGCGTGGCGCGCCTGCCCCCGGATCGGTGGTCTTTGCAGGCATCGAAGGGTCCCGACCGGTGCTGTGCGAGATTCAGGCACTTGTGGCACCTTCGCCACACAGCCAACCGCGCCGATCAGTGGTTGGATGGGACGGCGGGCGGCTTGCGATGATCCTTGCTGTGCTTGAATCGCGCTGCGGCGTCGCCTTCACCGGATTGGACGTATACCTCAATGTAGCAGGGGGTTTGCGCATCTCTGAGCCGGGCGCGGACCTTGCTGTCGCCGCCGCTTTGGTGTCGGCCCGCGAAGACGCCACCCTGCCCGCCGAAGCCGTTGTTTTCGGCGAAATCAGTTTGTCGGGCGCGCTCCGTCCTGTGGTACAAACCGAAAATAGATTGAAAGAGGCGCAAAAACTTGGTTTTACAACTGCGATACTCCCACAACAGGCCAAACAGCCCGGAGTGGAGGGCTTGGGTCTGCGGCACGCCGCAGATTTGGCCGGTTTTGTAGAAGAGGTATTCGGCGCAAGGTAGCGTCAATCGCAGGAGACGGACCATGGAAGGTTTTACACTCGTTGACGCTGGCGTCGCGATTATTGTTTTGCTGTCAGGCGTGTTGGCCTACAGCCGCGGCTTTGTGCGAGAGGCGATGGCCATTGTCGGGTGGATCGGCGCAACAATCGTCGCTTTCATCTTTGCAGATCAGGTAGAGCCGCTGGTCCGCCAGATCCCGATCATCGGGGATTTCATTGGCGATAGCTGTGAATTGGCCATTATCGCGGCCTTTGCCGCTGTCTTTGCCGTAGCGCTGGTTGTCGTCTCCATTTTCACCCCGCTGTTTTCCAGCGTCGTCCAGCGCTCTGCCCTTGGCGGTGTTGATCAGGCGCTCGGGTTCTTCTTCGGTGTGCTTCGCGGCATCCTGCTGATCGCGGTGGCCTTCTTTGTCTACGACACGATTTTTGCGACACAGCAGTTCGCCTTGATTGATGGCAGCCGCTCGGCCGAGGTATTTGCCCAGCTGACCGGTCAGATCGAACAGCAAAACCCGGAACAGGCGCTGGGCTGGATCACAGAGCAGTACCAGCAGCTTGTTGGGAACTGTGGTGCGCCTGCTGAATAATCCGGCAACCTGATTGAAAACCGCCGCTGTGCGATGGCGCAGCGGCGGTTTTTTTGTCCGGTGGGCCGGTTACAGGTGGCAAACCCGCAATTCCCGCAGCTGTCGCCTGATCCAGCCGTGACACAAGCCCGCAGAGCCACTAAGACAGGGGCAGACCCTGCCAACGGATTCGGAGCTGCCCCTTGTCCACCTCGCTTCCCCCCGCCCATCCCTTTGACACTTCCGGATTGCGCGATGCGGGGCACGACGACAAACTGCGAGAGGAATGTGGCGTATTCGGCGTTGTCGGCGTGACCGACGCATCGAATTTTGTCGCCCTCGGTTTGCATGCCCTTCAACATCGCGGGCAAGAGGCCGGCGGCATTGTCACCCATGACCCAGAGACCGGCTTCAACCAGCAACGCCGCATGGGCCTGGTGCGCGATAATTTCACCTCTGCATCCATGATGGCCCAACTGCCCGGGTCCATCGGGATCGGCCATGTGCGATATTCAACTGCCGGATCAAAGGGGCAGACGGCGATGCGCGATGTGCAGCCGTTTTTTGGTGAATTTTCAATGGGCGGCGCTGCCATCGCCCATAACGGCAATATCACCAACGCCTTGTCGCTGCGCCGTGAACTGATTGAACGTGGCTCCATTTTTCAAAGTTCGTCAGACAGCGAATGCATCATCCATCTGATGGCCCGGTCAATGGGCCGCAACATCCCCGACCGGATGGAAGAGGCCCTGCGCAAGGTTGAAGGTGCATTTTCAATCGTCGCAATGACCCGCACCAAGCTGATCGGCTGCCGCGACCCGCTGGGCGTGCGTCCGCTGGTGCTGGGCAAGATCGGCGAGGGCTGGGCGCTGGCCTCTGAAACCTGCGCATTTGATATCATCGGCGCTGAATTCATACGCGAGATCGAACCCGGCGAAATGGTTGTCGTTACCGAGAAAGGCGTTGCAAGTCATTTCCCGTTCCGGCCCAACCGCTCCCGTTTTTGCATTTTTGAGCATGTCTATTTCAGCCGCCCGGACAGTATTCTGGGGGGGCGTTCGGTGTATGAAACCCGCGAAAACATCGGACGCGAACTGGCCAAGGAAAGCCCGGTTGACGCCGATCTGGTCTGCCCGGTGCCCGATAGCGGCACGCCTGCGGCGATTGGCTTTTCCCTGCAATCGGGCATTCCTTACGCGATGGGGATCATCCGTAATCAATACATGGGCCGCACCTTCATCGAGCCGACCGAAAGCATTCGCAACATGGGGGTCCGTCTGAAACTCAACGTCAATCGGGCATTGATCAAAGGCAAACGTGTGATCCTTGTGGATGACAGCGTGGTGCGCGGCACCACGAGCCGCAAGATCAAGGACATGATCCTTGATGCCGGCGCCGCAGAGGTGCATTTCCGCATCGCCTCACCCCCGACATCATGGCCCTGCTTTTATGGTGTGGACACACCGCAGCGCGAAAAACTGCTGGCCGCGACAATGACCGAAGACGAGATGCGCGAGCATCTGGGCGTGGACAGCCTTAGGTTTATCTCGCTCGACGGACTTTACCGCGCTGTCGGTGAGGCCGGAGGCCGCGATCCCAAAGCGCCAGCCTATTGCGACGCTTGTTTTTCGGGCGAATACCCCGTCGCGCCGTCCGATAAGATCGAACAGGGGTTCGTGGCGAAAACCGCGGCGGAATAGACCATGACAACCGTGATCCATCATAATCCAGATTGCGGCACCTCGCGCAACGTCCTGGCCGTCATTCGCGCCTCCGGGACCGAGCCTATCATTGTCGAATACCTTAAGACAGGGTGGACCCGCCCGCAGTTGCAGGCCCTGTTTGCCGCAGCCGACCTGACGCCGCGCGACGCCTTGCGCACATCCAAATCCCCTGCCGAAGAATTGGGTTTGCTGGACATGTCTGTCACCGACGAGGCGCTCTTTGACGCGATGGTCGCGCACCCCGTCTTGGTCAATCGCCCCATCGTCTGCACGCCCAAAGGCGTGGCCCTGTGCCGCCCGTCTGAGGCTGTGCTCCCATTGCTGGAAAAGCCGCTCAGCAAGGCGGTGTACAAAGAAGATGGCGCGCTGATCCTCGCGCCGTAACGGCGAAGTGATCGGATTTTCGGCGTTTTGCCTTCAAAACCTTGCGTCACAGCGCGGTCGCCCCCTTTTTCCTGCCTGTATTCTCTGGCAAGAGCGGGTCAACAACAAATTGATGCAGATTTCCCAATGCAAGACGCAACATCACAGGCCGGACTTGAGGCTATTCACGCAACGACGCCCGAGGCACTGGTCGAACACAGGCTGTCGGTCATTGGACTTATGCAAGCCCATGATGGCACAGCCGCTCTGCTGCGCTCATCGCGCGGGCAGATTGCGCGCGTCAAGGCCGGTGACACCGCCTTTGGCGCTCAGATTGTTGCAATCAGCGACGCCCAGATTGTTCTGACCGATCGCTGGGGGCGGACGCAATCATTGGCACTCCTCGACAGCTAAGGCTTGACCTTGGCCACCGTTCGGCACATCACCCGGATTATGACAAAAACAGCACTCATTACCGGCGCATCGCGTGGCCTCGGGGCCGCAATGGCCAGGGCGCTTGCGCCAACCCATCACATTATCGCAGTCGGCAAGACCGTTGGCAGCCTTGAAGAACTAGATGATGCAATTCAGGCAGAGGGTGGCCAAGCCACGCTCGCGCCGATGGACATCAACGTGGACGCCGCCATGCAGCAACTGTGCCGCGGGATTTATGACCGCTGGGGTGGTCTTGATCTTTGGCTGCACACAGCCATCCATGCTGCACCACTTTCACCTACCGGGCATATCGGGCCCAAGGACCTGAGCAAATCCATCGCAGTAAACGTCGAAGCGACCGCGCGGCTGATTTCCTATGTCAGCCCTCTTTTGGGTGACAAGGGGCAGGCGGTGTTCTTTGACGACCCCCGCGACGGGGAAAAGTTCTTTGGCGCCTACGGGGCAACCAAGGCGGCTCAGATCGCGCTGGCACGTAGCTGGGCGGCCGAAAGCGCCCGCACCGGGCCGAAGGTCCAGATTTTGACCCCTCAGCCGATGCCCACCGCAACCCGCGGACGGTTTTACCCGGGCGAAGATCGTACTGCCCTGTCCGAACCCGCAGCAGAGGCGGCCCGACTGTTGCCGATGATCCTCGGCTAGGGGGATCCGGGCGCACGCCGCATCCACATACTTGCCGCCCGTCGGTTCTGCGCATAGGAACGAACTTAAGGCAAAGGGGCGGCTTTATGCGCATTCTGATCACCAATGACGACGGTATCAACGCGCCGGGTCTGCGTGTCCTGACGGATATCGCGCAAGAGGTCGCTGGTTCTGACGGCGAAGTCTGGACCGTGGCACCCGCGTTCGAGCAATCTGGCGTCGGGCATTGCATCAGTTACACCCACCCGACAATGATCGCAGAACTCGGAGATCGGCGGTTCGCTGCCGAAGGCTCGCCGGCCGATTGCGTGATCGCGGGGCTCTATGATGTGCTTGAAGAGACAGCGCCGGATCTGATCCTTTCTGGTGTGAACCGCGGCAACAACGCCGCCGAAAACACGCTCTATTCCGGCACCGTCGGCGCCTGTATCGAAGCGGCGCTGCAAGGTGTGCGCTCGATCGCGCTGTCGCAGTTCTACGGGCCAGAGAACAAGGACCTCGAAAACCCGTTTGAGGCCGCAGCGGTTCATGGCGCAAGCACCGTACGATCCTTGCTACGTGAAACGCTCTGGGATGATGCGGATTACAAGCTGTTTTACAACGTCAATTTCCCCCCCGTCCCTGCCTCTGCCGTCAAAGGCATGGCCGCGACGACGCAGGGTTTCCGGCTCAACACGCGCTTCCGGGCCGAGGCACAAACCTCGCCCAGCGGGCGCAAGTTTCTGTGGGTGCGCGGCGGCCCGCAGCATGAACCCACAGCACCGGGGACAGATGCCGCGGCCAACCTTGACGGCTATATCTCGGTGACACCAATGCGCGCGGACCTGACCGATTATGCGCTGATGGACAAGTTAAAGGACGCGCTTAGGTGACTTTCGACGCAGCCATGAAGATGCAGTTCCTCTACGCCCTGCGCAGCAAGGGCGTGACAGATACCCGCGTGCTGACCGCGATGGAACAGGTGGATCGCGCCGATTATGTCAAAGGCACCTTCGCTGACCGTGCCTATGAAGACATGCCATTGCCGATCGCCTGCGGGCAGACGATCAGCCAACCCTCGGTGGTGGGGCTGATGACGCAAGCCTTGCAGATAACACCCCGTGACAAGGTGTTGGAGATCGGCACAGGCTCTGGCTATCAGGCCGCGATCCTGAGCAAACTGGCACGTCGTGTCTATACGGTTGACCGTTACCGGCGGCTTGTTCATGCCGCGCGCGCGGTGTTCGAGGCCAACAATCTGAGCAATATCACCACATTTACAGCCGACGGCAGCCACGGGTTTGAAGAACAGGCGCCCTTTGATCGGATTCTGGTGACAGCCGCAGCCGAGGACCCTCCCGGGCCACTTCTGGCACAACTGCGCGTCGGCGGGATCATGGTTTTGCCAGTCGGACAATCGGATGCGGTGCAAAGCCTGATCCGGGTGACGCGCACTGAAACGGGCTTTGAATACGATGAAATGCGGGCCGTGCGCTTTGTGCCCTTGCTAGAAGGGCTCGGACAAGAGTAAACTACCCCAAAATATAGTACGACCCCATAGATAAGGGGCGACTTGGCAAAGGAGCGGTAGGATGGCGAACAGGCATATCCCGGTAAGGCGCGTAATGATGACGGGTGTGGCATTGGTCACCCTTGCAGGATGCGAAGGTTTTGACATTGACCTGCGCGACATAGGCAACGGGTTTGATACATCCGCCGCCGTCCAGAGTTTGCCGGGGCGACCGCGCCCTGATGACCGCGGCGTGATCTCATACCCGAACTATCAGGTTGTGGTGGCCCGCCGCGATGACACTATCCGCGGCATTGCGATCCGTCTGGGCCTCGATGCCAACGCGCTGGCAGAATACAACGGCATTGGTGCTGACGTGATCCTGCGCAAGGATGAGATTATCGCCCTGCCGTCGCGCGTCACCGAGCCCTCAGCGGCCACCGGTGCCTTTGGCGCCGGGCCAATTCAACCGCTGGACGTCTCGGCCGTGGCAACCACCGCGCTTGATCGTGCAGATGCAGCAGGTACCAGCGTGGCACCCGCACCGACGGCACCGACAGTCACGACACCGCAAGAACCGGTCGTTCGCGGCAATGAACCGATCCGACATCAGGTCAAACGCGGCGAAACCGTGTTCTCGATCTCGCGTCTTTATACGGTCCCGGTGAGAAGCATCTCTGAATGGAACGGGCTCGATTCAGAATTCACGATACGCGAAGGACAGTTCCTCTTGATCCCGCAGGGCGGTGCCGCTCCGGCACCGACGGACGCGGTTGATGTCACAGCGCCTGGCGATGGCACAGAAACACCTATCCCGCCCAGCGCAGCGCTGCCACTGCCCGATGAGACACCCGCAGCACCCATCCCACCGGCAGCCGTCCCAGCGACGCCTGACCTGGGGACACCCGCTGCACAACCTGCCAGCGGCAACGCGCGTTTCCTGATGCCGATCCAGGGATCAATCATCCGCGCCTATGCACCGGGTACAAACGAAGGCATCGATATCGGCGCGCCCGCGGGGTCGGATGTTCAAGCCGCAGGCTCTGGCACGGTGGCTGCCGTAACCACAGACACCAGCGGTGGCGCGATTGTTGTGCTCAAGCACAGCGACGGCCTGCTGACCGTCTATACCCAGATGGAAAGCCTGACGGTCGAAAAGAACGAAAGCGTGTCGCGCGGACAAACGATTGGCAAGGTGCGGGCCGCTGATCCAAGCTTCTTGCATTTTGAAGTGCGGCGCGGCTTGCAAAGCCTCGATCCTTCGGATTTCCTACCCTAAGAGGCGATCAGATACCGGTGTGGGTCGCATTTGAAACGGTCCAGCAGAGCTGGTGGCCGGAAATTACCCACCCTTACGCCAGTGTCACGCCACGCCGCCCGGCCAGATCCGTGAAATATTGCCATGCAACCCGGCCTGACCGGCTGCCGCGCGTCGCCTGCCACTCAATCGCCTCGGCACGCAGGGTCGCATCGTCGATGGCGACACCGTAAGCATCGCAATAGCCCCGGATCATGGCCAAATATTCATCCTGATCGCAGGGGTGAAATCCCAGCCACAGACCAAAGCGATCCGAAAGCGATACTTTCTCCTCAACCGCCTCTGACGGCGAGATCGCCGAAGACCGCTCATTCTCGATTATGTCGCGGGGCATCAGATGGCGACGGTTCGAGGTGGCGTAAAGCACGACGTTTTCGGGTCGTCCTTCAATGCCGCCATCAAGCACCGCCTTCAGCGACTTGTAATGCGCATCATCGTGCCCAAACGACAGGTCATCACAAAACAGGATGAACCGCTCATCGGCACCGCGCAACAGGTTCAGGCATCGCCCGATCGTAGGAAGGTCCTCGCGCTGCACCTCAACAATCTTCAGTCGCGGGAAATCCGCATTCACTGTGCCATGCACAGCTTTGACAAGGCTGGATTTACCCATCCCGCGTGCGCCCCACAAGAGGGCATTATTCGCAGGCAGACCCGCGGCAAACTGTGAGGTGTTGGCCATCAGCGTGTCACGCGATCGGTCCACGCCGACCAGCAGTTCCACGCCAACGCGGTTCACCCGTGCGACAGGTTCCAGCCGGTCGGGGTCAGGATGCCAGACAAAGGCAGAGGTCGCACCAAAATCAGGCGTATCGCCGGGGGCCGGGCTGAGGCGCTCCAGTGCGGCGGCGATCCTGTGCAAGGCTTTCTTGCTCACGCCTGCGCATCCTCGTCTGCTGCCGCCTCACCTTCAGAGACGTCATCGTCGATATCAAACAGGCTCTCATCCTCGCCGATAATCCCCTCGGCGCGGGCTGCACGATCTTTCCTGCGCTCGACTGCGGCGACCAGATGGATCGAGATCTCATAAAGCCCGTAGACCACGACAAACAGGATCAGCTGCGTTGTGACATCCGGAGGTGTCACAAGGGCCGCAACGATCAAGATACCGACAACGGCGTATTTTCGGGTGCCCCGCAGCCCGCGCGAACTGGCAAGACCAGCAGAGCCCAGCAGGGTCAAAAGTACGGGCAGTTGGAAACAAATGCCGAAGGCCACGATCATCTTGAGCGTGATATCCAGCGTTTCATTCACCTTGCCGTTAAAGACGATATCAATACCACTGTCCGACACATCGGGTGCAACGCTGGGCAAGGTCAGACCGCCTGTCGCGCCCCCCAAAAGCTCTGCCCCCGGTGGTGGCGGGACAGCGCCGGCCATAATGGCGGAAACAAAGGATGGCAGATCAGCAAAGCCAAGAAAGAAAGCCATTGCGAGCGGCACAACAATGTATTGGGCAAAGGCCGCACCAAGCAAGAACAGCACCGGGGATGCGATCAGAAACGGCAGAAACGCATTCTTTTCATTACGGTAGAGACCGGGTGC
>Ga0316208_1002778_pt1 | contig 13570 bp, 12 predicted proteins | sample 3monopyrite_MG_FD_204944 | JGI IMG/M metagenome (GOLD analysis project Ga0316208, IMG submission 204944) | Microbial mat bacterial communities from mineral coupon in-situ incubated in ocean water Damariscotta River, Maine, United States -... | ecosystem: Environmental > Aquatic > Marine >... | reverse complement strand
TTTGCTTAGTGGCGTTACATTTGTTTAGAACTATAAATTAACAGATTGCCACCTCGCTTACTCCTCGCAATGACGTTTTGTTAGCTATTATAAGTCACTCTTAGCTTCCGTAACGTTATGGAAGGTTGGCGAATTCTCGGTAATTCTTCCTGCTCCTTTTTTATTAACTTTGAAAGTAACATCCTTTGTTGTGGTAAATAAAAGTACAGATGAAAAAGACGTTCTGAGATATGGTTTTAAAAACACAAAGGCTTCATCTAAAGTTAGCTCGCTTTCCTCATCTTCGGTCTCTCTGGATTGGTAACGTAATTTTACTAAAACTTTTTTTGAATTGTCTTTAGAAGTCAATGGTCTAACAAATATATTTTTCAAGTCTGGCTTACCAATGGTTTTTGCCATAGTTAATTTGGCAAAACGACCTTCTTGGTAACTCTCTTTTACTTGTTCCCAGAATAGAACAAACACTTCTTGATATGGCATAAACTAAGGATTGATGATACACTATTTTGACACTTCAAAAATAACACTAATAATTTAGAACCTATTCGAATCGTAGCTATACGTTAAGCAAATATTTCCAAAAACAAATCAGCTTTATTTAAAACCATAAGCTAGCAAATAGATGGTTAGGGATTAAACGGCATGTTTGAGCTCGCCGACGATAGGAGGAAGCGAGTAGTGAAAGCCCGATCTCCCGTCCCGATAGCTATCGGGAGCTATCGGGAGTGGAACGCCAATATTAAAGTAATCCTCTAGCCTTAATTTCAAGATACTTATTAATGGTATCAATAGTTAAATGCTCTGGAGTTGTGAGAATAGAATAGATGCCGTATTTTTTTAATTCGTTGACAATGAGTCGTTTTTCGAATGCAAATTTTTCTGCAATGACCTTGTCGTACACGTGTTCGATAGTTTCTGCTTTGTTATTAATTAGGCTGTTTAGCTCTGTATTTTTAAAGAAGATAACGACGAGTAAATGGCTTTTAGCAATAGCTTTTAAATAAGGGAGTTGGCGCTCCAAACTATCTAAAGTTTCAAAGTTGGTGTACATTAAAATAAGACTTCGGTGGGTAATATGCCTTTTTATACTAGCATATAATCTGCTAAAATCACTTTCAAAAAAATCTGTTTTTACATTGTAAAGCGCTTCTAAAATAAGCTGCATTTGCGAGCTTCGTCTTTGAGCAACTACAACGTTATCAATACGTTTTGAAAACGATAACATACCCGCTTTGTCATGTTTTTTTAAAACCACATTGCTAATTACAAGGGCAGAGTTAATGGCGTAATCTAAAAGGCTTAAACCATCAAAAGGCATTTTCATGATGCGCCCTTTATCAATGATGGAATACACAGGTTGCGATTTTTTATCTTGAAACTGATTGACCATCAACTGGTTTTTCTTAGCCGTGGCTTTCCAGTTTATGGTTCGTAAATCATCACCTATAACATAATCCTTTATTTGTTCAAATTCCATGGAATGTCCAAGGCGTCTTACTTTTTTAAGCCCGTATTCTAACGAATTTTGATTAATGTTAAGAAGTTCGAACTTCTTTAATTGTTTGAAGCCTGGGTAGGTTGGTACCACGGCACCGTTTTCAAAAGTGAACCGTTTTGCAACAATATTTAAGATAGATGATACGTAAACATTTAAATTCCCAAAATAGTATTCGCCACGTTCGGTAGGTTTTAAATCGTATTGAATAGATCTTGTTTTGCGAGGTGTAATAGATTCTTTAATTTTGAAATCACGCACTTGAAATTGCTCTGGTATTTCATCAATAATTTCTAAATGAATTGTGAAGGGGTAATTGTTATTTATCTCAAGTTTTATTTGATTTTTATCACCATTTGAAAATTTATCAGGTAATATTCTAGTAGCACTAATTTTATTTTTTCCAACGAAAACAATTAGAAAGTCTAAAAAGAAAAGTAGTATTAAAACTAAAATTGAAAGTTGAGCAATATTAAAAAGTATAGGTATAAAATAACTTAAAGCAAACAAAACTATAATGCCAATGCCAGCATAGAAAAAACGGGGTTGTATGTAGAATGGTTTGAAAATTTTCAAAGTGGAGTTATTGATTATAAGTTTTTACACTGAGATTCGCAGAGAAACGCAGAGTTTCAGAGAGACTTTTTTGAATCTCATTTTTTCTTTGTGTATCTCTGTGAAACCTCTGTGCATCTCTGTGGTATAATTTTTTAACGCGGAATCTCCACCGTTTCAATAATCTGTTGAATTATTTGTTTACTAGAAACCCCTTCCATTTCACGTTCTGGCGTAACAATAACTCTATGATGTAATACAGGAATAGCAGCACGTTTAATGTCTTCAGGTGTTACAAAATCACGACCGTTCATGGCAGCAAAGGCTTTACTCGATTTTAAAATTGCTATCGATGCTCTTGGGGAAGCTCCTAAATACAAGAATTGATTGCTTCTAGTTGCTACAATTAATTGCGCAATGTATTTTAGTAAATGTTCTTCAACCAAAACTTGAGTTACTAAATTTTGATACTCAGAGATTTGTTTGGCCGTTAAAAAAGATTCGACTTCATCTATTTTAACCTTGTCTTTTAACTCGTGTTCTCTAGATAATATTTCTATTTCCTCATCTAAATTTGGATAATCAACTTCTATTTTAAATAGAAATCTATCCAATTGTGCTTCTGGTAATCGATACGTACCTTCTTGTTCTATAGGATTTTGTGTTGCCAAAACCATGAAAGGAGAATCTAGTATGAATTTATTACCATCAATGGTTATTTGCTGTTCTTCCATCACTTCAAACAAAGCAGCTTGTGTTTTTGCAGGTGCTCTATTAATCTCATCAATAAGAATCATGTTTGAGAAAATAGGCCCTTTTTTAAACTCAAACTCAGAGTCTTTCAAATTGAAAACGGATGTTCCTAAAATATCACTAGGCATTAAGTCTGGTGTGAATTGTATTCTACTAAAACCTACACTTAAAGATTTAGCTAAAAGTTTTGCGGTAATGGTTTTTGCAACTCCAGGAACCCCTTCAATTAGCGAATGTCCTTTGGCCAAAAGCGAAGCGATCAACATATCTACCATATCTTTTTGCCCAACAATAACTTTACCAACCTCTTGCTTTATTTTTTCAACACTTTGTTGGAGTTCAGATAGGTCTAATCGGTTTTGAAATTTTAAATCGTTGGTATCGTTTAAAGCGCCATCATCATTTAATGACACCACGTTTTCTGGTTTTATTGATTCGCCTTGAGGATCTTGTGGTGCGTTGTTTTCGTCCATAATTATTTTTTATAAAATGCTTCAATATGTCTGTTGAGTTTTATCAAATTTTCTTCAAAAAACTCTTTTTTAGATTTCATTAAGTTAATATAGTTTACTAGCTTTTTTATATCTTCTTTTTTCTTTCCCGACTTAGAAGCCAATTTTTCTATGAATGCTTCGTCTAAAATGTCGGTATTTAAATTTAAATCGTGTCTTATTTTCTCTAAAAAGTATTTTATTTTTTTATCAACAAGGTTTTTGTGATCTTTAGTATCAAAATATAAATTAGATACCGTTTTAACAAAAGCTACTGTGGTGTTTTGTAAAGGATTGATAATTTTTATAATACGCTGTCTTCGTTTGGCATTAAAAATCATGAATAGAATACCAAAAATTATGGCGGTATACCAAGCCCATTTAAAAGATAATTGCTCAAGAAACCAACCCAAGTTAGATTCCTTGTTAACATCGCCATCATAACCAGTTTGGATTTTGCTGTAAGAATCAAAATAAATATCATTATCAGGTAGATACGATAAAACACTTTCAACATATTTATATCTATCTTCTTTTAAAAGATGATAGTTGGTAAATGCTTTCGGTTCTAGATGTAAAAAAACGTTTCCATCACCAAAATGTACTTGTAAAAAATTAACGTGTTTGTAATCTATTTTTGAATGCCCTAAAACCGTATGATTTAAAGAATCGAATTCTGAAAAATATTGATCACTTGCATTTTTGTCAAGCATTATGTCATCAATATTAAGATGCTTCAACGATAAATGTGAAATACTGTCTTTTTCATTTTCAATATAATTCACACTCACATCGAGCGTATCATGAAATTTTTGAGGAAAGTAATAATCTGAAATAAATAAGGTGTTTCCAGCATTAACAAAGTTGAGTAATTGATCAATAGAATCATCTTCCAAATAATCAGAATTTCCTATAATTATAAAACTCCCTTCGGCCACATGCTCACCATATCCATCTTCGGAATTCGCACTTAAATAACTAGCGGGTTGATGATAAACGGTTCTAACTTTGTGGTCTTTAAAAAGGTTTGGTAATTCTTTATAAAGCACGCTAACACCATAAGGTTTGTTGCTTTTTTCATCAAAAGATTCTTCCCAATCTACAGTTTTGGTGTGCTTTATACCAATTGCAATTGCCGCAGTAACTATAAGTACAACAAGAATTATAAGTACAGGTATAATCTTCTTCATCATTATTTTATCTGATTTAAGAAGCTTGAAAAATTACTTTTCGCTTTGTCATACTTGTCTGTATTTAAAGGGAATTCGCCATACCAAATGTAATTGTAAAGGTAAGACGTATATGCGAAATCTTTACTAAACGATTTATCGCTAACTTCATTTAAATATTCATTATTAGTTTTGTCATCTTCAAATTTTATATGATTTTTTAAACTCAATGTTTTTAAAACGAGTAGATAATAATAGCGAATGGCGAGTCTGTAATCATTATCATTTTCGGCGTTTTTTATTAGAATTTGAATATCGGCATTTTCAATGTTTTCAGCAGTTATTTCTTCGTAAGTGTTAATCTTTTTATTTCTGTTAGAAGAGAATAAACCGGTGCCTCCTTCATTAAGTAATATGTAAACTAAATAAATCACAGCAAGCACTATTGCCAAATAAAATAGCCAACTTAAAGGTCCAAGATTCATGCTAAAACTATCCGAATTATTTCGTTCTTTCCTAAGTTTTTCAGCTTTTTTATAGTCGTCATAATTACCTGAACCAGCTGGTGTTTCTGTAACTATTTCTGTGCCTTTATAGTTGAATTTATCACTGTTGTAGCGGTCTTTAAAATCAGCGTCAAATGTTCTGATGCTTTCAGGTGTTTGTATTGGATTTAATCCAAATGATACTTGAAAAGTACAAGCCACTAAGAATGTAAAAGTGAGTATATGTAGGTGCTTAATTTTCAAATATGCGTCGGACTTAAAATTGGAGTTTGAGTAATTTGTTTTTGAACTTTAAAAGGATAAATCAAATAATAATAGCTGATGATACCAAGTGTAATTACGATAATGGCAACCGATAACCAATGCGGCATAATATTAGAATAACGGGTAATAAAACCTTCTAAAAAACCAGCTGCAAATGTGAATGGAAAGGTGCTAATTAAAATTTTAATTCCTGTTTTTGCGCCGATTTTAAAAGATGTATATCTGGAATGTGTAGCAGGAAACAAAATACTAGCACCAAGTATTAAACCTGCAGCACATTCTATAACTATCGCGAAAATTTCCATAGCACCATGAATCCAAATGCCTCTTACACTTTCCCAAAACACGCCTTTATCATAAAAGAAATATTGAAAAGAGCCTAACATGATGCAATTTTTGAACATAATGTAAAGCGTCCCGACGCCCAAGAATACGCCCAATACAAAAGCTATAATGCCAACGCGTAAGTTATTAATAGTTATTCCAATAAAACTTCCCCAGTTACTACCGCTTTTATATACAGCCACAGGATCTCCCGCTTCAATATTTTCTATGGACATATTTACATAATCATCACCCAATACAGAACGTACAAATTCACCATCATTAGCAGCAGAAATAGCACCAATAAAAGTAAAAGCAGCGAATATGATAAAAGCAATGTGAATGAACTTTCTGTATTGATAGCAAATTAAAGGGACTTCAGTTTTCCAAAATGAAACAATTCTATTCGTATCTGTACTTTTAGTTTTATAAATTTTCTGATAGGCGTTTGCAGACAATTGATTTAGATACGCAATAACCTTACTTTTAGGGTAGTAAGTTTGAGCATAAGCTAAATCGTTTATAACGTGAATGTATTGTGAGGCGAGCTCGTCAGGATTATCAAAATCATTATTAACGATTGCTTTTTCAAAACTCAACCATTTTTCCTTATTTTGCTTGATAAATGCAACTTCCCTCATATATTTGATAAATTAATATATAAAATGTCAGAGTTACAAATTAACACGACTCAAAATGTAAAAATAACGTTCACTGCAGCTGGAGCAGGCGAGCGATTACTTGCGTTTATTATTGATATGGCCATTAAGATTGGCTATATGCTAGTTTTAAATTGGGCTTTTGGAGCGTTTGATAACATGGACCAATGGTCGCAAATAGCTATAAACACAGTGCTTAGTTTTCCGGTTATGTTTTATACTTTGGTGTTAGAGTCTGTTTTACAAGGGCAAACTATTGGTAAACGCGCCTTAAAAATTAGAGTTGTAAAAATTGATGGTTACCAAGCCTCGTTTTCTGATTATGTAGTGCGATGGTTTTTTAGGATTGTAGATATCTACATATTTGGTCTTGGTTTTTTCGTTATGTTATTCAATAAAAAAACACAGCGTATTGGTGATATGGCAGCAGGAACAGCAGTTATTGGGTTAAAAGATAACGTGAATATCAGTCATACTATTCTCGAAAATTTAAAAGAGAATTACATGCCTACATATCCAAATGTAATTAAACTATCAGATAATGATGCTAGAATTATTAAGGAGACCTTTAGTGCTGCAAGAACATCAAAAGACTATCAAACATTAATTAAACTCCGCAACAAAATCATTGAAGTGGTTGGCATAAAGCATGTAAAACAAAGCACCGATATGGAGTTTATTGATGTTATTTTAAAAGATTATAATTTTTATACTCAAAGTATGTAAGCAGAGAACCACTTTTACTATTTCAGAAAAAGCGAGCGAATCACTCATCCCGAGCGCAGACTCGGGATCTTGTTTAAAACACGTTGATTTTTTATCGGCATCTGTTGAAAACGAATTATTAATAATAGTTACTGTTTGCGTTAGGGATTGCAGTGGAAAGCCCACAGCCCGACGTAGGAGGAGCGAGGACTTGCAACGGAAAGCCCGACCCTTGTGGTAACGCCCTAAAAATAAATAGAAACAAAATTTTAATATCAATTAGAAAGTAATGTTTTACACCATAGATATTTTAGGAACTATCGCTTTTGCTATTTCTGGCGTTTTAATAGCTATATACAAGAAGATGGATTTATTCGGAATTCTAATCATAGCTTTTGTTACCGCTGTTGGTGGTGGTACCTTACGCGATTTGCTCATAGGTAGTACACCTGTGAGTTGGATGAAGGATATCACATATACTTACGTTATTTTAGGGTCTGCTATACTCGCCATTATTTTTAGAAGTAAAATAAATTATTTAAGAACCTCGTTGTTTTTGTTTGATACTATAGGTATTGGGCTCTATACACTTGTAGGCATTGAAAAAGGTTTGAATGCAGGACTTCATCCTATTATTAGTATTGCTTTAGGAACTATAACTGCTAGTTTTGGCGGTGTTATTCGTGATATTTTGTGTAATGAAATCCCCGTTATTTTCAGAAAAGAAATTTATGCCACGGCTTGTATTTTAGGAGGCGTTACCTATTTTGTTTTACGAGAATTCCCAATAAAAGACGATTTTGTTTTTGTGATTGCAGGAATTGTGGTTATTGCAGTTAGGTTACTTGCCGTAAAGTTTAAAATTGCACTACCAACTATTTATTCAGAAAATGATTAGTTTACGGTCTCGGTCTCGGTCTCAGTCTCAGTCTCAGTCTCAGTTAGCATAACTATCTAGCTTTGCGCCTTCGCGTCTTTGCGAGAAACCCGTCTTCTGTCATTTTTTCAATCAATAATCTCAACATTTCGAATAAAAATATTTTTATCAGGCCAATCACCATCATCAGTTTCTACCGCAGCAATCTTGTCAATAACATCCATACCTCGCGTTACATGCCCAAAAATGGTATAATCACCATCTAAAAAATGAGCACCATTTTTTTGGCAGACAATAAAAAACTCAAAAGGAGATGCTAGTTTGTGCGGATTTCTAATTTCGCTACTAGGCATAGAAATAACACCACGATCATGTTTAAAACCACGTTTTGTATCAGGTGGTAATAAGTATTTGCCAATATGAGCTCGTTTTCTAGCAGTTTTTACATCGTCGCTATTTCCAGCTTGAACTATAAAATTATCAATAACCCTGTAAAATTGTGTACCGTTAAAGTATTTCTGTTTGGTTAAGAAGATAAAATTAGAACGATGAAATTTAGTTTCGTTATAAAGTAAAATATCAATCTCGCCAAAATCGGTGGTAATACGAACTTTATTTTCTTTATGGTGTTTATCATATTTCAAGAAAAACTCCATAGCGCTTTTAGAATTTAACTTAGGAAATTCACGTTCAGGCTCTTGAAGCGTGTCTTTCTCAACCTCTTTTTCAACGGGTTTTACAATTTCAGATTTAGAAGTGCCTTTCTTTTTAGTTTGTTTATCTTCACAATTCAGAAATAAAAGAAAAAAACTTAAAAACAATACGGTACGCATAGACTATGAGGTTTGAAGAATTTTTAAAATCAGTTTCAAAAATAAAAAATATCCCGCTACCAGCCGAAGCATCTCACTTTAAAATGGTGCCGCCTTTTCGTCAGGAACTGTTAAAAAAGCAAGAAAAAGCCATTAAAAAAGCAAAACATGCTGGGGTTTTAGCACTGTTTTATCCTGACGAAGATATGGAAACAAAATTCGTTTTAATACTAAGGAAAGCATATAAAGGAGTACATTCAGCACAAGTTGCTTTTCCTGGAGGTAAATTGGAGACCCAAGATATCTCATTGCAAGACACGGCATTAAGAGAAACTTTTGAGGAAGTAGGTGTGCCTATAGATGCTGTTAAAATTGTTAGAAATATATCTCAAGTTTATATTCCACCAAGCAATTTTTATGTGCAACCATTTATTGGTGTTACACAAACTACACCTAAATTTATTAAACAAGATGATGAGGTTGAGGCGCTGATAGAAATTGATTTAGAACATTTTTTAGATGAACAATCTCTTGTCTCTAAAAAAGTAAAAACATCCTACAGTATTGAAGTTGAGGTGCCTGCATTTAAATTGAATGATTTTGTGGTATGGGGCGCAACTGCAATGATGCTAAGCGAAATTAAAGACTTGTTAAAACAACTCTAGTAGTTTGATAGATTTATTACATTTGCATACGCGATAAGAATAAGTTTAAAAACAGGAAGCTAAAAATTTTCAAATTTATTTATATTGAGTATTTTACCTAACCAATTTTGACGTGTGATTTATGGGATTGTTTAAAAGAAATCCATTCGGACATATACTATTTGTGAAAAAATGGCTTATTAGAATCTTTGGAGCGCTTACACATAGGCGTTTTAGAGGGTTTAATGAATTGCAAATAGAAGGTTCTGAAATTATTAAAGACTTACCAGATACTAATGTGTTATTTATTTCAAATCATCAAACCTATTTTGCCGATGTGGTATCTATGTTTCATGTTTTTAATGCAAGTTTAAGTGGGCGAACAGATTCTATTAAGAATATAGGCTACTTATGGAACCCTAAGTTAAATATTTATTACGTTGCCGCTAAAGAGACTATGAAATCTGGTTTATTACCAAAAATACTGGCTTATATAGGTTCTATTAGTATAGAACGTACGTGGAGATCTGAAGGTAAAGATGTAAACAGACAGGTTAAAATGAGTGATATTTCTAGTATTGGTAAAGCCTTAGATGATGGTTGGGTAATTACCTTTCCACAAGGTACAACCACGCCGTTTAAGCCTATTAGAAAAGGAACAGCACATATTATTAAGCGTTACAAACCAATTGTAGTGCCCATTGTTATTGATGGGTTTAGACGTTCTTTTGATAAAAAAGGATTGCGTGTCAAAAAGAAAAACATTCTTCAATCTTTTGAAATTAAAGCCCCTTTAGAAATTGATTATGATAACGAAACTACCGAAGAGATTGTAAAAAGAATAGAATACGCTATAGAACAACATCCTTCATTCTTAAAAGTAATTCCTCAAAAAGAATTGGAAGCGCTTGAAGAATTAAACAGGCTTAGACGCTGGAAAAAAGATTAAATTAATTTGGGCGTTACCTAAAGGTCGGGCTTTTCACTATATCTTTCTGCGAAGCAGTCCCGAACTAGCTTCGGGATTACGTTATCAATAAACACCTCGTTTCAAATGCTGGATTTAGTGCTCAAAGCTCCACAAAAAGGATGCCGCTTCAATCCCTAACGCACTTGTTTGCTAGATTACGTCCTTAAAATTGGCAATTATTTTATCTAACAAAAAGTTGAACACTACTTACTACAGAGCCTGGTCCGGGGATACCCCCGCCGTAAGGATTAACACTACCTATTGAATACCACCAATTTCCGCTATTTACAGAGCCGTCTAAATAAGTATTGGCTCCAGAGTTTTCCAAACCACCCCAAAAACTACTTGTTGTGTCAATGCTTATGGCAATATAGCCTGCTACGGGTCTTATTGGAGAGCCTCCGCTTCGAGGGTCAAAAGTTTGACTCCAATGGTTTGTTATACCTAACGTAGGGTAATAAAGCCTAAACTCGTAAGGTGCGGCGTTTTTTAGCTCATCCAATTTACTTAAAATAGAATATTTGTCAGTGGTTAAATTAGGCGATGCCATATTAAATTCATTAGCTTCTGTATCGTTAGCCCAAAAACCACCACCAGTATTATGATTAAAAACTAGTGTCCAACCACCACCATTATTAGTCATGTCGCAATAACAGTCATAAGCTGGGTTAGCTCCAGCCCCATCAGGGTCAATTGAATATACACCATCAGTAGTAAAACCAGCATTAAAATATGCTAAGCAATTAGGTAAAGTTGAAGTAACAGTAATGTCTGTATTACAAGTATCACCCTTTCCAATAAAAGTAATAGTAAAAGTATCTGTTTGAGCGGCAGTTGGAGTGCCCGATCCACTTAGTGTTATAGTATTTAATCCTACAGTACTAAATGTTCCAGATCCAGAAAAGCTATAACCATTTACTGTATTTGTGTTTATAGTGTAAGTTTCTATAACATTAACAAGAACATTTATAGTTATTGTATTGCTACCATTTAAGGGATTGCCAATAGCATAAGTGCCATTTGCAATTGTAGAACTGCAATCTAAAGAATTAGTAGGAGATTCTCCTAAACAACCAGACCATGAAGATCCTTTGTAGTATTGGAAACAGTTGTCGTCTAAATTGTAAATAAACAAACCTTCAGCAGGAGATGCAATATTATCTCTTTGTAACGAGGTCATTCTTGGAGGTAAAAATCCTTGCGATGTAGATTCAATATCTAAGATAGAAGATGGGTCTGGTGAGGTAGTGCCTATACCGACTTGTGAGAAACTATAATAATTGCTAATAAATGCAAGTATTAAAGCAAATGTTAATTTGTGCATTTTTGAGAGACTTGAGAGACTTGAGAGTTTGTTTTTTGTAAAAATAGATAAAAAAATATACATACAAAAAAACATAGTTAATAACTCATAACAAATCCATTCTAAAAACAACATCAAAATTCCTATTTTGCGAATTCCAATAATGATTAAATGTATTTTAGAAATTGAAAGTCTGTATTGCCGAAAAACCAAGTGTTGCCCGCGAAATTGCTGCTGTATTAGGAGCAAACACTAAGCGCGATGGGTATTATGAAGGTAATGGTTATGCGGTTACTTACACCTTTGGACATTTATGCACACTTAAAGAACCTGTTGATTATAAACCCTATTGGAAAAGTTGGGACTTAAATAACTTACCCATGCTTCCAGAAAAGTTTGAAACTAAAGTGTCGCCTAACTCTGGTATAAAAAAGCAATTCAACATTGTAAAAAGGCTATTTGATAAAGCCGATGTTGTTATAAACTGCGGGGATGCAGGACAAGAAGGAGAACTTATTCAACGATGGGTGATGAACGAAGCCAATTACAAAGGCGAGGTGCAACGGTTATGGATTTCCTCATTAACTACAGAAGCGATTAAAGAAGGCTTTAAAAATTTAAAACCATCAAAAGATTACGATAATTTATATTACGCAGGATTCTCGAGATCTATTGGCGATTGGTTATTAGGTATTAATGCGACTAGGTTATACACCGTAAAACATGGCGGATATAAACAAGTGTTATCGGTTGGTCGGGTGCAAACACCTACATTGGCGATGGTTGTTAATAGATTTAAAGACATTGAAAATTTTAAACCACAACCGTATTGGGAATTGCAAACCTTGTATAGAGATATTTTATTTAGTTATGAAGACGGACGTTTTCTTAAAAAGGAAGATGGAGAAGCTTTAGCAAATAAAGTAAAGGAAAGCGATTTTGAAATACAATCAATTACCAAAAAGAAAGGGAAAGAATACGCTCCAAAACTATTCGATTTAACGGGTTTACAGGTGTATTGTAATACTAAGTTTGGTTTCTCTGCAGATGAAACCTTGAAGATTGTTCAGAAGTTATATGAACAAAAAGTGGTAACTTATCCTAGAGTAGATACCACATTTTTGCCGAATGATGTGTATCCAAAAGTATCCGGAATACTTCAAAAGCTAACCAACTATTCAAAATTAACGAAACCACTTTTAGGTAAAAAAATAAAGAAGTCTGCTAAAGTTTTTAACGATAAAAAAGTAACAGATCACCATGCTATTATTCCAACGGGCATGCAGACTAATTTGCAATACAATCAGCAACAGGTTTACGATATTATTGTAAAACGTTTTATTGCAGTGTTTTATGATGATTGTATTGTGGCAAACACGACAGTTTTAGGACATGCTGCAAAAGTGGTTTTTAAAACAACAGGAAAAGAAATTTTAGAAAAAGGTTGGCGAATTGTTTTTGACACTTCGACTGCGCTCAGTGTGACAAAGGATAATTTGTTACCTCAGTTTGTTAAAGGCGAAAAAGGGCCTCATGAGCCATCATTTTTAGAAAAAGAAACCAAGCCCCCAAATCAGTTTACAGAAGCAACATTATTGCGTGCTATGGAAACGGCTGGCAAACAGGTAGATGACGAAGAATTACGAGATTTAATGAAAGAGAACGGTATTGGAAGACCTTCTACTAGAGCCAATATTATTGAAACACTTTTTAGACGTAAATATATAAAGCGAAATAAAAAACAAGTGCTGCCAACGGTAACAGGAATCCAGTTAATTGATACGATTCAAAACGATTTATTAAAATCTGCTGAATTGACTGGCTCTTGGGAAAAGCAGTTAAAAGATATTGAAAAGGGTGAATTTACAGCAGCAGCATTCATTAAAAACATGAAGCGTATGGTAGATGCTTTGGTTTATGAGGTGCGAAGCGAAACCAAGCGTGCTAATATTTCGCATGCTGTAACCGTTAAAAAACGTATTGCAAAAGTTGAAGCTAAAAAAGATGCTGGTATTACTGCTGAAAAATGCCCAAAATGTAAAC
>Ga0316208_1002777_pt1 | contig 13570 bp, 7 predicted proteins | sample 3monopyrite_MG_FD_204944 | JGI IMG/M metagenome (GOLD analysis project Ga0316208, IMG submission 204944) | Microbial mat bacterial communities from mineral coupon in-situ incubated in ocean water Damariscotta River, Maine, United States -... | ecosystem: Environmental > Aquatic > Marine > Coastal... | reverse complement strand
GGAATCGCTTCGCCGGGTAAAACGATAAATTCATCACCAATTTGCAGCGTTTCTGCAGGAACAATCTGCTGCTTCCCATCGCGAAGCAGACGGGCTTCGCGCGGGGCAAGATCAAGTAGCGAACGAATCGCATTGCGAGTTCGATTAAACGTATATTCTTCAATTCCTTCTGCGATACCATACAGTACAACCAGCGCAGCCGCTTCGTCCCACATCCCTAAATAACTTGCCCCGGTGGTTGCTCCGATCATCAGCATCGAAATACTGATTTCTCCTTTTTGGATGAGATCTTCAATCCCTTCCCAGGCCCAGGTGTAACCCCCCAAAATAATCGCAAACCAATATTGGTAAACGATGAAATTCTTATCAGCAAGATTCAGTTTCTCCAGAGCAAAGGCAATCAGCGCGATCACGGCTGCCACAATCGCGTTTCGAAGCGGCGGATATTGCCACCAGGGACCATCAAATTCGTGTTCTTTTGCCATGACTGGATTTCCTGATTCTTTAGATACCTTAGAGGGGCCAAGTTGTACTTTTTGAGTCAAGTTTTTGTGTCAAATTATTCTCTTCTTATTGTATTGCCTCAGTGTTCTCGGTGCCTCACTGGTTCACTTCTTTCTTCTTTGTGTTAAAAAATATCTTGCCACTTTTGCGCAGCATTTTGTTGATAAGAACATAAGAGCCTAAGCGTTTATTGATCACTCAACTCGGCTGTCTAAAAAATTTGCAAACCTCAGTTCATTCCATGAAAAAAGCCACGCACAAAGATATACGTGGCTTGATTGGGCAGAATTTCTTTTACCGGTTTTCGTTTCTATCTCTGGAATTGCTGAAGTTCAAATTGGGCAGAACGGTATGCCGAGAGGTAGGATGCTTTTGTTTCCAGACATTTTCTGAAGTACGGCTTAGCGGCTTGTGCATCTCCTCCCGCTGAAGTGCGCAAGCCGATGAAGAAGTAGGCCTCGCATTTCTGGGCGATTGCAGCTTTCGCATCTTCCGGGTTTACTTTTCCCAGCATCGTCCCTTCATCAATTTTTCCCATTAAATACAGGGTAAGAAGATCGATCCAGTCACGTTCCTCGTCTGGTTTTGCGACTGTTCCCGCAAAGCGATTGTTGGCTTCCTGTCCCTGTCCGGAAAGAATCATTGAAGCATAAGTCCAAGGATTCAAGAACCGCATTTTACCATTGATGTTAATCGCCTGATCAAACTGAGTAAAAGCTTCGTCATATTTTTTAAGGAAGAAGTAGGCAAAACCAAGGTCTGCATGAGTCATTGGATTTTTGGGGAAAATTTCAATCGCTTTTTTGTAGTCAGCAATCGCAGAATCTGCTTTCCCTTGTCGTAGCTTGGCGTTGGCTCGTAATGCAAGAACAGAAGGGTTATCTGCCTGCAAAGATAAAGCCATGGTAAAATCTTTTTCCGCCTCTACCGCTCTGTCCAGTTCCATCAGCATATAACCGTGGTTAATATGGGCGACAAAGAATTTTGGCTCCAGTTGTATTGCCTTGGCAAAATCAGTTAGCGCTTCCTCTTTTTTATCCAACTGTTTGTAGAACATACCGCGATTATTATAAGCAATAGGCATTTCGGGATGTGCTTCGACAAACTTGTTGAAAGCAACCAGGGCTTCATCGTTTTTACCCGACATCGCATAAGTATCAGCCATCGCGGTAAGCGATGGGATATGTTTGGGAACCAGATTCAACGCCGCTTTGAAATCACTCACTCCTAAATCGATGGTGTCGTTGATCTGCAGATTCGCCAACCCTCGTTGGTAAAGAATATTCGCGCGATCTTCGTCAGACATCTTCAGGCGGTCGAGAATTTGTGTCGAAACATTGATACTGTCCTGAGCATGCTTTGTCTGATCCTCAATCATGGAAAGGTTTGTCATCCCGAATAAATACGGGAGATAGTAACCAGGCTGTTTTGATTGGGTCGCTCCAATTGATTCACGAGCATCGGCAACACCATCACGAATCATGGCTGCGTTACCGGTTTGAATCCCTAATTCAACCCGAGAGCTGGCGCGAATATGTAACGCTTTTCCCTGTTTGGGAGTAGATTTCAAAAGGGTATCGGTAATTGCGATAGCGCGGTCGTATTCTCCCGATTGATAGGCAGCCATCGCCTTGTCAAGTGATTGCGTTTGTTCTTGCGAGAGGCTCACCGTCTGGGCGGAAATCTCCTGTGCAGAAATTGAGGGGACGATAAAAATCCCCAGGCAGCCGCAAGTTGCAATCAGCAGGCTATAGGGGGGGAGTGTCAATTGGTTAAGCACGTCTATTCCTTCCTTAGAATATTATTTTCCCGCCAAATTTCAGGCGGACAACACAACGCATTATCACGATCTGTCGTAATCAGACTGTAACAAGCGTTCCAAAAGTATGATCCTCACTGATCATTTATTTCATGGGGAAATCGATTACAACACGACGTTCCACTCAGTCATGCCCTGTATGTTGATAAATGGGAGGATTTGCGTCAATGTCAGTTTTTAAGAAAAATGGGTCTTCTTGCTGTTTTCAGAAGATTTGGTTTTGATCTATCATTCAGTTACAAATTCAACATAAACAGTCGTCTCGTTCAATACTCGAAGAAACAAAATCTTTTGAGCCATCCCCCTATCCGAATCGCGTTTGTTATCCCGACGCTTGATCAGTCAGGAGCCGAAAAGCAACTCGCGATGCTTGCTTGTGGGTTACCCGCTGCAAAATACGAGCTTCTCGTGATTGCCTTAAACCGGGGTGGTCCCTACGCAGAAGTTTTGCGAAGCGCCAATATTCCCATCAAAATCCTTAACAAACGCCTGCGGTTTGACCCGATCGCACACCGGCGTCTTTCCGCTTCGTTAGATGAATTTCAACCGGATATTGTTCATTCCTGGTTATTTTCGGCGAATTCTCACGTCAGACTGCTTAAAAATTCGCGGACAAAATGGAAGTCTGTTGTTTCAGAACGTTGTGTTGATTCCTGGAAATCCGCCTGGCAACTCTGGTTGGACAGAAAATTAATTCCACGAACAGACGCCTTAATCGCTAACTCAAACAGTGTCGCCGAGTTTTATGCAAAGCTCGGGGTTCCGCCGCAATCTTTACACGTTATTCACAACGGTATTTCACTCCCTTCTTCTTTTTCTGAGGCGGAAGCAAAACAGCAACACAGCGAATGGCTCGAAAAATGGAAACTCCCGGAAGATGCTTTTATCGTTGGATTTGCCGGTCGTCTGGCCCCACAAAAAAAACTGAAAACATTACTCTGGGCGGCTCATCTTCTCAAAATTGCAGACTCTCGAATATTTGCGATCTTTGCAGGAGAAGGTTCCGAATCGGGAAACCTTCAAGAATTGGCAATAAAATACGAGGTCGATTCTCACCTTCGATTTATTGGGCATCAAAGTGACATCAATCACTTTTACAGGCAATGCAACGCCTTCTGGTTAGCCAGCCAATACGAAGGGCAATCCAACAGTTTAATGGAAGCGATGGCTCATGGTCTGCCTGTTGTTGTTTCAGAAATTCCCGCCAATTTGGAATTAGTCACCAATGAAAAAATCGGACTGACGGCACCGCTGGGGGATAGCGCAATGTTCGCAAAACAAATCCGCAAACTCGTTAACAATGCCGAGTTACGCAATAATTTAGGCCAGCAAGCACGCCATTTTATACAGGAAAACAGATCAACAGAATTGATGATTGAAAAGCATGATCAACTCTATCAAACACTTTTAAAATAGGGATGCAGACCGATAAGATTTTCAGTTTGTTGCAGAATGGAAAGCCTAACCTGTTTTCCTAACGCCTAATCCCTACTACCTAACGCCTATTTTACAGAACCAATTGAAACCTGATATGTGTGGAATAACTGGTGCCTTATGGACTACTGCGGATGTTGCCGTTTCGCGTGACGAACTGCAACGCATGAGCGATGCGCTCGCCCATCGTGGGCCAGATGCACAAGGGCAATACTGGCATCAGGGAAATTCGATTGGTGTTGCGTTAGGGCATCGGCGTTTATCGATCATCGATTTACAGCAGGGCCAGCAACCGATGTCGAACCAAGATGGTTCAATACAACTTGTCTTCAACGGCGAAATCTACAACTACCGCGAACTGCGTGAATCGTTAATCGCTTCTGGAATTCAATTTCGTACTTCTTCCGATACCGAAGTGATATTGCGTCTTTACGAGCAAAAACAGGAAAAATGCCTGGATGAACTACGAGGCATGTTCGCCTTTGCGATTTGGGATCAACAAAAAAATAAACTGCTTTTGGCCAGAGACCGCCTCGGACAAAAACCTTTAGTTTATCGAAAAGAAGCAAACCGTCTTCTGTTCGCCAGCGAATTAAAATCACTGCTGCAAATTCAAAATATCCCGCGGAAAATCAATCCGGAAGCGATCGATCTATTTCTCACTTATCAATACGTTCCGCATCCGTGGTCCATATTGGAAGGATTCGAAAAGTTACCACCTGCTCATTACGCGATCTGGGAAAATGGAAATTTTCGAGTACAGCAGTATTGGAGACCACCATTCTCACAGCAGGAGAATATTACTCAGCAAGAACTAAACAGTAAAGACGGACCGCAATCTTATGAAGACGCCGTTGACGAACTTCGTGATTTACTCCGTGAAGCGGTACGGCTACGTTTACGCAGTGATGTCCCACTTGGAGCGTTTCTTTCAGGAGGGATCGATTCGACAATTATTACCGGATTGATGCAGCGGGAAATGTCGCGTCCTGTCGAATCATTTTCTATTGGTTTCGATGTCGCCAGGTTCGATGAAACATCTTATGCCCGCGAAGCAGCTAAAAAACTGGGGACCAATCACCATGAGCATATTGTTTCTCCTTCTGCGTTGGAATCGTTACCGAAGTTGATCTGGCATTATGATGAACCGTTTGCAGACAGTTCCGCAATTCCAACAATGGCCTTGTGCGAAGTGACCAGCCAAGCGGTGAAAGTTGCCCTCACCGGGGACGGCGGCGACGAACTTTTCGCAGGCTACGACCGTTACCGGGCAGTTCGACTGGGAAATAAAATTGATTCCCTTCCCGGTTTCCTTCGCAGTTTGATCGCTTCTTCATTCTGGCAAAAGATTCCTGCTTCGGTGAATCAGAAAACTTTTTTAAGGAAAGTCAAACGATTTCTGGGGTCTGCTTCACTCGAACCACGCAGCCGCTATCTGCAGTGGATCGCCATTTTTCAAAAAGCACAACGAGACCAACTTTATACAGCCAAGTTTCGAAACTCACTCCAGCAGTTTCAGGCAGACCAGTGGTTGCCCGATGTTTATCAGCAGTTCCCCAACCGAGACATCGTCACACAAACCACGGCTGTCGATCTTGTCACTTACCTGCCTTGCGATATTCTTAACAAGGTTGATATTGCCAGTATGTCTGTCGGGCTGGAATGCCGAAGCCCTTTTCTCGATCACAAAATTGCAGAATTCACCTCTCAAATTCCTTTGAGTTTCAAATTAAAAGGAAAAATTGGTAAGCGAATTCTTCGCGATGCGTTTTGCGAATTTATTCCTGATTCGATTCTCACTCGTCCCAAAATGGGATTTGGTGTTCCGGTCGATCACTGGTTTCGCAATGAACTCAAGCCGATGCTTCACGATATCCTGCTCAGCGAACGAGCACTTGCACGAGGCTACTTTGCACCGGATGCCGTTCGCAACTTGGTTGATGAACATACCAGTTCCCGTGCCGATCACAGCTACCGTCTCTGGGCGATGCTGGTTCTCGAATCCTGGCAGCGAATGTTTATCGACCCAGAAGCAATCCCAACACAAGCCCCACGTTCTATTTCTTAAAAAACAACGCCAGCTTCAATTCGTTCGCAAACTCCCGCCAGAAAACGAGTCTGCTTTTTGACTTTGACACCGATTTACATTCCATTCAAACAGGTATTATTACCCAATTTTCTGGATAAAAACACCAGATCTGTTATAATGGACGATGGTCGCCATGGGTGACGAATATCACCTGCAAGAATAAGTGACCTGGGAGAAATATCGCTGACTAATCTGGGAAATCTGCAAAAGATTGAATGTAGAAACATGAATAAAATATTTTTGACATGCGTTGTCGCCGTGCTGGCGTTTGAAATCGATTTGCATGCTCAGGAGTTGACCAAGACCGATTCTGAGATTTTATTTGTACGGCGTATTGGTCCTTTACTTCGCGAAAAGTGCCTTGGGTGTCATGGCGGCGATCCCGATGAAATCGAAGGTTCGCTGGATGTCCGATCAATGGCGGGTCTGCTCGCCGGTGGTGAAAGTGGCGAACCTTCCATCGTACCAGGTAAGCCAAAGGTAAGTCCATTTTATCTCTCATCGACACGTAAAAGTGACGATTGGTCTGAGATGCCTCCCAAACAAGCGGAGCAGTTGTCTGCCGAGCAACTCAAGTGGTTAAGCGATTGGATTTCTTCGGGTGCGGTCTGGCCTAATCCCGAGCGACGAACAGAGATCGAAAACGAAAACGAAAAAAAGTGGGCATCGCAAGATGGAGTTCCCGCAAAGACTTCAGGAGGACTCGGAGCAGACTGGACCAATCGCAAATACGACCCAAACGGCTTATGGGCGTATCGACCTGTTACAAAAGTTGAAGTCGATACCAAAGGAGAACAGAACGCGATTGATCTGCTGATTGAACAAGCCTTGCCAAAAGGTTTAAGTGTTGCGGATCGGGCTGATCGAAGAACTCTCATTCGTCGCGCCACGTTCGATTTAATCGGCTTGCCTCCCACTCCGCAGGAAGTGGAAGCCTTTCTGCAAGATCCCGCTTCAGAGCGTCAGGCGTTCGCGAAAGTTGTTGACCGCTTGCTGAAATCGCCACAATACGGAGAGCGAATGGCTCAACATTGGCTGGATGTCACTCGCTATGCGGATTCCTCCGGCTTCGCCAATGATTTTGAGCGAGGCAACGCATGGCGATATCGGGATTATGTCGTTCGAGCTTTCAACAACGATAAACCGTACGACCAATTCGTTCGCGAACAGATTGCTGGCGACGAGATCGATTCAAACAATCCAGAGTTTATTATCGCAACGGGATTTCTGCGAATGGGCCCTTGGGAATTAACTGGAATGGAAGTTCCAAGAATTGCCAGACAACGTTTTCTGGATGATGTTACCAACAGCGTAGGCGAAACCTTCCTCGCTCATTCGCTGCAATGCGCCCGCTGTCACGATCATAAATTCGACCCTGTTCCGACACGCGACTATTACTCCATTCAAGCTGTTTTTGCGACAACGCAACTGGCTGAACGCAAGGCAGATTTTGGCAAGGACGAAAATAGATCTGGCTTTGAAGAAGAAGCATATCTCAGAAAAATTCAACAAACCTATCAGCAAACACTTGCCGAACTTGATGAGTTTCAATTGGGAAACGCACAAAAATGGTTTGAAGAACATCCAGCCCGCAAGAAACAATGGGACGAAATTATTGAGAAATTTCAGACGAATGGTCGCAAAGATAAATTCTTTGATGGTGCCAGGTATCTGATGGGCAAAGCTGGTGTCCCGGAGAGTGAATATCCACCCAATCGTTTTGGTTTTTCCCCAACGCAATTCGGAATTGAACGAGTTGCCCGCAAAGGATTGCAACGTTTAGGGTGGGAGTTCGACCGCTATCAACCTTACGCACTGGCTGTGTACAACGGGCTGACCAGAAATGTGAAATCTGTAAGTTCCCCAACGCGAGTCCCCAACGACCGGCTGAAAAAAGGGGAATTGGAAAAGACCGCGATCCTGGCTGGCGGAGATCCCTTTTCGCTGACTGAGCCGGTCTCTCCGGGAACTTTGAGTATCATCGATAATCAGGTTTCCGCAACAATTCCAGATACTATTGCAGGACGACGCATCGCGTTCGCCAACTGGGTTGCCCATTCCAAAAATCCGCTCACAACGCGAACCATTGTTAATCGACTCTGGTTGTGGCACTTCGGCGAGCCGATTGCAGGAAACCCCAATAATTTTGGCTCATCGGGAAAGCGACCGACACATCCCAAACTTCTCGACTGGCTTGCAGCTACGCTTGTCGAAGAAGGCTGGTCGATTAAAGCAATGCAACGACACATTATGACATCGGACGCCTACTGCCGTTCGAGCCGCCACCCCGAACCTAAAGCACTGCAAAAACTGGACCCGCAAGGTCTTCATTATGCGACCTTCAAACCAAGACGCCTCACTGCTGAAGAATTGAGAGATACGATGCTGGCAATCACAGGGGAGCTAAACCTGGCAACGGGAGGCATCCCCTGCCGTCCTGAAATTAATCTGGAAGTCGCAATGCAGCCGCGTCAGGTGATGGGAACTATTGCAGCCGCGTGGACACCGAACCCGCTTCCGCAACAACGACATCGCCGCTCGCTTTATGTGCTGAAACTTCGCGGGTTAATCGACCCCATGCTGGATGTTTTCAATCTCCCCTCTCCCGATTTTTCCTGTGAAAGACGCGATGCCTCAACCGTCACGCCGCAGGTATTCAGCTTGTTCAATGGACAAAACAGTTCAACCCGCGCGTTGACTTTGGCACAGCGAGCAAGAAAAGAAACCCAAAACGACCGCGATGCACTGGTTCGGTGTTTTCAACTGGCCTATTCACGAGAGCCTTCATCACAGGAACTGAAAGAGGCTCTGTTACATTGGCAAGAATTGGAAAAAACGCTGCCCGAGAAAGCCGCCAGCATCACTCCACCGCCAACAAAAGTTATTCGCGAAGCAGTCGAAGAAAACACGGGCGAAAAGTATTCCTTCGTGGAAAACCTGTACTCGAATTCAGATTTTGTTGCCGACCTGCAACCAGCAGATGTTGATCGACATACGAGAGCCCTGGCCGACTTTTGCCTGATTATTTTGAATTCAAACGAGTTTGTGTATGTCTATTGAGAATACCCAACATGGCTGATTCATTCTGATTGGCGACACCAAATTATTACGACTAAGAAAATGAGGACGCAAAGAAAAAAAATAGGAACCTTTCGTTTAACGGTAAGCCGAAGGCGACTGCGTCAACAGGTTTGCTTGACGTGAAGGTGTCGAACCGTGAATGGTTACTCACCGTACAGAGAATAGCGAGACACTGAACTCTTATATTTTGGAATCCAGGACATGAACAGTTTTTACAATAGCCCTCGTCGAGATTTTCTATACGGTTTGGGAGCATCACTGGGAAGCATTGCATTTTCGGCGATGCTTGCTGATCAAACACGGGCTGAGCAGAAAACAAATCCACTTGCCCCCCGTGATGGTCACGTCCCCGCCAAGGCGACAAACTGCATCTTTTTGATGATGGAAGGGGGGCCTTCGCACATCGATACATTCGACCCCAAGCCTGCATTGGAGGGGGTTCACTTAAAAGAATTTGTCCGAGAAGGCAAACAGAAATCTGCCATGGAAAGTGGTAAGCGATACTTCGTCAAGAGTCCGTTCCAGTTTTCGAAGCATGGCGATTCGGGAGCAGACATGGCAGATAACTGGCAGCACCTGGCTAAAGTCGCCGATGAGCTTTGCTTTTACCGCGGCTGTAAAGTCGATAGTGTCAATCATCCTACTGCGATGTATCAAATGAACTGCGGCAACCGCTTCGGAGGCGATCCTGCCATTGGGGCGTGGGTTACTTACGGACTCGGTTCGATGAATCAGGATTTGCCCGGCTTCCTGGTACTGCCGGAAATATCGTATCCGCAAGGAGGAGCCGCTAACTGGAGCAACGGCTACCTGCCGGCATTTTATCAGGGGACTCCTCTGCGTCCCAAAGGTTCCCCGATTCTCGATCTGCAACCACCCGCAGGAGTAACACGCGAGCGTCAACGCAAAAACCTGGATATGCTCACCCGGATGAATAAACGCCACGCCGAACAACATCCGCAGCACGACGAGTTATCCGCACGGCTTGCCAGTTACGAACTCGCCTTCCGAATGCAGACAGAAGTCCCTGATGCAATCGATATTTCGGGCGAAAGTCGAGAGACATTATCAATGTACGGCATCGATAACGACGCCACCGATTCCTTTGGACGCAAATGCCTTTTGGCTCGTAAGATGGTCGAAAAAGGAGTTCGATTTGTTCAACTTTACAACGGCACCTGGGACAGTCACGATTACATCGAACGAGCACATGGGAATCTTGTACGAGGAGTCGATCAACCGATAGCCGCCTTGATTTCCGATTTGAAGCAGCGGGGCTTGTTGGAAACCACGCTGATTGTCTGGTGCGGCGAGTTTGGACGCTCTCCCGATAACGGAGTCCGCGGTGGAACGAAATACGGGCGCGATCACAACGCCAATGCAATGACAATCTGGATGGCAGGTGGTGGCTGCAATGCAGGCCACACGATCGGCGCTACCGACGAGCTTGGTATGTCCGCGGTCGAAGAAGTGCATCACGTCCGCGATTTTCACGTAACACTCCTGCGGCTACTCGGGCTTGATGACAACAAACTAACATTCTACCACGCCGGACGCTTCAAGCTACTAAGCCAGTTCGGCGGCAAAGTGATCGACAAACTTATCTCGTAACATCAGATAATTCGTTTAACGGCAAGCCGAAGACGATTGGGTAACAAAGTATGCTTGTTTTCAACGTTTCGAAACGTCAACCAATTTTCAGTCATGCAGTAATCAGTTTCGCAGGATGGTCTGCTTGCCCCCCATCTTCGCGTGCCGGGTTACTTTCAATGACTCGAAAGAATTGGAAATAGTTAACAATCGGCAACAGGTTGACGACATAGAGACCGTATTTGATGGGTGCAAGCACGCCATCCTACAGTTCAAAGTTACGACAATATTGTTTGGTCGATGCTAAGTGTGCTGTTTTTTATCCAATTTGCCACGGTTTTCGATAAGGCCGCCGCAACATTTGGTTCGCTTCATCGTCGTTAATGAAAACCTCTTTTTCGGGATTCCAATTCAGTTTCCGCTTCAATCGCATCGCAATATTTCCCAGATGGCAAATGCTGGCAGTGCGATGCCCTTGTTCAACCGGCTCAATCGGATCCTTTCGCGACTTCACCGCCTCAAGGAAATTTTGGTAGTGATTGTTACTGACCGGCAGATGAATTTCGTTCGGTTTGATGACAGAATTTTTAATCGCCTCGGAGGATGCCTCAACCTCTTTCATATTGTTAACACTGAACTGAACCCATCCTTCGGTCCCTTCAATGCGAGCGCCAAACCCGGGCTTTTGTGTGCGGCAGATAAATTCAATCCCGTTGGCATATCTGGCACGAAAATCTGTTTTCATGGCTGTTGTGTAGAAAAACCCTTTCGGCGGCCATTCAACCGTTTCTCCATTTTCAAATTCAACCGGACCGGTATGCCCCATCCCCAACGCCCATTGAATAATATCGGTTGAGTGCGCACCGGTATTTGTCACCTGTCCGCCAGAATATTCTAAGTGAAAACGGAAACGGTACAAACAACGATCAATATGATACGGCGCCAACGGTGCCGGACCGAGCCACATATCGTAATCGAAACCGTCAGGTACGGGCATTTCCTTCCAGTCCTTCGGACCTGCCCCACTTCCATTGATGATCGAAACCACCCGTTTCACTTCACCAATTCGCCCATTGCGAACTAACTCGCACATACGGCGAACAACTTTATTCGAACGGTACTGACTGCCGGTTTGTAAAATGCGATTGTGCTTGCGAACCGCTTTAATCATCTGCTGCCCATCGTGAACGGTCAGCGACATCGGCTTTTGACAATAAACATCCTTGCCCGCTTCACACGCTTTGACAGTCGCGAGCGCATGCCAGTGGTCAGGAAGAGTAATCATCACCGCATCCACATCATCGCGAGAAAGTACGTCACGAAAATCACTGTAGATGCCACACCCTTTATATTTCCCGGACCGCGTTTTGCCGGCGTAATAATCGTTGACTCTTTTCTGAGCCGGTTCGCGTCCCAGAAAATGTTTTGGGTTTGCATAACCATAACTGCCCCGGTTGACATCGCAAACTGCGACAACCTGTGCATCAGCTTGACGCAACATCCCCGGCACATCAGCACGACTTTGATTCCCACACCCGATAACCGCTACATTGATACGGTTACTCGGAGCATTAGCCCCAAAAACAGAACTCGGCACAATCGCAGGAGCAGCACACGCTGCCCCAACTGACTTCACAAAATCACGTCGCGTTAATTGACCGCTCATATTTTCGTCCTTAATTCGATTTCGGGATAGAATTCATCGTGTGACACGTAGTTGTTAGAAAAATTCTGTAGGCTACTGCGTTTGCCTCATCAAGTTACGGTTTCCAGTTTATGATTTCAATACCAAGTGATTTTTGTATCGCCTTGTCCCGGCACTGAGCGTAATTTGTCATGCATCGAATGGCTGGTAACAAGTTCTCAGCAGAAGCAGAAAATTTCGGTTCTTCATAGAATTTAGTGGCTGATTGGTACTCGATTGTAGCGGAATGAGTTTGATTTTGGCAAAGTATCGGGATGAAAAATCTCTCGAAGCACTATTCGTTACTGCTGGGGCTGGATGAGGCCTGGCAGGTGGTTGATGTTGAACTTTCTCTGGAGTACAAGCAGGTGCAAGTTCACCTGGAATCAACTGGGGAACCAGTTTATTGCTCTGAATGCGGGAAGCAAAAGCCTCTCAAGGATCATGCTCCTAGCGTACTTGGAGGCACCTGGATATGAGGCAATTAGAGACCGTTTTCTGACCGTTGTTTACACGCTTGATGGCAAAATATCGCAGGATAGTCGCCGATGCTTAACCTGTATGCCTCATTGGAGTTATCTATTATCAAAGAAATAATTTGCACACCGTTCATAAACTTTTAACGTTAGTAGCTTAGTAGCACAAACACGGCTCGCGATAAATCGGCCAGGCTGAATGCTCGTCGTAACCTTGTGTCAAAGCGTGTTGAAGCAGTAATTTCCCAGATTTCAAGTCGTGAATAACCAGCGAGTTTTGTAGGTAGCCGACAACAAGCTGGCGACCATTTCTGGTGCGGTGCTGCCCGCTATTTCACATTCAAAATTCCCGTGGCCAGTGTGCGCAATTTTCCGGGACAGGAACAGTAAATTTCAACGAGATATCTTCCCTTTTTCTTCGGTCCTTCGATGATATATTCGAAAGGGTATTGACCATCAACCATTGAAACTGGCCCGCCTCCATTGCTCGCAACCCCCTTTTTTCCTTTAGCTGTTTTACGAAAAATTAAGATCAGCATGATTTCCGGATCACGAACGTTGGTTTCGGGAGGTAACATTGTTCCTTTGAAAGCAAGGATTGCTTCAGACTGCACCGCCTGTGGCATTTCAATTTTGACAGGTTCTACCATAGATTTCAGTAATGATAACTGGGGAACCTGAATCACATGGTCGGGGACAGGGGGTTCATACTGATCGGGGTATGTGACATGCTCATAATGTTCGGTTTCTCCGCATCCCAACAACATGAGCAGAGAGAGCATGCAGACTGAAAACAGTTTCGAAGTAATCATCTTGATGAGCCTTGAAGCTTAGAATGCAGTAAGTTGATTGCATCTTCTAGTAACGCAAACCAGTCTCGCCGCGTGATCCGA
>Ga0316208_1002775_pt1 | contig 13579 bp, 11 predicted proteins | sample 3monopyrite_MG_FD_204944 | JGI IMG/M metagenome (GOLD analysis project Ga0316208, IMG submission 204944) | Microbial mat bacterial communities from mineral coupon in-situ incubated in ocean water Damariscotta River, Maine, United States -... | ecosystem: Environmental > Aquatic > Marine >... | reverse complement strand
TATGCGGCTGACATTTGCCCGAGATATCGGAGCAATATGCTGAAGCAGACCAAGCCGTGTCAAAACCTTGGTGGCAAAGCCGTTGCCGGGCCGTGCGTCGCACCATTGTGCCTCATACCCGATCCGCTGCAAGGCCTCGGGCACTTTCGTTTCGTATCCCTGAAAACGGTTCATCACCACGAGAACGTGGCCGCGCGTCCGGCCCTTCCGGTGCGCCAGCGGTGCTGCCACGGGTGTCGCGGATGCGATTGTCGGTATCTCGTTCTTCATCTTTGAAATTTCCGTGTCTTGAAATCGTGGTGTCTGTCCCGGGTTTGCCCGGGCAGTTTTGAGCGCCCTCTTATCGACGGGTCGGAAAGCGCGATGGATCTCCCTTGTTGGTGTGCAGCGCGACAGGTGGTTTCCGGTGCCCAATGCTCTGGAGGGCCCAGGCCCGCTATCTGATCTAGGTTCCGGTTGGGCGCACAACGACAAGGGCGGTGCGCGCAATCAGGGAGATGTCGCGCCCCAGTGAGATTTCGCTCGCATATGCACGATCCATTCTCAGCCGCTCGTCGTAACATCCGTTGCTGCGACCGGCCACTTGCCACAGCCCTGTGACACCCGGTTTCAGGTTGAGATAAACATGTTTGTGGGCGCCATACCGCTCTACTTCGTTGTCGACGATGGGTCTTGGCCCGACAAGGCTCATCTCGCCCTTGAGGACGTTCCAGATCTGGGGCAGCTCATCCAGACTGGTTCGCCGCAGGAAGCGGCCCAAAGGCGTAATCCTCGGATCGTTGTGCAGCTTTTGCGTTCGCGCCCATTCTACGGCGGCCGCAGGATCAGCTGCCAGGCACGCCGCGAGCTTGAATTCCGCATCAATGACCATTGTCCGGATCTTCCAGCACTTGAACGCCTTACCATGCTGACCAACGCGGGTGTGCCCAAAAAGTCCCGGGCCACCGTCACGTTTGGACATCAGAACCAGTGTTGCGATCACGGGTATCAGGATCGGCAGCAACGCGAGGGACAGCATAATGTCCAATCCGCGTTTCCCGTTCGTTTCGTACCAGTGGCGTCCAGGGTGTTGTTCAACTTTGGCCTTTGCCACGCTGAAAATAGTCGGATTTTCATACTTCAACTTACTAGCCCCCCAAGGCGTGTTGCCGCGATTGGTTAACTCACAGTGAGTACACGTATAGGTTATGTCGCGGTGCAGCAGATAAAGGCTACCCAGCGTTTCACTTTGGGCGATGTGGCGCCGAACTGGCACCCAAAATTTACTCTGAGCGCTGTTCTGAGAAAACCGAAGTTCAAATTTATGTTTAAAAACAGTGTGTAATGAATTTGCCGTGTAAGTAGGCAGTGTTTTGCCCAAGTTGGTGTACGCCATGGCTCGCACAACCAATACCTTCGGATGCGCAGAAAGTGCGGCCGCCATAATTCCCCAAATACGGGAATCACTTGGTAAAATTTGGCCGATTGCCGCATCGCAGATCGCCAAAAAGGGCATCTACATACGTCGCCATCTTGTCAGCAGATTGAGATTTGGGTTGGATAGCTAGTTACGTCGTGCCTAAGTATCCCGATCCCGGGCATACACATCCTCATACCGCACGATATCGTCTTCGCCCAGGTACGCGCCCGTTTGCACTTCGATCAAAACCATGGGCAATTTCCCAGGATTTTCCATGCGGTGGCGTGCCCCCAACGGGATATAGACCGATTGATTTTCGCTCACCAGTTTGACCTCGTCATCCACCGTGACTTTGGCGGTCCCTTCGACCACAATCCAGTGTTCGGCGCGGTGGTGGTGACTTTGAAGGCTGAGCGCTGCGCCGGGGTGGACCACGATGCGTTTGACTTGAAACCGGTCGCCGATAACAAGGCTTTCAAACCAACCCCAGGGGCGGTGATCTTTGGGAAATTGCTCCGCTTGCAGCGCACCCTGGGCTTTCAGGGACTGTACGGCAACACTGACATCCTGCCCGCGCGATGCGTCCGCAACCAGAACGGCGTCGTTCATCGCCACGGCGACGATGTTACTGAGACCAAGGCCAACCAAGGCCACCCCCTCACTCTCGGACCTCAACAGCGAGTTGTCGCAATCAATCGCGGTGGCGTTGCCAGACACCGCAACGCCGCGATCATCCGCGGGGCTTTGCCGCCAGACGGCTTCCCATCCACCAAGGTCTGACCACGCGCTGCCGAAGGGTACAACCGACAGGTTGTAGGCGTGTTCCATCACCGCATAGTCGATAGATATGTCGTCCGCCTGTGCCCATGGATCAGGGTCGAGCCGCAGGAAGCCCAGGTCGGTCCGCGCGCCTGCCAATGACCGGGACACCGGGCTGATCAGGTCGGGGGCGTGGGCCTTGAACGCTTCGACGATGGTGGATGCCTTGAACATGAATATGCCGGCATTCCAGAGGTGTTTGCCCGAGGCGACCAACCTTGCCGCTTTGTCGCTATCCGGCTTTTCGACAAAGCGGACCAATGGGGCAGGACGTCCATCGGGTGGCGACGCCAATTCGAGGTAGCCATAGCCGGTTTCGGGATGGGTCGGCGTGATCCCGAACGTCACAAGCCGATCCTGCATCGCCACATCGAAAGCCAGCTGCGTCGAGGCGAGAAACTGATCGACATCCGGAATCAGATGATCGGACGGGCAGACAAGCATGACTGCGTCCGGGTCTTTCTCGTGCAGGTAAAGCGCCGCTGCCAGCACCGCAGGTGCGGTGTTGCGTCCCTTCGGTTCCAACAGGATCGCGCCGGGGTCGATCCCTATGGCTGCGAGTTGTTCGGTCACGATGAACCTGAAATCCGAACCGGTCACGATCAGCGGACTTTCAAAAGACGCAAGGCGCCGTGCCGAGGCCTGAAACAGCGTGTCATCGCCCAACAACGGCACAAATTGCTTGGGATAGCTCTTGCGTGACAATGGCCACAGGCGTGAACCAGTGCCCCCACAAAGCAGGACCGGTGTAATGGGCATTCGCAGATGTCTTTCCTAGTTGTCTGCTCCGATCCTTGTCACATTGAGCAAGGATGGCAAGATTTGTGACACGGCACGGTTCCATCTGGTAATCGGTTGTTGTGCAATAAATACCACGTCATCGGGTCGCAATTCGAAATTGGTCATCAGGGCGTAGTTCGCAGCGTTACGCGCGTCCAGATGCCACGCGGTCACCGCGCCGAATTCGCGCGGGTCCGCTGAGGCGCGCAGCACATAGATTTGCGAAATGTCGCCCGAATCAACGGTGATCCCGCGCGCATTGTCAAACAGCGCGTCCGCCAGATTGGCCGTACTTTCGAACGGCAATGCGAACCGCGACTGAGTCCTGACCTCTCCGGTCAGGTAGACATAATCCCGATTGTCCGCGCCCAGTTCCCGGCGAAGCTGATAGTTGGTCCGCGCCTCATCCAATTGGCCCCGGCGAATGCTCACTTCCGCTTCGAGCTCGTTCAGGGCGCCTGATCTGGCCTGTTGGCGCGCTGATACGAGCGAGATTTGCTGTTCGAAATAGCTCTGCGCCTGATCCAGTTCGTATTCCGTATCGACAAAGACGGCGTCGCCACCTGTCAACCGTGTGCGCAGCAGATCCGCGCGGCTGTAGAGCGTTGTCAGCGGGATTTGGTAAAGTGCACCATCACGGTAAATGCGGACAGAAGCAAAGTCCTGATCCGGCACCGTGACGCTGCCCGCCGCGGCCAACGCATCCCCAAGGTAAAGCGGGGTCAACCCGATCGGGACCACTGCGGGGTTGCCGACCGCACCGCCGATGGAGACTTTGCGCGAGTTGAATTCGGCGATTTCAAGGCTGAAAGTCGGGTCGAACTGGTTTTCGACAAGCCGCTGAAACAGCGCGTCCTCGGCCGCTTCGATTGTCAGTCCGGCGATCCGCACCCGCCCGACGTTAGGGATATTTACTGATCCGTCGTCCTGTACTGTGTATCCCTGCCGGGCATTCTGTGCGGCAAGGAGACCGGAAAGCTCCTCGACCGTGGAACCGGTGCTGGGGGTCGACAACAGCACCACGTCACCTACGCCTATTTCGTAGGGTCCGGGATTGATAGCCGGGGGCACGCGCAATTCAAGATCGCCGGGCCGCGGCTCAGGATCGAAGGTCGGTTCCGGCAGTGCCCCTGCCCCGCGCAGACCCGATCCACCACCAGCCGTCAGCGAAAAGACCGCTGGCAGAGTCTTGGGCTGGTAGGGGGACCGGTTTGCCTGAACAACTGTTTCCGCCGTCAACGGCACGACCCGCACGTTGGTTCCGTCATTTGGTCCCGGCGCGACCGAGGAAGAGCGATAGATGCTCCCACAGCCTGCTACAGCCAGCAGAGCGCCCAAAATCATGATACGTCTCAGCATTCTCACTCTCCTTCATCTCGGTACGATGCGGGTCGAAATCGCACCGATGACGGGGCCAGCCCATTGCCGTGATACGATGATGTCACGGCTGGATGGGGCGACCCAGTACAAGTTTACAAATTCCTGATCGAGGCTGCGGCAGGTCTCGCGCATCAGCCAAGTGTCTGTCGCGGTGCCAAACAGGTTGAGTTCGCGAGCGCCGCGATTGTCGATGCGGCAGCGATAGGTGCGGGTGATCGCTCGATCGTTGCCATCCAGATATGTATGAAATCTGTCGGACCAGCCTGATTGCAGGCCGCGCACCATCGCAAGAGGTTGGCTGAGTTCAGAGGCCAGAAGCCCCTCGCCCAGACCCCTGGTGCCGTGCAGCATCCCGTCCTGCAATATGATCTGCGCGCCATCCGGGCTGAGCCAATAGGCAAAACCGCCTTCTTGCCGTTCCAGCAACACGTTGCCGGACGTCTCCCGGTCCACAAAGCCAACCTGAAGCGTCGGTGCCTCCTGTTGCAACAATACAATAAAGCGAGGCACGAAATCGGCATCGTTTTTCATGATCCCGGCAAGCGACTGACCCAGCGCGCTCTCTTCATCGACTGCCGTACCGCAAGAGGCCAGCAACATCAGGGCAAGACTCCATAAACCATGGCGAAACATCATCTGTAAAACCGCCCCCAACCGTCGCTCAGTTCCTGTGCGCGATAATCACGGGTCACACCGTACAGGCGGTTCGCGACGTCCAAACGCGCCCCACCGTCCCGCAATACCGGCTGGATCAATTGAGTGTACCGCGCCCGGGATGGCTTGCCCGTCAACCAGGAGACCGGGACGGTAAAGCGGATCCCCTTGTCAAACGATCCTTCGCCAAAGTCGTCAAACGAAACATCCGTCAAAGTGAAATAGCCGCCGATCTTGAAGCCGTTGTTGAATTCGCGGTCCAACCCGATGGTCGCCCCCCAGTCGCCTCCAAGATAGCGACCTGCGTCGATCTGGGTGATGAAGCCGTTGCCAAAGTCGTAATAGGCCGAGGCGTGCGCGGTGATGACATCGTAGTCCTGCAGACCGAGCAACATGTCGAAATCTCGCTGCTTGGCATAATTCAGCTCGACCCCAAGGGCGAGGCGGCTGTCCACGGGATACCAAAGCAGTTCGCCGGATACACCCGCATACATGTTTTCCAGATAACCGGCGGTGAACCGGGCAAACAGATTTTCGCCGGGGCGGAACATGTACTCCGCTGTGAGCCTGTTGATTTCAAATTCGGATTCCCGTGCATAGAGCACGGCATCCGATCGGACCCGCTGGATCACAGAGTTGGATCGACGCGTTGCGTCCGCTATGTTGCCTGTCGCGGCCTGGCGGAACAGCCCGTCAAAGGTGAGGCCCGGCGTGGGTGAAAAGGCAAAAGAGAATTGCGCACCTGCATCAAAGCGCAATGGTTCGTCAGGATCAAAGAAGGAAAAGGTCACGTAAGGCGTCAACCCATACAAGAACTTCGGGTAGAGGCCGCCAACCTCGCCATCTCTGTCCGTCAGTGCCGCGTCGTCGATTCGACTGCGCGCCAGAGTCCGCCATGCGCCGTCAAAATCTGTATGGAGTTCCTCAAGATCCGAACGCTGCAAAGTGATGGCGCTATTTGTCACGCCCCTGACCTGAGGAATAACCACGAACGTATCTATATTGCCGGGCAGCGTGCGTGCCATGGCCCGCGCTGTGCGCCCGATGGCCTGTGCCTCGACGTCCCAGCGCCGGTTTTCTATCCGCACAATTGCGCGCGCGCCCTCGACCTGAAACCCCTCCAGCACGATCCCTTCGTCCTCAAGCAGCGTTTCAAGCGTTTGTCGCGCAGCCGTAAGGGCCCGCCGATCGCTGAGCTGCATATCTGCCAGACTCGCTGCATCACGCCCGACAATGGGTAGTGGTGCGGTGTCCAGCCCGCCGGGTGATCGGCGTTTCCCGGGATTGAAGATATAGCTGTATTGAAACCCGATCTCGGTGCCGCCAATGATAAAGGCACGCAGGTTTGACCCGCTCGGATAGGCGTAGTTCAATCCGACATTGAATGGCGTGTCGATCTCGATCAAACTGCGGTCCACCTCGGTCTGGTAGGCATCGGTCGAATATTCCAACTGAAAGCTCAGACGGTCTGTGGCCTGATATTCAACCCCGGCAAAAATCGCTGCCGGTCCCTGAAACCATGCGCCGAAATCAAGCTGGCCTGTGGTGTTTATGCCCCCCGCGCCCGTATCGGGCCGGGTCTCGAACCCTTCGTCGAGGTAGGACAACGGGTTTTTGAAATCGCCGCGTTGCGCCAGTCGACCCCAGCCAAGGCCGCCCGTAACCGTAAATCTGTCGCCAAACCTCTTGGTCGCCACGAGGTATTCGCTCGCCAGGATGCCGGTGCCACCGAAATCGCGCAAACCCAAGGCAAGGGCGGGGCGCGTTTCGGTTTCGAAGGCAAGCTGAACGTGCACGTCAAAACTGCGGTCGAACAGGTCGACATTCGTTATCCGTCTGTTGGCGGAAAAGTCTCGGACCACGCCGTATCGGAACGATCCGTAGACACGCGGCAACACCTGAAACGTCAACGTATTGCGTGCAATGTTGCCAAAGGCATTCGCGGTCAGCGCTATTTGCCCATCCGGCAGGACACGCGCAGTAGGCATATCGATCAAACCGGGCGATCCATAAGTGGACAGGGTTTGCGCGGAAACGGCCCCAACACAGGCCATGCCGATGCAACCATACACTACCGCCAGTTCCCGCAGCTTCATTTGCCGCCTTTCTGTTTGCCAGGCTTCTGTTTATCAACGAAAAGTAGAAGTCTTCACTTCACATCCGACACTTCCTAAGTGTTTCAGGCCTGTTGCCACTCGATTACAACACCACCTATCCGAGAATCGCGTATGATCAAAAGACTGCTTCGGCGATTTGTTGCTGGTTGGGACTTTCCTGCACTTGCGCCCGAAAACACGTTTATTGCCGTCGGTGACATCCACGGACGTTGCGACCTGCTGCAGAGGTTTCTCGAGTTGAGGCCGCTTTATCCAGTGATCTGCGTGGGGGATTATGTCGATCGGGGCGATCAGAGCGCCGACGTGCTGCGCCTTTTGCACGCACGCCCCGACATCACCTGCCTGTCCGGCAACCATGAAGAGATGATGCTGCGATTTCTCGACAATCCCGAAGAGACAGGGCAACGCTGGTTGCGCTATGGCGGTTTGCAGACACTGGCGAGTTTTGGCATCGCAGGCCTGACCGAAAGCAGTGGCGCGGATACTCTCAGATCGGCCCGCGATCAATTGGAGAACGCGATGGGTCCAAAACTTGTGGCATGGATGAGGGCGCTGCCCTCCCGCTGGCAGTCGGGTAACGTGGCAGTTGTTCATGCAGGCGCAGATCCGGCCCGCAGCATTGCCGATCAAAACATCAAGACACTGCACTGGGGTCACCCGGATTTTCCCAAAATCGAAAGGAACGATGGTCTTTGGGTCATTCATGGCCACACGATTGTGGAAGCTCCGAGCGCGACTGCCGGTCGGATCTCCATCGACACGGGCGCCTACGCCACGGGGCATCTGACGGCCGTCCTGATCGAGCCGGGCAAGGCGACCTTCGAAACGATCCTCTAATGCGGGTCTGCGGCTGGCAACAAGCTGTGCTATGTCAAACTTTCTCCGTTCTGTTTACCAACTGTTAAGCACTCAAATGCTTAAAACTTCGTAACCAAACATGTGGGTGGGATCACATGACGGAGCCTGCCAATGGCACATCTGGACATTCTGTCCGTTGCACAACAGTCACCGCATGCGCCTGCGCGCCTGCGTCTTTACAAGCGGAGCGGAAAACGCGTGCTGGATCTGGGTCTGGCCCTGCTGCTGCTGCCCTTGATCCTGCCTTTGGTCGTGGTCCTGTGCGTGCTTGCCCGTCAACGCGGTGCATCCGCGCTGTTTGCTCACACCCGGATCGGCCAGGGCGGCAAGCCATTTGTCTGCTGGAAAATTCGCACCATGCAACCGGATGCCGAAGCGCGCCTTGCCGCGCACCTGGACGCTAATCCTGCTGCCATGCGCGAATGGGAACGCACCCAAAAGCTGGCAAATGATCCGCGCATCACACCGCTTGGACGTGTCCTGCGCCGGACCAGCCTTGATGAGTTGCCGCAAATCTGGAACGTGCTGCGGGGTGACATGAGCCTGGTTGGCCCACGCCCCGTGACCGCGCCGGAGCTTGCGCGCTACGGCCACAACAGCCACATCTATCTTGATCTGAAACCGGGCGTGACTGGCCTTTGGCAAGTGACTGCACGCGCTGACGGCTGTTATGCGCAGCGGCTGCACCTTGATCAACTGTATGCACAGCGCATCGGTTTGCTGCAGGATCTGAAGTTGATTGCGCGTACTGCGCTGGTCATCCTGCGCCCCACGGGGCGGTAGGTGCATTCAGTCAGGCGGCTGCATGCACGCGCCCCATCACGCGCGCCACTGTTTCGACAAGACGATCGGCGCTCTGATCCCAACGATATTGCGCAGCTGTGGCGCGCCCCGTCACACGCAGAGCTGCCCGCCCGGCCCTGTCCATCAGTGAAAAGTCGCGCAAAACGCGCGCCATGTCCTGAACATCCAGCGGGTCAAACCACAGTGGCGCAAAACCCAGCACCTCTGGCATCGCGCCACTTCGGGCACAGAGCACGGGCACGCCCAGTTGCATGGCTTCAAGTGGCGGAATGCCGAACCCCTCGTGAAGCGAGGCAAAGACAAACCCCGCCGCTCCTTCGTAAAGGGCGCACAGGTCTTCGTCCGGCACCCGGCCCAGGGCGCAGGCGCCTTGTCCTGTTTCCTTAGGCGACAGGCCAGGTACTGTTCCGCCCACCAGAACAAGGGGCGGCACGTCTTTCCCGGCGAGCTGATGTGCTTTGATCAGGGCGGCAAGGTTCTTGTTCGGGCTTTGATTGCCGACACTTAGAAAATAGTCACCGTGCGCCAGCCCGTACCGTTCAAGCACACCCGGAGTTCGCGGCCAATTCAGAACATGTTCGGCACTGTTGGACACAATTTCGAACCGGGATGCAGGCACGCCAAGGTGTCTGGACAAGGCCGAAGCGGAATGGTGGCTGACTGTCAGCAGTGCGGCAGCGCGCCGGGCAAGGGCAGGGCGCAGCATGCGATGAGCCATACGGTATCGCCGACCAAAGGCCTGCGGGATGTCATACAGATTGGCATCATGAAGACACAGAACATGCGCGCGATGGCGCAACGGCCCGGAGTTGCCCAGAGAGACCAGAACGTCCCCTTTGCTGGCGTTGAAAAGTGTGCCTTGCTCCCATAAATGCCCGCGACCGCCCGATACCACACGCATCTGAACGACGCGCCAGCCGGGGGTGGTCACGCGGTGTGGCACTAATACTTCTACGCGGCCAAGCTGCGCGCGCAGGGCTGGCGACGCCAAAAGGCGGTTGTCGAGTGCCGCCACGATTTCGCGCGCATACCGCTGCACGCCCGAAACGGGTTGGGTCAGAAAACGACCATTGATGTACAGCGTCATGCCGCCTCGACCAGGGATGGAGCAGGCAAAGCCGCCCGCAGGTGTGGCGCGTAAAGTGCCGTGGTCTGTGCCCCCAGCGCGTTCATCGCCCATGCACTCAGATCGGTGGACAATGCACCCTGGCGCAACCATTCCAGTTGGCGCGGTGTCTGCAGCATCTCCTGCATCCGGGCGACAAAGCCGTCCATATCGTCGGGATCGGCAATCACAGCATTGCGACCCGTTTCTATGACTTCGGACAAGCCCGGAAGGCGCTGTATCAACAATGGGCACCCCGATGCGATGGACTGCACCGCAACCCGCGGCAGCCCCTCCCGTTCAGAGCTCAACACAGCCAGATCAGCCAGCGCAAACAATGCCTCGGGGTCCGGACGGTGTCCGCAAAACACGACGCAATCCTGCAATCCCAACCCGGCCACAGCGGCGCGCACACGCCCTTCTTCCGGTCCGCGCCCGGCCAGCAGCAGTTTGAGGTCAGGAAGCGCCCCGGCCGCTTTTGCAAAAGCACGCAGGAATGGTATGTGACGCTTGCGCGGCTCGAAGGCGGCCATCATCAGCGCGACAGGCGGGCGTGCTTGTCCCGGTGGAACGTCCAGCAGCTTTCGCCAGTCGGTCGGCAGCGCGGCGCGTCGAAAGCGCGACAGGTCCATGCCCGAGCGCACGCAATGCACCTCGTCCGCGATGCCCGCGCGGATATACGCACGACCCACGGCCTCGGACACGCCGATGAAGACATCCGTGTGCCGCGCCGCCAGACGTTCCGCGGCAATATAGAGCGCACGCCTGGGCAGGCTGACGCCGTCGAATGGGACGATATGTATGCCATGTGCAACTGCGGCATCCGGCACCGCGCTTGCGGCCAGGCGGCCCAGAATGCCCGCCTTGCTTTGATGAGTGTGGATAACATCGGGTTGCAGATGCCGATAAAGGGCGCGCAGTCGCCTGACGGCGCGTGCGTCTTGCCGCGGGCGCAGGGGATGCACCATTTCGGGCACTGCAAAGCGTGTGACGCCATCCGGCAGGTTGTCAGCCCAGAACGGGTCGCACATGTTGCCATGCACAAGGCTGACTTGGTGGCCGGCTTCTATCTGCCAGCGACAGGTGGCCAGCGTATTTTCTTCGGATCCGGCCCGCAAAAGTCGGGTCACAACATGCGCGATGTGCATCGGTTCTCCTTCGTTGCAACATCACTCCCATCACCGTTAATCCCGCATTAACCATGGCGTGCGATCCTTACCAAAATCCTAACGAACGTGAGAAATTGTCCGTTTTTCTCACGTATTAACAGAAGGTTAATCAGGCAAGGGGTCACATGCCGCGGATCATTTACATCCACGTTCCAAAATGTGGCGGGTCCAGTTTTGGCGCCGCATTGCGCCTGCGCTATGTCACGTCGCAGGCCACCATCCGCTTGGGCGGCGGCGATCCGACCTTGCAGGGCGACGTGCGCATTCTCAGCGACTATGCACGGCGTCGGGACGATTTGCGTGACTGCATAGCGGCAGGCAAACGCATGATCGCGGGACATGTGCAATACGACCCGGACCTGCACGATGGCGCGGCCTCGGGCTATCGTTTTGTGACGTTGCTGCGCGATCCGGTGGACCGCTTCGTGTCGCATTACCACTATGTTCAGCGCAAGCACCCAAACCCTGAACGCGCCGATACGTTGGCGGCATTTTTGAAAACGCAGGATGCGCGTCGGTTGGCGTCGCAATACCTGTTCTACTTTGCGGGCAAGTCGCAAAATGCTGCGCCGGAAACAGCGCCTCTTGTGGCGCGGGCCATCGCCAACCTGTCTCGTTTTGACATCGTCGGCGACCTTGGCAAACCTCATGTGTTCGCGCGCGATCTGCGCCGGTTGACCGGTCTTCCTCTGCTGCGTTGGTATCGCAACGCGGCCCCGATCCCGACGCGCGTACCCGCATCCCTGCGCAGCGAAATCGAAGCATTGTGCGCGCCTGACATCGCCATTTATCAAAGCCGGTTCCCGATCCGGGCGGCCGCATGAGGCACGTGCTCTCGCCACTCACGCTTGTGCTGTTGTGCTGGGGGCTGACAGGCCTCGGTGCGTTCTGGGCCCTCACAAATCTTGATGACCTCGACCTTGTGCGAACATTCATGATGCGTGAAGGCGTGTCGCGGTCGGCATTCACGGGTGCAGGTTTGGCGTGGATACTTTTGGGGCTTTTGACCTATGTGGTGGCCGATCTTGCGACGCATTTCAGTCAAAAACCTATGCCCGTGCCGGGGCGCAGATACGATACGGGACGTGCCGCCGGAATGACCTTCATGGCCAACATCGTACTGCTTGGCGTGACCGCCCTGTGGATTGTCACGGCGGCGGCCAAAGCGGGCGGTGTGCTGAACCTGGCGGCGTCAGCCTATGCCGACAGCCTGACCACGCGCGACATTCTTCTGGAAAACAAGCTCTTCACGGGTATGCGATTGTTTTATGCCGCCCTTCCCGCCACTGCCAGTCTGGCGGCGGCGCTGCTGGCCACCGGCACATTGCGCCGCAGGGCCCGCTGGATGATGCGCGCCACGTTGATCTGCAACACAACCGCCCTGTTCATCCTGCCCATCGTGATGAGCCAGCGTCTGTTGCTGCTGCAACTCCTGCTCAGCGCCTATATCGCTGCCTGTCTTGTACGCAGGCGGCTGTTTGGCCTCCATTGGGTCGCTGGCGGCGTGGTGTTGTTCTTTGGCCTTTGGGTCCTGCGCGAGGCGATCACGAACCCCATCGTTCAGCGCACCTCGATCGATATCGCAAGCCAGAAGCTGGCTTTTTACCTTGTCAACGACATGTTCAACGCCTTTGCGCCGCTTGGTACGGAGATCCCGCACACCAATGGCGCACTCACCCTTGAGGGTGTCATGTTTCTGACGTTTACCGACGGCTACTTTACCCGTTTGCTGGCCACCAGGATGGAGGTGTTGGATGCGGTGCTGGGCGGCGGCGAGTTCCCCTTTTTCACAGCCGCATATGTTGATTTCGGACCAATTGGCGGGGTTGTTTTCATCGCGCTGTGTGCCTTTGTTTTTCGCTGGGTGTTCATGCGCGCGCGGATGTCCCTGGCATGGGCCGTGATTTATGCGCAGATTGGTGCGACGCTGCTGTTTTCCAGCCATGCGCTCTATTTCACGCATCAAAATTTCTACTTCTCCATTGCCCTTGTCGGCCTTGTGCTTCTGCTTTCTGCCAAGCGGTCCCGGACAATCGTCAAACCACCCGCGCTTGTTGCCTTGTTTCGCACATGCCGGAACAAACGTTCTGAAACCACATTCCTGCCCGACAGCCTGATGCGCCACATGGCTGTGTTTGAGTCGCATCGGCGCAGGACACCCAAGCGCGTGCGCAGGCCGGTCCATGAACATGACTCCGCCTAGGCTCCCCGGCTTGCAAATCCTGCGCGCACTGGCCGCGCTCATGGTGCTGATCGGCCACGTATTGGCCGAGGCGGAGCATTATTTCGGCATTTCACTGCCAGGTGACGCGATTCCATGGACCCGGGGGGTCGATATCTTCTTTATCATCTCGGGCTTTGTCATCACGCTTTCAGTGTCGCGTTTCCTGCGTCAGCCAGCGGCCTTTCTGCGGCGGCGGCTCTTGCGCGTTGTCCCGCTTTATTACCTGTTTACGACGCTCATGGTGGCGGTTCTGTTTTTGATGCCGGCGGG
>Ga0316208_1002774_pt1 | contig 13594 bp, 10 predicted proteins | sample 3monopyrite_MG_FD_204944 | JGI IMG/M metagenome (GOLD analysis project Ga0316208, IMG submission 204944) | Microbial mat bacterial communities from mineral coupon in-situ incubated in ocean water Damariscotta River, Maine, United States -... | ecosystem: Environmental > Aquatic > Marine >... | reverse complement strand
AGGCCGTAAGAGATTCAGTAAATGATTTAGCAAAAGAAGCACAAATCGTTTACGGAAGTTTAGATAAAATTGAAACGATTGGTGCAGATGCTAAAAAAGGTGCTTTCATTAGCCCAATTTTATTAAGAGCAGATCATCCATTTCAAAATACAGTTATTCACGAACGTGAGGCTTTCGGACCAGTAAGTACAATAATGCCTTATAAAAATTTAGAAGAAGCTATTACTTTAGCGCAAATGGGTAAAGGCTCTTTAGTATCTTCCATTGCAACTAACGATGATAAAATAGCAAAAGAATATGTTATTAATGCTGCAAGTCATCATGGAAGAATCCTAGTACTTAATAGAGAAAGTGCTAAAGAAAGTACAGGACATGGTTCGCCATTACCATACTTGGTTCATGGTGGTCCAGGACGTGCTGGTGGAGGAGAAGAAATGGGAGGAATGCGAGGTATTAAACATTATTTGCAGCGTACAGCCATTCAAGGTTCGCCAACAACAATAACAGAAATTACTGGTATTTACCAGCAAAACGCAAAATATAAGGAAGCAGAACAGCATCCATTTAAATACCATTGGGAAGACATTCAACCAGGAATGTCAATGAAGACGCATAAACGTACTTTCACAGATACAGACATTATAAATTTTGCCAACATCACTTGGGATCATTTTTATGCACATACAGATATTACATCTTTAGATGGAAGTATTTTTGAAAAGAGAACGGCTCATGGCTATTTTATAATATCTGCTGCTGCTGGATTATTTGTTTATCCAAACAAAGGACCAGTTTCTGCTAATTACGGATTAGAAGAATGCCGTTTTTTAAGACCATTATATCACAACGATACTATTTATGTGCGCTTAACATGTAAGCAAAAAATAGATCGTGATGTTGCAAGTGCAGAACATCCAAGTGGAATCATAAAATGGTTTGCTGAAATTTTTGATGCAGATGATGAATTGGTAGCATTAGCAACCGTTCTTACAATGGTTCAGAAAAAACAAGAAGTTTTTATTGAAATGACAGATGAAAAAATTGATGAATGTTTGAGTCAACTTTCTGAAGGCACAAAACCAAAATGGGGAATTATGTCACCACAACACATGATTGAACATTTGGAATACACCTATAAAATTGCCTCAGGTGAAATCCAAGATTTTGATATTGCTACACCAGAAAAGATTTTAGAAAAGGTGAAGAATAGCTTATGGAATTACAATAAGTTTCCAATGAAAAGCCAATTTCCATTGCTTGAGAAAGATACATTAGATGTATTGAAACATGAAGATTTAGCAACAGCGATTGGAAAATTTAAAGCACAACGCGAGAATTATATAGAACATTTTAAAGAAAATCCAGATGTCACATTAAGCAATATGGTTTTTGGAGAATTGAATAGATACGAGTGGTATTTATTAGAGCGTAAACATTTAAATCACCACTTCGAACAATTTGGATTAATATAATTATGTCAGAACAACAACCATACGTAAAACAAACCATAGAAAACGAAGTAGGATACATCGAGTTCTTTCATCCTGCACACAATTCCTTACCAGGAGATGTTTTGGCTAAACTAGCACAAACAATTACTGAAGCTGGCGAAAACGATACCATTAAAGTCATTGTGCTAAAAAGTGGAGGAGACAGAACGTTTTGTGCTGGCGCAAGTTTCAAAGAACTGATTAATATAAATGATGCCGCTACTGGTAAAGTATTCTTTTCAGGGTTTGCAAATGTGATTAATGCGATGCGAAAGTGTCCAAAATTCATTATAGGTCGTATTCAAGGAAAAACTGTTGGAGGAGGAGTTGGATTAGCAGCATCAACGGATTATTGTATGGGAACAAAGTTTGCCGCAATCAAGTTGAGTGAGCTTAATATTGGAATTGGACCATTTGTTGTAGGACCAGCAATTGAGCGTAAAATAGGATTGAGCGCTATGTCGCAAATTGCAATTGACGCCAACTCATTTTATCCAGCAGAATGGGCAAAACAAAAAGGCTTATTCACACAAGTATATGAAAGTGCCGAAGAATTAGACGAAGCCGTAAAAACAGCAGCAGAGCATTTATGCACTTACAATACTGAAGCTATGCTAGAGATGAAAAAAGTATTTTGGAATGGAACTGATGATTGGGATAACTTATTAGCAGAACGAGCTCAAACTAGTGGTCGTTTAGTTCTATCTGAGTTTACAAAAGAGAAATTAAAAGGGTTTAAGTGATTAACGATTGAAGAATGTCGATTAGAGATTTTAGAAGTATGAGTGAGAACTTCAAAAATCAAAAATCGTTAATCCACAATCTCAAATAATAGAAAATGGTTTACAGTTTTAAAGGCTACACGCCAGTTGTTCACGAAAGTAGTTTTGTGCACCCTTTAGCAGCTGTTACCGGAAATGTTATTATTGGTAAAAACTGTTACATTGGTCCAGGAGCTGCAATCCGTGGTGATTGGGGACAAATTATATTAGAAGATGGAGTCAATGTGCAAGAAAATTGTACAGTCCATATGTTTCCTGGGAAATCAATCACCTTAAAAGAAAGTGCACATGTTGGTCACGGAGCCATAATTCATGGTGCTAATTTGGGTAGAAATTGTCTTATTGGAATGAATTCTGTAATAATGGATGATGCAGAAATTGGGGATGAAAGTATTGTCGGTGCTATGGCTTTTGTAATGGCAGAAACTATAATTCCAAAACGAAGTTTAGTAGTTGGTAATCCGGCAAAAGTCGTTAAGCAAGTGAGTGACGAAATGATCGTTTGGAAAACGAAAGGCACAGAACTATATCAACAATTACCTGCAGATTGCCATGATTCCTTAAAAGCAGTTGAGCCATTAAGAGAATTGCCTGAAGAAATGAAAGTTCAAGATGATGTCTATAAAACACTAAGAGAGACTTTTAAAAAGTAAACACTACATAATTCCGCTCAAGTCAATTTCATTAGTCTCTTTTCCTGTAGAGAGTGTAATCAAACTTTGTACGTTTCCAAGGTAAGAAAGAAGTGTAAGTTTGGACATTATAAATCTTTCGTAGGCTTCAATATCTTCTACTACTAATTTTAGGAGGTAATCAAAATTTCCACTCACGCGATGACATTCTACAATCTCAGGAAAGTTGTTTATTTCTTTTACAAATTTCTCTAAATAACTTCTGGTGTGACCTTGTAAGGTTATGCCAATAAAAACAGTTAGTTTTAAGCCTATTTTCTTATTGTCTAAAACAGCAACATACTTTTTTATATAACCTTCTTTTTCAAGCTTTTTAATGCGTTCAAAAATTGGTGAAGTGGTCATACCAAGTTCTTCAGCTATGCTTTTAGTAGTTCTGTTGCTGTCTTTTTGAAGTATACCTAAAATTTGAGTATCAATTTTATCGAGATTGTATGGCATAAGCATATTATAATTCTAAATGAATGAAATGTAAATATAAAAGAATTTATTACCTAAATAATATAATAAATCAGAATAAAAACCTTTTCAGAGTTTAATTACAAGTTTTTAATTATAGATAAATTCAAATTGAATTATCTTTATTTCTTGTATAAAAAATTATTATAGCTTGGGAAATTTCGAATTTAAGATGCCTAAATTGGGCGAAAGTATCACTGAAGCTGCGATTATTACGTGGTTTAAAAATGTTGGTGATACTATAGAAGATGACGAAATGTTACTTGAGGTAGCTACGGATAAAGTGGATTCTGAAGTACCATCCAATGTTTCAGGTGAAATTGTAGATATTTTATATAATGCTAATGATGTTATTAAAATAGGTGAGACCATTGCCATCATTAAAGTAGATGAGAGCTCAGCAACATCTAAAAAGAAAGTAAGTAAAACAGAAGTTTCTACAAAAAAAGCAAATACAGAAAAGCCGAAAATTTCTAAAAAACTAAAGGCAGTTGAAAAACCTTCAAATTCGTTTTCAGTTTCAAATTCAAATACATTCTTTTCGCCACTGATTATTTCAATAGCGAAAGAACAACATATCAGTTTTGAAGAATTAGCGAGAATTCCTGCAACAGGAAAAGAAGGACGTTTGCGTAAAAGTGACCTTTTTCAATATATTGAAGAAGGACGACCATATAAGTTTACACAACCAGTCGCACAACAAGACCCAACAGCATACCGTATTCCTCAATTAAACTTCGATAAAGGGAAGGGCAAGGTCATAGAAATGGATCGCATGCGTAAAATGATTGCGGATCATATGGTGTATTCTAAGCATACATCTCCTCACGTTACAGCATATGTAGAAGCGGATTTAACCAATATGGTAAACTGGAGAAATGCTAATAAAATACCGTTTCAAGAAAAATATGGTGAGCGATTAACCTTTACACCATTATTCGTTGAAGCAGTTGCAAAAGCAGTCAAGGATTTTCCAAATATTAATGCTTCGGTAGATGGTAATAATATCATAGTTAAAGAGAATATTAATATTGGAATGGCAACAGCACTTCCTAGTGGAAATCTTATTGTGCCAGTAGTGAAAAATGCTAATGCTAAAAATTTAAAAGAATTAGCAGCAAAGGTTAATGAGTTAGCGAATAAAGCGAGAGAGAATAAACTTGTAGGTGACGATATTAAAGGCAGCACATTCACCATCTCTAACGTAGGAACCTTTGGAAGCGTCATGGGAACACCGATTATTAATCAGCCTGAAGTTGCCATACTAGCTTTAGGAATTATTAAAAAACGACCTGAAGTAATTACTACAGAAAAAGGAGATGAAATTGCTATTAGAAGTATGATGTATCTGTCTCTGTCTTTTGATCATCGCGTAGTTGATGGATTTTTAGGTGGAAGCTTTGTGCGCAGAGTTGCTGATTATTTTGAACAGTTTGATACCAATAGAAGAATATAAACGTGTCATCCTGAACTAGTTTTAGGATCTCATATACCTAATATTATGAGTTACAATATTTCAATAACCAAAGTGGAAAAGTCTAAAGTTGACGCTTTAGATTTTAACAACATCCCTTTAGGAACCACTTTTACAGATCACATGTTTGTATGCGATTACGAAAATGGTACATGGACAAAGGCAAGAATAGTACCACTAGGATTAATACCAACACATCCTGCTGCCATGGCGCTTCACTATGGGCAAGCTATTTTTGAGGGTATGAAAGCATATAAAGACACTGAAGGTGCACCAATGCTATTTAGACCAGAGCAGAATGCTAAACGTTTAAATAAAAGTGCAGACCGTATGGGAATGCCTAACGTACCAGAAGAATTATTTGTAGATGGTTTGAAAGAATTAGTTGGATTGGAGCATAATTGGATTCCGCCACAACAAGGAAGTGCCTTGTACTTAAGACCTTTTATGTACGCAGACGAACCATTTATTGGCATGCGTGCCGCTACACATTATAAGTTTATAATTATGGCATCACCTGCTGGACCATTTTTTAGTAAGCACATAAAATTATGGGCAGAGAAACAATATATTAGAGCAACTCTTGGTGGAACTGGTGAAGCAAAAGCTGCTGGAAATTATGCTGCTGCAATTCGTCCTACCGAGTTAGCAAAAGCTAAAGGTTACGATCAGGTGTTATGGTTAGATGCTGTAGAGCACAAGTATATTCAAGAGGTTGGTACGATGAATATCTTCTTTAAAATTAAAGGTGAGTTTATTACGCCAGAATTAGATGGATCTGTTCTTCATGGTATTACACGAGCTAGTGTTATAGAAATGCTTAAGGCAATGAATTACAATGTAACTGAGCGCAAAATTGGGATTGACGAAATTAAGTCAGCTTCAGAAAATGGAACATTAGAAGAAGCTTTTGGAACAGGTACAGCTGTTGGCATAGCATATATTAAAGAAATAGGATTAGAAGGAGAAACAATTCCTGTGTCTGACGAAAGCCCTGTTGGATTAGAAGTTAATGATACATTGAATGCCATTAAAACGGGTCAACTCCAAGATAGATTTGGATGGATGACTAAAGTGAAAAAGAAATTGGTATAGTATATTTTGGGCGTTACCACAAGGGTCGCGCTTTCAGCAGTCGCTTTTTTTGAGAAAAACAAAAAAGAGCTTCAACAAAGCCTCAATCGCTAACGCATCTATCAGCTAAAAACATTGAAATTATTATGTTTTAGTATATTTATTAAGAGTAACATCACTTCGAGTAAATTGTATTGAGAAGCTGCAAGAGTTCTCGATACAAAATTGCAAAAAAAGCAATTTCACTCGAACCGACGGAAAGATTAAAATAACGATTTTGTCATTCCTGCTAAACAGGAATCCACATTAAAGTAACTAATAAAAACAGATTTCTGCTTTTGTAGGAATGACAGGTATGGATAAGAAAACACTAGAAAAAGGATTTTCAAAGCTTTGTACTGCGAAAGCAATGACAGAATTATATGAAGCCAATTTTAAGCAGGTTTCAAAATATGTACATGCGACGTCTCGTGGACATGAAGCTATTCAAATTGCATTAGGATTACAACTGTTGCCTCAAGATTATGCATTTCCATATTATAGAGATGATGCTATGTTGTTATCATTTGGTCTAGAACCTTATGACTTAATGCTTCAATTATTAGCAAAAAAGGATGATCCATTTTCTGCAGGAAGAAGTTATTATTCGCATCCTAGTTTAAAGGATGACGATAAACCAAAAATTCCGCATCAATCTTCAGCAACAGGTATGCAAGCTATTCCCGCAACTGGAGTTGCTATGGGAATGCAGTACAAAGAATTACAAGGATTAAATGATAGTTCAATAGAAAGCCCAATCTCTGTCTGTTCATTAGGTGATGCATCAGTTACAGAAGGAGAGATTGCAGAAGCCTTTCAAATGGCAGCCTTAAAGCAAATGCCAATTTTATATTTGGTTCAAGATAATGGTTGGGATATTTCAGCCAATGCAGCAGAGACGAGAGCTCAAAACGCTTTTGAATATGCAGAAGGGTTTCATGGTTTAGAAGCGATTTCTATTGATGGAGCAAATTTTACAGAAAGTTATGAGGCTTTAGAAAAAGTAATTGATACGATACGAAAAGAGCGTAGACCATTTTTGGTTCACGCTAAAGTTCCCTTATTAAATCATCATACTTCTGGTGTAAGAATGGAATGGTATCGCGACGATTTAGAAGAAGCAAAATCTCGTGACCCTTATCCAGTATTAAGACAACAATTATTAGATTCTGGCTTTTCGGAAAAAGAAATCAATGCTATAGAAATTAGAGCTAAAGCAAAAGTAAAATCAGACTTTCAAAAAGCATTAAAAGCTGAAGATCCAAAACCTGAAGATTTATTTACTAACGATTTTGTGCCAACACCAATTACTGAAGAAAAAGGAACTCGTGCACCAGAAGGTGCAGAAAAAGTGGTAATGGTTGATTGTGCTTTATTCGCTGTAGAAGAGCTAATGAAGGAACACAAAGAATGTTTACTATACGGACAAGACGTTGGTGGACGATTAGGGGGTGTGTTTAGAGAAGCAGCTACTTTAGCACAGAAGTTTGGAGATGACCGCGTTTTTAATACACCTATACAAGAGGCATTTATTGTGGGTTCTACTGTAGGAATGAGTGCTGTTGGTTTAAAACCTATTGTTGAGGTGCAATTTGCAGATTATATTTGGCCAGGTCTCAATCAATTGTTTACAGAAGTGAGTCGTAGCTGTTACTTGAGTAATGGAAAATGGCCAGTAAGTATGATTTTAAGGGTGCCAATTGGGGCTTATGGAAGTGGTGGACCTTATCATTCGTCTTCTGTAGAAAGTGTCATCACAAATATTAGAGGAATTAAAATAGCCTATCCAAGTAATGGCGCTGATCTTAAAGGGTTAATGAAAGCAGCATATTACGATCCAAATCCTGTCGTTATTTTAGAGCATAAAGGCCTGTATTGGTCTAAAGTACCAGGCACAATTACGGCAACTTCTGTTGAGCCTAGTGAAGATTATGTACTACCTTTTGGTAAAGCTTGGGTACTTCAAGAAATTTGGAAACAAGAAAGCGTAGAAACCCTAACTATAGTAACCTATGGAATGGGAGTGCATTGGTCTTATAATGCTTCAGGTGAATTAGGCATGCGTGACCAAATTGAAATTATTGATTTAAGAACACTGTATCCTTTGGATGAAGACACGATTATGAAGTCCGTTAAGAAAACGGGTAAATGTTTGGTGGTAACAGAAGAGCCTTCAAATAATAGTTTTGCAAGAGCATTGTCTGGGAAAATACAAGAAGAATGCTTCAAATATTTAGATGCGCCAGTGATAACTATTGGTAGTGAGAATATGCCAGCAATACCTTTAAATTCAACTTTAGAGCAAACCATGATTCCTTCAACTGAAAAAGTAAAAGTGAAAATTGAAGATCTATTAAGTTACTAGCTGATTATCTGATGTAAGATTTTTAGTATCTTACATCAAATTAAATTCAGTTAAATGCTTACCAAAAAACGCTACTCAATCAAAGACATGGTGCTTTGGACAAGAGGAGAAACATTGATTTATCTCCTTTATGCTGGTGTTATTACTCTTCTTTATAAAGTTTTTGGATTTACATTTCTAAATGTACCATGGACACCTGTTGCATTAATTGGTACAGCTGTGGCGTTTTTGGTAGGTTTTCAAAATAATTCTGCTTACGGACGTATATGGGAAGCGCGAATGATTTGGGGTGCTATAGTAAATACGTCTCGCACTTTGGGAATGAAAGTGCAAGATATGGTTACTAATGAATATTGTAAAGATCCTGTTTCTGAAGATGAATTGAAACAACATAAAAAGATACTAATATATCGTCATATTGCCTGGATGACTGCATTGAGATATGCTATGCGCCAAAGAAAAAGTTGGGAAACGCAGCATCATGCTAAAACTAATCGGGAGTGGCGAGATATGATACATATACCAGAAGAAGTGTCTTCTCTTGAAGATAACCTAATGATGTATCTATCAGAGGATGAGAAAAGTTATGTTTTATCTAAAGGAAATAAGCAAACGGCAATATTGTATTTACAATCAAAGCACTTTAGACGATTAAAAGAGCAAGGAATAATTTGGGAATTTTCCTTTTTAGAACTTGAAAATGTTTTGGAATCTTTATTTACACATCAAGGGAAATCTGAGCGAATAAAAAACTTCCCTTATCCTAGGCAGTATGCAAGTTTAGCGTTATATCTCACAAGAGTATTTACTATTTTATTACCCTTTGGTTTAATTCCAGAATTTGCTGAAATTGGTAAAACCACAGTAGATAATTTTTACCTTGTTAGTGAGTATTTTATTTGGATTGCTGTTCCATTTTGTGCAATTGTTTCTTGGGCATTTCATACTATGGAACGTTTAGCTAGAACTGGAGAGAACCCATTTGAAGGAGGGCCTAATGATGTTCCTATTTCTACAATTGCTCGAGGTATTGAAATTGATTTGAGGCAAATGCTTGATGAAGATTCTAATGACATACCATGCCAATTTCCTGAAGAACAAAACGTTCAGATGTAAACATAAAAAAGCCTATCCAAAAGATAGGCCTTATTCGTAAAAAGATTGTAAGATATATAATTATATAACTTTTACATTAACTGCGTTTAATCCTTTTTTTCCTTCTGTTAAATCAAACTCTACATTGTCTCCTTCTCTTACTTCGTCAATTAAGCCAGAAATGTGTACAAAATGCTCTTTGTTGTTTCCTTCTTCTGTTATGAATCCAAAACCTTTAGAGTCATTAAAAAATTTTACTGTACCAGTACTCATATTATAATATATTTAATTAAGCTGCAAAGATAGTCTAATTAGTTGGTAATCAATTATTTTATTCTCTTTATTAAAAAAAGAAATTAATTTCAGCTAACCACTTAATAATCAGCTGTAAATCTGTCGTTTAATTTATTAATTACATGCTGTATTCAGAAAGCGGCTTCGTAAATTTCTCTGGGTCGGCAGCTAAATGATATCGTGGATCGTCAATGTCTTCAATAATAACTTCTTCAAACTTTGGATTCCCTTTTCTAAGTAGAACTTTGCAATCTTCGCTTAAATGCTTTAGCTTAATTGATTTTCCTTCGGCTTCATATTTATTTACCAAATTGAAAATAGCTTCTAAAGCAGAATGATCACTCACTCGCGATTCCACAAAATCAATCTCTACATTTTCAGGATCATTTTTGGCATCAAACTTAGAATTAAAATTCTGTATAGAACCAAAGAATAATGGTCCCCAAATTTCATAGGTTTTTGTGCCATCATTTTGAATGCGTTTCCGCGCTCTAATCATAGTAGCATTTTTCCATGCAAAGACTAGTGCAGATATAATTACGCCAGCTATAACGGCAATGGCTAGATCTTTCCACACTGTAATAGCAGAAACGGTTATTAATACGATTGCATCAGATAATGGTATCTTTCTAATGATTCTAAAACTACTCCATGCAAACGTCCCTATAACAACCATAAACATTACTCCTACTAATGCAGCAATAGGAATTTGTTCTATTAATGGTGCCCCAAACAATACAAAACAGAGTAGTGCTATGGCGGCAACTGCGCCAGATAAACGACCTCGTCCACCAGAATCTACATTGATAATTGATTGCCCTATCATAGCACAGCCTCCCATTCCTCCAAAGAATCCGTTTAACATGTTTGCACCACCTTGAGCGATACATTCTCTGTTACCGTTTCCTCTAGATTCTGTCATTTCATCTATTAGATTTAATGTCATTAGTGATTCAATTAAACCTACAGCAGCAAGTATAAATGCCGTAGAAAAAATTAAGTCCCAGTGGCCAGATAGTGTTCCAAAGAATCCAAAAATCTGGTCTTGAAATGTTGGTAAACCACCTTGTAAACCTTCTCCACCACCATCAGCAATAAACGATCCTACAGTACTAACTTCCATTCTACCAAAAATAGTGATAGATGCCACAACAATAATGGCAATTAAAGCTGCAGGAATCTTCTTGGTAAGTTTAGGAAGTCCATACATAATTCCCATAGTTAAACCTATAAAACCGATCATTTTCCAGAAACCAGCATTTAAGAATAGTGCAGAAAACCAATTAGAAGTATTGTCTAAGAATGAAATGTCTTTTGGTACAGCATTAGGAAATAAGCCTAGTTGCGAAAGAAAAATAACAATCGCTAAACCATTTACAAATCCCATCATTACTGGGTGAGGTATTAAACGCACAAATTTACCTAGTTTAAATACTCCAGCAGATATTTGTATTATCCCTACAAAAAGAAGAGTTATAAAAAGCCATTGTAAGCCCAGATTATCTATTGGTGTGTCTAAAGCTAAACCAACCTCGTTTCCTTTTTGAATTAAGTGAACCATTACAACTGCCATTGCTCCAGTTGCTCCTGAAATCATTCCAGGTCGTCCACCAAAAAGAGCAGTTACTATTCCCATCATAAAGGCACCGTAAAGCCCAACTAAAGGATCGATTCCGGCAACAAAGGCAAATGCTACAGCTTCAGGCACTAATGCTAAGGCAACGGTTAAACCTGAAAGAATATCATTCTTAGGGTTTTGTGTAAAGTTTTTTCTAGTAGTTTGGCCTAATATCATAATATATGTCCTTAAAAGTCGGCAAATATATAGTATTTAGATTAAAAGCCTAAGCAAATAATAGTAACAAAAAAAGCACCAATTACTGGTGCTTTTTTTTTTAACGTATGTTATTTCATCCTTTTTCAGGTGGAAACTGTTCCATTGTTTTACTCACAAATTCTTTTATACGTGCTTCTTTCTTTTCAACATTTTTAGTAACAAGATAACCTGTGCCAGATCCTTGCCATATCAATTCTTTTTTATTTGCGTCTATAAAATCTATAAATAACATACCTTCTGTACTTGTTGAAACTTGATTGCCACCATAGCCTCCCCAGCCCCAGCCGCCATAGCCTCCCCAGCCCCAAGCACCTGCGCCCCACGCATTGTTGTAAATATCAACACGTTGGTTCGACTTAGTGAAAATGCTCACTAACATATCTGGGTTTTCAGATTTGGTCATGCCTTTAGCCATGAGTTCGGCTTCAATAGCTCTAAGTATTCTTCGCTTGTCAATATCATTAATTTCTGCTTTGTCTATTCCAGGTTTAAAGAATGCAAAAGTTTTGTAATTGTCAAAGTTTGCTTCTTTATCATAATCCGCTGCAACTCTTACAGAACTACAAGAAGTTAAGAGGATGGCAAACACTAAAATCGGTGCGAGTGTAATTAGTTTCTTCATATTACTTTTTTTAAAGGGTTTCTAATAAATCATCATCAACTAGATTAGGTAACGTAATTTTTAAATTGGGTTCAACTTCCATAGCGCGTTTTATGGCAAAGATTGCTCCTTCATTCCTTGCCCAACTTCGTCTTGAAATACCGTTATTTACATCCCAAAATAACATTTGTTTTAGTCGTCTTGATGCTTCTGTACTACCATCAAGAACCATACCAAATCCGCCATTTATTACTTCTCCCCAGCCAACGCCTCCGCCATTATGAATACTTACCCAAGTTGCACCTCTAAAACTATCTCCAATTACATTATGGATTGCCATATCAGCTGTGAATCTCGAACCATCATAAATGTTGCTAGTTTCTCTGTAAGGAGAATCTGTGCCCGAAACATCATGATGATCTCGTCCGAGAATAACCTCACCAATTTCACCATTAGTTATGGCTTGGTTAAACGCTTCTGCTATTTTCATTCTCCCTTCTGCATCAGCATATAGAATTCTGGCTTGTGAGCCTACAACAAGTTTGTTTTCTTGAGCCCCTTTTATCCATTGAATATTATCTGCCATTTGCTGTTGAATTTCTTCTGGCGAATGTCTCTTAATTTCTTCAAGAATATCGCAGGCGATTTTATCTGTTTTGACTAAATCTTCTGGTTTTCCTGAAGCGCAAACCCAACGGAATGGACCAAAACCATAATCAAAACACATAGGTCCCATGATGTCTTGTACATAACTAGGGTATTTAAAATCAATACCATTATCTGCCATAATATCAGCTCCAGCTCTTGAGGCTTCTAGTAAAAAAGCATTACCATAATCAAAGAAATAAGTGCCTTTAGCTGTGTGTTTATTAATAGCGTTTGCATGTCTTCGCAACGCTTCTTGAACCTTTTCTTTAAATAATTTAGGATTATTTGCCATCATTTCGTTGGCATTTTCAAAAGACAAACCAACCGGGTAGTAGCCTCCAGCCCAAGGATTATGTAAAGAGGTCTGGTCGCTGCCTAAATCAATATGAATTTCAGCTTCGTCAAATTTCTCCCAGACTTCGACGATATTTCCTAGATAGGCAATAGATATAGTTTCTTTTTCAACTTTCGCTTTTTCTACTCGTGAAACTAATTCATCTAAATCTGTGATCTTTTCATCTATCCAACCTTGGTCTAGTCTAACCTGTGTAATTTTAGGATTCACTTCTGCGCAAACTGTAATACAGCCAGCAATGTTCCCCGCTTTTGGTTGTGCGCCAGACATGCCTCCTAACCCAGATGTGACAAAAAGATTCCCTTCAGGCGATTTTTCAATTTTTCTAAAACCATTTAAAACGGTAATTGTTGTGCCATGAACAATACCTTGTGGCCCAATATACATGT
>Ga0316208_1002773_pt1 | contig 13597 bp, 12 predicted proteins | sample 3monopyrite_MG_FD_204944 | JGI IMG/M metagenome (GOLD analysis project Ga0316208, IMG submission 204944) | Microbial mat bacterial communities from mineral coupon in-situ incubated in ocean water Damariscotta River, Maine, United States -... | ecosystem: Environmental > Aquatic > Marine >... | reverse complement strand
AGGGGTTAGGGGAGATTTGAAAAGCCTCCAGAAAGGCAACAATCCCAGCACACAGCAAACCCTCTAAATCCCCCTCAATACCCAATGCACTTCGTACCCAAAGAGCTTCGCGGGGCAGGCCCTGGGGGAGGCTCAGTCAGCCTTCATTCAGTCCCCCTCTTTAGCAAAGAGGGGTTAGGGGAGATTTGAAAAGCCTCCGAAAAGGCAACAATCCCAGCACACAGCAAACCTTCTAAATCCCCCTCAATACCCAATGCACTTCGTACCCAAAGAGCTTCGCGGGGCAGGCTCACCCCCCTTTTTCAAAAGGGGAGATAAATTCCACCCACCGACATTACACTTTAGTAACAGCCATCACATTCATGGCCAAAACTTTTCATTCAACACTCGCATCAAATATTCACCGTAACCGCTCTTTTGCAACGGTGCTGCCAGCGCTTCCAGTTGCTGCGCATCAATAAAATTCATGCGAAATGCAATCTCCTCCGGACAAGAGATCTTCAACCCCTGACGTTTCTCGATGGTCTCTATGAAGAGCGAGGCCTCCAGCAGGGAGCTGTGAGTACCGGTATCCAGCCAGGCAAGTCCACGGCTGAAACGCTCCACATGCAGACGCTTTTGTTCCAGGTAAAGCTTGTTGATGTCGGTGATTTCCAGCTCGCCACGGTGTGATGGCTTCAGGTCAGCGGCCATCTCCACCACATCGTTGTCGTAGAAATAAAGACCGGTAACGGCATAGTTGGATTTAGGCTGCTTGGGCTTTTCCTCCAACGACATAGCCTTGCCCGCGTCATCAAAATCAACCACCCCATAACGCTCGGGGTCACTCACCATGTAGGCAAACACGGTAGCGCCATCGGTCTGCGCATTGGCCTGTTGCAGTTGCACCGAAAGATCATGGCCATAAAAGATGTTATCGCCCAATACCAGCGCACTGGGGTCATTGCCGACAAACTCCCTACCAATGATAAAGGCCTGGGCCAGCCCTTCGGGTTCGGCCTGAACCTCATATTGAATGTTCAGCCCCCACTGCGAACCATCGCCCAGCAACAGTTCGAAACGCGGCGTGTCCTGCGGCGTGGAGATAATCAGAATATCGCGAATCCCCGCCAGCATCAGCACCGACAGCGGGTAATAAATCATCGGTTTATCATAGACCGGGATCAGCTGTTTAGAAACCGCCTGGGTGACTGGGTACAGACGAGTGCCAGAACCACCAGCGAGGATAATGCCTTTGCGACGCACAGACACACTCATGCCTTTTTCTCCAGCCCAAGGCGTTCGCCCTGATAATCAGCAGCCGTCACCTCACGCCACCAGTCGGCCTTATCCATATACCATTCAACCGTCTTGCGCAGTCCGGTCTCAAAACTCTCCTGCGGCGTCCAACCCAGCTCGCGCTCGATCTTGGCGGCATCGATGGCATAACGCTGATCATGGCCTGGCCTATCAGCGACATAAGTGATCAGATCGGCATAGGGCTGAGCCGCCGGGCGCAATTCATCCAAAGTGGCACAAATGGTCTGCACCACCTCCAGATTGGTCTTCTCATTATGGCCGCCGATGTTGTAGGTCTCACCCACCACCCCAGTCTCCAGCACCAAACGCAGAGCACGGGCATGGTCCTCAACAAACAGCCAGTCACGGATATTGTCACCCTTGCCATAGATGGGCAGCGGCTTGCCATCCAGGGCATTGAGAATAATCAGCGGGATCAGCTTTTCCGGAAACTGGTAAGGACCATAATTATTTGAACAGTTGGTCATCAGCGTCGGCAGACCATAGGTATGGTGCCAGGCCCGCACCAAGTGGTCAGACGAGGCCTTGCTGGCCGAATAGGGTGAATTTGGCTGATAGATTGAGTCCTCACGGAAAAAGCCCTCCGCCCCCAGCGAACCAAACACCTCATCGGTGGAGATATGATGAAAACGGAAGTCCTCGCGCTTCGCCCCTTCCAGGCCTTTCCAATAGGCCCGCGCCGCCTCCAGCAAGGTATAGGTGCCAACGATATTGGACTGAATGAAATCCGCCGGGCCGTCAATCGAACGATCCACATGCGACTCAGCTGCCAGATGCATAATGGCATCGGGCTGATATTTGTCGAACAGGCCTGCAATCGCCGCCGCATCACAGATATCCACCTGCTCAAAACAGTGACGCGGATCATCCAGCGCAGCATCCAGCGTGGCCAGATTGCCGGCATAAGTCAGCTTGTCGATATTCACCACCTGCACATCGGTCTCGGCGATAAACTGGCGTATCACGGCTGAACCTATAAAACCGGCACCGCCGGTGACAAACACACATTTGTATTGCTTAGCCACACAACCTCCCAATCAGATCACTCTAAATAAATAAGGCGTGATGATACAACAACCTAAGAACTCAGTTAAGGAACCACCCGGAATTAGCAGTAAAAACTCATTCCGCTAGTTTAAGCTTTCTTATCAAAATCGCGCGCCGCTCATTCTGAGTACGAAAATGAGCCTCTATATCAATGTCATTTAGTCGAACTCCCAGTGGAACCCCGTACTTTTCCGCGACACATTGCTTACCGAACATACTAATCATCTACCCCTATTTGTGCCAATTCCCACAACTCATGCTTAAGTGTTGCAACCACCTCAGGGTGCTCTAATGCCAAGTCATTCTTACAAGCACTATCTTCATCCAAATTAAAAAGCAAATATTGTTCACCAGTATTTAATGGTATATAAACCAGCTTCCATTTACCCCGCCGAATCATCCTATCTCTAGCTGAATTTACCGTAGTAACAAACTCCTGTTTAATCACTATATTGCCCTGCCCATCATCCGGGACTTCCAAAATTTCTGTTACTTCTGGGTAACTAAGATGATCAGGGTGTTGTCCCGGTGGAGTTGCCAACCACTCACCTGTTTCAAAGAATGCCACTAGATCACTTTGATAGTTATCGTCTTCAAAAAATGGGCGTAACGATACCCCTTCAACCGACTCAGGCGTAGACAGACCGCACAACTCCAACAGGGTTGGCATTAAATCAATACTACGTATCACTCGGTTATCAACACCCGAGAAGTTATCTCTCGGATCCAAAATAAAAAGTGGAATTCGCGGGCTGGCTTCGCCAACGGCGCTATTTCCCTGCCCCCAGGTGTCATGCTCAAACAGTTCCATGCCGTGATCGCTGTAAATAACGATAATAGTGTTGTCATCGAATTTGCACTTATGCAGATGCTGGATGATGTGACGGACTTCATCATCAAAACGACGCACACAGCCATCATAGAGATCGATAATCTGCTCCAAATCAAAGGCTTCGCGCGGCTCTTTCTGACTACGGATAACATCAAAGGGGTCCACTAAACGCGACATCAGAAACTTCGATTCACCCTCATATGCTTTATCAGCATACAAATCATAGTACGGATATTCACTGCCAAAGGGGGGATGAGAAGTCCCCATAAACAAATTGAGAAAGAATGGTTTGTCCTGCCGGGCAAATCGATTCAGCCAATGACGCGTACGCTTACCTAGATAATCGTTTAGTGGAGTACCCGCCAAATAGAAAATTTCCGGCAAGAATATGCGCCCAAATCGATTATGACTAAACAAAGAGAGAAACAGGCGAATATCTTTTGGCCCCTGGCGGATTAAATATTTAATATTCCATTGATCAGAGGGTGCTTCACAAACATCAAAACCAAGCGGATATTTGCCAAGATCACTTCCAGCCCAATCAGCCAAAGCCACTGTTTGATAGCCTTGTGCAGATAATTGATCTGCCAAAGTTTTACCTTTTAGCTCTTGCCGCATAGCAGAACTGAAATTACTCCTAACACCATGAGTACCAGGCCAAGTGCCCGATAACAGTGACAACAAACTGGGAGCAGTTCTAGCCTGAGGTGTATAACAATTGGTAAACAGTCGGCCACGTTTTGTCAGCGCGTCGATAAAGGGGGTGTTATCACGGTGGTATCCAGCTGCACCCAGGCGATCTACCCTAAGCGTGTCACAACCAATCATTATGATATTAGGATGTGAAGACTTTCCACCCTGCGCCCGGGGTTTACTAAACCAAAGCACTTCCGGCCACGCAACAAACAACCATGGAGAATAAAGTAAAAAGGTAAAAATGAGCACCGTGTCTCGGTCGAAATTATTACTATCTGATATCAAATAGCCAAATATTGGACCAACCAACACCAGCGCCAATACCAGCTTCATCCAGCGGACACGAGAGACTGTTAGCTTGCGCCACAATGGATATAAACGACTAGACTTGTAATTTGAAGACATGATTATGCTGCTGGGCACATGCAATAACTGCCCAACAAACTGTAGAAAACTAATCGCCAGCATGCTGATAATTGCAGATGTAATGCAACCAAACTGGGTTGGAATCCCGCCCTGTATAGAAACAGTCAATATATAGCTGAAGATGCCCAGCCAAGCCATCCAGGTAGCAATCGCCGCAGACCAAAAAACCAGGCGTAAAAATGCCCACACGGAATATTGCCTATAGCGTTGCCAGACTTCATCGGGCACTTGCGGCCCGGTGCGGGAAAAATTTAACAATGACATGATAGCGCCAAGCAGCGCGGCCAAAAGACCAAGTACCATGCCGGTAACTACAGGCATCGTCTTTTCCTACCTTCTCTCACCGCTTCCATGTGCACTTTCTTTGATGCTGCGCCATGCGTGCCAATAACCACTAACTTCACCCCAGGTTGCCGCCAGCCTAACCAGATAGAATCTCTGTTCCGGCCAATACAGCGATGTAACTATATGCAATACATACCCCATCAGCTTACGCCAGACGTATTTAGGCACCCCTTTGCTATCACCACCTTCGATCTGAGTTATCGAACGCGAGCGCTGATAGGCTTTTTTCATGACATACCATAGGGTAAATCGCTCAACATCCACATGGTGGTATTGGACAATTTGCGGTACGTATTGCAGTGCCAATCCCGAACTCAACGCCCGCATGACAAATTCACTATCTTCGCCACCGCCAAGATCATGCCCTTTTGGCCCAAGATCTGTAGAAAAGCCGCCCAACTCTTTAAAACAGGAACTGCGCACGATCAGGTTTCCACCACCAGGCAAGCGCCCTTCAATGTTTAACACTTTAGAATCTTCACCAAACACCTGCTTCGGAACCGGCAAAGGATAGATAACATACTGATCACGTTCATGCGCCCAAGCCGGCTCCCATCCATCCCAATCCGGCAGAATACGCCCACACCAGAGATCTGCGTCAGGATAGTCATGCCAGGCGTCAGCAATTCGAACTAAAAAATTGCAATCTACGCGGTGGTCATCATCAACGAACGCCACCATGTCAGAATTCAATACGGATATGCCAAGATTGAGCGCATGGGATTTACCCGGTTTCTTTTCCTCATACCAACGCAAAGGTAAAACGGAGTCATTTTCATCAGCGTGTCTGGAATAATCCCGCAAAAACTCAACAGTCCCATCGATACAGGCATTCGCGATGACCAAAAGAGAGACATGGACACTACCAGGCCGACTGGCCTGGTTAAGTGAATCAATAACCGATTGCAAAAGCCCGACGCGATTATGCGTACAGATGAGAATTTCCAGGTTTATTGGTCTTTCCATGGGTCAATCCAAGGGGCTTACTTTAGTTATGGCTGGCAGCGGCCGACATTCAATCATGACCTTGGGGCATAATAATCTCAACACCAGATATGGATTCAGAACTGAGTTATACCTGCCCAGCTAGATTACCGACATAAATCGGGGTTGTCGACATCCCGCGCACCGTTAACAGTCCAGCATAACAATTACAACTTTATGACAAAGCGAATTCAATTAGTACTGCAAACCAGGCCCTACGGGCCAATTAAAATACAACGTGTTCATACCCTGCGCTGGAAACAAATCGATACGCCACTTGGCAACTCAGTTTTTTGGACAATAAAAGGGGCTTCAGTTAACATTAGCCCCAATAAAAATAGCGATACTCAGGTCATGCATGGTCTCAACATTTAAAAACCTCTTCACCTACCGGGAGCTCATCCTGGTTCTCGCCTGGAAGAATATCGCTGTTCGCTACAAGCAAGCCTACATGGGGCTGGCATGGGCTGTGATGAAACCCCTCATGCTGATGCTCATCTTCACCCTGGTAAAAAGTTTTGTCGGCATCGATAGCGGTGACATCCCCTACCCGGTACTGGTCTTTGCTGCCCTGATGCCCTGGATCTTTTTTCAGGAATCCGCATCAGAAGGCGTTAATAGTGTCGTCGCACACACCGCCCTTATAAAAAAAATTTACTTCCCGCGAGAAATTTTTCCTCTCGTGGCCATGACCACCAAACTGCTTGAACTGGGCATTAGCTTCATCATCCTCGCCGGACTGATGGCCTGGTATGGCATGATGCCCTCCCTATCCATCCTTTGGCTGCCAGTAATAATCGCCTACACCATGCTGGCCGCACTTACCATTAGCCTGTTTGGTTCAGCGGTGAATGTTTATTACCGCGACATGGGCCAGGCACTACCAGTGGTACTGTCTTTATTTATGTATGCCTCACCGGTCATCTATCCCTTAACATTGGTAAAACAAAAATTATTGATCGAGCAAGCCGCAGGTGATTGGTCAAACACCCTATACACGATTTACATGCTCAACCCACTGGCAGGCATTATCGATGCTTTCCAAGGCGCACTATTCCGCGCTGAATCACCCGACATAAATACCCTGCTACCCGGCATGATCGCCATCCTGATCCTGCTACCCCTCAGCTATCTGTACTTCAAGCGGGCAGAAACCTACTTCGCCGACGTAATCTAAAGGGAAAACAATGGCAGTCATCGAAGTAAAAAAACTCACCAAAGAGTACCAACTTGGCGCACTAACCACGATTAAAGACAACGCCATGAACACGATCAGGCGCCTACAAGGTAAACCGACCTTAAAGCGCAAGCGCTTCAAGGCCCTGGATGATGTCAGCTTCAGCATTGAAAAAGGTGAAGTGATAGGCATCATCGGCACCAATGGTGCCGGCAAGAGCACACTATTAAAACACCTGGCCAAAATCACAACACCAACATCAGGTTGCATCAGTGTCAGTGGTACAGTTGCACCCTTGATTGAAGTCGGCGCAGGTTTTGTACCTGATTTAACCGGGCGTGAAAATATCTACCTCAATTGCAGCATCATGGGGCTGTCACGCAAAGAAACCAAAACCAAAATCGACGAAATTATTGAGTTTTCTGAACTGAAAGAATTTATCGACACCCCGATCAAACGTTATAGCTCAGGCATGTCGGTGCGGCTTGGTTTTGCAGTTGCTACCAGCATTGATGCCGACATTTTAATCGTTGATGAGGTACTGGCAGTTGGGGACCTGGCATTTCAACGCAAATGTTTTGACCGAATGGAAACTTTGATTAAAAGGCAAGGTAAAACTGTATTGTTAGTCAGCCATAATATACGACAGGTATCTAGGCTGTGTACTAGAGTTATATTATTAGATTCTGGAAGAGTCGTAGCCGATGGCCCCCCCAAAACAGTTTGCGATATGTTCTATGAACGTAGCGATAGAAAAATCAAAACAAACTCTGAGGCCACCTCTTTAAAGATAGGTGTGGAATCAACTAATGAGTTGGATCTTATGGATATATATTTGAGTGATATTAATGGCCATCGTATTAGCGCCGTTGAATATCAGTCAGATGTAAAAGTTTGTATTAAGCTAAAAATTAATAACCATCTAAACCATGTAACCTTTGGGGTCGGCGTGCACACTACGGATTTTCTGTATCTGGCGACTCATAACAGTGAAGAAGACTGCGCTATTGAAGACCTAAATCAAGGTCAATACTTGATAAAATGTAACCTGTATAGTTTTCCATTTTTACCCGGTGTTTATTCTTTAAGGCTGGGCGTAACTGCGGGCCTTTCTCTACGAAAGGTTTACTACGGTGAGGGGTTGTATAACTTTCATGTAGTTGCTGGTGCTAAAACCGGGGTATCTAGTTCAACACGAGAAGGTTTTATTGGCTTGAATGCTAAATGGCAAGAACCTACTACAATTTCACTTTGACAATATACTTAACATCTTTGTTGATAATGGTTGATAAATGTCTAAATTAACATGTCGAATTTGCGGTAAATCAGATGACAACAGAAAGTATGTTGTTAAAGAGATGATGTTCGGGTCTCACGAAGAATTCGAATATTTCCTTTGCAGTGAATGTGGCTGCCTTCAAATAAACCATATACCTGAGGACCTCAGCCGCTTTTACCCTCCCACTTATTACTCTTTCAACCCAAATATTTCTTCCCCAACTGATAAGTCTGGCCTACGCAAGGCACTGGAACAGCTTCGGGTAAAAAACGCCCTCTTTGGCCGCGGCTTCAAGCTGGCAAAGTTAGCCAGCCAACTGGTCGACCTCCCACCCCGACTAAGTGAAATAGGCCCCTGGCTAAAAAAATGTGGGATCCAGTCCATGGATGCAAAATTCCTCGACGTTGGAAGCGGCTCTTCATCTTGGTGGCTTAATGATTTAAAAGCCATTGGCTTCCGTAATCTCATGGGGGTTGACCCCTATATTGACAGCGATATTAACGAAAATGGAATACAGACCCAAAAGGGGCGGCTAGACGAGGTGCAAGGCTCATTCGATCTTATAACGCTTCACCATTCGCTTGAGCATGTCCCGGACCAAGTGGAAACAATGAAAACAATCCGCTCATTGTTGCGCCCAGGCAAATTTTGTTTGATTCGTATACCAGTGGTGTCATCAACGGTTTGGGAACAATATGGTACCGACTGGGTGGAGTTAGATGCACCACGACATCTATACCTTCACTCGCTTAAGAGTATTGAGCACGTAGGCGTTAAGGCCGGCCTTAAATTAGTCGATCACTTTTGCGATTCAACGGAATTCGAGTTTTGGGGCAGCGAGCAAAATCGTCGCGGCATTCCGCTCAGAGCTGAAGACTCCTTCTCCGAGAACCCCTCAATGAGCAGTTTCACCTATCGAGAAATGGCGGATTTTAAGAAACGAGCTGAGGAAGCGAACCTCTCAGGACAAGGAGGTCGTGGCTGTTTCATCTTCCAAGCCATTCAATGATGCCAGCGCAACCTGACAAATCACCCTCCACTACCATTATCATTCTAAATTGGAATGGACTAGAGGATACCATCGAATGCCTACAGTCTATCTATAATCTTGATTACGATAATTTTTCAGTTGTAGTTGTAGATAACGCTTCTGACAAAGACCCTAGCCAGATACTTAAAGAAAATTTCCCCACCATTACTGTCATCCGCAACCAAGAAAATATAGGCTACGCTGGCGGGAACAACGTAGGTATACAATATGCGCTTACACAAAATGTAGAATATGTGTGGTTGCTAAATAACGACGCAACAGTTGAACCAAACACGCTCAGAAAACTTATCCACACCGCAGAACAAAATAAAACGGCTGGACTTCTCAGCCCACTCATACGCGACTACCAAAATCAAGACGAAATACAGGCCTGCGGGGGCTACCTTAATTGGGACACTTTTGAATTTGGCATGCTGAATTCACCCGATGCCTGGATGGCTGAGTTAAACGCAGGCTGCGCCTACCTATGGGGGACAGCACTACTCATAAGGCGATCTGTTATAGAAGATATAGGATTATTAGACCAAAAATATTTTGCTTATACCGAAGATCGCCAATACTGCTACCGCGCCCTTCGAAAAGGGTATTCCTTGATTCTAGATACTCATACCAACATCTACCACAAATGGGCACAGGCTAGTGGTGGCGACCTCGACTCACCAGGAAAAGTATTTTTGATGACACGAAACAATTATTTTTTTTGGATGGAGAATCTCAGAAGCATGGATAAGATTCGTTTTTTACGTAGATACTTACTCAGATCTATCCAAAGCCGATTAAAATTTGAAGAAAACAACAAAATGGCTGTCGTTAGACAAATAAACCGCGCCATATGGTATGCCTTACGCAACAAAGGTGGTGGACCTGACGAATGCGGTGAGATTCCTGGCTGGGCAAATAGCCTATTTTTTAATCACCCATATTTCTGGCGTAACTTACTTGATGGAAACTATCGAACGATAGCTGCTTCACTGAAAAACAAGCTTATAAAGCCCTTCAGTAGATAATTTATAGAATACATAAAGTATGTCCAATCATAATAATAATAAATTTAACATTCTTTTATTCTGGTTCGCCGATGACTGGGGACAGTTTGGCCGGGCATATGAACGCGTAGCAGAAAACCTGGCCAAACTCCCCGAAGTCAATCATGTTGTGTGTATGTTTCCACCTGTTTCTGCCGCTAAGCACAATTTAAAAAGCACGCTTCGCATCAAATCAATTTCAGAAAAGCTGACACTTGTAACCGAGACAGATTACAAACCACTCAGGGTTGACGCCAATTTCTCTCGTATTCGTAACTTTATTAATAACCGATACAGCCTGCATTCATTGCACAAATACCTTCGTAAAATTGGTTTTGATCAAGAAAATACGGTACTTTGGTTATTTCCCCCACACCCATACATTGAACACATCCTAAATGTCATACCACATCGCTTCGTAATTTCACATATCATCGATGATTTCAGTAAATTTGATCCTTCACACGAACTGTATTCATTTGCCAAATCACAATACCCAAAGCTTGCGCAATGGTCTGATACAACAATCACGACATCCGAAGCTAATCATCTCAAATTTAGCGAACTTACTGGTTCCTGTCATATGTTTTGGCCTGCCGTGGATGATAGTTTTATAGGTCAACCACAATCACTTCCTTTCAAATCCACAGGCGCTGCACCGCGTCTTGGCTATGTAGGCTGGATCATGGATAGAACGGATCTAGATCTCATGAAACACATAGCCCAACAAAGACCACAATGGCAATTAGTCCTAGCAGGGCCACAATATCCAAAGGATTATCTAGATCAATCAGGCCTACTCACCTTTCCTAATGTTGAGTATCTAGGCCCTTTACCACAAACTGACGTTCCTGAGTTTTTATGGTCACTCGATGTCTGCCTGATGCCACATCGAGACAATGAGTACACACGTTCAATGGGCCCGCTGAAGCTATATCAGTATCTCGCCTCTGGAAGACCAGTTGTATCAACGAATGTTGCTGGCCTAGAGCGTGTCCATGATCATATACTTATAGCCTCTGATAAAGAAGAATTCATCAACCATATTGAAGAAGCCCTCGAATTTGACACTATTGAAAAAAGCACAAACCGGATTCATCTTGCACGACAAAATACATGGTCAGTCAGAGTCCGTGAAATGTTTGATGCAATACTCAAGGACACTTAATAATCATGTCAAATAAGACACGCGCAATAGCCTTTTATCTCCCTCAATTTCACCCCATCCCAGAAAACGATGAGTGGTGGGGAAAAGGTTTTACTGAGTGGACCAATACAGCCAAAGCAAAGCCTTTATATCGCGACCATTATCAACCTCATGTTCCTGCAGATTTAGGGTTTTATGACTTACGGCTTCCGGAAGCGCGTATTGCACAGGCCGACATGGCCAGAGAATACGGCATTGAGGGATTTTGCTATTACCATTATTGGTTTGCAGGCAAGCGTCTTATTGAGCGCCCTTTCAACGAAGTAGTGGAATCAGGCGAACCCGACTTTCCTTTCTGTCTATGCTGGGCGAACCAGACCTGGACAGGAATATGGCATGGAGCACCCAACAGAATCCTTATAGAACAAACATACCCGGGTAAAAAGGATTACGAGGCACACTTCAATTCGCTACTTAGTGCTTTCCAGGATTCGCGCTATATGACAGTAGAAGGAAAACCAATCTTTCTGATTTATGGCCCTACCGAGCTTCCCGATGCCAAGGAATTTTCTGACTACTGGCGAGAACTTGCTGTCAAAGCTGGATTGCCAGGTTTATTTTTGATTGGCATCAACCACAACGATAAGTGGCAACCAGAACCTGATGGATTCGATGCTTCAATGCTACAGAAACTCCCCCCAAAAACAAAAAACATTCCATTACGCTACCTTCTCAGAAAACTTGATCAACTTAGGAAAGGGTACAACCTTACGATCTATGATTATAAAGAAATAATGCATAGTTTCTTGCGCAAAGAAAAAGCAAAACACCTGGAATACCCCTGTGTTATTCCAAACTGGGATAATACACCGCGCTCTACCTTGAATGGACTGGTACTACACAACTCAACACCTGAACTGTTTAGGCAAGTACTAAAACAAGCCATCACAAAAGTTGCTGATGAACAACCTGAAGAACGGCTGATTTTCATTAAATCATGGAACGAATGGGCCGAAGGAAATTACCTGGAACCCGATCTGAAATTTGGCAAGGCGTATTTGGATGTTGTTAAGGAAGAGTTGAAAATCAAATAAACATACTTACACGCACTAAAGACCAACCACAAAAAAACAATGACAACACCTAATTTCACCTGATATTCAACTATAATAGTTCTGCAAGAATTAAATGAAACCAAATCAGGCCAACAATCTTATTTCAGTCATAATGCCCTGTTATAACGCAGCAGCGCATATAGCCAGCAGTATTGCCAGCGTACTCCAACAGAGCCATAACAATCTTGAGCTTATTATTATTAATGATGGCTCTAGCGACAACAGCGCCGAGATTGTGAGAAGCATTTATGATGATAGGGTCATACTGATTGAGCAGACCAATAAAGGTGTTTGTGCCACTCGTAACCGTGGCATTACTGCCGCCAAAGGGGCATTCATTGCATTTCTGGACGCCGATGACAGCTGGGCCCCTGACTGTCTGGAAAAACTCTACTCAGCACTTGTTGCCGACAAAGAAGCTGCATTAGCCTACTGTGGCTGGCAAAACACCGGCATCTCTGGCGGCAAGGGTGAACCTTTCGTTCCGCCCAATTACGAAGACGCTGATAAGATTGCCAAAGTTTTTACCGACAGCCGCTGGCCCATACATGCAGCCCTAACGCGAACTGAGTATATTGTCGACTGCGGTGGATTTGATGAGCAATATCCAACTTCCGAAGACTTTGGGCTATGGGCACGAATCGCTATCCGCCATAAAATCATCTTGATTCCTGAGGTACTCGCCTACTACCATCACCATGGAGATGAGCAAGCAACCAGTAACAAAATACGTCTTGCCCGAAATCACATGCTAGTCCAGCAAAAGCTAATAAATGAAATTCCAGATATCATTTCAACACTAGGGCACAAACAGGCGAATGGCATAATTTCCAGCCGTTTATTGCAGCGAGCCTTTGAGGCTTACTGGGCACGTGATCTGGATACCGCACACGCCATTTTCAGAACAGCTTTATTCTCTGGACACTGGAAGCTTGACGGGTTGAAATACCAACTGTTTTCATTACTGCCTGTTGCACTTTACAAGAAATTGATTCTTGCCCGCACACAACCTGATGTACCGCATTAATGGTTATTTTTATAATTAATCACTGCTGTCCCGTTAACAGGAATAAAAAAGGCTTAAATCTCAATGAATTGTTACAATGAAGGTGCGAACAAACACTGTAATAACAGGAGATTTAAGCCTTGGCTCACAATAATACCGTACTTGGGC
>Ga0316208_1002770_pt1 | contig 13604 bp, 6 predicted proteins | sample 3monopyrite_MG_FD_204944 | JGI IMG/M metagenome (GOLD analysis project Ga0316208, IMG submission 204944) | Microbial mat bacterial communities from mineral coupon in-situ incubated in ocean water Damariscotta River, Maine, United States -... | ecosystem: Environmental > Aquatic > Marine > Coastal... | reverse complement strand
CCACGGCCTGCGCTCCTTCGCTCTTGGGAATTGGTTAAATAACTCCAAGAAGATACGAAAGAGCGCAACAGTCTTTCAATACAAAAACACTCCAATCCCCCCATCTTCCGAGTTATTTAACAGGCCAGTCCTCAGCAGGATCTCGTGCGGGCACAGGCATTGCCTAGCGGTTGGACTCATGTTTTCACTCCCATAGCTGTTCTTAACGCTTATGGGGCGCAATGTAGTGCAGCAGGTCTACCAGGTGGTGCTGCAACTCACTCACATACTCATCGAGAATGGGCCAACGGCATTGGTGGGCAAACGGTGTTTAACACGTTGAATACACCAAACTCTATTAATCCTGACTGTCATCCCTGTGGCGGTTGTGGCTGGTATGATAGCACCGGTGTGTGGTCTGCCCGTTCGAGGCATACAGGAGGGGTTCAGGTTCTTATGGGTGATGGTGCGGTCCGTTTTGTCAGTGAGAATGTCGATAACCTCACCTGGCAGCGATTAGGACATATCCAGGATGGCAATGTCCTTGGTGAATTCTAAATCTGTCGTTGCTTGAATAATACTGAAGAGACGTCTCTTGTTTTAGAGGCGTCTTTTTTTTAACTTGTGGATAAAGGAATGAACTTTAGAGGATGGATTACCAGTAAATAGTAGCAAGTGGTAAAGGGAATCAGATGTTGAAAAAATTAGTAACATGTTTTCTTGGCGTAGCAATTTGTACTGCTTTTATAGGATGTTCCGGCGAACCAGCAGGCGATATTGCTGGCAAAACAGTAGAGGAATTGAACCAGGCTAATTCCAAAGAGGCATTAAAAAAAAGATTACTTGAAGTAGCAGAAAGTGGTGAAGCGGGAAGTAGCCTGGCTGGTTTGCGTGAGAGCCTTGAAGATCTGAAAAAATCTGACTCGAGTATCTCGGATGAATTATTAACTTTGTGTGGTCAATTGGAATCTGCCGGGTCTTCCTCAAAAATCAAATCGATTGCCAAAAAAATGGCAGGTCTACTTTAGTATCTTTTCGTTGAAACGCTACGTCAAACTGGCAGGATATTTTTTGAATCGTAGGTTAGGCTTTCCAGCCTGATGAATGTGGTTTCTATGAGATTTACTCTCTGATTTACCAGTGAGTTCGGTATTATTAATTGAAATATCAGTGTGATTCGCCTCAGGCTGGAAAGCCTAACCTACTTTTTCTTGTTTGATTCCGGTTTATCCGGGCTAAAAATAGTCCCGAAAGAAAGTTTCCGGTTTATCGTACGGTGCGTTACGACGCATCCTGCTATCTACTGCATAGGGGTAATGAGCAGGCAACTTGTGTCGTATGAAAAAGAGAGATTAACAGTATGCAATCCCTCCGTTTTCCGCCACAATTTGCCGCATTGGCTCTCTGGGGGATGTCACGAACGGCAATCAAGCGATTAATTTTATTACTGTTTTTGTTGATCCTTCTTGTTGGAGGGCTTTTCTGGTTTTATCCGGGATATTGTGCCAGCCAGGCACGCAATGCCATTTTTATGCAAGATCTACCGACCGCAGAAAAGTGGATCGAGCGTGGAGAAGCTACCGGCTTGAAACAACCTGAATTTGCTTTTATTCGCGCCCGCTATTATCGAAAAAAAAGTCAATTCCTCGAAATGTCTCACCAGTTAAAATTGGCAAAGACATTGGGGTATGCTGCACAGACCTTGCAACGTGAGCAATGGCTCGCATTTGCTCAAACGGGAAAGATGGAACAGCTCGAAAAGCATTTTGCTGAATTGTTGCAGGCAGGTGACGATCTTTCAGAAGTATGCGATGCTTATATCCGGGGTTGCATTTTACTGTATCGTATCGATGAGGCTTTTCAGTTGCTCGACAAATGGGAAACAGACCTTCCCCAGGATCCGCAAGCCCCCTTTCTCAAAGGAAGATTGTTAGAACATGTTTCGGATACGGAAGGTGCAGAAAATTCTTTTCGAAAATCTCTCCAGCTATCTCCACGTTACGCGGCTGCTGCTTACAACCTGGCTCGCATTCTTGTCGCTAAGCAGAAATATGAAGAAGCAATTCAAAATTACCAGCGATCAAATAAATTAATGAAGGTGAAACAGCCAGGCTTAATCGGAATGGCAGAGTGCTATCTTCAGCTTCAACAATATGAAAAAGCTCGTCAAATCCTGGAGCAATGTGATAAAGAAAATGAAAAAGAATTGGAAGAGACCTACCGATATCTGGGTGATCCAGTGGTGCAGGCAAAGGCGAAATATTTTACTGTCTATGGCAAACTAGAGTTAGCTTTGGAACATTATCCAGATGCGATCCGCTATTACGAACAAGCTCTTGCGATAAATCCTTATGACTGGCAGGTAAGATATAATTACTCGTTAGCATTGAAGCAGGTAGGTCGCAAAGAAGAGGCGATCCAAGAAGCCGAGAAAGTAACTGAAGCCAAAAAGGCACTTGCCATGACCGATGTCTTAATTGACAAACTCAGAAAAAATCCTGCGGATATTGAAGCTCGCTATCAAGTTGGCGTCCTTATCCTAAAATACATTTCTGAATACCAGGGACTTACCTGGTTGAGGAGTGTTTTAAGATACGATCCAAACCACAAGGCAACGCTTGAAATTCTCCAAAAATATGATCATTCACTTAATTCTCCTTAGTTTGCAAACTGGGGCCTGATCTCGTCATTTTGTTTGAGAGGACCTGATACAATCAACCCTACCATGATGAAACAGGTAACGCGAAATGATTTCCTCCGGCAATGAACTTTTTTGAAACGCATCGCCAGCCTGTTATCATTAAATATCCTGCCAGTTTTGCGCAGCATTTCATTGTTAAGATATTAAACAGGACAGACAGGAATGTCTGTGTTCCTTTTTGAATAAATAGAGGTTCCCTTCAGTCCTGGCGATGCCGGGTTAGAGTTATGTAGGAATTATTATGTCTGATGAACATGGTTGGCAGAAATATCTTTCCAGCGCGATTGATGCAGCCAGGCAGGCGGGGGCTGTTTTGTTGAGCTGGCAGAAAAAATTTACGATTTCTGAAAAAGGGCGTTCGGATCTTGTGACCGATGCAGATTTCGATGCCCAGGAAACAATCTATAAAATTCTCAGCGGGGCTTTTCCGACACACAGTTTTCTGGGAGAAGAAGGCTTGGAGCATGCGGGGGAACAGAGTGAGTATCGCTGGGTGATCGATCCGCTTGACGGCACGATGAATTACGTTCACGGGTTCCCTTATTACTGCGTTTCGATTGCGTTGGAATACAAGGGGAAAATCGTTGTTGCGGTGGTTTATGACCCGACACGCGATGATCTATTCCATGCGTGTGAAAATTCCGGGACATTTTTTAACGGGGAACGTGTGCAGGTTTCGGGGGTCGAAAAACTTGCAGATTCCTTATGTATCGCTTCCCTGCCCGTAGCGGGGGACGTCGCTCATCCGGCTGTCAAAAAGTTTCTCGCGGTACTTCCGATTGCCCGGACTGTTCAGCGATTAGGCTCTGCGGCGATGAATTTGGCTTATCTGTCATGTGGACGAGCTGACGTTTACTGGTCATCGACACTAAAACCGTGGGACATGGCTGCGGGAATCCTACTGGTTCAGGAAGCGGGCGGGCAGGTAACCAGGCTTGATGGCTCGCCGTATGATATTTATAGTGGCGAAATCCTCGCAACCTGTTCAGATGCTGTTCAGCAGGAAATTATTCCTTTACTGGGAAGCTAAAATCGAGCATTATCGGTCAATTTTGGTTAAGATGGTGCAATCTCGGACAGATAAGAGGTTCTCTTTACTCACACGGGCGAATAGAATGCTAGAATAGTTATAAGTAGGATAGAGCTGGTTTCTCTCAGTTCTTCACTAATCTGTTCAGGGTTTCTTAACCGGCAGAAGTGTTCATGACACAAGTTCCGCTACAGGACAGCCGTTCTTCGATGGTATTCACCTTCAAGGAAAATTTGCTCGCGTTTTTGCAAGGTAAGCGCATCGCTGTTGCGGCTTTGCTCTTTTTATTGCTTTTTGTGCAAACGGCATCACTTTGGGGACAGGAAGCAGCTAAAGGCCCTTCGCTTGATGGGAAAGAGATCACGCCTATTCCGTTGAACCCGCTCGCCGGGCAAGATGTTCCCTTGCGTGTTAAGCGGGACATCATTTATATGCCAGATTCCGGGGGGAAGATCAGGCCGGTTCCTCTGGATGTGACGATGGAGAAATATCTTGACTGGCTTGATCGAGAAGATTCTGCGGCTCAATCAGGCTTGCCGACCAGCGTCATCGAAAACCTCAGTTGCCGAGGGGCTATTCAATATTCTGCCAATCGTACCCCCTGGGCGTTTATCTCGTGCCAGATACAGATCGAAACTCAAAACTCTCCGCAGTGGCAATTTTTATTGCTCGATATGAAAGAGGCAACGCTCGCCGGCATGGTCGAGCAAAACAGACCAGCCAAAAGCGAAGGACTACTGCTCACCCGCGAAGGAAAAGAAAACCAGTGGATCCTTTGGTATCGCAATCGTAAACAGATCAACCTGACGATTAATGTCCTGGTGCCAATTCAGGTCGTGGGAGACCAGCGGCAACTGACGCTTTCGCTACCAACTGCTTCCCGTACAGAGCTGCAGCTTCAGTTGGATCGTAAGGATGTCAAACTAGATTTGAAAAGCAAAGGGTTTGACGCGGTCGAACAAAATGAAAAAGGAACGTTAATCACGATCAAGGGATTTAATCAACTGGTTGATTTTCTTTGGTCCCCAATGACAAAACAATCGAACATGCCTGCTGAATACCATGTTGATTCGCAGATTTATGTCACACGAACAAGCGATTCAACAACGATTGATGCGACGCAAAATCTTACGTTACAGCGGGGAACTTTGGATCGGCTGAAAATACGCATTCCCTCCCCGTTCAATATCGATAGCATCAGTTCTGATCAAAAGTATGAATATTCGATTGGAACGGATCGCTCCCTGATTACGCTTATTTTTCAAAAACCGATTGAAAAGTCGGTACAAATCGACTGGAAATTAACGGCTCCCATTCGAAAATTTGAATCGGAATTGCTTCTGGATGGATTTGATATTTTAGGAGCGAAAACGCAAACAGGAAAAATTGCTGTCCTGAAATCGAATGACTGGCGGATTGGTCAAATCCCTTCAAAAACAAAAAATGTCTACCAGATGAATGTCAGACAGATTGCCCGTGAAGGAAAATATTCGCAAGCGTTTCAATTTTTCGGACAACCCTGGCAGCTTGCTTTGGTAACACAAAGAACCCAGGCACGGTATTCCCTGGAGACATTTTACGATCTGAAGGCAAGAAGTGATTCTCTTCAATTGACCGTCGATTTTGAAATTACTCCCAGAAATGGCGCCGTTGATGCCGTTCAGCTCCAGTGGCCTGAATTTACTTCCGATCAATGGACGATTGAGGAAATTGTGCAAGGTTCAAGTGGACTGTCAATTAAATGGAGCCTCGACGGGAAACTGGAACTCCCCAATTGGGATAAGAAAGATACAATCCGGTTGGTCGCTTCGCGGAAAATAGAAAAAAAACCTGCTGAAGTGGTCGGCAAAAAAAGTAAACTTCCGTTCTCGCTACCGCGAATCTCAACTTCTGATTCCCATATCGGGCAACAAGTGCTGAGAATTACTTCTGATGCTGGTCCCTACGAATTGGTTCTCAGCGGAGACGGATTCGAAAAATTAACCGATGAGGAAATCTCCCCCGATATTTTAGCCAGAGAGATATACAATTCTGCCAAAGTAAGGTTTTCTCGCCAAAGTTGGTATCACATCACGAATGCCAAACAGAAAATTTCATTTGCCTTCGCCGAAATAATAAGGAAAATCCGCTGCGAATCTGAAATTCAAATTCACCGAATTATCTCTTCGCAGAAAAAAGTTGTTTACCGTCAAGTATTGAAATATTCAATTTCAGAACTTGCAGCAAAACAATTGATCGTTCGTATTGCTCAACTCCCGGTCCATGCAGAAGTTGCCTCTGTTGAGCGTGAAATTCGCTTTCTCGATGAAGCAGGGAATGTTCTTGAAACCAGGAGTTATTCCCACCTTCCTTCAGACTCTGCAAAACTCGATTCCGAAGTTCCCGCTCAAGCAGATCAATCGCCTTCAGCACCAGATAAGTTTTTGGTCATCAAGCTGCCTCAACCTGTTTTGGGAGAATACACTCTGAGCATTCAAGGAGAATTTCCTTTGGAACCTCTTGCGAAAGCGAGAAATTTCAAGACGGCAATTCCTGTATATCTTCCGTACCAGGTAGATCATTTTCAACTGAAGTTTTCTAACCATTCGGCTTACAAAATTGAACCACTTGGTAACGGCTGGGAACTTCAATTATCAGAAAATAATTATCCGGCAAAGAATTTAATACCCATTTGGAAAGGTGATTCATCCACTCAAAAAATCCCTCTGGAAATTGACATGAGCAAGAGCCGGTTGGATGAACAAATTGGTGTTGTTGAAGGGAGAGTAAGTACCTGGATTTCCAGTCAAGGAAAAGTCATCAGCGAATTGGCCTTCGATTTGACTCGCGTCCCCCCGGTTTTCAACTTGAAGGATGTAAAGGATTTTGAAATCGTTTCAGTTAATTGTTACTGGGAGCAAGATTCGAAGACCAAACGCGAAAATCTGACGACTGAGCAGAATGAGAATGGCATTTCTTTCCTGTTGCCTGAACAAGCCGTTGGTCATCCCGGTAAGCTTGTGGTGAAGATGATGCAAACTAAAAACAGTATGAATTTATTTGGTAAAATAAGCTTGGCTGTTCCGGATCATTCCCTTTCCAAGCAAATCGCCTGGCTGCAATGGCGCATTCACTTTCCCGATGGAACCTATCTTTATTCTCCTCCCGGCAATTTATCTGCCAACTATTCCTGGCAATGGGAAAACTGGGGATTTCGCCGCGTCAATAACTCGACTGAAGAGCTGCTCTCTGTAGCACCAATGAAGTCCGTTTTGAAACCGAGTAAAAATTCCTACTCTTTCACCAGTGTTGGTTGGCCCGATAAAATCGAAGTCCGTTGTATTGGACGTGGTTTGCTCATGGCTTTGGGTACTGGGATTCCATTAATCATTGCGGTTTTTTTTACCGGAAGGCATCGAGATCAGAAGCTAAGAGGGGCGTTGTTACTTTTTGCGATTACCGGAGCTGCGATTGTTCAATTTCCAGAGCAGATGGCACTTCTTGCACAGCCAGCTTTGATCGGAGTCTTCTTTACACTGCTGGCAACCTGGGCGGCAGGAAAACTACGTTCTTACCACGAAGACCCCACTTTAATTATCATTGGCCCTTCGCATACTCAAGGAGAGGAAAATAATGCTGAGCCAGCGGTCTCGTTTCATGGGACTGCAGGCGATGAAATCACGCGAGTACAGCCACCACGAGTCTCAAGCCTGGAATCCCATTAAACTTTAATCGAAAACAATCTGAAATCGAAAACAATCTGAAATCGAAAACAATCTGAAAAAAGGCAACTTATTTAATCGCTGTCAATTCTTTGGGATTGAGAAACTGTTAGCGTTGGATAAACAAAAATTGTTACATCTTCTTCTTTGTACTTGGTTATTGCATTACCGATGCTTACGTGGATCAAAGCGAAACAGTAAAACTGGTTACCTGTAAAGAAATTAACAGCCCGTTGTATCGAGAATGAGCATTTTCTCTAAAAATCTTCTGATGCTGTTGTGCATGTTGACAGCGATGACTGCCCGATATGATTCGGGCAGCAGTTTCGTTTATGCGCAGAAACAGACGCCGCAGGAATTCAGAAAAATCTACGTACCCGAAGAGTTACCTGATTCCTGGCCGAGAGGAAATTGGCAGCCATTTTCCTCGAAAAAATATTTCCAGCTTTTGGAGCAGAAAAGAAAAAGCAATAAACAGCTCTTTCAGGCAGGAATGGTCCGGGCTCACTACCGGGCAACTTTTCGGGATGACCGGCTTGTTGCAGGAAAAATGACTGGGCATATCGATAGCTCGATTCAATCTGCAAGTTGGAAAAATCTGGGGCCGACAAATCTTCAACTGCAAACTCTCAAATGGAAACAAGGGAAAACAAACTGGGGGACGAATTCAACTGGTGATTTATTTATCCATCAGCAACAAAAACAAACCGAACTTGAAGGTGAATGGAGCCTAAGTGGTTCCAAGGTGACACAGGGAACGCGGTTCGATTTCAAACTTCTACGAGCAACACAAACAACGCTCCAGTTGACTCTTCCTGCCTCCGTGCAATTGCTTTTGAACGAAAGGTCGCAGCCTCCCTGTTTTGTGAAAGATATTTCGCCTCAATTAAGAGAGTGGACTATCTATCTCTCTTCAAAATCAGAACTTACCATTTTAATGACACCAGTTTCCAATTCGGTCAATAAGAAATTTCTACTTTCCCGCTCGATTCATTTACTCACGCTGGGAGTTTCTGAACAGAAATTTGTTTCTGATTTTCAGGTAGAAATTCCGGACCAGACAGAGGCTCAGCTCAAACTTTTTTTGCCGGAAGGGTTCAAGACCGAACGTATTGAAATTTCACAGGAAAATATAAGCACCTGGAAAACGATTGCCTCCAATGATGAATTCTCCAAGGGGGTGATCATCCCTGTTGAAATACAAGCCGATGCGATCCATTCGCCAATTAATATTCGAGTTTCCGGTGATTTGAAACAGTATAAAAACCGCACGATTTCAACCACTTTCCCCAGAATGATAGATGCCGTTCAAGTGGAATCCCAGGTGGCAGTTGTTGTTGAATCACCTTTGCGAACGACAAACCTTTCAACGACAGATCTGCATCAAATTGATGCCAGAATAGGCCCCGGCATTCAAGATACCTGGTCTTTCACGACGAACGGGGTTAACCCGACGATTGATGTTTCTGTTGATGTCCCCACACCGCGATTGCAAGTTGAGCAGCTTGTTTTATGTAATAAGCAGCAGGACCGGATTCATGAATTGAAGTATTTTATGTTCTGGCAGACAAACGATGAAGGATTATTTAACGCTAAGTTCAGACTCTTCCCCGGTTACGAAATACGAGAAATCCTGGTCTTATCCGATGCCAATCATGAAGTCCCTTCTTCCTGGAATTTAAGAACAGAAGAAGATCGGAAATATTTACTGCTTCATTTATCCAATGAATTAGTGCCGGGGCAGAAGTTAGCTGTTTCAATTTCCTTGCGTCCCAAATCTACCGGGAACCAGCAAACTCGAATTTCAATTCCTGCTCTACAATTAGTTAACGGTGATCTTCACAAAAATCGACTCCTGATTATTCAAGGAGCAAACCTCAAACAATTTCCCGAAAATGCTGTTCTTAAAACCATCTCTCTTGGTCAATTAAAAAAATGGACTTCTGTTTGGGAAGAGTTGTCGGTTGCATTTCGTGAAACCGAAAATCAGTGGCTTTACAAAGATATCTCGGCTGCCAGTCGAATTATCATCAAGCCGAATATTCACCCAGCAATAATTAACGATCAACAGACAATTTTATTACCAACCGAGCAGGTGACTGCTTCTTCACCTGAATGGATAATGAAGCAAGATTTTCCACTCAAAAAAAACTGGCGTTGCAACGTAAAAGTAATTTTGCATCAAGATGAATCTAAGTTGCCCCAAGTGCAAATTGTATACAACAAACAAGCCGAGCAAGCTCAGCAGTTTCCTGGACGCCTGAAGTTTTCCGAGAAAATCACTCTGCATTCGGTAACAGTGAATGGTTATTTCAGTTCTGTTGAATCAACAGGAGATGATTTTTCGATTCCTGATGCGGGAGAAGCAATCGAATCTCTTGTGGTCACCTATTCAACTTTTTCACGAGATTATTTGCCATTGCCTGCTGTTCCCTTTCCCGTTGCCTGTGATCAGTTTCTTCTCTGTCTGGCCCAAGGGAGTTCCCCAGCACAAAACGAAACTGTTTTATTCTGGCAGAAACTGCAGGGCAATTATTTTGCCGAGTTGGAAGTAGATCCTGCTTTTGCCAAAATTCAATTCAACCGACCTTCACTGCAAACTTCTTCTACCCCTTTTGATTTATTGCTTTCAGAATACACATTTCGGCACGGCTACAATTTATACGAAGCTCATCTTGCCGATCAGCTATCTTCTGAAAAAGTTCGTCTGACTATCGTGCCAACTTCAATTTCCTGGTTCTCCTTGTTCTGGGTATTTCTCACCATTTTAGTTCTTAGCCTTTTCTTCAACATCCTTTTTCAGCGTGCTCATCTGATCTGGATTCTTTTGTCGGTATTTATCTGCATTTCATCTGTTTTTATTGATGATCGCCATCTGATACTGATTTTACTTCCGATGGCCGCCGCCTTGTTTCTTGCGGCTCAATTCCCAGGTTCTTTTCTTAAATTGCTTACTCATCAACAGGGGACAACTGAAGACGGATTCCCTAAACGAAGTGGTACATTGCGGCATCTGCTGGGGGGAGCATACAGCTTATTGATGATCTCTTTCTGGCTTTATTCTTCCGTTTTATTTGCACAACCAATTCAGGGGAAGGCACCAGCGGTTCAAGTTCAAAGGCCCGATCTTTTGATTCCGGTGAAGACTACCTTGTTAACGGAAAAGTTCCAGGGACTTCAACCAGCTGATTACCCAGATATTATTTACCTCTCTGATAAAGTCGCCAGAGAGATTGAAGAGCTTGAATCTAGCAGTCACGAGTTGAATGAAATCCTTTTTCGATCTGCACGATACGATGTTGTCTGGTCTGAACGTGAGGCAATGCAAATTCACTGCCTCTTTCATCTTATCGATACCAGAAGTAAGCAGACGAATTCATTCGTACTTCCTCTCTCAGGAATTGATTCTCTTCCTGCGCTCAAAGCAACTGTTAACGGGTACTCAGCGAGCATCAATCCACTTCCTGATGGTTCAGGTCTTGAAATTCCACTGCCAGAAAGTAAAACATCAAAAGGAAATCGAAAAGAGTTTCGAGAATATCTGATTGAACTGGATGTAATCCCGCAAAACAAAGTTCTTGAAAATGGAATTCAGTTTACGTTGGGGATTCCACCTGTTGCTCAGTGTCAGATGTCGTTTCGATATCCGGAGAAATACAAAGCCAGACTTTTCCCCTCTTCTCAACAGATCATTGGAATAACGCCGTATCGCAAAAGTGAACATGCCTTTGATGTGGGAGCAATCAAACAACTTAACTTGATTCTCGACACCGCGATTGAAAGTGATCAGGACGGGGACCACGAACGATATGAGCTGTTCCAGACTTCAATGCTCGCCGAGATTTCGCCGTATTTTCTTTCGCTGAGGTTACAGATAAAAGTTAAATTTCCGAAAAGCAAAGAACGTACCATCAAATGGAAAATCCCCCGTCAGATGGCATTTCGATCTGTCCATGCTCTTTCGCAGGTTGAACATCGACTGGAATCACTTACCGAAAATCAGACATTACTCGTTCTGAAAATCCCGGAATCAAAAACCAATGAAGAGACGATTATAGTCGATCTCATTATGCCACTTGACTCCCAATCTTCGATAAAAGAAATAAGTCTCCCCAGCCTTGCAGGAAAGGTAGACGAAGTAGAATTTGAGCAGCAATGGCAAATTGCATTGCAAACGGTACCCGGATATGAATTGTCCAATATTGAATTTCCTGCTATTAACACAAGTCGAATCACTGCTTCTGTTTTTAATCAAAACTGGTTTGGGAAAAATTCTATCTCGCACAATGCGGCTTGTTTCAGAGTAGAAAAACCAGGTCGATTCAAAATCAAACTCCAGAAGCAGGAAAAAGAACTTACCGTTATTGCTGATCATCAATTTTCGGCGCAGCTCAATCAAGTCCGTCTTTCTTCGCAGTATCAGATTGATGTCATTGGGGTACCGTTGTGGGCAGTCACATTTGAAAATCCTACTGGTTGGGAATTGGATTCTGTGCTGATGAAGTCTGAGGAAACCATCATACCGGTTCGTGTCATGAAACAAAAACAAACACTGAGTGTTGCATTTGCGGAAAGAATGGATGATGCCTGTCTACTCGAGATACATTGGGAAAAGTCTTCAGGGAAAAAAGCGACGCCTTTGAAAGTAACACCGCCAAGGATTCCACAGACCATTTTTTATCGAGAAACGCTGCAATCTAAATCCAACGATCCAGAGGCACAATGGCTTATTGCAACAGAAGATGATACTGGGAAAACGTTGTCTTCTGATTCTTCTCCATTCTGGAAAGAGACTTTGATGATCGACGCGGATGACCTCAGTGAGATGCCAGAACTGATCATGCAGCAGTCCAAGGAAAGCAGATTGCCTCAACCCCCGGTAAAGACACAAATTTCTATCGAAAAGCAGGAGGAAAAAAATCACGAAAAGAATTTACCTGTCGTCAATAACAAACACTTGCAGGTAAAAATGGATCATACCGTTTGGCAAAAAAAAGATCACTGGATTGGAGAAACGCTTATTTTTGTCCCCTTGTCTGGCAATGAAAATCACACAGATCAAGCAAATGAACTTCAAGTGAAACTTCCCCCAGGCACACAGATTTTACGCCTGTCGCACCATGCAGCTCTCAGCGTGAAAGTTGTTGAAGATACCCTTTTGGTTGCCCCGATAAAATCAAAAGAAAAATATTATTCTTACGATGGTTTCAGTTTAATGATGATCCAGTGGGTACGGCCTCGTGAAGTTTCATGGCAGCCATTTCAAACACTGCCTCTGCCAAATTCTTCACAGGTTGCTTCGGCTTCCTGGAGGCTGATCAATCCTCACCCAAACAAAAGAGCTCTTTCTCAAACAATAGAAGCATGGAAAATATATTTGCTGCAATTAAGTGATTTAGGATCAGAGGCTGTAAACTTGCCCGTAACAACTCAAGAAAAATCGGCCTCCTTATTTCAACAGATTCTTTTGCAGCTTCCAGAAAAACGCGAAGGGAAGGTTCTTTCTGCATTACAGAAACTCCCTGGAGAATCCTGGAATCAACCTCTCCAGCTTAAAATGACTTCCGTAGCAGATACGGGACGTTCCGGCTCTCCTCTGGAGCATCTTGTTTTATCATCTGGCAATTACTTTATTCGTTATGCCATTCTGTTTATTGCGATCTTCTGGGGCTGGGGAATGTGGCGGGTAAACGGTTCCAAACATTACCGCATCAGAAAAAGGCACCTCGCTTTAGGCAGCTTCCTTCTTATCGGCTTACTCACCACTTTGGTGGTCTATTAAGCTTTCATTGACAAGACGCTGCCATAAACTGACGGAATTTATGCGTAAATCGTAGGGTGCGCGTTGTAACGCACCAAATGAGGCATGCGTATAAAATGTGCATCACGACGCACCCTACCGCTGGCCTGTTAAATAACCCGGAAGATGGGGGGATTGGAGTGTTTTTGTATTGAAAGACTGTTGCGCTCTTTCGTATCTTCTTGGAGTTATTTAACCAATTCCCAAGAGCGAAGGAACGCAACAGTGGTTGTATCATCGTATATTGAATGCCGGAAATTCAAAGATTAAAGGTGCAAAAGATTAAAGGTGTCAGGAACCTTTTATCGTAACTTAACCAAAAAGTCAATCAGTTGTGACTCGAAAGAACAATAATTACTCGATAAATACCCATAAACCGATATTAAAGGTTCC
>Ga0316208_1002767_pt1 | contig 13610 bp, 10 predicted proteins | sample 3monopyrite_MG_FD_204944 | JGI IMG/M metagenome (GOLD analysis project Ga0316208, IMG submission 204944) | Microbial mat bacterial communities from mineral coupon in-situ incubated in ocean water Damariscotta River, Maine, United States -... | ecosystem: Environmental > Aquatic > Marine >... | reverse complement strand
GTTTTAGAAACGAAAGATGTAGAAGGCGAGATTATTTATAAATTTAATAGTGATACCTATATTTTAGAGAGTTCAGAATCCAAAAAGAATACTCCAATGGGCATGATGATATTAACAACAGTTTATGATAACTATAAAAAGTTCGAGACTTTACTTTTACCTACTAAAATTAAGATAATATCCCCGATAATCAGTAAAACATCAATAAATACTTATAAATTTAATGAAGATATTGACGATTCGGAATTTTTCCCAAAAGAGGATTAAAATTTAATATCCATATAAGCTAAAAAAAATCAATATGATGAATTTCATATTGATTTTTTTGTTTAAGCAATTAAAATAATAAAATATAGAATAATTTATTTTTTTACTTTCATTGATTCAGTTTGTGTACTTGCATTTAATAAATAACTAAGACCAAATAAGATTCCTGAAAATGCTAATGTTGAAAGCAATGTGTTCCTAAAAAATGGAATTGCCATTGTATAGCATTCGATTAATCCAGATAAAGTCATAGGAAAATATGCTCCCAATGTCCAAATTGCAAAGTTAGTAACTACAAAAAACAATAAGGCGGAGCTAATAGAAAAAGTACCAATTGAAAGTATTGATTTTTCATTAGTTTTAGTTCCTAAAAATGCAATCATTGCAAAAGCTATATAAATGACCCAAGAAGTTTCATGAAATCCAATGAAGTAATCACTTATAATCATTGCACCAACAGGAATGATATAAGCAATGATATTATTTTTAAACATTGCACCTGCAAATAATGCCATTGCTAAAATTGGAGTGATATTTGGAATATCTGCAAAAATGTATCTGCTTAACGATGCAAGTAACATAACTGCAATTATCAAAGCTCCTTTTATTAAATTTTCTTTGGATATTTTCATTTCGTATTTACCTATTTTTTTGTTTTTTAATTGTGCAAAGATATGAATTTTTGGTTGAAAGAGAAATAAAAAGCTATGAACAAATATTATTTTATAAAAACCATTTTCTTAACTTCAATAGTTTTATTTTTAAATATTATATATACATAAATCCCTGGTTTAACTTTTTGACTAAGGTTATTTTTGCCGTCCCAAGTCAATGAATATTCACCTTTTTGATAATATTTGTTTGTTAATACTTTTATCTGTTCCCCTTTCGAATTATAAATTATTATTTTTAGATTGTCGGACTTATCTACTTTGAATTTGATTTGGGTAGATGTTTGGAATGGGTTGGGGTAGTTCTGGCTTAATATAGACTTATGACTATTATCATTAACTGAAATTTTTAGTTTAAAATTTTCTGATAAAAAAGTCGGTTTCATTTTTGAAAAACTGCCCAGTCCATTTGGATATCTTCCATAAGAAATATCTTCATTTTGTTGATAAAATGTAACTACGTCAATTATTTTATTTTTTTTCATAAGGAACAAAGATTCACCTTCACTACTAAGTTTGAAATTTGCGTGAAGACCTTCTTGGTCTGTATCCTTATCCGCCCATATTATTAGATAATCATTTTTTTTAATATATAAATCTGGTATTTTCCATTTATCGAGTATTTCTATATTGTCAGATAAATAATAATCGCTTAGAAAAATATCTTTTTCTGTATTGTTGTATAATTCAAGCCAGTCATCATACTCACCACTTGGGTCAGTTGCAGTTGAGACATTATTAGCCATTAATTCATTAATAACTATATCACCTGGAGTTGGAATTATTGTATAAAACTCATACTCTGCTCTTTCGGGTGAAAGCATCATTGCTTCTTTATTTGATGCTCTTATATAAAATTTAACTTTGTTTTTTGAATTTACAAAGGGAATATATGCGGAATAAATTCCATCGTTGCTGTATTTGTCTGACCCAAGTCCATCATCTTGCATCATAAATGATTGAAAGTTTGAATTATATTTACTAATAGTAGCTCTAAGCTCTACTTCTGTAGCATTTTCAACTTTAGTAGTAATGATAGTTTCACTTTCTGCAATATTTATATCTATAATTTTAGGTGGTATTTTTTTAATATTTTCATCTGCTACGAGGTAAGTATATCTATTTTCTAAGATATTAAAAACACCTCCTATATACATAAAAAATTTATTCAATTTCTCATCGATGATAGTTATAGTGCTATCAAGATTTATAGAAAAGTTTTCGTTGGAAAATAATTTATTGCTATCTAAAAATACTGCGTCTTTAGCTAATAATTGTAATTTAGGAACTATACTCTCTAAGTATTCACCACCATAAAATTCATTCATTATCGTACGAACATGTGCAATATATTGTTTAGAATATATACTATCGCTAAATAATTGATATGAAAGTGGTCTATCTTCGTAGAATGGAGTTAAGCCATGGAAAAGTTCAATTCTAAATTTTAATTCAGGATAAGAAAGTCCAAATAAACCAGCTACATAAGCTTCACTCAAATCCCAAGGAATTATTTGGAATAGACCATCTTCAGTTTTATATAAATAATAATTATGAGCTAATATTGCATTATAAGAATCGAGGTTGAGTAACACAGAGTTTAATGCAAAATACCAAAGCACTCTATCAACATTTAAAATAGATTCTATATTATTTACTTCATTATTTAAAATATCTATTAAATTTATAAGTTCGCTCCAACCATATTCTGATTTTAATTTATAGCTTTTTAGATAATTTATGCTGTCTTGTCCTTTCCACTCTAATGTGGACCAATCTATATTTTTACTTTCTTCATATTTTTGAGTGGGATCGCATTTGAATAACACCCCATCTTTTTCACCAAAGTGTTTTTTTAGAAAATTTTTATCAATTGGTTCTATATTTACATATACTCCAAGGTATTCATCATTTAGATATACCTGCATCAAATTTGCTTCAGGAGTTGGAAGGTATTTTTTGTAAAAATTTAGTGCCGATATTTCTTTTATAAATGTTGGGTCGAGAAGGGAATTAGATAATTTTAATTTTGAAGTATTTTTAAGAGTTTGATTTTTTACATATTCATTAATATCTATATTAAAAGGTTTTTTAGGATTATTAAAATCTCTGGTTGCAAAATACGTAAAATTGCCTTTATATCGAATGCCTACACTATCTAAACTATCAACACCAAGATATATTTTTGCAGGTAGATAGCTATCTTCTTTATCTTTCCAATATTGGTCTAAAATTTCATTAAAATTGCTCTCATAAATATTAATATAAAGAGAACGAAGTGAGTCTTTATCATATAACCCATGCCCTCTATCATATAATTTTGACGGTTCATATTTTTGAATTGTTTGTGCTATTCCAAAAATAGGTATAACTAATAATATTACAAATAACTTTATCATTAATATTGAAGAAACTTTTTTTATTTGAGTAAAATAATTTTCTTACTCTCAAACATATCATTTCTTTTAATTGTAACAAAATAAATTCCTGATTCTATATTTTTATTATCATAACTACTACCATCCCAAATGATATAATGTTCCCCTTTAGCATAAAACTTATTAGCTAAGAGTTTAATTTGTGAGCCACTTTGGTCTAAAATTGCAATTTTTGTGACACCGGATATGTGTTGTTTAAATTTGACTTTTATTTCTGTTTTAAAAGGGTTAGGTGTTGTTTTAAGAATTGTTTTATTTTTATTAAAATTAGATTTATTAAAGATGTTATTGGCAACACCAGTATTATTATATTCTGCAAATGAAGGTGTCATTTGTTTAAAAGGTCCAGTCCCATTTGGAGAGCGACCATAGGAAATATCTGAAAATTGATTATTAAAATCAATTTCATCTATAATATTACTATCAGAATCGACTAAATAAATTATTTCTTTCAAGCCAGAAAGTTTGAAATTAGCGTGCAAACCAATTTGATTAGTGTCTTTATCTGCCCAAATAATGGAGTACCCATTTGCTGCTATATAGATATTAGGGAATTTCCATTTTTCTAATTCGTTGATATTATTAGACAAGTAAAAATTACCCAAAAATATATCTTCATTTGTATTGTTATAAAGTTCAATCCAGTCATCATATTCATTGTTTTGATCAGATATAGTTTTATTATTGATTGCTAATATTTCATTGAAAACTAAGTCGCTTGCATGGGGAGAAATGGTATAAAACTCATATTCGGCACGCTCTGGAGATAATTGAATAGCATCATTATTTTCTGCTCTAATATAAAACTTTAATTTTTTAGGAATTTCTTGGAATGGTCTATAAGTTGAATAAATACCATCGTCTGCAATTTTGTCAGCACCAATTCCCTCATCATTCATTGGAAAAACAAAAAAATTAGAATTATAGATTGAATTAGTTGCTAATAATTCTGCTTTATTTGCATTTGATATTTCAGCTGTTAAAATATGTTTGTTTTCATTTTCAATTAAAATATTTAGTTCCGTAATATTTGGTGGTGTTTTAGAAATATCAGGGTGAGACAAAAGATATTCTTTGCGGGGCTTAATTGTAGATAAAATACCAGCTACAGCATTATCTTTATTAAACACAATTCTATTAATATTTTCTGAGAATTCTTTGTTAGAAAAATTTTTGTTTTCATCACTTAAGACAGCATCATTTATAAGATTATGTAATTTATTGATTTCAATTTTAATAATATTTGTATCTAATGATTCAGATAAAACAGTTCTTAGATGAGCAGTATATAATTTATGATAAAATGGGTTATCTAATATCTTGCTTACAAGTGGTTTATTTTTTTTACTTATACCTTGGCCAAAATAGGGGTCAAAATTATAAATTTCATTAATTCTATTTTCATAATATGGTCGCATCAAAGCACCGATAAAACTCTCGCTTAAGTCCCAAGGAATTATTTGGAAAAGTTCATCTTTGGTTTTGTAAAGGTAATAATTGTGAATATATAGTCCATTATATGTGTCGAAATTGGCAATTACCATATTAACTGCAAAATACCACAATACTCTATCTATATTTAAAACAGTATGTAAACTATCAGTATTATTGTTTAAAATATCAATTAAATTAACTAATTCATCCCAACCATATTCTGATTTTAGTGTGTAGGAGTTAAAATATTGACTACTATCAGGACCATTCCATTTTAAGTCTGGTTTGTATTGTTTATCTGCAGATGAGTCTGTTTCTCCTTTGAAGAACACTCCATTAGATTCACCAAAATGTTTTTTTAAAAATTTTTTATTTATGGATTCTGCATTTACATATAATCCTAAATAATTATCTGAAGTATAAATTTTAAGTAGATTGGATTCTTGTGTAGGAAGGTATTTTTGGTAAATTTTTGAAGCAATAACTTCTTTAACAAATGTAGGGTCGAACCATGAGTTAGCAAGTTTTAACTTATTATACCCCATAATATTTTGATTACTATCTTTAAAGTCAACTGCTATATTAAGAGGTTTTTTTATTTGAGTCAAATTATATAAAAAAGTTGAGTTTCCTTTGTAACGTAAGCCAACGCTATCAATGGTTTGACCATTTAATTCTAATTTGGCAGGTAATCTGTAAGTTGGGTTTATAGTAAATGAATCAAGTAGTATTTTATGATAATTAGTATCGTAAAAAGTAAGATTTAGCTTTCTTAAAGAGTCGGTATCGAAAAGACTTCCTTTGGAGTTATAATTATAAACAGGTATATACTTTTCGATGCTTTGGGCATTAAGCAAAAGAGAAGAATAAAAGAATAATATATATACGAGCTTCATAAAATAAAGGATTTATTATTAATATAATGAAATTCAAATATAAGAATTATTTAGATTATAAATGTAAAAAAACCAGATATTAAAAAAATATCTGGTTTTTAATACTGCTGTGCCCAGAGACGGATTTGAACCGCCGACACAAGGATTTTCAGTCCTTTGCTCTACCACCTGAGCTATCTGGGCAATTATTAATATATTTAAAGTAGAAATATAAGAACACAAACATAAAGACAAATTTATATTTGACAAAGGGAATTTATGAACAGAACTAATTTATTTATATAATTTTATATTATGTCATTGATAATTATGAAAATAAAATTATAAAGATTTAGAAATTATTTCTTGTACATCTTTCATAAGTTCTTTTTCTTCCATTCTCGATAATTTTTTATCATTTATTATAGGATCGTGGATAACCAGATCAATAGTTGTACTTTTTATTTTTTTCTTCCCAAGTGGTAAAATATCAAAAGAACCTTTTATAGATACTGGGACAATTGGCAATCCAGAAAGTGAAGCGATCATAAATGCACCTCTTTTGAATGATTGTATTTTGCCATCTTTGGTTCTAGTACCTTCAGGAAATATAAATAAAGAGTCTCCAGATTGGAGGGTGGATAAAGAACTTTTAATACTTTCTAATGCTTTTCTAGGATCAGATCTTATAATTGATATAAAAGGAGATTTTTTTAGCCCATAACCAAAAATGGGAATTTTCTCTAATTCCTTTTTATAAATAATGCAAACATTGTCTTTTAACCCAGAAAGTAAAATAGGAATATCAAAAAGGCTTGAGTGATTGGCAACATAGATATAAGAGTTAGAATTATTTATTTTGTCCCTACCAATTACATTTAATTTAACACCTGAAATTTTCAATATTTGATTACTCCATCTATGAGAATGAACATGGAATACATTATTTCCAAAAAAAATCATTTGAAAAAGAACAATAAATGTATCTACTATTGTAATCGTTGCTATTAATATTAATTTTATATAGTACATTATACCAGAATAAGGTTGAATTAATTTGTTATAAAAATACAATTAGAATAAAGGAATTTAAAAATTAAATAATTAAAATAAATGCGTATAAATTAAAATACTAACATTAAAATAAATTTGAATAATGAATTTATGAAACAAATCCATTTTCTACCCAATCAATAGCTTCATTGTCCCAATTAGGATTTTTTTCAGCATTTATAAAATAATATTTTTTTTGAAATGTGGAAGAATGAACAGCATCTTCATAAAAATCTTTAAAGTAAGAGTCAGAATATATAATTGAAGCTCTCATAAGTCCATTATTATTCGAAAATTTAATTGCCTCACGTAATACATCTTCAGCTTCAGGTGAAAGTGCAGAAACCTCACTAAAATCTGCTATAATACAATAATCTCTGTGAATAATTTTAACTTGTTTTGAAAATTCTTCAATCATTGCTTTGGTATCTTGGGCTGCCATATCCCCTTCACATTCTAATTGGAAACCAAAATTTGTATGGAAAATACGATATTTCATATATGTCCTTAAAACTTAAATTTATTTTGTAATCTTGTGTTATAATATATTAATAAAAAAATAAATAATTTAATAATTTTAATTAAAATTTACTTTCCTTCAAAAATAATGTAATCAATGCAATATCATTACCCATGTTTCTATATCTATGCAGTTTATTTCCTTTGAAGTGAAATTCATTTCCTGGCTTAATTAAGTACTCATCATCTTTGAATTCTAAAAGTATTGTACCTTGTTTTAAAATACCAGTTATTGTGGTGTTTATAATAATATAATTTTCAAATAATTTATCTTTTTTATCTAAAGATACTTGTAATATTTGACTATTTGACAAATCAAAAGTAGGTTTCTGGATAAATATATTTGTATTTGAATTTCTTTTTCCAAACAATAATATATTATCTTCAAATGTATGAACTATTTTTGAATTGTCAAATACATTTTTATTTTTTTCTTCATAGAGGTGAGAAATGAATATAGAAAGTGAAAAACCATATATATCAACTATCTTTCTCAAATCCAATGGTTTAACCGTTCTATTACCCTGTTCTATCTGCGAAATAAAACTTGTGGATAAACCAGAGTGATCGGCAATATTTTGAATAGTAAATTCATTTATGACTCTTAATTTCTTAAGGTTTTTACCAATAAAATTCACTAAGTTTACAAGATCTTTTTCCATAATTTCAAAAATAAATATAAAATAACCGAATATGACTGAATTACTTAATTATTTTTCAACAATTCCAGTTGAAGTCTTAGATTGGTCTATAATATTTTTATCAGAAGTGCCATGGTATGCAATATTGCCATTTGCTTTTCTAATTACTTTTATTGAAAATATATTACCACCCAGTCCAAGTGATTCAATTTTATTATTTATGGGTACATTAGTGGTATTAGGAAAAGTTGATTTTGTTACATTATTATTATTCGCAACATTAGGCTCAACAGCAGGTTTTATATTTATGTATTTCCTTGGTTTTAAATTTGGTATTAAGTTTATCGAATCAAATAAATTAAAATTTTTAACAAAAGAAAGTATGGAAAAGCCTGAAAAATGGTTCAGAAAATGGGGATACTATATAATTGTCATTAATCGGTTTATATCAGGAACTCGTGCTGTTATATCTTTTTTTGCTGGAATGTCTAAGTTGAATTTTAAAAAAATTACTATTCTTTCCGGGATTAGTGCCGCTATTTGGAACTTTATTCTTATTTATCTCGGTGTTATCTTTGCAGATAATATTGAGGTTATTAGAGACGGAATAAAAACTTATGGGAAAATTATTTTTCCAGCGGTTCTGGTTATTTTACTTTTTTTAATATTAAAGTATTTTTTCAATAAATATGTGTTAAAAAATAAAGTTGTATAATTAGTTAAATGAATGATTTGAATGTTGTAAAAATATAGATTTGTAGACAAAAAACATATAATAATTAAATATAAGGAAAATTTATAATGAAAAATATAATTACATTATTAATTCTGATTGGGTTAGTATTCTCTTGTTCAAAAAATACAGATACAAGTGAAGGGGATAATACTGTATCTAAAAAAAGTGAGAAAAGTAATACAAAATTAATTAAATTTAATGACAGAAACATAGACTTAACTCCATATTTTGAAGGGTTTCCTTTTAGTGGCTTTAATCCATCATTAAAATCAGATAAATTATTTTATTATAAGTCTGATTCTATAAAAAGCTTGAGAATGGTTGATTTGTCGAGTGGAAAATTGGAAGATGGAAAACAAATATCTGATATAGATTTTGCATATAGAAATGTTTTTGGAATGAAATATAATGATAAAGATAATTACCTATATATGTTTGGAGATGAAATCAATGATGAAAAAATAGATTTGTTTCGACTCAATATTGAATCTGGCAAGATGAAAAAATTGACTAACGTACCTTATATATTTGGGTGGAATTGGAATGAAGAAAAAAATAAAATTGCGTTTATCGTTAGATTGGCAAGAGGAGAAAAAAGACAGGGCGAATTACGAATTTTAGACCTTGAAACATTGAATGAAAAGTCTATATATAAAGATACTCCAGAAATGAGGCTGACTTGGGGGCAACCTAATTGGCGACCAAATGGAAAAGGTATAGTAACCACTGCATACAAGAATGCGGATAGGGTTTATGGAAATTTGGTTTATATTGACTTTGCAACTGCTAAAATGACTCAACTAACTGACCCTGATAAGTCCAGATCAATACCTGGGGTATTAAGCGAATGGCTTTCAGATGATGAATTTATTTATACCTCAAATGAGTCTGGTATTAATAATTTATACACATATAATCTTAAAACAAATAAGTCAAACCAGATTACTGATTATGATAAAAATGTTAATAATGCAGAAATGGTAAAGATAGTTAATGATAATTATCTTGTATTAGCAATTGGAAACCCGATTAAAACTAAATTAATTTTATTGGATACCAAAGATTTTAAAGAGATGTATCATCTGGATATAGAAGAATTAGCTGGGATAGCAGATTCGGATGGAAATAAATTATTGTTGTCATCGGGTTCTGCTACTAATAAATTTAAAATAGATGAAGTTATAGTACACAAGGATAGATTTGAATTTAAAAGTAAAATAGGATTATCCGAAGAATTGAAGTCAAAAATAGTGCAAGCTGACGTAGAGAAAGTAGATTTCCCTACATTTGATATAGATGAAAAAACTGGTAAGCAAAGGATGCTACATGCCTATCTTTATAAGCCCAAAAATCCGTTGCCAAAGGATAAACAAATTGTTATGATACAGTCTTTTTATGGAGGTGGAAATAGATATAATGTTCGAGAACATATATTGGCAGAAGCTGGGATATATGTATTTAGCCCATCTCCACGAGGAAGTTCAGGGTTTGGAAAAGAGTTTTATGCTCTCAATGATAAGGATTTAGGCGGTAATGAAATAATTGATATTTTTTATGCCGCAAAATATATATCTGAAAAACTTGGGATACCTGCAAGTAGAGTAGGTGTATTTGGTGGTTCACATGGTGGTTACGCCACAATGAGATGCCTTACTTTTCCAGGGGAAATTAATGGCAATAAATCCGAGTTTGACTGGGGCTTTGGGATTGCACATGCTGGGTTTTCAGATATAATTCATTTCTATGAGTCTTGTAATATACCAGATTGGGTAACATTGGAAGCAGGAGATCCAGTAAAAGACAGAGAAAAAATATTGAATAGATCACCGCTTTATCATGCAAAGGAAATGAAAGGCAAATTATTATTGACCCACGGTAGAAATGACAGTAGAGTTCCAATTGAGGGTAGTTTATGGATGGCGGATAGTTTAAATAAGTATAATAAAGATGTTAGACTTGAGGTATGGGAAGGAATGGGACATCATATCAAAGGTTTAGATAATAATATAAGACAATATAGGATTTGGTTTAATTTTTTATCAGATATTAAATAATTGAGATGATTTGAATGAGTGGATTTAACCATAATACAAATAAATGAACCTGTCATTTGATCTTATTTAGTTAAAGAATTAGGACAATGGGAAATTTGATTTATACATTTAATGAGTAAAAAAATGAAAAATAATTCGATGAATATATTTGAAAAAAAAATAATCTGGATTACTGGAGGTAGTAAGGGGATTGGTTTTGAAACTGCTAAACTCTTCAGCTCAATGGGTGCAATAGTTATCACATCTTCCAGAACTAATTCAGATAAGCTATTAGAACTAAAAGATATTAGATACATTAGATGCGACATTTCAGACTCTAATTCAGTAAAAAAATCATATAATGAAATCATTAAGTTATATGGAAAAATTGATGTACTGATTAACAATGCCAGTGTAATCGGAATAAAATCAATTGTTGACTTGAGCGAAGATGAATTTGATAGAATTAATAATATTAATTATAAGGGTACGTTCTTATTATGTAGGGAAGTATTACCAGAGATGTTAAAAGAAAATCAGGGAATGATAGTAAACATTCTCTCAATAGTTTGTTTTAAGTCTTTTAAAGGTTCTGGTGTATATTCTGCATCTAAGTCTGCCACTGCGTCTATGATGAAAATATTGAGGGAAGAAGTTCGTGAGAGCGGAATAGATGTTATTAATATTTATCCAGGGGCAACTGAAACATCAATGTGGGATGAATCTAAAAAGGATGATAGAGTTGGCAAGATGATGGAAGCAGAAGATGTAGCATTTGCTATTGTAAATGCTGTGGAAACTTCATTTAATGATAGAATAGTAGTCGAAGAAATAGTATTAAGACCCAAGTTGGGTGATTTATAAGATAATTTGATTATATATAGAGAATATATTTTAAATTTAAATAGTGTTGCGAACGTAAATAATTGATAATCCCTGAACATATAATAGACCAAATAAGAGAGCAAGCAGATATAGTTGAGATAATAAATGAGTCTGTTCATCTTAGAAAAAAAGGTCGTAATTACGTAGCCTTGTCTCCATTTACTGATGAGAAAACGCCTTCATTTACTGTATCACCCGAAAAACAGATATTTAAGGATTTTAGTTCAGGCATAGGTGGGAATGTATATAAATTTGTGATGGAATATCACAGAATGACTTTCCCAGAAGCTGTGGAATATGTAGCAGAAAAAGTAGGAATTAGATTAGAAAAAAATAAATCTGAAGATGATTTTGCTGAATTGGACAGGAGGCAAAAAGCACAAAAAGCTATAAATCTTGTAAATGAAATTTATAAAAAAGAGTTAGGTAATCCTAAAAATATAATTGCGTTGAATTATTTCTTTGGAAGAGGATTGAATAATGATTTGGTTGTTAAATTTGGTTTGGGCTATAGTCCTGATTCTTGGGATATTGTGTATAATGTATTAAAGAAGCAAAAGTTCGACGAAAAAAGTATGGAAGACTGTGGCGTTATTGTCCGAAGTAAGAATGGAACAAGTTTTGATAGATTTAAAGGAAGAGCAATATTCCCATTAAGAGACCATATTGGTCGTGTAGTGGGCTTTTCAGGCAGACAATTGGTAATTGATAAGAAGTCTGGAAAATATATCAACTCACCTCAGTGTTTATTGTATGACAAATCAAAATTATTGTATGGTTTATTCGAAAGCAAAGATTCAATTAGGAATCGGGGCGAAGTAATCTTAGTAGAGGGACAATTAGATGTAATTTCCTTGCATAAGGTCGGTATAGAAAATGTGGTAGCCAGCTCAGGTACCGCATTAACAGAATATCAGATAGAATTAATGTCTCGTTATGCAAAAAAAATATATTTTATTTATGACTCGGACGAGGCAGGTATAAAAGCTGCATCTAAAGGAGTCGATATAGCTTTAAAAAAAGAATTAGATGTCAAAATTGTACAGCTACCTGATGGGGAGGATCCAGACTCGATAATACAAAAATCTGGTAAAAATACTTTTAATATTTATCTTGACCATGCCATTGATTTTGTGGAATTTCAGGTTAATATTTATAAAAAGAAAAATCCAAAAGAATCTGCTCAGTCTCGTTCGTTATTTATTAGAAAGATAGTAAAATCAATTTCGATGATACCAGATAGATTGCAACATGACCATTATGTTGGAAGATTAGCTCACTTTATGGACTTGAATAATCACGAGTTAGGTATATTATATTCAGAAAAGAAAAAATCTGAATTAAAAGAAATTAAAAAAAATGAATTTAAGGATAACGATGAGTTAAAGGTTCATAAAAAAGATGATCTTTACGAGGAATCAAGATTAGAACAAGATGATAGCCTAAGAGTAACTGAAACAATTTTGCCAGAGGAGTTAATATTATTAAAATATGCTTTGCAAGGATTTGAGGAATTAAATCGAATGACTGACGAATTTGAGGTTAGCGTAGATACATTTGTCAATGAAGATGCAAAAAACTTATTTAATATTTTATCAAATTTAGAAAATATAAAAGGGAAAAATATATTAGAAATAATTCAAGATTCTGAATATTTAAGCGATGAAATTAAAAGTTTATTATTGGGCTTAACATTATTGGGTGAAGAAAAATCGATAAATTGGAGTAAATATAGGAATTTAGGTATAGAACATAATTTGAATGAGGATATGGCTGATAGTTTAATTAAATTAGAATTAAAATCTTTAGATTTAAAAAGTAAAAGTTTATTATCTTTGTTAAGTGATGATAATGAATTAACAAGGAAAAATGAATTAAAACAAGATTTAATAGAATTATCAATTCATAAAAGGAAGTTATTAGATAAACTCGAGGGAATTGAATGAAAATATTTGATTACGAAATAAAAATTTCTAAGTCATTATTAGGAGCAATAATTTTTGCTATATCATTATGGGGTTATGCTTCTCTAAATGAAGTATATGTAACTAAATTATA
>Ga0316208_1002766_pt1 | contig 13610 bp, 13 predicted proteins | sample 3monopyrite_MG_FD_204944 | JGI IMG/M metagenome (GOLD analysis project Ga0316208, IMG submission 204944) | Microbial mat bacterial communities from mineral coupon in-situ incubated in ocean water Damariscotta River, Maine, United States -... | ecosystem: Environmental > Aquatic > Marine >... | reverse complement strand
CTCGGAGGTGTACTTCTTCGGTGATGATGTTCGTGCCATGTCGGCGACCTCGTGCGCCGAAGTCGGCACCCTGATCTGTTCGGGGTTTCACTGCTCCGGACGCATGGCCATCGTCTGGCAAGAGCACATAGGCAACGGCGTGCTCGGCTCGTGGCTGGCGTCCGTCGCCACCCAGGCCGGACGCACCCTCGCCGAGAAGCGCGCCGATCCCCCGACTTCGATGGTGCCCGCGCCACCGTTCCAGCTGACGCCGGCCATCCAGGGACCCACCGGACTCCCCGAGCCCCTGCCCGAGCCGGGGCTCGAGGGCCCGCTCCGCGAGGTCCTGCTCACCCCCGAGTCCGAGTCCCTCGAAGGCCCGGACTGGCTGCCGCGTCGCCGTCGTCGACGCCGCGGACGCCCTGTCCCCCGTCGCCTGATGCGCCGCCGTCGCTTCCGCGAACGCGAGCGTCAGGACCTCGACCTCGACGACTTCGACTCTGAACCCGATCCCGACACCGAGGAGGTGTGACATGAAGACCAACCTGACCCCCCTGGGCCATGCCCGCGTGTACCGAGACCCCCGCACCGGCCAGCTCGTCGTCGACACCGACAGCCTCCGCCGGACCCACTTCGCCGGAGCCGACTTCGCCGGTGGTGGGTACGACGACGACTACGACGACTTCGAAGGGTACGACGACGACTTCGAGGGCTACGACGACGAGGACCTCGACGACTTCGGCTTCCTCCGCCGCGACCCCGACCGCCAGCGAGAGCGCCGCAAGCGTCGTCTTCGCCGCAAGCGTGCTCGCCTGTCCCGCCGGATGGGCAGGAAGTCCGATCGCCTCGACCGCAAGGCCGAGCGCTGGGGCCTCGACGGCGAAGAGGACGACAAGAAGGACAACGAGCCCAACGTCGCCAAGGGCTGGGGCGCCACCGCCGTCTCCGACTCCGAGCGCATCGACCAGGCCGGTTCGGTCGCGCTGAAGATCCGCCTCCAGCACGACTTCCGCGCCCAGGACGTGACGTTCACCGGCTCCGCCCCCGGCGCCCTGGTGCACTCGATCTTCTTCGGTGACCGCGCCGTGTGGTCGAGCTCCGATGGAATCGACGCGGGCGTGTTCGCGGCGAACGGCTTCATGCGCGGTCTGCTCAAAGGGCAGTCGCTCGAGGGCGGCCTCGACATCACCGTCAACGGCTCCCTGCCCGGTCCCGGTGTGTTCACCGCGACGCTGATCGGCACCAAGCCCGTCCACGGGGGGTGCTGATGTTCGGACGACGCGATCTCTCGGTCCGCGCGGACCGAATCACCCTGGAGCCCTCCAACGAGGCGGGCTGGACGGACGTGCTGTTCAGCGAAGGCGAGAGTGATGGCTGGCGCATCGTCGAGCTGTCCAGCGCGAACGGGCGCCCGTTCGACGCCGAGCTCTCCTGGTCGGCCGCTAACGGAGCCGGGAGCATGGCGCGAGTCACGGTGGCCCGCGCGGGTCGGGTCTGCCTCTTCGGCCGTACGGTGGGGGTGAAGGTGAAGAACCTGCACTTCCTGCCCAACGCGGTCGGCGTGACCGTAGCGGACGGCTTCGCCCACACTCAGAACCAGCTCGAGGTGCGTGGCGAGGGGAGCGCGAGCGGTCCCGTGTCCATTCGCGTACCCGCTTTCGCGCGCAGCGTGCGCTTCGAGACCTACGACCCGGACGACGTGTCGGGCGTGCTGTGGGTGATCGACGGCGACAGCAAGCAGCGCAGTGCGGTGAGGGTCTCCGAGCAGCCGCCGGAGGGGGTGCCGGTCGGCGGAGCGAGCGAGATCTGGTTCTGGCCGCAACGCGAGGCACCGCTGCCGTTCCGCGCCATCTTCCACCTGAACCTGTGAGGGAACGATGCTCTACCGACACATCCACTCCCTCCTGTTCGTGGAGGACTATGAGCGCGACACTAGCGCGACCGGGACGACGTTTCGCGTCCGCCCGGCCGATGGAGACGCCCCCGACACCCTGCACCGCTACGCGCTGTGGACCACGCTCACCACGCGAGGTGCGGTGTCGCGGGAGTCCACCGCAGAGGCCGAGAAGCCGGCGGATCCCCGCATCGTCCAGCTCGTCGTCGAGATGAGCGCCGATGGGATCCACTGGGTGGTCCTCGGTCGTCACGATCCCCAGACCTCCGCTCGGACGGTGCGAGTGCCCTACCTGCTCCCGTTCGTGCGGGCCCGGGTCCATGCCCAGGGCGTGAAGTATGAGGCACGGGCGCTGCTCGTGGGCACCGGGCCGTTCTCGCTTCAGCGCCAGGTCGAGCGGACCGCGCCCATCGTCGTCGTCGGGAGGTCGTGATGAAGATCTGCCTGAAGATGGCGTTCGCCGAACACGCCGCCCTGCGTCTGCTGAACTGGCTCGCCCAGGAGAACGCGCGCATCCTGCGCGCGCGGCCCGATCTCCCCGGCCTGTACGCCTCGGGGGTCCGCTACAAGCGGGAGCCCGACGAGATCTGGTGCGACTACCTGACCCTGCTCGCGATGGGTCACGAGGACTGCGATGGGCTCGCCGCGGCACGCGCCGGCGAGCTCATCGCCCGCGGCGGCACCGCGCTCTCGCCCACAGACGGTGGGTACGCGCGCGGGCGTCGGCTCCGCTCCATCCCAGCCGAAGTGCTCCTGCTCACCCGGTCGGGCCAGCTCGAGCCGGGCCAGTACCACTGCATCGTGCGCTACCGCATCGGTCGCCGTTGGTACCGCGACGACCCCAGCCTGCGCCTCGGCATGCCGGGTCCGGCCAACTTCTCCGGGAGGTCGCCATGCGGATGCTGAAGGCCATCTCGATGAAGCGGTACGAGAGTGCCGTCGGGCGGTCGCTCCGCCGGGCGAAGCACCAGTTCGCCGGTCTCGGCTGGGGTCCGTTCGTGAAGCTCGGCGAGCACATCCGGCTCCAGGCCGCGCGCGGTCATCGTGCAGCGGTCGTGGAGCTCCGGCCGGGGCTCTACCTGGTCGCGGACGTGCCCAGCAAGCACCTGAAGCCCGAGTTCGGTGTGCTGCCGCTGCTCGCCCCGCTCATCGTCACCGCCGCCCAGGCTGCGATGAAGGGCAAGAAGCGCAAGCCGCGTCCTCCGCAGCTGCCGGGGCCGGTGGCCGACTGGGCGGACGAGGACGACGTGCACGCCGTGGTGAACCCCGACGAGGCCGAGGTGTGGGATGAGTGACGCACCACTGACCGAACGGGTGTGGACCGCGGCGTGGCGACGGCTCCAGGAAGCTGGGGTCGTCGCCTACGCCGAGGCCATCCGCGCGCAGCCGTCTCGCTTCCGGGCCCATGTCGAGCGCTTCGTCGCGGCCCTGAAGCAGGCGCGGAGCTCCCTGGATCACATCCGGCGGCTGGGCGTGGCCGACGCTCGTATTGGTCCCCTCGAGACCCGGTACGCCGTTCTCCTCGCAGGGCTGCTCGCCGACCGCGAGGACGACCAGTTCGAGGGCCCGCCCCTGCTCGTGTTGGCGGGGGTTGCGGTCGGCGTGGTCGCCATCGCCTGGGCAATCGCCGCCTATCAGTACGCCGTTCATCTCCGGGAGCACACGGCTCTGCTGGAGAAGGAGCTCGTAGCTCGAGTGGAGGCGAGCCGAGACGGCCGCGCGCTGCAGCCCTCGACGGTGGACGGGCCGGACAAGGCGCGCACGGTGGGCTGGCTGCTGCTCGGCGGCCTGGCGGTCGGCGCGCTGGGGCTGGCATGGCGTGGGAGGTCGGCATGAAGCGCTTTCGACTCGACATCGTCGGCAAGCTCGAGGACCACCCGCGCCTGTTGCGTGCCTACGGACGCGTGAAGGGTGCGGAGATGGCGCTCGTGCTCCGTCCGCTGGAGTACGCCGGACTGCTCGTCCGTATCGGCAAGGATGGGGCGCAGCAGTGGACGCCCGTCGGCAACGACGTGCCTATGGACTGGCCTCGGGTGCGGGCGCGCACCAAGGTGTCCCCGCTCGGCCGTCGAGCGATCGTGCTCGATGGGCCGCTGGCGATGAAGGGCTTCCACCTGAAGACGGACGCCGAGGTCGGCGACGGGGACGTCCTGTCGGTCGCGGTGGACGTGGAGAACAAGGTCGCTGTACTCGCGCCTGCGGACTCGCCGCAGGTCCCGGCTATCGACGTGGATCCGGGCGATGCGGTTCGCGCGATCAAGCGGCTCCAGCTGAAGACGGGCAAGCCTGGGACGACGGCCTTCCGGGGACAATGGGCCGGCGCGCTGGTCTGTGGTGAGGGGTGGCCTCGGGTGGAGCTCCGCCGCAAGCTGGCGAGCTACGGCTGGCTCCGGATCGAGAGCGGTCCCGACGGCTGGACCTGGCGGTTCGAGCGCCTGGAGAAGTGGTTCAGCGAGGCCGACGCGCTCCAGGGCGAGACGTACGCGACGCTGGTGCAGGCGATCGACGCGGGTGTGCTCGGCGCGCTCGGGCTCGTCCAGGTCGCCTGTCGGGTGAAGGACACGCGCCGTCGCCAGGCCCTCGATCGCGACTGGGCAGAGAACCATCCAGTCCGCGTACCGCGCGCCACGCGCAACCCCATCGACCGACTGGTGGAGCCGGAAGACGAAGCTAAACCGGCACCGAAGGGGAACTCGCGCGCCTCCAGGTCGCGCTCGCGCGAGGCGACCACGCAGATCGGCGAGGAGTCGAGCACAACGACTCCAAGACGAAGCTCCACGACGTCGCGGCGTTCGTCTCGGAAGAGCACCTCCAAGCGCTCGACGACGCGCTCCTCGACATCGACGGCGAAGTCCCCGACGAAGACCAAACGATCGACCCGCAGCCCCGCGGCGGCATCGCCCAAGAAGCCCTCGACGCCGTCGCATGAGTCTTCGCCACCCACGTCCGCGACATCGACCGGAAGGAAGCGGCGCCGCTCGACCGCCTCGGCCAAGCGCGCAGGCACGAAGGCACGAGCGAAGCCAACCACCCCATCCGCCGACCCGCCCGCGGAGGACGCCGCGCTGCTCGCCGCGTTCTCCGAGGCGGTCGCCGCCGCCCTCAACGACTGACTGGAGGTGCCCATGGAACCCGCCACCGTCCTCGACCGTGTCCACGCCGTCCTCCGCACGACCCCGCCAAGGGGCTACGCCGCCAACGACATCGACGCCTTCGTGCGCCGCAACCGCGCCGTGCTCATCGGCATCATCGCGACCCAGCTCGCCGACCGGGAGCCCGACCTCTGGACGCCCGCCCGCCGGACCCGCGCCAACCTCAAGGCGATGCGCAAGCTGGCTGGCGGGGCGACGCATCGGCCCCAGGACCGGGCCATCCTCGCGCGGTCTCGACCTGCTCAAGCCTGGTGGCCTCGGCGTGTTCGTCGTGCCTTCCGGCTTCCTGTCCGGCTCGCGGACGAAGAAGCTGCGCGCGCAGGTGCTCCGACGCCACCACCTCGCTGCGGCCTACCGCCTGCCCTCGGGGCTGTTCCCGGGGACGGAGCTCGTCACCGACCTGCTCTTCTTCCGGGCCCGCGAGGGTGAACTCGAGCACCTCGACCCCGCGGATCTCCCCCTGGTCGAGGGCGGCTACTTCGACCTGTTCCCGTCCCACATCCTGGGAACCGAGGTCCACGGCCGGCGGTACCGTGTCGAAGGCACCTTCGAGCGCCTCCCCGATCTCGTCGAGCGCCCGAGCTGCGCGGCCTGCACGGTCCCCGTACCGAAGCCATCTGCACGGAAGCGGCCTGCGTCGAAGACGGTTGAGCCCCTCCCCGACACGCTGGAGCTCGCCGCTTCCCTGGGTCGCCGGGTCGACCGCTACCTCGCCGTCGCCACGTCCGAGGACAAGCGCGAGGCGGCCGAGCTCTGGCCAGAGCTGCACGCTGCCCTGACCGACTGGGTCGATGCGAACGGGAACCCCAAGCTCGACCGCACCCTCAAACGCTCGAAGAGCGCCGACGTCCGCCGCTTCCTCACCGCCTTTGCCTCGGGCGGAGCGCTCATCCCGGGTCTCGCAGCTCCCCCGGTCGTCAAGCCCCGCTACAGGGGCCCGGCACACGACATCGTCGCCCAGGCCGAGGCGCTGTACCGCGCCGAGCGCACCCTTCCCGTCGTGCGCCTGCTCGACTTCCACCGCGGGCTCGGCGGACCACTCCGCAAGCCGGCCCAGGTGGTCGAGAAGCTCAGCGAGCTCGGATGGGCGGTCGACGAAGACCACGTGCTCCCGATGCACGACTACCTCTCCGGCCACCTCTGGCCCCGCATCGACCGTGCCCGCAAGCACGCGGCATCCGGGGATGCCCGCTACACCGAGCAGCTGGAGGCGCTGACCGAGGTGCTCCAGCCGGCGGTGTTCGAGGACATCGAGGGTGTCTCACCGCGTCAGGGATGGGTGCCGCTGGAGCTCGTCGAGCACTGGCTCTCCGCCACCCTCAACAAGGGCCACGCGACGGTTCGCCTCGTGCGACAGGACGGGCTCGTGCAGGTCGCCGGCGTCGACTACGACGACATCGATGGCGCTACGCTCTCGGCGGCCGCGCGCTGGTGTGTGGGCTGGATCAACCACGACAAGACGGTCTTCAAGCCCAAGAAGCGCCGTAGCGAGAACATCGACGAGGTCCGGCTGAAGCACGCGGAGACCTGGGAGCGCTCGTTCCGGGACTGGTGCCACGCCTGTCCGAGCCGCCAGACGCGCATCGAGGAGGCCTACAACCGCGCGTTCCGCGGCTACATCGCACCTCGGTACTCCTCCGAGCACCTGCCCATCGCACGCTGGACCGACGACCTGCGACTGCATCCCCACCAGGTCGCCGGAGCCCGTCGACTGCTCTCCAACCGCGGCGGCCTGCTCGCCTTCGATGTCGGCGTCGGCAAGACCTACACCGGCCTCGCTGTGCTTGCGCGGGCCCGTCAGGAGGGCTGGTGCAGGCGGCCGGTCGTGGTCGTCCCCAACTCCATCGTCTGGAAGTGGGCGAACGACGTGGCCCGGGTGCTTCCGGACTACCGGGTGGTCGTCATCGGCAGCAACCAGACCACCATCAAGCGCGGCCGCCGGAAGGGCGAGCAGACCTCCACCACCGACACGCCCGCCGAGCGCGCCGCGAAGTGGACCCGCTTCCAGGCCGGCGAGTACGACGTGGCGCTCCTGACCTACTCCGCCCTCGCCCGCACCGAGCTGAACGCCGACGTCATCACGCGCTACGCCGAGCGCACCGAGGCCATCCAGCGCGGGGTCCGGCTGCGTCAGCGCAACGCTGGCAGGGCGAAGAAGCTCACCGAGCGCCAGGCCGCCGTGCTCGCCGAGGGCGTGAAGGCCTGGGTCGCAGAGACGCTCGAGCTCCCACCCGGCTGGGAGCCAGATCCCGGCATCCACTGGGACGAGCTCGGCATCGACCTGCTCATCGTCGACGAGGGGCAGAACTTCAAGAACCTCTACCTGCCCGAGTCCCGAGAGGGCGGCGTTCCGCGCTTCATGGGCAACGCGGGGACCGGGTCCAAGCGGGCATGGCAGCTCGACTTCCGCTCCGCCGCCGTCCGGGAGCGCACGGGAGGCTCCGGCGTCGTGCTGCTCTCGGCGACTCCAGCGAAGAACAGCCCGCTCGAGTTCTACAACCTCATCCAGTACATCGACCACGAGGCGTGGTCGCGCCAGGGGATCCGCGACCCCGAGCAGTTCATCGACCGCTACCTGCGCATCGAGCTCAAGCCTGTGGTCGACACGAAGATGGAGGTGGTCGAGCGGGCCGCTGTGACGGGCTTCCAGAACCTGCATGAGCTGCGTGACACCCTGTTCCGGTACGCCGAGTTCAAGACCGCTGAGGACGCGGGCCTGAAGCTCCCGAAGCCCGACGTGCGCATGATCGAGGTCGACATGGACCCCGCGCAGGACGCCAAGTACGCCGGGTACGTCGCGGAGATCGAGGCCGCCCTCGACGGTCCCGACCGCAGCTCGGTGCTCGGACTGCTGGCCCGCATGAGCCTGGTCGCCATCCACGCCGAGCTCGACGAGAGTCCCGGCTGGAAGGGTGCCGACGCGGTGCGGGACCCGAGCAGCCCCAAGTTCACCGCACTCACCGAGCGGGTCCTCGCGAATCGGAGTTGCGGACACATCGTCTTCGTCGACAACGTCGCCGCCCATCGGTGGGTGAAGCGCGTGCTCGTCAACGCCGGGATCCCGGAGAAGCGGATCGCGCTGCTCAACGCGTACACCGCGAAGGCCAGCGCCGATCGCCAGCGCATCGCCCGAGAGTTCAACGGTGCCGACGGCCCGCCGAAGTACGACGTCGTGATCGCCAACGCCATCGCCTACGAGGGCATCGATCTGCAGACGCGGACCTGTGCCATCCACCACCTCGACCTGCCGTGGGAGCCGGCGACGCTGCAGCAGCGCAACGGTCGCGGCGTCCGCCAGGGCAACACGCTCTCGGCGATCGAGATCGTCTACTACTTCGCGCGGCGCTCGATGGACGGGCTCCGGTTCAACCTCATCCAGGGCAAGCTCGGCTGGATGACGGAGCTGTTGAAATCTCAGGAGCGCGCCACGAACAACCCGGGCGCACAGATGGAGATGGGGCCGGAGGAGATCTTGCTCCTGGTCTCCCGGGACCCGGAGAAAACGGCAGCCCGGCTCGCCGAGGTGAAGGCGCGACGCGAGGCCGAGGCCCGGGCGAAGGTGGCGCGAGATGCGGCGCGGCTGCTGCGGTCGGCGAACGTGAGGTTCCGGAAGGCGGAGCGTGCCGAGGACCCGGGGGAGGCGGCTCGCCTGCGTGCCGAGGCCGAGGACCGGCTGGGTGAGCTGTCCCGGATCGACCCGGTTGCGTGGCCCTGGGCGCCATGGGCCGACGCGGTTCGACGGACCGACGTGCTCGTGCCCGTGGACGGGAACGCACCCGTGTTCGAGGGTCTCCGGGCTCGGCATCCCACTTTGGACGTGCTCATCGAGTTCGGGCGCGTGCGGCCTGGCCAGATCGGGTTGCGGCGGGCGGGCTCCATGACGTGGAGTCCTGTGAGCCTCGACGAGGTGTCGAAGCTGGGGCTCCGTGCCGAGGATCTCGACCCGACGTGGGACGAGCACATCGACCTGGCCGAGGGCATCGAGCGCGCGCTTCGCTACAGCGGGGACTGGCCGGCGCTCGGGTGGGCGTGGGGTTCGGACACTTGGGTGTCGCGGGCGTGGAGCGAGGCAGGATCTGCGGTCGTCGAGAAGCTCGCGTCGGTCGGCGGATGGTGGGCGAAGCAGCAGAAGGTGCCGCTGGTGAACGGCCAGCTGCGCATCGCGAGTGGGTCCGAGCTCCGGAGCGGGGTCGTGATTCCGCCGACGGAGGCGGGCTGGAAGCGCTTCCTGGTGGAGGCGAAGGACATCGAGCTGTCGTGGACCGACCTGTCCGGCTGTGCGGGCTGGTGGTGGGGACGGCGCATGCCGCGGGGTGCGTCATGAAGGGGCTCGTGCTCACGGGTCTGGTCGGCGCCGGCGTGCTGGCGCTCGCGGCTGGTGCGGGATCGCCGGCGAGGGCCCGGCGGCCGACGGGACGGGTCGGGAAGCACTGGACGTGGGAGGAGCTGACGGTGTCGCCGACGGCAAAGCGGCTCGGGCTGGACAACACGCCGCCGGAGTGGGCGATGCGCAACCTGGAGTGGATGGTGCGGCACGTGCTCGATCCGCTGCGGGAGCGGTATGGGCACGACGCGGTGCGCGTGAACAGCGCGTACCGGAGCCCGGCTGTGAACCGGGTGGTGGGTGGCGTGGCCAACTCGCGCCACATGGCTGGTCTTGCCTTCGATCTCGACGGGATGATGCTCGCGCACCCCGAGGTCGTCTCGTTCCTCCGAAATCTCGGTGGTCGCACCTTGTGGTACTCCGGCCACCTCCACATCGCGTGGTAGACCGCCTTCCGACACCCGAAAACTGCCGGTTCATAAGTACTTACGGAGAGTCCAGACCCGGAACGGCTTCTCGACCTCGATCACGCAGCCATGCCGGCGACGTCGACACTGGAGGTGAGCTGTGCTACGCTCATCGCCGGAGGGTGGATGTTCTTGTTTCTTCATCTCGTGGCCGTCGCGTCCACGTTCCCCGAGGCTGGGGCGCCTGTCCAGACCAACTACGGCACCTTTCATGCCGACACCGTTCGACTCTTCTGCGAAGCGGATCGGGTTGTCTTGGGCACGGTGACGAAGGTCGCAAAGTCGCGGTGGCGACAATATCAGACGGTATACTCGGGCATCCAGCGGGAAATCGTCACGGATGTCGAGGTCAGTGCAGAACTCGACGTGCATGGTTCAGGACCGGCAAAGGTGGTGTATACGCTTCCTTTCGGAACTGTGAACGGGGTCACACGGGTCACGACGCCGCCGCGTCGTTTGGTAAACCCCGCGCCGGTGCTCGGACGGCGCTACTTCCTGGCGTTCAACGTGGAACCGGTCGGAACTGAGTCCCACGACAAGGGTGCGACGATCGCATTCGCAGCCGCAGCGATACCGGAAGGCATCGATTTGCCTTCCAGCTCCGAAATCCTCGCTGAGGCGTCGATCATGAGGACGAAGTACTGTGACCAGTAAGACCCGCAGGTGGGTGCCGGCAATGAGGCTACTCGCGTTTGGCGCTGCTTTGGCAGCGTCATCGCTCGCATGCGATGTCTACCCTGGCCCAGAGGCGCCAAATCAGGGTGCCTTTGTGGGCGACGTCGACACACCCAACGCCTATGACAACTGTTACCTGGAGCAGCTCGACGTCTCGACATTCGGCTACGTGAATGATCTCGAGTTGGACGAATTCTCGAATCAAGGTGGAAATAGCTTCGCCTGCCAGAACTATCCCAATCTGGTTGTGCCGGAGGTGATAAAGGTCGATGTTCCGTCCTTCGGGGTACTCACGGGCATCGATTGCTGTGACCCCAACGGAGATACTTTCCTCGTGCCGGGTTCGCTTGAGCCCGACGCCTTGTCAGAGTCTACGCTCGCGGCCAACTTCTGGACGAGTATCAGCCCATCAGAGCTGGAACTGAGCACCACGAGCAGCCCGAATCCCGCGCTCCTCGACAGCCAGATTCGCGCAACCCAGGGGGTCAGCTCCACAGACCCTACAGCCTTGGCCATTACGAGTACCTATTTCTGGCCGCAGGGCGCGCCGAACGGCGGCAACATCGTGACTGTTGTTCAGGTCTACTCTGGAGGCGGGACCGGCTCATTCAGCAATCGCTTCTACAATTGGGGTGGCATTCTCCCCAGCGGAGACCCGAACTCCGAGGCCAACGAGGCAGACCAGATTCTAAAGCATGAATTGGGGCATGCTGTGGGCATTCGGGGGCATCATCAGAACCTGAGCAATGCGCTCATGGATGCGACCATTTCGATAGGCGAGACTCTCGTGACCAGTACGGCCACGCAAGAGGCAATGCTTTATCTCTACAAGCCCATCGTCAGTCAGCGTCCGATCCCGATTCCATGAAGCGTCGGAAGATCTGCTATCTGGCACTTCTTTTGACTTCCCACGGAGCGGGCTGCCGTGCCTACAACGACCCGAACGTGGATGAGTCTCCAGAGGCTGAGTGTCGTGTCATCCAAGAGGTCGACACCTCATACGTTGACGATGAACGCACGTTCCAGACGGTAGCCATCTACACGTATGACGACCGCCATCTCTTGGAGATGCTTCGTTCGGAGTCGTCCGATGGGGCCTTGGTGGTCGAGAATTTTCATTATGACGCCTCGAGTCGCCTTTCCCTACACCAGATTGACTCGGATGGCGACGCGTTGGCGGATGCGGCGATTTGGTACGACTACGGCGCTGGGAGCGAGATCGAACATCAAGATCACAATGGGGATGGGCAGGCCGATTCCATCACCTTCAGGGAGCTTGACGAGGCCGGTCGGATGACGAAGCGCTTGCTTGATGAAAATGCCGACTCCAACGCTGAAATCGTTGAAACGTGGTCGTACGGACAGGCGGGGATCCTAACGCACGAATGGGACTACGGTGCCGATGGAATTCCGGAGCGTTGGGAGACCCGACACTACAACTCGGAAGGCAGCCTAGTCATTGCGCGAACCGAGACTCCAGGTGGCGTCTCTCGCGTCGAGGAAAGAGAGTACGAGGAAGATGGCCGCTCGGTCGCGCAGGTCCGAACGGATCAGGATGGCGACGGAGCCGTAGATCGGTGGTCCCGTTACGAACGGGTTCTCGCGGAAGGTATCGAGGAAATCACCGTTCGACACTACATTGAGTCCGAAGGCCCCGTCCAATCCATCGATGTGTTCGAGATGGTGGACGATTCGCCCCGGAGCATCTCAAGGGACTCGGATGCGGACGGCACCATCGACTACCGCATCGAGTTTACCGCCGACGAGCATGGCAACGAACTGGGTTGGGAAGTCGATGAAGACGGTGACGGTCGAATCGACGCGACCTTGGAGCGGACGTTCCGATGCGACTGACTGAGGCGCTGTCGATCCTGAAGGCTCTATAGGTCGACACGACCACGAACGCGACCGTAGCCACCGGACACCTCCGTCGCGGCACTGTGCAGCAACACCGTGCCTTCTGGTGCACTTTGCTGCACTCCGGGTCACCCGATAAGCATGATTCCAAGGGGATCCGCGTACCCCGAGACCACTTCGGGAGCAGGAAGTCGCTGGTTCGAATCCAGCTACCCCGACTTCGAATATGATCGGTTCCCGAGCCGATAACCACAGAGCGCCTCGATCTTCGGATCGGGGCGTTTCTGCGTTTGTCCTGCAAGTCGATCTGGGGCGCTGCTGTCCGGCTGGTGGTCGCTGGTGTACCGCAGGCATGGGGCCACTCTTGGTCCGCGGACGTGACAGTTGCTCTTGGGACCCAGTTGCTCTGGTCGCGGGTGGGCTCCGCTATCGCCGGCTTCCTGTCCAGCTGAATTTCTCCGGTCCCTCGAACTAGCTTTGACGATTTTGACGATTTGCGATATATTCCCGATATAAGAATGGGAGTCCGCCATGTCCGCCATCCCCCAAGCGCTGTACTGCGACGTGAAGGCGGCGCTCCAAGAAGCCGGCCGCGACGACCTCGTGGCCCGCTTGGAGCAGGTGGCGCAGAAGATCCTCACGACCGGTCAGGCGGCATCGCTGCTCGGGGTGGCATCGACCAACACCGTGAAGAACTGGCTCGAGGCCGGCCACTTCCCGGGAGCCTATCGGACGCCGGGAGGCCACTGGCGCTTTGTCCTTGCGGAGGTCGAGGCAGTCAAGGCGCGTATGGAGCAGCTCAACCAGAGGAACCAGCGGGGAGATCTCGAACCTCTCGACATGGGCGACGACGACTCCGCGCCGCCCCTGCTGTGAGCTAGACGGGTCTTCGCATCGTCAGGTGCGGGGGCCCTTCGTCCCGCTGTACAGGGCCGCCCGGGTCAGGCAAGAACCCGACCTTCTCGTAGAAGCGGATGGCCCTCGCGTTGTTGGTGCGGACCCATAGGCACAGCCCGACGTTGGTCCAGCCCGACCACGTAGATCATCAGGTACCGCGCGCGATCGTCAGAGTGGTCGTGGGGATGTTGGGCATTCCGGAACGCCACCGCTGCGTATCCAACCACCTCGCCATCGGGTTGAACGAAACCGCTCCGCGGTAGCTGAAGACGCCAGGTCGTAGCGCGTCAATTCCCCGGGGTTCCGGCGGCCGACCTGTCGGTGAGGGAGCGGTACGGATGGTCGGCCGCCGGGGGAGCGCCCTC
>Ga0316208_1002762_pt1 | contig 13632 bp, 9 predicted proteins | sample 3monopyrite_MG_FD_204944 | JGI IMG/M metagenome (GOLD analysis project Ga0316208, IMG submission 204944) | Microbial mat bacterial communities from mineral coupon in-situ incubated in ocean water Damariscotta River, Maine, United States -... | ecosystem: Environmental > Aquatic > Marine > Coastal... | reverse complement strand
TACTCCTCGCTTTTACTTCAGCTGCTTTTACATCTAATTGAAATGCTTGACCTAAACTATCTCTTCTTTTTTCATAAGCTTGAATTTTAGATTTTAATTTAGCTTCAATCTCTTTTTTCTCTTGATAATCATTTATCAAAACCGAATTATCAACAAATCCTATTTTTTGAGATTGTTGACAAGACGCAACGCTCAAAACCACAATAACAATTAATACTAATTTTTTCATTTTTACCTTTTTTCAATTCCGCAAAAATAAAAAAGTAATTCTTATGAATGGATTGGAATTTGCTATTTTATTTTACAATAAACAATATCTATTGTTTTTGGTCTATCCAATATGTTTTAACTATTAAAAATAAGGTTAAATAAAGCTATTTAAACGCACTAAAAAAAGCTGAAAGGTCATAATGAATCTTTACTTGAAATTTTACCAGAATGAGGCTTAAAATAAACTTTACTCGTTTTTAATAATATATATCATAGAAGAATACTCATTAGAGTGTTTTGCTTTTAAATTAGAAAGTAATCCAACCCTAAAAGCCTTAAATATATTCATGCTTCCAGTTTGATGCTTTTCAGAAAGAAGACTCACATAATACGCATCAAATTTCATTGGAAGTGTTTTAACAACTTGCATATTAACTTGACCAAACAATTTGCTGATTGATGAACGTGAAAAATGCCAAAGATGTCTTGGCGCATCATAGGCTGCCCAAAATGATTTATAATGTTTTGCGTCAAAGCTCTTGTAATTTGGAACCGCAATTATTAAAGTGCCATCTGGTTTTAATAATTTTTTAAACAAGCCTATATGCTCATCAAGATTTGGTAAATGCTCCAGTACATGCCAAAGTGTAATTACATTAAAACTATGCTCTTTTAATCCATAAATATTATGACTGTCTAAAACGGTATTATTCGTTTTGGAGTTGGCAATTTGTCTAGCACCCTCGTTTGGTTCAATACCAACAATATTCCAGTCATTTTTTTGTGCGGTTTTTAAAAAATCTCCTGTGCCGCAGCCAATATCCAAAAGCGTTTTTACTTTATAATTAAAGGAATTAATAAGTTTTAATTTCTTCCTTAAAGAAATGCTTCTAACAAAATGGTAAATTTTTTCGAACAAATTTCGTTTAGCATCGGTATGCGAAATATAGTCTTTGGTTTTATAATAATTGGGGAGTTTGTCGGCTTTTGGCTGGGGAAACGTTTCTAAATAGCCATAGGTTGAATTTTTAATCAACTGGAATGATTCTCCTGAAACAGAGTGATCTTTTACTTTTAAATATGCTTTTGTTTTTTTCATTTAAGACTAACGTTCCACGTGGAACATATAAAATACCATCATAACACTCCTGTTTTAAAAGTAATTTACCTACCCATATAAACCAACAATACCGAAATATCGTTTGGTGATACACCACTAATTCGTGATGCTTGTGCAATAGATACTGGCTGTATGCTTTTAAGTTTTTCACGAGCTTCCATGCTCATGGATTTAATTTTAGAATAGTCAAAATTTTCAGGGATTTTAACATATTCCAATCGGTTTAACTTATCTGCATTATTTTTTTCTTTAGCTATATAACCAGAATATTTCACCTGGATTTCTGTTTGCTCTATAACCTCAGCATCTAAATTGTTTGCTTTAATATATGCTTCCACAGCCTTAAATTGCCTTACATCATCAATGGTAATGTTTGGTCTCGCAAACAATTTAAACATCTTATCTTGCTGCTTAACTGGCGCAGAATCTTTAGCTTCTAATACTGGGTTTGCTTCTTTGGGAGTTATACTGGTTTCTCTAAAAAACTGTACAAAATTTTTAGCTTGATCATGTTTTTCTTCCATACGTCTCATACGCTTTTCAGATGCAATCCCCAGCGCAAAACCCTTGGGTGTTAACCTTAAATCTGCGTTATCCTGCCTTAAGAGTGTTCTATATTCGGCACGTGATGTAAACATTCTATAAGGCTCTTCTGTGCCTTTTGTGATTAAATCATCAATTAAAACACCAATATAAGCTTCGTCTCTCTGTAGAGTAAAAGCTTCTTTTTCCTGCACTTTTAAACTAGCATTTATTCCTGCCATAAGGCCTTGCGACGCTGCTTCTTCATATCCAGTTGTTCCATTTATTTGTCCAGCAAAATACAGGCCTTCGACCAACTTGGTTTCTAAAGTATGTTTTAATTGAGTTGGTGGAAAATAATCATACTCAATAGCATATCCTGGTCTAAAGAATTTTACGTTTTTAAAGCCCATTACAGAGCGTAATGCATTAAACTGAACATCCTCTGGTAGTGACGTAGAAAACCCGTTCACATAATACTCAACTGTATTCCATCCCTCAGGTTCGACAAATAATTGGTGCCTATCCTTGTTGGCAAAACGGTTTATTTTATCTTCAATTGAAGGGCAATATCGTGGTCCTAAACTTTTAATCCTTCCATTAAACATAGGTGAACGATTAAAACCTTCACGAAGTAAATCATGAACTTCTGGGCTTGTGTAGGTCATGTGGCAAGAACGTTGCTCTTTTAATGGTTGTGTGATATCTAAATAACAAAATTTTTCTGGGTTATCATCTCCAGGTTGTTCAACCATTTTAGAAAAATCAAGTGAGCGACCATCTACGCGTGGTGGTGTTCCGGTTTTCATTCTACCAGAATCGAAACCTATATCAACTAACTGTTCTGTTATTCCTTTTGCGGCTCGTTCTCCAGCCCTTCCACCTCCAAAGCTTTTGTCTCCAATATGTATTAGGCCATTTAGAAAAGTGCCATTAGTAAGCACAACAGATTTAGCCTTAACCTCAATCCCTAAGGATGTTTTTACACCTACAACTTTGCCTTTTGCTACCATTAGGCCTGAAACCATTTCTTGATAAAAGTCGAGGTTTGGTGTGTTTTCAAGCATTAGCCTCCAGTCTTCTGCAAATCGCATCCTATCACTTTGTACTCTAGGACTCCACATTGCTGGTCCTTTAGACTTGTTGAGCATTTTAAATTGTATGGCTGATGTATCACTTACTATGCCGCTATAACCTCCCAAGGCATCAATTTCACGCACAATTTGACCCTTTGCAATTCCACCCATTGCAGGATTGCAAGACATTTGGGCAATGTTCTGGAGGTTCATTGTAATTAATAATGTATTGCAGCCCATATTGGCAGCGGCAGCAGCAGCTTCACTTCCTGCATGACCGCCTCCAACCACAATCACATCGTATGTATCTAAAAATAAACTCATGAGTGTTCCACGTGAAACATTGTTAAAATAAAAGTGTGCAAATATACATCAAAACATAAGAATTATGTAAGCTTTGAAAGATAGAAATCTTCTTTTTGTCGCATAAGCTTTTTATCCTCTTTACTCTTGTCTTTATATCCACAATAATGAAGAATTCCATGTATCATCACTCTGTGAAGCTCAGCTTCAAAGTCAACACCGAGGTCTTGTGCATTGTCTTCAACCCTCTCAATAGAAATAAAAATATCGCCATGTAGTTCTTTTCCTACTGAATAATCAAAACTAATAATATCTGTAAGCGTGTCGTGTTGTAGAAACTCAACATTTAATTTATGAAGGTAATTGTCATCACAAAACACATAATTAATATCGCCTTCTTTACACGCTTCTTCCTTTATAGCATTGCCAACCCATTCACAAATACGCTCAGTTTCTTTTAAATGAAAATCAGTTTCGTAATTTATACTAATCATTGCTTTTCTTAAAATACTCTCGCACTTTCTTTTTATATATTTGCTGCAAAGGTAGTGCTTGTCTATTTAATATTTCTGTGGTGTTAAAATATTGTTTGGCGTTTTTAAGTTGTGTGTTTGTAAGATTATTAAATTGTAATTGGTTGGCTTTAGACTTACGTTTATTGTCTTCTCCTTGCTGAAAAGTAGCGTTTTCAAGCTTTAATAATTGGTGTTGAAGGTTCATCATGCGTTGCAAAGCACGATTGGTAAAGCCTTTATTTAAGAGATCTTTTTCTATAGATTCCATTTCGCGCAACAGGTTTTCTCCAGCACCATTTTTTCCTTCTTTACCAATTTTATCTTCAAGTGCTTGACGCAATTGTTGTTGTTGTTGATAAATTTGAAAAAGCTCTCCGTTTAATTCCTCGTTATTTTGTCCCTCACCTTCTTGTTGATCGCCTTCTCCATCTTTTTTATCACCTTGTTTCCCATCTTCTCCATCTTTCTTTTTTCCTTCTTCACTCTTTTTTAATCGCTCTTCCATCTGCTTATTAAGCTCTTCTTGGCTCATAATAATGTCTGGTAATTGCATATCGCCTTCTCCTTGGCCTGGTGATGGATTCATTTGGTTCTGCATATTATCAAGAATATCACTCAGTAAACTCGCTAGAGAATTAGCCGACGTTACAGCATATTGTTGTGCTGCTACACCTTGGTACAATCGGTTTTCTGCTAGTTGTTCCAGGGATTTATCTATATTAAAAAAAACCTCGGTAATCTCTTTATTAATGCTTTCAGAAAGCGTTGGTTGCCTTAATGATAATGCAAACAGACTGTCGTCAACATGTTCGAAATGTTCTTTTAAATTTTGTTGTTTTATTAAATATTTAGCATACTCGTTGTGATTGACCTGAATGGATTTAAACTTATTCATGACGTTCTCCTGGTCAAATGAATACAGAACCAAATTATCTAGAACTTGGCGAAGCATGTCTATGTCTTCAGACATTTGTTCGGCACTTCCACTCATCATGGATTGCTGCATTTGTTCGCTCATTTGTCTCATCTTTTCGGCTGCCTTTTTTTGATTCTTCTTAGCGTTGTTTTGCTGTTGTTCCTTGACCTCTTGATTCGGGCTTTGTTCCTTTTTTTCTAAATTTTCACTAGCATCTTGCTGCTCTTTTTTAATGTCATCTTCTTTCTTCTTATTATTTGGCACATCAAGCGGCTCAATTAGCTTGTTATTCTCCTTTCGTAATTCTTCTAACTCCTTTTGTATTTCTTCGAATTTTTTATTTAACTCGTCTTGCTTCTCTTTGGTGTTGTTTTCTCCCGATTCTTCTGATAATTTCTCTTGCTCTTCGGCTAATTCTTCAAGCTCTAAGCGAATCTTTTCAGATTTCATGGTTACATAATAACGTTTTGTTAATTCGAGTAACTGTTGAAGGCTTCGCTTTTTGTTTTTGTTTTGTTTTGCCAATTCTTCAAGCTTTTGCGACAGTTGTTCTTTTTGGATTTTTTCAGATAGTTTCTCAAGCTCTTTTAGCAATTCTTCATCTTTTTTAAGTTGCTCTTGGTTTTCCTCTAAACGTTGTTTTAGATTTTCCTTAAAAGGGTCTTCCTTATTCTCTTTTTGAAAATCCTCTAGGTTCTCTTTAAGCTGCTTATTGAAGTTTTTCATCATTTCATCTTGCTGCTTTTGACGCTTAATGAAATTTTCCAGTTTCTTTTTGTCGTTAAAATTTAGCTCCGATTTTTCCTTTTGTGTCTTTGAAAACTCTTTAAGCTCTTCATCTTGTTCTTCTAATTTCTCAAGTGAGTTGTTAAGGTTGTCTATAGTCTCGGTTTGCTCTTTTAATTGTTCTTGTTCAACCTCATCCTTTGTTAGCTTTCTGTACGAAAATATGCTGCTCTTGGTGCTTTTGTAATTACTTAAAGCGTCATTGTCAAACACCTCAAAATACAAATCGTAACTCATGCCTTCTTCCAAATTTAATTGATTAGGAAATACGCTTACAAATTCATCAAAATTTGATTTAGATATAATTAAGCGTTCAGTCTTTTTCCCTTTATCGGAATCACTCGGGTAGTAAACTAGTTGAAGCTTGCTCAAACCATAATCATCGCTGACTTGTCCATAAAAATAAAGTGTTTGGCTATCCAAAGAATCTTGTTCCATCTTCACGTTTAGCTCTGGATATTCGTCCCTAATTACATGTATTGAAAAAGATAGGTTTTCATAGTCTTTCAGGTGTTTGTTACTGGTTTGCAAACTATAATCTAACGACTTAAACAAACGTTTTGTTAAATTAAACTCATTGTTTTCGCCATTAAATTTCTCAAAAGAGTCTTGTGTGCTTAAAACCACATGGTTAGTGGATGTTGTTTTTAAATTCCATGTAATCTTAGTGCCTTGAGGCACAATAGCGTTGCCATTGCTTTTTAAGGTTTCGTCTTGTTTTTTGGTGTACGCTGGATAATCTAAAACTAAATCAAAACTCAATAACCTAGGAGTATTTATAACTTCCAAATTATAGTCTCTAGAGTTTACATTATTTGCAAATAGATGAAATTGAACATTTTGATTTGGTTGAGTAAATACATACTCGAAAACACCTGAGCTAATTTGTTTTAAATAATACGTTTCATCATTATATGTTATTTGAACATTGTCTGGAATAACCTCACCTTCTGTTTGAACGATTAGGTTAAAATCTTTACTTTCTAATGCTTTTAAACTATCGTTTACAATAAAGAATTGAAATGGTGCAGGTGGCTCAAAAGCTGTTTTGTAATTTACAACACGCTCGTAGCTATCACTAAACCAATTGTACTTGCCAGATATAAAAGAAAACAAGATAATTAAAAGAGGAATTGCTGCATACTTTAAATATTTCAAGTTGCTCTTAAAGTTAATCGCCAACTTAAAAGGAATTGGATTAAGTTCTAAAGATTTTTGCTCAATACTTGCTAGTAAAAGCTCCGATTCTTTTGAATTCTCTTTTAGCTGAAGTACGTTTAGCAATTTATCATTAACCTCAGGGAAATAATTTCCAATAATTTTGGAGGCATCTAAAAAATCAATGCCTTTTTGGAATTTAAAAAGCTTGGCTATGGGTTTTATAATAAACATTACGAACAGTGCGGCTTCTACCAAGACAAATGCCCAAAATAATAAAGTTCTTGCCGTGGTGTTTAACCATAAAGCATACTCAATTAAAAGCGTTACCAAAAAATACAGCAAACCAATAGCAAAAAATAAAATAATGCCTTTAATAAGTTCGCTTGTGTAATATTTTTTTATAAACGCTTCAAGCTTATCTTGTATGTTCTTAAAGTTGCCCAATAGCCTATATTTAATAGTTTCAACTAATAAATCTACAATTTTATTATTAACTTGCTGCTCTTAAATTGCATAACATTGTGTTAAAGTCGATGATTGACCATGCTTCATCGGTATTTTGAATTTACATGAAACCTCAAGACCTAAAATATCTATCTGCATTAAGCATTCCATTAAGTGTTATTGTTGGGCTTTATTTTAAAGGATATTGGTTATTCTTAACACCTGTTTTTCTCTTTGTTTTTATACCAATTTTAGAATTGCTTTTAAAAGAAAAAAACAGTAATTATTCTAAATCCGAAACAGCCTCAAAAGCTATTAACCCTGTTTTCGATTGGCTACTATACTTAAACCTTCCTATTGTTTATGGGCTGCTCATTTGGGCTATGTTTGAAGTGTCAAGTGGTGCTTTGGAAACTTATCAGTTTTTTGGGTTGACCCTTTCTGTTGGTATGGTTTTGGGTGCTAACGGTATTAATGTGGCACATGAATTAGGACACAGACAGGCCTCTAAAGAGCGCTTTATTGGTAAGGTGTTGTTGTTGCCTTCGCTATACATGCACTTTTATATTGAACACAATTTTGGGCATCATTTACACGCTGCCACCAAAGAGGATCCTGCTACTGCTAGGTATAAACAAACGCTTTATTCTTTTTGGATCACTTCAACAGTACGACAATACTTTAGCGCTTGGCGTATTCAAAAGCAATTGCTTAGAAACCAAAAGCTGGTTTTTTTCTCGATGCGTAACGACATGTTTTGGTATTTAATTCTGCAAGGGTTATATCTAATTACTGTATTTCTTGTTTTTGGTAAAACCGTTTTGCTTTTTGCTGTTCTTGCTGCTGTTACTGGCTTTTTGTTGTTGGAAACCGTTAATTATATAGAGCACTATGGTTTGCTTAGAAAGAAAAAGGATTCTGGAAGATACGAGCGCGTTAAAGAAATGCACTCATGGAACTCCAACCATGTTATTGGTAGAATTATGCTTTACGAACTAACGCGTCACAGCGACCATCACTTTAGATCTTCAAAAAAATATCAGGTCCTAGAGTGTCACGACAACAGCCCTCAGTTGCCATATGGCTATCCAACATCCATGGTTTTAGCCCTGTTTCCACCTTTATGGTTTTCAATAATGAATAAGCGTGTTCCTCCTGAAATGGTTTTTTATAAAGATTAAACAATAGGCCGCGTCACTTTTATATAATAGATGTATCCTCATTATTCTTTTTTTCTTTGTTCTCTTACCTTATCAAGTTATCTTTGCGGTCTTAAACAATATTCATGACCAAAAATGTTCGCGTTCGCTTTGCGCCAAGTCCAACAGGCCCATTACACATTGGTGGAGTAAGAACTGCTCTTTTTAATTACTTATTTGCAAAAAAACACAACGGCACATTTGTGCTTCGTATTGAGGATACAGACCAAAATAGATATGTTGAAAGTGCTGAAGATTACATTATAGAGTCATTAAATTGGTGCGGAATTCCTTTTGATGAAGGTCCTGGAAAAAATGAGAATTTTGGGCCTTACAGACAAAGCGAACGCAAACACTTATACAAAGAATATGCTAATAAATTGATTGCTTCCGGAAATGCTTACTATGCTTTTGATGCTGCTGAAACATTAAATAATCACAGAAAAGAACACGAGTCACAAGGAAAAACCTTTATCTATAATTGGCATAACCGATTAAAACTGAGTAATTCCTTATCGCTTTCAGCTGAAGAAGTAAAAGCGAAATTAGATGCAGGAGACGATTATGTAATTCGTTTTAAATCGCCTCAAGACGAAACACTTCATCTAAAAGATATTATTCGTGGTGATATAAAAATTGATACCAATATCTTAGATGATAAGGTTCTTTTTAAAAGTGATGGTATGCCAACCTATCATTTAGCAAATATAGTAGATGACCACTTAATGCAAATATCGCATGTTATTCGTGGTGAAGAATGGCTGCCTTCTTTGGCTTTGCATCAGCAATTATACGATGCTTTTGGGTGGAAAGCTCCTGAATTTGCACACTTACCATTAATACTAAAACCAACTGGAAAAGGCAAATTGAGTAAACGTGATGGTGATAAACTAGGGTTCCCTGTATTTCCGTTAGAGTGGAAAGACCCTAATTCTGGAGAGATTTCAAGAGGTTATAAAGAGGATGGTTATTTCCCTGAGGCCATGGTGAATTTTTTGGCATTTTTAGGTTGGAATCCTGGAACAGAACAAGAAATTTTTAGTTTGGACGAGCTAATAAACGCTTTTGATTTAAATCGCGTCAATAAATCTGGAGCTCGTTTTGATCCTGAAAAAATCAAATGGTTTAACCACCATTATATGCAAGAGCAGTCGAATGATAATTTGGCAGCATCGTTTAAAGCGTCTCGAGAAGAATTATCAACTATTGATAAAGATTATATTGCCTTGGTTATTGGGTTGGTTAAAGAAAGGGCAACTTTTGTAAGTGACTTTTGGGAACTAAGCAATTTCTTTTTTGAAACACCAAAATTTTATGTCGAAAAATCAGCTAAAAAAGCTTGGAAAGATGATACGGATTCTATCATGAAAGAATTGGCTTCTGTGATAAGTAATATTGAAGTAGAGTCTGCTAAGCAACTTCAAACAGAAATTAAAGAGTGGATTGTAAAAAAAGAAATTGGGTTTGGAAAAGTTATGCAGCCACTTCGTTTGGCTTTGGTAGGAGATCTTAAGGGTCCTGATCTTTTCCAGATTATGTTTTTAATTGGTCGAGATGCTGCTGTAAGAAGAATAGAATTAGCTATTGCACAAATTAATTAATTTGCTTCATGCTTTTTTTGCTTAAGTTTTTTAATTAAAATGTAAATAATGCAATTAACATTATTGTTTCTGGATTACCTTTAAAATCCGTGTTTTGATTTAGGTTTTTATTTAGTTTATCAAACATATTTAAAAAACCATAAATGTATTGTGCGCTCACCCTTAATGGCCCAAAGCCTGCAGTGGCTCCAACAGCTCCATTTATATTAAACTTAGACATTTGTGTTATGTCTGATGCTAATAAATCACCATAACCGTTAATATAATACCCTTCTTGTTCACTGTTTTTAAATTCTAAATCCCCATTGTACTGTAGTTGTGGGCCAGCGTCTATAGTAACATTATTTCCTAATACTTTTGCGTGAAATAAAAAGCCTAACTGCGCTGCCATTTGCTTGTATTTTATTTGCTCGTTACCAGCGACATCATCGGTGATTCTTCCAGATATTTCTAATGTGTTTTCTGAAATTTGCATACCATAGCTCACTGTGTACCATCTATTAGGAATATCGACACCTGCAGCTAAAGAAACCACAAATCCATTGCCTTTGGTGGTAATAAAATTATCTGTTTTAATGTTATACATACTTATGCCTCCACCAATACTAAAACCATTCTTAATATTATAACTTTTATGCTGCGCGTTTATGATTGTAACAAAAAAGGTACTTAATGCTACTAATAAGATAAGCTGTTTGTTTTTCATGTGATTTTTTAACGTTCTAAAACAAATATAGCTTAATTTAGTATTCATTTATTTTCTAATCATTTAATATTTTTGTTATGGAACAGTTTATTTTTATACCTATTGCCTTTTTAGGGCTAATAATTTTAATTTCTGCTTTTTTTATAGTAAAGCAACAAACCGCTGCTATAGTAGAGCGATTTGGCAAATTCCATAGCATTCGTCAATCTGGGTTGCGTTTCAAAATTCCTTTAGTAGATCGAATTGCTGGTCGCTTAAGTTTAAAAATTCAACAATTAGATGTAATTATAGAAACAAAAACTCTGGATGACGTGTTTGTGCGTTTAAAAGTATCTGTGCAATACAAGGTCATTAAATTAAAAGTGTATGATGCATTTTATAAGCTAGATTACCCTCACGATCAAATTACGTCTTATGTATTTGATGTGGTTCGTGCCGAAGTACCAAAAATGAAGCTTGATGACGTCTTTGTTAAAAAAGATGATATTGCACTTGCTGTTAAAGCTGAGTTGAATGACGCTATGTCTGACTATGGGTTTGATATCATTAAAACATTGGTGACAGATATTGATCCAGACGCGCAAGTAAAACAAGCCATGAATAGAATTAATGCCTCTGAACGAGAAAAAATTGCTGCTCAATTTGAGGGTGATGCGGCACGTATTCTTATTGTTGAGAAAGCTAAAGCTGAAGCTGAAAGTAAGCGTTTGCAAGGTCAGGGAATTGCGGACCAACGTCGTGAAATTGCTCGTGGTTTGGAAGAGTCTGTAGAGGTTTTAAATAATGTTGGAATTAACTCTCAAGAAGCTTCAGCACTTATTGTGGTTACCCAACATTACGATACGCTTCAGGCTATAGGACAAGAAACCAATAGTAATCTTATTTTATTACCTAATTCACCTCAAGCAGGAAGTAATATGCTTAATGATATGGTGGCTAGTTTCACAGCTAGTAACCAAATTGGTGAGGCGATGAAAAGTTCGAACAATAAGCAGAATGACGAATAATATTTTTTGTTTAAATAGCTGTTGCCTCAGCAACCAGCAATTCATTATTATCTTCTAAGGCTTTTTCGATAAACTCATTAATCGCTTCATTAGGCTTCAAGCCATTATTAAGCAATACTTTTAATACTATCATTGTGGCAATACGAGTTCCTGCTTTTTTTACAGCTGTTCCAAATAAAGGCTCTAATTCATCGTAAGTAACATCTTTAGCTAGCTCTTCTATTTCTGCTTTTGTTTTTTGCTGCTTAGCTTCAGAAAGATTTGTGTACTTTTTTCCTAGTTGTTGAATCACGTTAATTGCTTTTCGCTGTGATTGCTGTTGTTTTGGTTGATTCTGAATGTTTGTTTTTTTGGGTTTCTGCTTAGCCCAAGAATCGCGTAAACCAACTGTTTTATTAAACACTAATGCGTTTGGTTTAGAATCGTTGTCCACATTAAAATACCCTAAACGTTGAAATTGAAAACGTTCTCCAATCTTAGCGTCAGCTAAACTTGGCTCAATAAAAGCATTGATTATTTTTAAAGAGTTAGGATTAACAAACTCCATGAAATCTCTATCTGGATGACTATCTGGTGCTTCATCCATAAACAGCCTGTCGTATTCTCTAACTTCAGCTTGTATAGCGTGTTTTATGGATACCCAATGCAAGGTTCCTTTTACTTTCTTGGTTGTATCTTTAGAATAAGTACAGTGAATTTCGGTAATATTTCCGTTAGCATCTTTTATAACATTTTCTGCCTTGATAATGTATGCGTTTTTCAAACGTACTTCGCCACCAAGCTTTAATCTAAAAAATTTATTTCCAGCTTCTTCCTTAAAGTCTTCTTTTTCAATATAAATCTCTCTTGAAAAAGGAACTTGTCTTGTTCCGGCATTATCATCTTCAGGATTATTTTCAGCTTCTAACCACTCTTCTTTGTCTTCTGGATAGTTAGTAATTACCACTTTAACAGGATCTAAAACCGCCATCACACGAGGTGCTTTTTTATTTAAATCTTCGCGAATACAAAACTCCAGCAGCGATACATCAATCACGTTTTCGCGTTTAGCTACACCTACCTTTTCTATAAAATTTTGAATGGAATTTGGCGTATAACCTCTTCGTCGTAAACCTGAAATGGTTGGCATACGAGGATCGTCCCAACCAGAAACCACGCCATTTTCTACCAATTTAAGTAATTTTCGCTTACTCATTATGGTATAGCTAAGGTTTAATCTTGCAAACTCACGTTGCTTAGGAATTAATGGATATTCATCAACGCTATAATCATGTACTTGCTCTTTAAACCAATCGTAGAGCTTTCTATGTGGTTTAAATTCTAAAGAACACAATGAATGTGAAATCTGCTCAATATAATCGCTCTCTCCATGTGTCCAATCGTACATTGGGTAAATACACCAATCGTTTCCAGTTCTATGATGATGTGCATGCATAATGCGATACATTATTGGGTCACGCATTAACATATTTGGGTCTTCCATATCTATTTTAGCGCGAAGCACATGTGTTCCAGACTCAAACTCACCATTTTTCATTCGTTTAAACAAATCGAGGTTCTCTTCTACGCTTCTATTTCTAAATGGACTATTGGTTCCTACTTGAGTTGGTGTGCCTTTTTGTTCGGCGATGGCTTCGCTAGATTGAGAATCGACATAAGCTTTTCCGTCTTTTATCATTTGTACAGCCCAATCGTAAAGCTGTTGAAAATAATCAGACGAATACAATTCGTTTTCCCATTTATAACCCAACCAAGCAATGTCTCGTTTAATGGCATCAACATATTCTTGTTCTTCCTTGGTAGGATTTGTGTCATCGAACCGGAGATTGACAGGTGCATCATACTTTTCGCCCAAACCAAAACTAATACCAATAGCTTTAGTGTGACCAATATGTAAATAACCATTAGGTTCTGGTGGAAAACGAAAACGTAAATGTTCTTTTGGCATTCCGTTTTTTAAATCTTCTTCTATAATATGCTCAATAAAATTGAGTGATTTTGCTTCTTCAGACATCTTTAAAAATAAAAGGCAAAGTTATTAAATATTAGTGTAATATATTTGCTGA
>Ga0316208_1002760_pt1 | contig 13636 bp, 9 predicted proteins | sample 3monopyrite_MG_FD_204944 | JGI IMG/M metagenome (GOLD analysis project Ga0316208, IMG submission 204944) | Microbial mat bacterial communities from mineral coupon in-situ incubated in ocean water Damariscotta River, Maine, United States -... | ecosystem: Environmental > Aquatic > Marine > Coastal... | reverse complement strand
TGGGCGTTCGCATGACGGCGTGGATATGGTCTTTGGTGGGTTCTCGTGAGCGGAACGGGGCGACTCGGCGTTCATGGTCGAATTCGATCAGGATGACCGGGCTGTGGATTCGGTAGTAGAAGACGCTTTCTTCAGTGGTGCCGCCGATCCAGGCGAGGAAGGTTCGGTCGAGGTGTCGTTTGACTTCTTCCATCTTCACGGCAGCGTGTCCGTCGTTCATCGTGCCGACGTATTCCCGCACGACGTCAAGGAGTAGTGCCTGCTGTTTCGCATTCAGCTTTGAGGCCGGAATGCCGGCGTAATCCAGATCGACGTTGTCCTTGTACGCCTGCGTGAGCGCGTTGTTGCCGTCTTTGACCGACGAAACAATTGCGACGTTCTGCTGCTGTTTGTCCAAAGCCTGAATCAGAGCCAGGCCTTTGTTCTGTTCGTCCTGCATGACGATCGTGCCATTGAATCGGCCGCTCGTGGCGTGGACGGGTTCGCTGCCGACGAAGACCGGCGACATGACGACCTGATCGCCCAGCACGAAGTAGTTGATAATGAGATGGTGTCCGTCGATCTGCCAGCCCCACGGTTTAGTCGTTGAGGGATCACCCATGATCGTGATCCAGTAAAGCCACTCGCCGTACTCGTCAACGTTGTTCGCCAGCTCGGCCAGCGTTCCGTTGAGCTTCATGATGTCTTTTGATTGCTTAAGCCCCTTGGCACTGAGGCTTGTCTTGAGCAGTCCAAACGCCAGCTCGCGTTGCTGCTCGTTCATCTCGTCGAAGCCGACGCCGCGGCGTTTGTAGAAGTGTCGGTTGTCCCAGCTCCGCCACTCGATGTGATCAACCGGGTACATCGTCCGCGAGATCTGTTCGTCGCTCAGTTTGTCGAGCAGAGCATTCGCCGCGTCGACAACGGGCTTTGTGCTGACTCCGGTCGACTCGATTTTGAACAGGCCGGGCTCGACTTTGCCGCCGGAAGTAATGCCGACAAACGGCTGAGTCAGCGACTCTTCGCCGCCACCGCGGCCGCCTCGTCTGGGAGGCTGTGCGAAACTCGCCAGCGCTGCGAACACGCCAACGACGATTGAAAGGGCGGCGATCTTTCTGAATGACGTCACAGGACTTTCGCTTTCTGATAAGACGTTTGAGGTTGAGCGTGATCGTAGTGTTGTGAGGCAGTTGGAGACTGACAACTCTCGGAAACGAGCACGCTTGTTTCGTTCGAATCTAAACCGGATTTCGGAGCGGAAAACCCACACTTCACCGCACATCAGGAATGACGATTTCACGAGGTTTCGGGCGACTTCGAGTCGTTGTGAAAGCACCTTGATTTCACTATGATTCGCGGCCTGAAATAACGCCCGGAAACTCGGGGAAATCCTTAGTTTTCGGGCGTTTTCTGCGTTCATCAGATGCTTCGATTCGGAAGCCTTGTCACGGTCCCAGACGAGGCTCGAGTCGAGACGAAATATTGCCGCGTAAGGAGACACTGCATTGTCCGTCGGAAACGGTGAGTCGGGTGATCTTTCGGTCCCGGAAGAGCGAATTCAGCAACTGGATATCCAGGACGAAATGCGGACGTCGTACCTGACGTACGCGATGAGCGTCATCATCTCGCGAGCTTTGCCCGACGCTCGCGATGGTCTCAAGCCATCTCAGCGCCGCATCCTCGTTGCGATGGGCGATCTGAATCTCGGGCCGGCCACCAACCGAATTAAATGCGCCAAAATCTGCGGCGACACCAGCGGTAACTATCACCCTCACGGTGAAGGCTCGGTTTACCCGACGCTCGTCCGTATGGCCCAGAACTGGGTGATGCGTCAGACGATGGTCGATAAGCAGGGCAACTTCGGATCACTCGCCGGCCTGCCTGCGGCGGCGATGCGATATACAGAGGCAAGACTTTCTGCTGCAGCGTCGGACATGCTGGCGGACATCCAGTACGACACCGTCGACTTTGCACCGACGTACGATCAAAGCCGTATGGAACCGGTCGTTCTGCCGTCGAAGTTTCCGAACCTGCTGGTCAACGGGTCGACGGGCATCGCCGTCGGAATGGCGACCAGCGTCCCCCCACACAACCTGGCGGAAGTTGCGGACGCAGTGATAATGCTGGTCGACGAGCCGGAAGCGACGATCGACCAACTTATCGACGTGGTGCCCGGCCCGGACTTCCCGACTGGCGGCATCATTTGTGGTCGATACGGAATCCGTAAGGGATATCAGACCGGCCGATCGACGCTGACGCTGCGAGCAAAGACGCACTACGAAACCGAAAAAAACAGCGACGTCATCGTTGTCACCGAGATCCCGTATCTCGATACTCGCGACCGTATTCGCGAGAAGCTGGAAGTTCTGGTTCGTGACGAGCGAATTAAAGGGATCTCGCGAATTGTCGACCTGACGGACCGTAAGACACCGAGCTGGCAAGTTCGACTGCACATCGTGTTGAAGAAGGATGCCGACAAAGAAGTCGTTCTGAATCAGTTGTTTCAGTTCTCGCCGCTGCAGACGACGGTCAGCGTCATCATGCTGGCACTCGTCGGGCAACGTCCGCAGACACTGAATCTCAAAGAGATGCTGCAGGAGTTTCTCCGGCACCGCGTCGACGTAATTCGTCGACGAACGGAATTCCTGCTCGCAGAATCTCGAAAACGTAAACACACGGTCGAAGGTCTGATGATCGCTCAGGTCAACATCGACCAGGTGATTGCGACAATCCGAGCGGCCTCCAGCCGTGCTCAAGCGAAGGAAGATCTGCAGAAGATTCTGGTTCCTGCCGAACTCGTAGCGCGAGCGCTCGGTGAAGAAGGCTTCCGTATTTACACCGAAGAATACGGCACGCAGTCAGACTACTCGCTTTCTTCCAACCAGTCCGAAGCCATTGTCTCGATGCAGTTGGGATCGCTGGCAAACCTCGAACGCGAAAAGCTGCAGGGTGAGTATCACAAACTGCTTGAAGATATTCTGGGATTTCTGCTGCTTCTGTCCGACGAAGCGAACATCCTCGGCGTCGTCCGCGAGGACATGGAAACTCTCAAGTCGAAGTACGGCGATAAACGTCGCACCGAGATCAGCGAAGAAGAACTGTCCAACGTCAACAAGGATGACCTGATCACCGAAGAGACGATGGTCGTGACGCTGTCGGTTCGCGGCTACATCAAGCGGACGGCGCTGATGACTTATCAGTCTCAGAACCGCGGCGGCAAGGGCATCACCGGCGGCAAGAACAGCGAAGAGGATGCGATGGAGCATCTCTTCGTCACAAGCACGCACGCCTGGCTGCTCTTCTTTACGAACTTCGGCAAGGTCTACTGGCAGAAGGTTTACGATCTGCCGCTGCAGGGTCGGACGGCGAAGGGCCGAGCACTGATCAACCTGCTGAATCTGGCCGACGGCGAAGAAGTCGAAAACTGCATCAGCGTGAAAGACTTCGACGACGAACACTTCCTGCTCATGGCCACGAAGAACGGCGTCGTCAAGAAAACCGCTCTCACTGAATATAGCCGACCGAAGCAGGGCGGCATTATCGCCCTCCGCCTTAAAGAAGGTGACGAACTGGTCGACGTCGTTGTTGTCGGCCCCGGCGATGACGTTCTGCTCGCGACAGCTGGCGGTATGACGATCCGATTTCCACATACCAATGCCCGTAAAATGGGACGAGCAACGGCCGGCGTGCGAGGAATCAGACTCGGCAAAGGCGACGAACTGGTCGGCATCGTCGTGGCCAATCCTGAAATGTGCCTGCTGACCGTCTGCAAAAACGGATACGGCAAGCAGACACCGTTCGGCCTCGGCGGAACGGTTGCCGAACAGGTCGACGACAACGAATCGACAGAAGTCGATGCCGATGACGAAACTTCCGCGGAGTCTGAAGTGACCGCAGCGGACAACGATGATCTGACGGTGGGTGATCTGACGGTGGGTGATCTGACGGTGGATGATTCGGCGGTGGATGATTCGGCGGTTAAGACGGAACGCAGCGGGTTTCATTACCGATCGCAGAACCGTGGCGGGAAGGGCATCCGGGATATTCGGACGACGGATCGCAACGGAAAAGTTGTCGCGATTCTGGCAGTTTCGGACGACGACGAAGTTCTGATGGTCACAACGGGCGGAAAAATCCAGCGGCTGCGTGCGGGCGACATCTCGGTCGTCGGCCGAAATACTCAGGGCGTGCGGATCATTCGGCTGGAAGGCGACGACAAACTGGCCTCAATGGCGAGAATCCCAAGCGAAATCGTGCTTGAAACGACTGCTGTGGACGTCTCAGACAAGCCAGAAAGCACAACTGACGCTCCGGCGGCAGATTCAGACAGTTCTGCCCCGAACACGGACTCAGAAGCTGAATCTGGCGGCGAAGAGGTGTAGACTGCCGCCTTCACAACTTAAAAGTCGACCGCGGTTCTAGTGAATCGTTTCGGCCGGAAAGCTGGGAACACTAATCGACGCTAATAAACCCTAATCGAGACAGAAGTAATGATTAGCGTTTATTAGTGTCGATTAGTGTTCCTTTTTATTTGCGTCACAGGTGCCTTCGTAATGCCGATGTTTCAAGAAGATATCAACCTGATCACTCGCCCTGGCGAAACAGCAACGGGTGAGCCGATCATCAAAGGCAACTACGCGTTCGTCAGCCTCGGGTGCCCGAAGAATCTGGTCGACAGCGAAAAGATGCTCGGCACGTTGGCTTTGGATGGCTATTCGCTGGTCTCCGATCCGGACGGTGCGGACTTCGTGATCGTCAACACGTGCGGCTTCATTGAAAGCTCACGCGAGGAATCAAAGTCGGTCATTCAGGAAATGCTCGACCTGAAAAAGGAAGGTCGAACCAAGGGCGTCATCGTTGCCGGCTGTTTGCCCGAACGAGTCGGCGGCTCGCTGCTCGAAGAAATGCCGGACATCGATCACATCGTCGGAGTGTTCGGCCGAGACGAAATTCACCGAGTAGCCGACCGGCTTGTCGGCGGCGCACGCGAACAGCGAGAACTGTTCCGACCGGCTCCGATCAAAGCGATGGACGATACGGCTCGGCTGCGAATTACGCCGGCACATTTTGCCTACCTGAAGATTTCAGAAGGCTGCGACCGAACCTGCACGTTCTGCTCCATCCCGTCGATGCGAGGTAAGCATGTCACCAAGCCAATCGAAATGGTCATTCAGGAGGCTCGCGAACTCGTCGAAGACGGGGTGCGAGAACTGATCATCGTTGCTCAGGACACGACCTATTACGGAATGGACCTGTACGGCGAAGTCCGATTGAACGCTTTGCTGAAGGAGCTGGAAGAGGTCGAAGGCCTGGACTGGATCCGGCTGATGTACCTTTACCCGGTCAACTTTACGGACGACATCATCGAGACGATCGCAGAGTCTCAAAAAATCATTCCGTACCTGGACATGCCACTTCAGCACATAAACGACACCATGCTGAAGCGGATGCAGCGACGAGTGAACGGCGCGCAGACAATCGAACTGGTCGAAAAGCTGCGAGCAGCGATCCCCAACCTCGTGCTTCGAACGACGTTTATCACCGGCTTCCCGGGCGAGACCGAGGAACAGTTCGAAGAACTCAAAGAGTTCGTTCGTAACACGGCCTTCGAGCGAATGGGAGCGTTTACCTACTCGCTCGAACCCGGCACGCCGGCGGTAAAACTGGAAGACCATTTGCCGGAAGAAGTCAAAGAAGCTCGCCGCGACGAGCTGATGGCAATTCAGCAGGAGATCGCGTTTAAGTTTGGCGACTCGCTGATCGGCTACGAACTGGACGCGATCATCGACAGTCAGGTCGAAGAAGGCGTCTACCTGGGGCGCATCTTTGCCGACGCTCCGGAAATCGACGGCAACATCTACGTCACCGGCGAAGGCATCAACATCGGCGACCTGATCCCGGTTGAGATCGTCGATCGTCAGGACTACGACCTCATCGGCCTCTACCACGGCGAAGATCAAGAAGACCGTCACGAGGAAGTCGGCTCGGCTGACGCAAACCCGGGCGAAAACTGGGAACCCGGCCAGGGCTGAATCAGTCGTCGCCGCTGGATGGATCAATCAGCTTTTTGAGATAGGTTGCGAGATCCATTTCAAGCTGCAGTAAACGCTGCCACGCCGCCCAGTCCATTTTGAATGTCGGTTTCTCGTCTTCACCCGCCTGGGTCGACTGCCCGGCCGTGATCACCGATCTCAATCGATCGTGCAGATGCGCCAACAGGTCAGACGTTTGAGCAACCTGCAGCGGTCGCAGCTCGTCCGGCAGCTCAGGCGGACCATCAGGGAACAGTCGCGGCAGGTCCTCATCGTCGTCTCGTGACCCGCCGGCCGAGAATTCAAACTCGTCCGATTCAAACGAGATCGTTCCGCCCGGCGATTCCTGGATGAGGCTCTTCCTCTCTTGAATGTGCTGCTCAATTTCGTCAGCACTTCCAAAGAGCAACAGACAACGTCCGATTGAAACCTGGTCACCAATCCGCAAAACGTGCATCTGAATCGGGTGGCCGTTGACGCGAGTCCCGTTGGTGCTTTCGAGGTCCGTCAGGATGACTCGCCCGCTATCTTCCTGAACTTTGGCGTGAAATCGGCTCACCCGTTCGTCGTTCAACTGAACGGCGTTGTCCTCTTCCCGACCGATTGTGATTGGCGGAAGCAGATCGGCAAGAACCCGGCCGCGCTCCATACCGTCCAGGACTTGAAATGTGAGCAAGGCCATATCGTATTCTCAGCCTTCCGGGATGACTGCCGGACGCATGGAGTTTCCGAAGCAAAGTCAGCTGTCACACTCTCTGATGAACCGGGAAGCCCGATTACTCATCATCAGTTCATGGAGCCAGACGAAGAGGATACATCGAGGCCGCCGTAAGTGGAATCGATCGCCGACGACACATTGGTCAGAAGCTCTCGCTTACGGACAGGTTTGGCCAGAACCGACCACACATCGACCTCGCGAGCCTGCTCACGAAGCTCGTCCGTCGCGTCAGACGTGCAGAGGATGCAGGGCAGTCGCGAATCGATCTGCTTCACGATCCGAACGGTGTCGAGTCCCGTCAGCTGATACATATTCATGTCGATCAGAACGAGATCGACGTGCTCACCCTCGACAATTTCGACGGCTTCCTCGCCGGAACGTGCCTCAAACAGCGAGAACAACGGCTCAAAGATCGATCGCAGGACTTCTCGAAAGCCCGCGTCGTCATCGGCGATGAGCAGTTGATAGGGTTCTGTTCGCTTCACGGCGAGAATACCCACGGAGAGTTCTGATGGCGGGAGGTCAGGAGATCACTCATTGATCTGGCCTGAGTCGCCCGTAAAAGCTCTTTAATCGATACCAGAGTACCAACAACACTGTCAATAGCGAGCGTCCCAGGCAACCGGAATCCATTCACCGTCGTTCGTGATTGACCGCCTGTTTTCTGACGTTTGCCGACATCTGCCGGAAAACGATCCCGGCAGCCGATCTGCACCGACCGCCGGGTTGTGATCATTACAGGCTCGAAAGCAAAATCAGTCGAGGCGTTTCACACGGATGTTCTTAAAGAAAACGATACTTCCTGGATCGTGTGCCTGCAGGGCAAAAGTTCCTTTATCAAGCTTCCGAGTGCAGTCTTTTTCCGGTTTTTTCCCTTCGGGCTCTGTGTAGTCAACAACTGTCTTTCCGTCGACTTTAACTGTGATTTTTTTTCCCTTGACGATGACGTGCTCGGTGAACCAGACGTCGTCTTTTGCCGGTGCGGGATCCAGGTCTCGAACACGATAAAGACTGCCCGTTCTCCGATGATCTTTCTCATAGGTATTATTGACCTGAACCTCGAAGCCGTACTTTGGCCAGCCTTCTTCCTGGTATTTCGTGTGGAAGTAAACTCCGCCGTTCGAGTTCTTTCTGGTCATCACGTCGACTTTGAGTTCGAAGTTGACGAACGGTTTGTCGTCGCCAGTGTAAAAGAGGTGAGACCGGTTTCCGTGAGCCTTAAAGGCACCGTCTTCAACGGTCCAACTGCCTTCGTTTTCGGCGGCTTTCTTCCAGCCTTTGAACGACTTTCCGTCGTCGAGGCGTTTGAATCCGTCTTCAGCAAACAACGAAGCAGAGGTTGCGACGATCGCCAGCAGGGTGAGGATGACTGTTCTGGGCATCGGTAGGCTTTCTCGATCTGGTGGATTTTATGCGTCAAGTTGAGGAGGCCAGCGAGGTCTGAGCTCCGGAGAATGCTCAATTCAAGGGTAGGCGGCAACAATCTGCAAGTCATTGAGCCTCAAGCGACGAAATCAATTAGGGGGGAAGTTGCACTGCAAGTCTTGATGAATTCATGATCGTTTCGTACGGTTCCCGCCCTTCGCTGCGAAAACCGAAAGCCAGCTCACACGGAAGTGACTGCCGCGAGGAAAATCAACGCTGAATCGCGCGAGAATCAACTAGCCACAACCGGAAAGAAGGCTCAAGGATGAGCGACCTCAAGGTGTATTGCCCGGACGCTGAACCTGCCATTTCGGAAGCAACCCCGACTGACCAGGCAGAAGCCAGAACTGACTCGAACGAACCGGAAATCTACTCGTTTGCCGAGTGGGTCGACAAACTGAGACAGCCCGATGCGAATCCAGCGGCTCTGCGAGCTCAACGCCTAAACTCAAACCAGACGTGCCCCGACTGCTGCCGAGCCGGCGTTCTGCCGCTGATGCTCAACGACGGCCGAATGGACGGCTCCGGACGCTTGGTCCCGGGTTCCGCAACGCTGGTCGGATTCCGCTGCGAAACGTGCAGCCACGAGTGGGCGTTCTAAAACGGCTCGACAGCTCAGAATCCGTCGCCCTGTCCTGAGCCTGCAAAACAGCTCTGCGCAAACAACAACCCCAATGGAAGAACGGCCAAAACTGGCCAGTCGTTCCGTTGGGGCATTTGTTATCAATTTTCGATTCCGCGTGGCCGGCTCAGCGCCGCTCAGCCAGTCACCAACATGGACAGGCTTGATTCAGCAGGCACGAGGCCATCCCGAAATCGCTATTACTTCTTACGGTGTCGAATCTTAGCTCGATTACGACGTTTCGTGCTGCCGATTTTTCGGCGACCTTTACCAGTTCTCTTTGTCCCCATTTCGGGCAACTCCTCAGTAATCTGAAAAACTCGGTGCGACGCACCTGTGAATTTGCGTGGTGAATCGAAAAGGCACCAGCCAAAACGGCTGGTGCTCGAACAAACAACTTTATCAGTGATCGACCAGCGGATCAACGCAGGCCATTCAGGGCGACGCCGACCACAAAGACACGTCACTTTTCGGCAGATCAGGCTCCGCCTGCCGAAGTTCATGCCTTGCTACCCTGTCGGAGACTTCTTGCCACTGAAGACACAAATTTCACGGAAAGATGCCCCTGCCGTTCGTGTTTTTCGTGGTTGCTAAATCCGTCACGCTTCTTCTGGCTGAGCGGGCTGATCCGGGCGACCGCCGAGCTGCTCTCCCTTTGGAGCATGAACATTTTCTCGAATCCAGATATTCCGAAATCGTGTCTTATTCCCGTGAAACTGCAGCGACAGCGAGTCCTTCTCGCCGTGGTGCTGATACTTCGGCGGAGCGACATACGATGTTCCGCCCTGCAATTCAAAATGGTTCTGCACGACGACGCCATTCTGCAGGACCGTCACGTAACCCGGTGACTTCACAGAACCGTCGTCGTTGAATCGCGGAGCCGTAAACAGAATGTCGTACGTCTGCCACTCGCCCGGCTTCCGACAGGCGTTAACGATCGGCGGAGTCTGTTTGTAAATCGCCGCGCACTGGCCATCGTAGTACGTCGTGTTGATGTACGAGTCGAGCACCTGCACCTCATAACGACCCATCAGGTAGACGCCGCTGTTGCCTCGCCCCTGCCCGTTGCTTTTAACCTCAGAGGGTGTAGCAAACTCGAGGTGTAACTGACAGTCGCCAAACTTCTGCTTTGTGTTGATGCTTCCGCCGGCCGTCGTCGCTGCACCGTTTTCGATGATCCATTTCTCGCCGCCGTTCCATGCGTCGAGACTCTTTCCGTCAAACAGAACAATGGCATCTGACGGTGGCTGCTCCGGGCCGCCGGGATCAACAATCGTTGGCTCCTGCCAGTAGATGCCGCTTTTGTACTCCTGCCAGAACAGAGCCGCGGTCAGCGTCCCGCTGCATGACAGAAACAGAACGAGCGTCGAAACAAGAGACAGACGCACGAAAGGGCGATACGTTGATTGCATGATGATATTTTCCTGATGAATTATTTCTTCGTTTCACTTTCTCGCAGGACGCTTAGATTCTTCCGTCGTCAGTCATGCGCGCCGTGCGTTTTTAAATCTCACGCAACGGCGCTGAGCGGTCTTGTTTGTAAATCCAGACACAGTTGATCGTTTGACCCGAAGCCGCAGGCGAAGGTGCGATATACGTTCAGAAACGCCTTCGCCTACGGCTTCGGGTCAAACAAACTTTCCATGCCAACCCTTTGAGGATTTATGAAACCGACCACTAAGACGCAAAGATTGGGCGACAAAACTTTGCGCCTTTGCGTGACTCCATATCTGATCTCGGCTCTGCCGCGTTAGTCATACGTGCTCGTCGATTCAATCCAGCCGCGAGTCTTAGGCCTCTTTATCAATCAATGCGTCGACAAAATTGTCCGGATCGAAAACCTCCAGGTCGTCGATCTGCTCGCCGAGGCCTACGTACTTAACGGGAATTCCCATCGTCTGGCGAATCGCGATCGCGACTCCGCCTTTGGCCGAACCGTCCAGTTTGGCGAGGACCAGTCCGGAACATTCAACGGTTTCGGAAAAGTGCTTCGCCTGGCTGAGTCCGTTCTGACCGGTCGTCGCGTCCAGAACGAGCAGTGCTTCGTGCGGGGCTCCGGGAATTCGCTTTGAGATCACGCGATAGATCTTGTGCAGCTCGTCCATCAGGTTCTGATGAGTCTGCAATCGCCCGGCCGTGTCGATGATGATGACGTCGACACCTTTTTCGACACCGACATCACAGCCTGTGTAGGCAACGCTGGCTGGATCAGTCCCGGCCGGTTTAGTGACGATCTCGCAGCCAAGCCGCTCGCTCCACATCGTTAACTGCTCGACAGCCGCCGCGCGAAACGTGTCGCCCGCTGCCAGCAGAACGGTCTTACCCGACTTCTGAATCAGATTCGCCAGCTTCGCGATCGACGTCGTCTTGCCGACTCCGTTTACGCCAGAAACAAGAATGACCGTCGGCCCGTCGCTCTGAAGATTCAACGGCGAAACAGGATTACCGGTGTCGTATCGGACGTCCTCGTCGCCTTTCAACAGCGAGCGAAGCTTCTCTTTGACCGTGTCCCAAATCGCTTCGACATCGACCGTTCGACCGCCGTGCTTCTCCCGCACCTCGGTGACAATTTCCTGAGCGGCGGCAAACCCCATATCAGACAACAGCAGCCGCTTCTCGAATTCCTGGAGTTTGGGCTCGTCGAGAATCTCGCCAGCCTTGAACAGGTCGCGAACGTCCGTCCGTAACAAATCCGTCGTCTTCTTAAGGGCTCCCTTGAGCTTCTTAAAAAATCCCATCGTTGTGCTTTCTCCGAATCCGTCGCTTACTGGTGGTACTTAGGAACGTGTCCGAAATAACTTCCCCACAGCGGCACGACACTCCGTGTCGTTTGCCCAGACCAAGCTGACGCGACGGAGTCGCGTGCCACAGAAAACGGGAAATTATTTCGAACACATTCCTTACTTATTGATCTGACTTCTGAAATCATCGAGTTTCATCGCGGCTTCGGTCCACGCAGCTTGATCCGCGGGTTCGTAATTCTTCAACTCGGAAGAAACGCGGACGACATCTCGAATATCACTAAGCGAGCCGATCTCGCCGGCCGTGCGTGCCTGGATGAGGATGTTGCCGATTCCCGTTCCTTCATCTGGACCGGCGACGACTGCACAGCCACACGAATTGGCAGTGAACTGGTTGAGCAGCTCGTTCTTTGTGCCGCCGCCGACGATGTGTACGACTTCGACTATCGTTCCTTCAAGTTCTTCCATCCAGCGCAGAACTTGCCGGTATTTCAAAGCGAGAGCTTCCAGGCAGCATCGCACGAACTGCCCATCGCTTTCCGGTTCGGGCTGTCCTGTTTCGCGGCACCAACCTGCGATCGCCGATGGCATGTCGTCCGGGCTGAGAAACCGGCTATCATCAGGATCAATGAGCGACCGAAACGCCGGAGCTTCAGCGGCAAGCTGCGTCAGCGTTGTGTAGTCGTACGATCGTCCCTGACGTTCAAAAGACGCTCGGCACTGCTGGACGAGCCACAGTCCCATGATGTTTTTGAGCAGTCGATAAGTTCCGTCAACTCCGCCCTCGTTCGTGACGTTAAGCTCCAAAGCCCGCTTCGAAAGGATGGCGTTGGGAACTTCCAGCCCCATCAGCGACCAGGTCCCCGAGCTGATGTAGGCCCAGTTGGACGAGCCTGTTTTCTGCGTTGGCACGGCAACAACTGCAGAACCGGTGTCATGAGTTGCCGGCGCCACGACGTTGAATCGTGAACAGCCAGCCTGACGAGCGACGTCTTCCCGCAACGTCCCAAGGTTGGTGCCAGGATCAACCACGCTGGGGAACATCTGCGTCGGAAGACCGAGTTTCCCCAGCATGTCGAACGCCCAGTCTCGCGTCGTCGCGTTGAAACATTGACTCGTTGTTGCGTTTGTGAACTCAACGACTTTGCTGCCGCTCAGCAGCCAGTTCAGAAAGTCCGGAATCATCAAAAACGTCGCCGCTTGCTCCATCAGTTTCGGATTCTTTTGATTCATCGCGACTAGCTGATAGAGCGTGTTGATCTCCATAAACTGCAGGCCCGTCTGCTCAAAAATCTCAGCCCGCGGCACCTGAGTAAACGAGTGCTCCATCAGGCCAGTCGTCCGCGAATCCCGATAGCAATACGGCAACCCAAGCAGCTCTTCGGTTTCCGAAAGCAGTGCGAAATCGACTCCCCACGTGTCGACGCCGATCGACTGAATCGAATCGCCAAACTCTTTCGCTCCCTTTGCGATTCCGGTTTGAATCTCCCGCCAAAGATTGACCAGATCCCAGCGCAGAGTTCCGCCAACCGAAACCGGACCATTCCGAAACCGATGCAGCTCCTGAGTCCGCACGGTTGTCCCGTCGAAAAGTCCGGCAAGGACTCGACCGCTTTCCGCTCCAAGATCCACGCACAGGTAACACTGCTGAGCCATCGGGCGACTCTCCGCGATTCATCAAACATGTAGGGCTGACGAGAAAATCGTAGGGTGCGTCTCGACGCACCACCTCGTCATTCCAGCATTCACGTGAGTAAGGAAGGTGCGTTAGGACACGCCGTACTCCAACTGGAAGAGAGAGAATAATAGCGGCGGGCTGGCGACGCGTGAATCAACGCACGGCGATCGCTCTGACCAGTTCCTCGGCTCGCGAAGTGTCGTCACCTGCCGAATCCGACTGTTTTCTTGGCAGGCGTACTGAAAACGTGCTGCCGAGCCCTGCCCCATCGCTCAGGGCTTCGATCGTGCCGCCGTGGTCCCCGATAATCCGGTCGCTGATCGAGAGCCCCAGCCCCGTCCCTTCGCCCGTTGGTTTGGTCGTGTAAAACGGCTCGAACAGATGCTCGATCGTTTCCTGATCCATCCCGGCGCCGTCGTCGATGAAGTGAATCTCGACCCA
>Ga0316208_1002758_pt1 | contig 13644 bp, 19 predicted proteins | sample 3monopyrite_MG_FD_204944 | JGI IMG/M metagenome (GOLD analysis project Ga0316208, IMG submission 204944) | Microbial mat bacterial communities from mineral coupon in-situ incubated in ocean water Damariscotta River, Maine, United States -... | ecosystem: Environmental > Aquatic > Marine >... | reverse complement strand
CCGACCAATCTTTGGGGTTAAATCGCCACGATTTTTCTTGAAAAATCGGCCTTTTTGAGGGAACTGTTGTTGAAACTGAAAACCATTTTCGTTAAAAACCGGCTTCCTAATTGAAAATCATTTTCAATTAACCCCTGCCGGAGAGCAACGAGATGGAAATGAGCCGAGCGACGAAGCTGTTCGTGGCTGTGAATTGGATCGTACTGAGTGGACTTCTCGTCCTGGCCGCCGCACAGCCGGTGCACGCCCACGAAGACGAGGAACACGAGACCCAGGATGAGCGCCTCGAGACGGTCGAAGAAAAGATTGAAGCGATCACGGACGAGATGGGACGCCTCGAATCCGTCTTCGCCGTTCCGGAAGACCAGGCCCTCGAGTCTTTCTCGGGTCTCGGGCCGGCAGCCTCGAAGGTCTACAAGCGCGACTCGGGTCTCTCGATCGGTGGCTACGGGGAGGTTCGGTTGCGGTCTTTCCACAACCAGGACGACGACAACGAAAACGACATCTTTGACGCCCTGCGCGCGGTTCTCTACGTCGGCTACAAGTTCGACGACAAATGGGTCTTCAACTCTGAGCTCGAATTCGAGCATGCCGGAACCGGGGCGGGGGGTCGGTCTCGACCGAGTTCGCGACGATCGACTACTTGCATCGCGACGAGCTGAACTTCCGTGCGGGAGTCCTGCTTGTCCCGATGGGCTTCGTGAATGAGATCCACGAGCCGAATTTCTTCTTTGGTGCCGAGCGGCCCGAAGTCGAGCGCGTCATCATGCCGTCCACCTGGCGCGAGAACGGCGTCGGCATCTTCGGAACGATCGCGGATCGTGTGAACTACCGTTTCTACGTGATCAACGGCTTCGACGGCTCAGGCTTCAGTCGGGGTGGGCTTAGGGGCGGTCGTCAGCGCGCGAGCCGTGCGCTCTCCGACGATTTCGCCTTCGTCGGCCGAGTCGACGTGAACGTGACCGACGGCCTGCTTCTCGGCGGCTCAGTGTATGCGGGGCAGAGCGGTCAGGAGCAGCGTGCCGGGGCAACTTCGGCAGCGAATCCGGTCAACAACCCGAATGCGCGCCTGCCCGACATGATGACGCACATCTATGAGGTGCATGCTCAGTACAAGGGCAACGGCCTCAGCCTTCGTGCGCTCTGGACCGAGGCTTTCATTGACGAAGCCGGCGCCTACAATCGGATCCTCGGTGCAACCAACAGCGGCTTCGGCGTCGCGAGTCGCATGCAGGGCTGGTACGTCGAAGCCGGTACGACATCCTGCCGCTCTTCTATGAATCTCGCGCGAGCGTCGAGCCCTTCTTCCGGTTCGAGCAGTACGACACGCAGCACAAGACGCCGACGGGCGTGACGCGCGACAACTCCCGAGACGTGGACCTCTATGTTGCAGGCATTCAGATCAAGCCGATCCCGCAGGTTGTCTTCAAGGTCGACTATCGCCACTTCGATCCGCGCGGAGGTCATCGCGCCAACGAAATCCAAGCGCTCGTCGGATATGTCTTCTAGACACGCGATTCTTGCGAACTCCGACGCGAAGATCGATACGCGCCCCGGCCGCAACTCCCTGACCGATGCCCTCGCATCGGCTCAGGGAGTCTTGCGTTCTTTGGCTCGTCTCGTCGTATTCGCGGCCCTCGCCGTGATCACAATCGAACCTTCGGTTGCATCTGCGAAGGTCTTCATCGGCCAGAACCAAGCGCTCGAAGCGGCGTTCCCGGATGCGACGCGGATCGAGCGGCGCTCCGAGTTGATCCTGTCGAAGGATATGCAGCGGCTCGAAATGCTGACGGGAGAGGATTCGCTCCCGAAGATCGTCGTGCTTCACGTTGCATGGAAAGACGATCAGTTGCTCGGCTATGCGCATATCGATGTTCATAATGTGCGGACGAAGCCCGAGGCATTCATGATCGTCCTGACTCCGGAGGGGGTTGTTCGCACCGTGCGGATTCTCGCGTTCCATGAACCCCTCGACTACTTGCCGACCGATCGTTGGTACGCGCAATTCCAGGGGAAGGGGCGAGAGGATCGTTTACGCGTCGGTGGGGACGTGCACGGGGTGGTCGGTGCAACGCTTTCCGCGCGTGCGGCGGCAGACGGTGTTCGCCGGATGCTTGCGTACTGGGAAGTGCTCCTTCGCCCGAAATCGGTGACGTCAGACGGTGTCGCTGCGGTTGAAGCACCCTAGAATCCGGTCTTCCAATGGGGAGACCGCGCGACTGCGGTTCGAAGAGGAGAGGGCGGGCGCGTGCGATTCACCGTGACGGGCGAATGGGATCATAATCGACTGCTGCAAGTCGTCGTCGTGCTCTATTGCTTCTTTGTCATCCTGCTCTGGCTGACGAATTGGATGCTCTATTTCGACGCGATGGATCTCACGACGGCTTCGGTCGTTGAGCACTACCTTGGGAACGAAGAAGAGTTTCGTGCGCCGCGGACTTATCGCGGCATGGTTGAGCTCGCGCATTTCCACCTCTTCGCGATGGGCATGCTGATGATGGTGCTGACACATCTCGCGCTCTTCGTTCCGGTTCGGACCGAATTGAAGATTGCGCTGATCGTCGTTCCCTTCGTGTCGGCCTTTGCCTCCGAGGGTGCGGGATGGCTCGTGCGCTGGGGCGGCGCCGGTTTCGCGTGGACGAAGATCGCCGGCGTGTTGGCGCTGCAGGGAAGTCTGGCTGCACTTGTGATGATTGCGCTCTGGTCCGTCTTCGCGGGGAACCAGGCGCGCAACTACGCGGGGGGCGACGATGACGATCTTGATGACGAGGATTGGGATTGATTCGCGGGGCCGGCGGTACGTACGTTAGGCGCATCACTCCGTTCCTGACCGTCGCGCTTCTGGCGCTCGTTGTTCTCGCGCAGGCGGGATGCACTTTGTTGGGGCTGGCTGATCCGCGGGATCGCCGCGCGATGCTGGTGCCGGTTTCTGACGGCTGGCTCGCCATGGGCACGTTCTTCGATGCCGACCTGCGGGTTCTCGCGGAAGATGTACCGGGGGCGCGTGCCTGGCTCGATGAGACACGCGGAGAAGTGGCACGGCTCGAACGAATCTATTCGCGGCACGACCCGGCGAGCGAGGTCTCGCTCCTCAATGATCACCTCGCCGTAGAGACGATCCTAGGCGAACCCGCGCGCGTTGGGCCCGAGCTCGAATCGATTCTCTACGAGGCGGTTGAAGTCTGGGAGGGAAGCGGGGGTGCCTTCGATCCAACGATTGGTCCGCTGATCGACGTGTGGAAGACGGCCGCAGAGGTGGGCGTTTGGCCATCGCTGCCCGCCCTTCGCGAGGCGAAGCGCCGCGTCGGAAGCGGCGGACTCTTGATGCCGGGCGGCGGCGTGCTCGACGTGACGGTGCACGGAATGCGCATCGACCTCGACGGATTGTCGAAGGGCGTCGTGCTCGATCGGCTCGCGAAACAGTTCCGGGAACGCTTTCCGCAAGGGGCTGCGTTGCTCAGCCTGGGAGAAAGCAGCATCCACGCAATCGGTGATCCCGAGGGTCGGCCCGTCGGCGGCGGTTGGCGCCTCGAAGTTCGATCGCGCAATGAGGCGCGGACGAGGCTTGCGACGATCACGCTTCGTGACCGGGCCATGTCAGTGAGCTCGAGCGTCGGAAGCCTGCGCGAGATCGCGGGGGAGCGTGTATCGCACGTGATCGATCCGAGAATCGGAGGGGCTGTCGCGGGGACCGTCGAAGCGATCGTTGTCGCCGAACGTGCGGGGCTGGCGGACGGTTGGAGTACGGCACTGCTCGTGTTGGGGGCCCAGCGGGACGCAATGCGTCTGGTGGAGAAGGCCGAAGTCGAGGCCTACGTATTCGAGTCCGCGGGGCGGATCGCTTCGACCGAGGGTTGGGAATCGCTCGAAGTCGATTCCAGCGAAAGCCCAGGCGAAGGGTCAACCGATGGCTAGGCGCGCCTAACGATCAATGGTCGCCGGGGTCACCGGCGAGGGCGCAGTCCCGTCGCGCTTCTTCGGTGCAAGAGCAGGCCTTACCCGTTCCGCCGCAGGATCCCTTGAGCTCGCGATTCGAAAGGATCACGCCGGCAGCCATGCCGACCATGGCGAGGCCGAAGATCAGGGCAGTGGCGAGGAAGGTTTCCATTGTCGGGGGCTCCGGTCGAGACGGGCGGGTTGAGCGAATTGCGACGGGGCAAGCCTATCGCGAAACGATCCTGCCTGCTGGGCGATCAGGTCGAGGACCGATGTTCTTCGAAATATTCGACCAGCGCTCGGGCATTGTTGAGGTCTTGCTCCTTCGAGGCGAACACAATCGTGTTCAAGCCGGGAAGGAGGGCGTCCCGCAGGGCCTGGACCGCATCCTCGGCAGCATCGAGCTCCGCGAAATAGCGCGTCCGGAACTCGGGCCACTTGGCGTGATCATGGCCGTACCATTTTCGGAGCTCATTGGACGGAGCGGCATCCCGGGCCCAGTAGTCGATCGCAGCCTTCTCTTTCGAGACACCGCGGGGCCAGAGGCGGTCGATCAGAATGCGGTTTCCGTCCTTGGGCGACGCGGCTTCGTAGATCCGCTTTGTGACGAACTTCAGCTTCGAACGACGTGCCCTCATGGGAAGTCCTATTCCAGAACCGAGGCGGTGAGCCGCGCCGCGATTCGGTCCTTACCTTCTTCGCGCGCTTGCTCGAGTGGACTTTGGCCGGCTTCATTGCGGAGATGCGCGTCGGCGCCATTCGCGAGCAGGAGTTCGATGAGCGCCTCGCTTTCATTGTAGACGGCTTCATGCAGAGGCGTTTCGCCCCCCTGTTGCTGCGCATTCGGATCGGCCCCGGCATCGAGTAGTGCACGAGCCAACGTGAGCGCGAGCGTTGGGTCCGCATGAGCGACGGCGCTATGGATCGGGCGCACCTGCATCGCGTTCCGCGCGGGAACTTCGAGCGCCGCGCCGCGCTGTATGAGCGCCTCGAGAAGTTCGCGATGTCCGAAGAAGGCGGCGAAGCCGACGGCGGCAAAACCATCGGGCGCCGCGTCATCGATCATGTCGGGGCTTTTGTCGAGAACAGCCAGGACCCGCTCGGTATCACCGACACAAGCCGCTTCGAAGAGGTCGAGGTCGTGCCGGGTATTCGCGATCTCTTGGGCAAAGGAGAGGCGGCCCGCGTAAACCGTCGCCGCGACGACGGAGACGCCCGCTTCGTTGCGAGCTCGGCCGAGGGATGAATCGATCGCGAGCGCTTCTCGGGCCTCGGCTTCATCACCGTAGGCGGCGGCGAGCATGAAATCCTCGGCATTCATGAATGGCTCCTGTGCTCGAGTGAGGGTACTCGATCAGGGCTTACGAGGCGGAACCGATCGCGGGAATTGGGGAAGAGAAGAGCGAAGATCGAACCAATCCTGAATGTGATCTGTCCAGATATGCACGAGTGGACGCGTCCCCGGATCGGAATCAAGCACGCCCAGTCGAAGGATCAGCTCGTCCTCTCCATCCCACGCGGCGAAGAGTTTCGATCCACATCGAGCGCAGAAGCTTCGTTTCTTTCCGAGCGTCGATTCATAGGACCGCAGTTCGGATTCGTCGGACTGCCATTCGAAATCATCCCACGCGACGCGTGCGGTGGTGGCGAAGGCCGCGCTCTGTCCCTTCTGACATGTGCGGCAATGGCAGTGTCCGATCGGGCCGAGGGGGCCGCTGATCGAGAAGCGAAGGGCGCCACAGAGGCATCCACCCTCAAGACTCCGAGCGGTGTCGACTGTCATATCGATCCCCCTGCAAAGGTGACGCGCGTCGGTGTACCCTCAGCAGACTATGAAGCGCGATGTCGAAAATCCGAAGGCCTATCTTGCCGAGATCGAGGGCGAGCAGCGGAAAATTTTGATGGCGATTCGCCGTTCGATTCGGAAGGTCATGCCCAAGTGTAAAGAAGGACTCCAGTACGGGATGCTCGACTACCCCGGACTGGCGAACCTCGCCGCCCAAAAGCACTACGTCGCACTCTACGTGATGCCCAAGGTTCTCGCGAAGCATCGCAAGGACCTCGGGTCCTTCGGCGGCGTCGATGCGGGGAAGAGCTGCTTGCGCTTCAAACGCCTCGATCAAGTCGATCGATCGGAGGTCGAAGCGCTTCTGCAAGACGTCCTGGCCGCTCGCCGCGCAGATTCCTGACTCGAGGGCGGGCAGTCGCTCGACGTCCAGGAACAATCAGTAGATCGAAATCGCCCAGACCGAGAGCACAAACGTGAGGATGATCGTACTGATCGCCCCCGCCGCTCGAAAAATCGTCGTTGACCCGTCGACTCGCATTCCGATTGCGTGACTGATTCGAGCAGCGACGAGCACACAGCCGAAGATGTGAATCGTGCTGACGGAGACTTTGTTCATCTCGAGCAGTCCGATCAAGATGATCGCCTGGGGGGTCCATTCGACGAAGTTCGCATGACGCCGCATTCCGACGAGAATCTCCTCGCGCCCGCCGTCGCCAACGGACACTCCATCGGGCCCGCGGAAGCGGCCGACGAGCACGCCAATCACGATCGAGACGAGGCCCAGAATTCCTGCGTAGAGTGCGGTGGTGGTCGGCATGGGAACGAAATCAGGCATGGATGAGCCTCCGGGGCCGCTGAGTGATCGCTGCGGACGAAGTGGTGATGAGTTGGATAGTAGGCGCTTGGGCGCCCCTGTCTCTGCTCGTTGATCAATACACAGAACGGGGTCAGTCGTCGAGTTCCGCGACCTGCTTCTTCGACGCGGCGTTTCGCCACGCGGCTTCGAACACGTTTCGGATGACGCCCACACGCGCCTTCTTCAGCCGCGCCAAGACGAAGGCATGGCCGACGTAGTGGTCCGTGATGTAGAAGACCTTCGGATCCATAGCGATGAGGGTTTCCTGCTCATCCACGTCCGCAACGCGTAAGACGACCGCGGGCTCCTTTTGATGGAGGCGGGCCAGAAGCTTCTTGCGAACACGAAATCCGGGCGTTCCGTAGGACGGAGCTTCGTCGACTCCAGGGAAACCCAGAAAGCACTTTCGAAGTTGCTCAATGGTCATGGCTCGATCCTCGCGAAAGCTAAGAATGTGCGGGCGCGAACAGAAGAGAATTCAGAAAAGGTGAGGACCGAAGATCAAGACGGCGACGGCGACCGCGACAAGTGCTGCGACGAGTACAGCTCCCGCAGCGACATCCTTGGCGATTTCGATGAGGGGATGATGTTCCTCTGAGACGGTGTCGCAGATCGCTTCGACGCTCGTGTTCACCGCTTCGAGGGCGATGACCAGGGCGATTGTGAGGACGAGAATCGACCATTCGATTCGGGATAGGCCGACGACCAGGCCCGTCGCAATGACGATGATTGCGGCAGCGAGATGGACGCGTGCATGGACTTCCGTCTTGAACATGCGTCCAAGGCCGCGGAACGCGAAACCGAAAGCGCGCACGCGTTTCGAGAATCCACTTTGTTCGCTCATGAAGAAAGCCTAGCGGCTGATTGGCCCTCGGTCGTCGGACGCGTGATTGCGGAATGATTCGGGCGTATCAGGGCGTGGTCGCCCTAGCCGGGGGCTTCGTTTCGGGGAAGAGCGCGTTTCGTCGCTCGTCAATCGAGCCGTCCGCTTCGCGCATGAGGAGCATCGCCCCGTGGTTCCATTCCGTCGCCAATTCCAAGCCCTCGTCGCCCATGACCATGAGCGTCGTCGCCCACGCGTCCGCTTCAGTTGCCGAAGGCGCGACTACGGTCGCCGACGCGGGGCCCCCTTCGACGGGATAACCCGTTCGCGGGTCGATCGTATGCGAGATTCGACGCGTGCCGTCGGTGTAGAAGATTCGGTAGTCCCCAGACGTCGCCATGCCCTGGTCCGAGAGTTCGACGATCTGCTGAATCGCGCGGCCATCATCGAGGGGCTTTTCGATCGCGAGTCTCCAGGGCCCGCCGCCGGGCCGTTCCCCCGCGGCATAGACCTCGCCGCCGATCTCGACGAGAAAATCCATCCGCTCAAGGGAGTAGAGCCCCTCGGCGACATGGTCGACTCCGTAGCCCTTGGCGATCGCGGCGAGGTCGATCTTTAGCGAGGGATCGCTTTTCCGAAGAAAGCCATTTCGCCCCGGCGCGCCGCGCCCGACGCGAAGGAGCCGTGCGCCCATATGACTTCGCGCCGCTTCGATCTCGCTTGCACTCGGCGGTTCACCGATTCGCGCGCGCTCGCCGAACCCCCATAGACCGACGAGTGGCCCAACAGAAATATCGAACGCGCCTCCAGACCACTTCGAAATCTCGACGGCGTAGGCGACGATCGCCGCGGTCTCGTAAGAAACGGGAAAGCCTTCCGTCGATTCGAAGGCATTGAAGCGTGAAACATCGGAGTCCGGGTTCCAGTTCGACATCCAGCCATCGACTTCGGCGAGCCGCTTGTCGGCCATCGCCGCAACCTGAACGCGAAGCCGCTCGCTCAGCTTGTCCCCCGCAACGCGAATCTCGTAGGTCGTGCCCATGGTCTCACCGCGAACGATGAGAATGTCCGGCGCATTCGGATCCTCGGCAAACCAAAGCCGATGAATCGAAAGCCCCGCAAGCAACACGAACGAGATCGCAATCAATCGCAGCGTGCGCCCATCCAGTACAAGTCGCGGAGCCATCGATCGATCCCCTTTCTCGTCGCGTGAAAAACGCCGGCCTTCGAATCCTAAGGTAAAGCGCCTGCGGACCAAGGGCGCGTCCGCGCACGCCATAAAAAGAAGAAAGCGAGCCCGACATCGTCGTGGCTCGCTTTCTTTGTCTTGCTTCGTCTTGCTTTGTTCAGGCCTCAGCCTGCGATGTCACCCACCGAAGTCGTCGAAGAGGACGTTCTCCGGTTCGACGCCCAGGTCTGTGAGCATCTTGATGACCGCGTCATTCATCATGGGCGGCCCGCAGATGTAGTACTCACAATCTTCGGGCGAAGGATGATCCTTCAAGTAGTTGTCAAAGAGCACCTGATGGATGAAGCCCGTATAGCCTTCGAAGTTGTCTTCGGGCTGCGGCTCGGAGAGCGCGAGATGCCAGACGAAGTTCTCGTTCTCCGAGGCGATCGAGTCGAAGTCTTCGACGTAGAACGCTTCGCGGAGGCTTCGAGCGCCGTACCAGAACGAGACCTTGCGGTCCGTCGAGAGGCGGCGGAACTGATCGAAGATGTGCGAGCGCATCGGTGCCATACCGGCACCACCGCCGATGAAGATCATCTCATTGTCGGTCGGCTTCGCGAAGAACTCGCCGAAGGGACCCGAGATCGTGACTTCATCACCCGGCTTCAGGTCGAAGATGTAGGAAGACATCTGCCCCGGCGGAATGCCTTCAGGTCCGCGCGGCGGCGGCGAAGCGATCCGGACGTTCAGCATGATGATGCCTTCTTCTTCCGGGTAGTTTGCCATCGAGTAGGCGCGGGTCACGGTCTCGTTGACCGTCGAGGTGTAGCGCCAGACGTCAAACTGATCCCAATCGGGTCGGTATTCCTCTTCGACGTCGAAGCTCTTGTAGTCGACCGTATGCGGCGGACATTCGATCTGGATATAGCCGCCGGCCCGGAACGGAACGCTTTCGCCTTCGGGTAGCTCGAGCACGAGCTCCTTGATGAAGGTCGCCACGTTGTGGTTCGAGCGAACCTTGCACTTCCATCGCTGGACACCAAAGATCTCGTCCGGGATCTCGATCTCCATGTCCTGCTTGACCTTGACCTGGCAGGAGAGTCGGCAGCCTTCGCGGGCTTCACCGCGATTGATGTGTCCGGTCTCCGTCGGCAGGATCGATCCGCCGCCTTCGTTGACTGTCACACGGCATACACCGCAGGTTCCCTGGCCACCGCAAGCGGAGGGGATGAAGATCTGGTTGTCGGCCAGCGTATTGAGCAGCGTGCTGCCCGCCGCCGTCGTCAGCGCCTTGTTCGGATCCCCGTTAATGAGAATCTTCACGTCACCGCTCTGCACGAGCCGCGACCGCGCCGCCATCAGAATCACCACGAGTGCGAGCACCACGCCCGTAAACGTCGCAACCCCAGCGAAGATCGTTCCAAAGTCCATTTCGAATGAGCTCCCTAGCTCAGAAAATTACTGCAGCGCTTGTTCGTGAAAGACAGCCTTGAGCCCAAGGGCGCGCATGCGCCCGTCGGTAAATCAAAGCTGGATGCCGGAGAACGCCATGAAGCCGACCGACATAAGGCCGACCGTGATGAAGGTGATGCCGAGGCCGCGAAGCGGTCCCGGAACGTTGCTGTATCGCATCTTCTCGCGGATCGCGGCGAGGGCAGCGATGGCGAGGAGCCAGCCGATGCCCGAACCGATTCCGAAGACCGTGGCGTCGGCGAGCGAGTAGGCCCGCGACTCCATGAAGAGCGATGCACCGAGGATCGCGCAGTTCACTGCGATCAAAGGCAGGAAGATGCCGAGCGCGTTGTAGAGCTCGGGCATGAACCGGTCGAGGGTCATCTCCACGATCTGCACTGCCGCCGCAATCGTTCCGATGAACGTGAGGAAGCGCAGGAAGCCGAGGTCGATTCCGCCGACCATCGGGCCCGCCTTCAACAGCGCCGCATCGAGCACCTGGTTAAGGGGGCACGTGATGGCGAGGACGAAGACGACCGCGAGGCCGAGACCGATTGCTTGTTCAACCTTCTTCGAGACGGCTAGGAAAGAGCACATCCCCAAGAAGAAGGCCAAAGCCATGTTTTCAACGAAGATGGCCTTCGTTGCTAAGCTCAAGTAGTGCTCCAACGTGCAACTCCTCTTCAATCTGTTCGGGCTTCCAAGCACGCACCGCCCAGATGAAGCATCCGATCAGGAAGAAAGCGGCCGGTGCCAGAAGCATCAGGCCATTGGGGACGTACCAACCACCCTGGTTGACCGGGGTGAGAATGGTGATTCCAAAGAGCGACCCGGATCCGAGTAGCTCACGGAAGAAAGCGACCGCGAGCAGCACGATCGAGTAGCCGACGCCGTTGGCGAAGCCGTCGATGGCGGCGAGCTTCGGCGTGTTCTGCATGGCGAAGGCTTCGGCGCGGCCCATGACGATGCAGTTCGTGATGATGAGGCCGACGAAGACCGAGAGCTGCTGGGCGATGTCGTAGACGAAGGCCTTGAGCACCTGGTCGGTGATGATCACGAGGGAGGCGATGATCGTCAGCTGGACGATGATGCGGATGCTGCCGGGGATGTGGTTGCGCAGGACGGAGACGACGACATTCGAGAGCGTCGTCACAGCGATCACGGCCAGCGACATGACGAAGGCGGTTTCCATCTTCGTCGTCACGGCGAGCGCCGAACAAATTCCGAGCACCTGAAGGGCAATCGGGTTGTTGTTGAAGAGCGGGTCGATCAGCGCTTCGCGCGGGCTTACATCGGCCATGTCTCGTTCCTTCTTTCTTCCGTCATCACATTCGGAGCCACAGAAGGTCCTACGACCTCAGTGGATTGTTCGTTTCGGCTAGACGCCAGCGCTTGAGCGATAGCTGGTCAGGTAGGGACCGAAGCCGTTATCGCCGAGCCAGAAGCGCAGCAGGTTCGTCACGCCGCGGCTCGTAATCGTGGCGCCCGACAGTCCGTCGACCTGATAGGGATCCGCTTCGACCGAACCGGCCGTGCCCTTCTTGACGCTGATCGCGACGTTGCCGCGCTCGTTGAACGCGAGCCGTCCGGGCCAGAGTGCCTTCCAGCGCGGGTTGTCGACTTCACCGCCGAGACCAGGCGTTTCGCCGTGCTCGTAGAAGGTGATGCCGACGACCGTGCGTGCGTCGGGCTCGAGCGCGAGGAACCCGTAGAGCGTGCCCCAGAGTCCGTAGCCTTCGATCGGCAAGATCAGCGCCTTGAGTTCACCCTCTTCGACGACGTCGAAGACGAGAGCGTTATTCGGAAGGCGGCGGATCTTCGAAACGTTGTCCGGCGCCGGGAAGCTCATCGCTTCGTCGTTCGACGCCTTGCGCTGGTCGAAGCTGGCCGGGTCGACCTCGGGAGCGAGCTCGCCGGTTTTCAGGTCGATCGCCTTCGGGCGAATCGTCGACGCGTAGAGCGCGGAGATCTCTTCGTCCGAGAGGCCGTCTTCTGCGGTCATCAGACCGGAGACCGTGAGGACCTTCTTCTGCAGGTCGAGAAGCTTGTTCGCGTCCTGGCGATCCTTGAGGCCGACGGCGGAGCCGGCGACGAACAAGGAGGCGACGAGACAGATCCCGACGGCGAACCGAATGATGTAGCCAGTACTATGCTGCATAACGTGCTTCCCTTCGGCGGATATTGGCCTGCACGAAGAAGTGATCGATCAGTGGCGCGAACATGTTCATGAACAGGATCGCGAGCATCATGCCTTCCGGGTACGCCGGGTTCACCACGCGAATCAAGACGACGAGGATGCCGATCAAGAGGCCGTAGATGAGCTTGCCGCCGTTCGTAAAGGCCGAGGAGACCGGGTCGGTCGCCATGTAGACCATGCCGAAGGCCCAGCCGCCGAGCACTGCGTGCCAGTACCACGGAACGCTGAACATCGGGTTCGTCTCGGAACCGATCGTGTTCAGCAAGCCGGCCATTGCGACCGTACCCGCGAGCACACCGGCCATCGTTCGCCAGGAACCGATGCCGGTCCAGAGCAAGAGTGCCGCGCCGATCAAGCAGGCGAGGGTTGAAGTCTCACCCATTGAGCCGGGCACCCAGCCATAGAAGCTGTCGAGCCAGGAAGCGCCGTTCAGCGCGGCTTCACCGGAGACGGCCGCTTGCGCGAGCAGTGTCGCGCCCGTGAACCCGTCGACTGCGGAGAAGTCGGCTGCGATCCAGGCCGCGTCGCCACTCATGGCAGCGGGGTAGGCGAAGAAGAGGAACGCGCGCGCCGTGAGCGCCGGGTTCAGGAAGTTCATGCCGACGCCGCCGAAGATCTCCTTGGCGAAGATCGTGCCGAAGGCGGTTCCGAGCACGACCATCCATAGCGGAATCGTCGGGGGAAGGGTCAGCGGGATCAGCATGCCCGAGACGAGGAAGCCCTCGTTGATTTCGTGCTTGCGGAGCATGGCGGTGAGCGGTTCGACGATGCCGCCGGTCGCCATCGCGGCGCCCATGATCGGCAGGTACTGCCCGGCGCCGACGAGCACGTTGAGTGCGGGGTTCTTGAAGTCGTAGGTGAAGCCGAGGGCGTCGAAGAGCCAGGCCTGCCACGTATCGAGGGGCATCGCACCCTGGGCGATTGCGAGCTGTGCCTGATAGCCCGTGTTGTACATCGCCATCAGGATGCAGGGGATCAGCGCGAGCACGACCGTGATCATGAGGCGCTTGTTGTCGAGGCCATCCCGAACATGGGAGGCCGTGCGCGTCACTTCACCCGGCGTAAAGAGGCCGGTGAACTGCGCCTCCCAGATCGGGTAGAAGAATTCGAGCTTGCCACCCTTTTCGAAGTGGTGCTTAACGTTGAGATGGGCGTCCTTGAGGAACTGCATGGATCCTCAGCCCTCCTTCTCGATGATGGAGAGATTCTCTCGCAGCAGCGGGCCATAGTTGACCTTGCCGGGACAGACGTAAGTGCAGAGGGCGAGATCTTCCTCGTCGAGTTCAAGGACTCCGAGGCTCTCGGCGCGTTCAACATCACCGACGATCAGCGCTCTCAAAAGAAACGTGGGCATGATGTCCATCGGCATGACCTTCTCGTACTGCCCGATCGGGACCATCGCGCGCTGGCTGCCGTTGGT
>Ga0316208_1002756_pt1 | contig 13665 bp, 13 predicted proteins | sample 3monopyrite_MG_FD_204944 | JGI IMG/M metagenome (GOLD analysis project Ga0316208, IMG submission 204944) | Microbial mat bacterial communities from mineral coupon in-situ incubated in ocean water Damariscotta River, Maine, United States -... | ecosystem: Environmental > Aquatic > Marine >... | reverse complement strand
ATTTGTCATCTAATTTTTCATTATCTATATCAGTAAGTCTTGACGAAAAAGTTACAATTTTTCTCAAAGGCTCTTGTAAATCATGTGAGGCAACATAGGCAAAATTTTGCAAATCCTCGTTACTCTCTTCTAACTCCTTTGTATATAATTTTAATTTGATATTTGATTTCTTACTTTGTAAATCATAAGAATGAATTTCCGAAATCATATTAGAAAAACTTGCAAATAAATCACTAATTTCTCCAAACCCTTCTCTTTTAATTTTTATTTCATAATTTTTATCAACACCAACTTTTCTAATAATATTATTCAAATTTAAGATCGGTTTAGTAATTATTTTTTGAATTACTATTGATAAAATAAATGCCAAAAATAATGCAATTAGCATAGTAATAAAAATAGACCATAATAGCTCATTAATTTGGGATTCTAACTGGTCAGTATTTATTTGATAGTATAAGTACCCAGTATAAATTTCATCTTGAAAGATACTTTTTTTTAAATGTAGAATGTCACCAATAAACAAAAAATCATCTTCTATCAACTTAGGAATTATTTCTTTTTCAACATTTGGTTTAGTATAATCAGCAACAATTTTATCAAACTCATCTCGAACTTCTGCATAATTAATAGATGGAATGGTAATTAACTTTTTAATAACTGACTTAACTCCATCTTTATATGAAAATGTAAGATTTGGAGTTATATCTCGAGCAAATAAGTCGGAGATAATAATATGATTATCAACAAGTTGTTTTTTATATCTCTGGGTATTAGAATTGATAAGAAACATCAAACCAAAACCTAAGGACAATAAAAATGTAGTCATTACTAAAATAATAATTAAAGGTCCAGACCTCATTATTCTAAAAGAACTGATCAAAATATAATCAAGCGAATTGATAATAATCTGCTATTTACGTGGCAAATGAACACTAAACGTCGTTCCTATATTTTGTTCTGATTTTACTTCAAAGTAACCATCTATCAATTCTAATAACTCTTTACATATTACCAACCCCAAACCATGACCCAATTCATTTTTTGTACCAGGCAAAGAGTTTATCGATTCAACATTGAATAAATTATTTTTAACAACTTCCGACATTCCAGTGCCACGATCTATTATATTAATAATATATTTATCACTATATTTTTCAACCTCAACATCGACGTTTCCACCCTTATAAGAATATTTAATTGCATTATCTATCATATTCTTTAATATTATATTTAGTAATTTTATATCTGTTTTTAAAATATTTTGTTCACCATCAGCATTTAAAATCAAACTAATATCTTTTTTCATACTATAATTGGCAAATAAATTTAAAATATTTTTAACAAACATAGTTAAATCACATTCTTCTAATTCAATTTTTAACTGATTACTTTGCAACTTAGACCATACCAATAGGTTATCAAATATTTCAAATATATTCTTGGAGTTTATCTTCAAGTCTAATAAATATTCTTTAATTTCATCATCATTTAATCTGTCGTATTCATTATATAAATTATCAGATAAATTTCTAAACCCATCTAATGGAACAAGCATATCCTTACTAATAATATTAAATAACTTATTTTTCGATTCCAATTTATTATGCAAATGTTTAATATACTTCCCACGAATAAACGAACTTTTTATAGATTTAATAAGTAAATTATAAGAAAGTTTATCTTTTCCCAAATAGTCCTGTGCACCTTTTGATAATAATCTCGACGCTAATTTTTCTTCATTAGAATTTAAAAGAACAATTATGGGAATCTTTGGACAATGCAAACTAACCTTATCGAAGGCACTCTCACCCTTATATTCTAATATATCCAACCCCATTATAATAATATCAATGATATTTGATTTACGAAAATTTTCTATTTCAGATATTCCATTGGAACGATTAATGTTTATAGAATTATCAAGCTTGAAAAAATGTGATATAAATTCAAACTGTTTGAAATCTCGTTCAACAATCAATATATTTATTTTTTTTTCTATCATTTTTTAAAACAATTTTAAAATTAACTTGCTTATGCAATATACAAAAAAAAATATCATAATAAGTAACAATATTTATATTATAATATAACCCATATCGCAATATTATAATAAATCATAATTCCTGTTACATCTATTAGAGTCGCTATAAGAGGGCTTGAAATAACAGCTGGATCAAACTTTAATTTTGCAATAATCATCGGTAATAGACTCCCAATTATATTTGCCCATAATATTAAGACTACCATAGTAAGACTAACAATTATAGCAAGATCCATTACATCTTCTCCTTGATATAGTCCATGTAAATAAGTAATTATAGCAAATATTAATCCTAACACTGAACCTATAATTATCTCTTTTAGAAGAACTCTAAGCCAATCTTTTGTTCTAACTTCACCAATCGCCAAAGAACGGATTATTAAAGTTGATGTTTGAGTACCCGAATTCCCTGCCGTACCTAATAATAAAGGAATAAACGAAGCCAATGACACCAAAGCCAACGTTACCTCTTTATAGTTATCAATTGCACTTGCTGTCAAAAAATTTACTAATACCAATGCAAGTAACCATGGAAATCTTTTAACAATTAACTTCCATAAACTCGCTGTTATATAAGGCTGTTCAACCGGATTGACAGCTGCAAGTTTCTGAATATCTTCGGTCGCCTCTTCCTCTGATACTTCCAAAACATCATCAATAGTTACTATACCCAATAAAATACCATTAGAATCAAGAACTGGTAACGCAAACATATCATACTTTTCCATATATCTAACTGCCACTTCTTGGTCATCAAAGGCAGATACACTGATATAATTATAATCCATCAATTCACTAATGGGCTTATCTTCTTCTGATAAAATTAAATCTCTGAGTAAAATATCATCAACAAAATTGCCATTCTTATTCACCACATATACTCTATAAATTGTTTCCGATGCCTTACCATATTTACGAATATGGCTTATAGCCTCTTTTACATTATATGACTCTTTTAATTCTACAAAATCAGGGGTCATAAGTCGACCACAGGAATCCGTAGGATAACCTAAAAGCCAAGATGCCTCTTTCAAATCCTCTGCGTTCAACATATTTAATAAATACTTTGTAGCTTTTGCTGGCATTTCCTCTAATACAGACGTTCTGTCATCTGGAGACAAGTCCGCTAACAAAATCTTAGTTTCTTTGTCAGTTAATACTTCAAGTAAATACTCACGCTGGTATATATCCATTTCAGCAAATACGTCCGCAGCAACATCTCTATTGAGGACCCTATACAACAGCACCTTTTCTTTATCATTTAATTCCTCCAATAAATCTACTATTTCTGCTGCTGGCCATGAAGATATTCCTTCTTTTAGTGTCGACCAATCTTTCGACTCAAGCAATTGAGTAATTTCTGGTAATAAAAGTTCCTTAAGCATAATTATTTCTATAAAATAATAAATTCAAATCAACACAAAAATAGACTATTTAATTTCTGAAACCTATTAAAAAATACAAAGAATCGATGCTTTAATAATTGGCTTGGTTTTTTCTATAGACACTATTATTAATTAAAAATTATTTTTAAAGGATTATAATATGTCTATTAATATTAAAGAATTTTTAGAAGATGTAAAGTTAAAAAACCAGGGCGAGACAGAATTTTTACAAACTGTTAGTGAAGTAATGACTTCTATTGTCCCAATCGTGAATAAGCACTTCCCCAAAATGGCAAATGCCAAAATTTTAGAACGAATCGTCGAACCCGAAAGACAAATTATGTTTCGTGTTCCATGGGTAGATGATAAAGGAAATGTCCAAGTCAATCGTGGATTTCGTGTAGAATTTAACAGTGCAATAGGACCATACAAGGGCGGTCTTAGATTTCACCCCTCTGTAAACTTAGGAATTTTAAAATTTCTTGGTTTTGAACAAATATTCAAAAATAGTCTTACAACTCTTCCGATGGGAGGAGGAAAAGGAGGCTCAGACTTCAATCCTAAAGGAAAGTCCAACAATGAAATAATGACATTTTGCCAATCATTTATGTCCGAACTATTTAGACATATAGGTCCAAATACTGATGTGCCTGCTGGTGATATAGGAGTAGGTGGACGTGAGATAGGATACTTGTTCGGGCAATATAAAAGACTAAAAAATGCCTTTGAAGGGATATTAACTGGTAAAGGTCCAAGTTGGGGAGGTTCTCTAATTCGACCAGAAGCGACAGGCTACGGTGTAGTTTACTTTACCAATTATATGCTTAAAACTCATAATGATAATATTGAGAATAAAACAGTTGCCATATCAGGCTCTGGAAATGTTGCACAATACGCAGCAGAAAAAGTAAACCACTTTGGAGGAAAAGTAATTTCTATGTCCGACTCTTCTGGTTTTGTTTATGATAAAGAAGGAATTTCTGGTGAAAAATGGGAATTTATAGTTAATCTAAAAAATGTAAAAAGAGGAAGAATTAAAGAATATGCAGATAAATTTGGCATTGAATACCACGAAGGTAAAGGCGTATGGAATCTCAAATGTGATATAGCAATGCCATGTGCAACACAAAACGAATTATTGATTGAAGATGCAAAAGCCTTAGTAGCAAATGGTTGCAAATATGTAACCGAAGGAGCTAATATGCCTTCAAGCAATGAAGCAGTAGAATACTTCATCCATAATAAAATATTATTTGCTCCTGCGAAAGCAGCTAATGCAGGCGGAGTAGCTGTTTCTGGGCTTGAGATGAGTCAAAATTCTCAAAGATTATCCTGGACATCAGGACAAGTTGATGAAAAGCTTCAAGCTATTATGAAAAATATTCACGATACTTGCTACGACGCTGCAAAAAGATACAGTTCAAATAGTAATTATGCTGATGGAGCAAACATAGCTGGATTTTTGAAAGTTGCAGATGCTATGATGGATCAAGGGGTAGTGTAAAATTGCTAAAACATAAGAATATAATAAAGTACAAAAAGCATCATTTATTGATGCTTTTTTTGATTGTATGTTAAATCTTAAAAAGAATCATTAAATTTATTCATAGTTATTTCAAATCTATTTTTATCTTCCTCGTTAATAAAGTCAAGAGTATCTCTATCAAATGTACGATTAAAACTTGGTAAATTAAAAGTAGATATTAATTCGCCTTTACCAAACCCAACCAATTTTGATAAAAATTCTGTACTTTTTCCTGCTCCGCCTCTCCCTGTCGATGTTCCAAGTATCAATACTTTTTTACTATCTAAGTACGTCATATCAATCCTCGATAACCAATCAAGTAAGTTTTTCAAAGCAACTGTAATAGTACTATTATTTTCAGGACTTGCAAAAATAACTCCATCTGCACTTTTAATTTTATCCAAAATTTCTTTAAGCTCATTAGGATAACCCGCCAATTCCAAATCAACTGAAAAAATTGGTAAATTAACATCTTTTAACCACAATGATTCAAATTCCATATTATCAGATCTATTTTTTAGAAAATTAGATGAACAATCTGATAATAATTTATTAATCGAAGTCTTAGATGGAGAGCCAATAATAGTTAAGATTTTTTTCATAAGATTAAAATTTCTGTTTTCATAAATTAATTAATTGTTGCAACGAATAAAATATTAAAATATTTTAAATTTATGGAATCAACTCCAAATATTTAACATTCGAAGCATAGAATTATGAAAGAAGCAACCAAATTGTAAGGTATAGTAATAAAAAAAAACTCTTCAAAAAGATGAAGAGTTTTTATTGTGTCGGGGTAGCAGGATTCGAACATGCGACCTTCTGGTCCCAAACCAGACGCGCTAACCGGACTGCGCCATACCCCGTTCAAATATAGAATACAAATTTATGAAAATTAATTTCTATATACAAGAAAAAAATTATTTATTAATTTTTCTTGAGTGTAATCTCTTATCCCTACGTCTTTTTGCTAGCTCTCGTAAGTCCACTGTCTTATCAGCCTCATCAACAATTTCAGCACCAATGATAGTTTCCAACACATCTTCCATAGTCAGTATTCCAGTAAAACCACCATACTCATCTAATACTATGCATATATGTTGTTTCTTCTCTAAAAATGTTTCAAGTGCAATATCTAATTTACTGTTTTCTGTAATTCTAAATACTTCCTTAGTGATTTCACTTAATGCAAGTTCGCCCTTATTCTTAATTTTATTGATATACACATCACGTGATAAAACATATCCTATTATCTCATCATCAATATTTTCCCCCTTCCAAACAGGAAACCGAGAATATTCTTCCAATTCTGGAATACTAGATACTTGTTCTATATTTTTTTCAGAATTACAAGAAAAAACTACAGTACGAGGAGTCATTACATCAGATACCAATACATTGCTATATTTCATTATCCCCGTTAATATTCTATATTCATCTTCGTCTAATGAACCCTCCACCATTGCTGTTTCTACCATTGCCGATATTTCTTCCCTCGAATCATCAGTATTTTGATCTCCGCCAAACAAGTCGGTTAATTTAACTCTTATATAAATCAAAGGCGAAACGAGTCTAATTATAATTTTAGTTAATCCAGCAAATCTTAGTGCAAAATCATCTGCATAGCGAACACCTATCGAATATAATAAAACACGTAAACTTAAGATAATTGCCAGTAGGACTAATATTGACAATAAGGAATACCCATGGTTGTCTTCGTAATAAAATTTCGAACCTGCCAAAAATGAAGCCAAAGAGTACAAAGTGAATTCAAACACAAACATACTATTCAGTGATTCTTCATACTTATTTCGCAATTCATTAAGATAAACAGCTAATTTATCATCTGTTTTTAATAGTTCATTTAATTTATGCTGTGATAAATATGAAAATATTGCGATTAAAAATGCAGTAAATGTACCTGCTAAAACTAACAAAATAATAAAGACAACGACTATGCCCATAATTTATAATTTACTCTTTAAATTGTAATACATATATTTATTAAATCAATAATTTTTTGATAGTACTTTTATTTTCCCTGGACTCAAATCCCCTATGGGCGTATCTATGGTTGGATTAATAAATAATTCCATTTTTCTATTTGACCTATTCATACCGCCTAAGGATAAAACGAGCTTAACGACTTCTTCATAAGTCTTGTCTGCAAAAAATTTAAGCAAATCAATCCTTGCTTCAATAGGAATAGTTATGCTTTCGCCACCTGCTGGAACAATTAATTCATCCTCTATCTTACCTTTGATAGTTTCTCTACCATCAAGCATAAACAAATAACTTAATTCAGTTATTTTTGCCCTTGTATTTAATTTCTTGCCTCTTACTGTATTCGGATTTACAGCGACCACATTTACTCTAAAAGAAAATATAAGATTTTTATTGTTAAATAATTTAATGAGTTTTAACCCATCAACAATACTGAAATCTTTTGTAGAACTAATATTATCTAATTTAATCCCAGAAACTGCAAAATTTTCATAATTTTGTATATTAAACTTAAGTTCTTTCAAGCCAATTAAAGACCGAGTAATATCTGATACTTGACTACAAGAAGAAATAATAATAATGGATATTAAAAAAAAATATTTTTGCATAAAATAAAATAGCCACACATTTCTGTGTGGCATAAAAATTATGATAATTTAATATTATCTAAATGTATATAACTAATCCTATAATTACTCGAGTCATTCATCTTAGGTTAATTCATTATTCTCTAATAATGTATCCACGCTTGTACCATATCCTGATTCCGTAACTACAGTATTAAGGACTTCTACTAATTTATTTGCTCTGTTTGTTTGAATAGATAAAGTAGATAGCAATTTAACTTTAGAAACCAATAACTTTTCTTCAATTGGCTTACTCAGAAAATCATCTGCTCCAGCATCTATTGACTTTAATTGATTAGCAACATCATTTAATGCGGTTACTATAACAACGGGAATATGTTTTGTATGTTCTTGCGATTTTAATTTTGCCACGGTTTCATAACCATCCATTCGTGGCATCATAACATCTAAAACTATGGCGTCAGGAAGACCTTGCTCTACTTTTTCTAAGCAGTCTATTCCATCGTAAGCTTCTTTTGCGTCATACCCATTTGCTTCTAAATATCTTCTCAACAACTTCGTTGTGATTTTATTATCATCTACTACCAGTATAAATGGCTTTTTCATCTAGGCCTCAAAAATTTATTATATTTAAATTACCACATATTATAATTAATAAAACATCAAACTACAAATCGTTTCTTTTATTTATTAATTATACTGAATATTTATCTTATTTCCTTTATACAACTTAATACTTTTCCGACAATTATCAAATCTTTTTTTTCAATTTCTACATCTTCAAAATTAATATTGTGAGATTTTAAAATAATTGTATTAAAATTCCCTGTCTTATACGTTTTAACATATAATTTGTTTCCAATTTTAAACACACCTACTTGACCTTCTTCTAACTTTCTTTTTCTATCCACAATTAATTTGTCGCCACTATTAATGCCTTTGCCTTGCATAGAATTCCCCTCAACTATACAAAAAAGGAACTTCTCATGTTTATTTATATCTAAAAACTCAGGCAGAGAGATTTTTGCTAATTTAATACTGGAAGGTTCTATATCTTCTGAAAACTCCTCCTTGGCCTCATCTATAAATGTTTTAATTATTTTTAATTTCCAGGACTGCGAATCTTTCAACTCCAATTTGTTTTTTAGAATCTGTATGTCCTCATCTGCAATGCTGTGTAAAAATTTTCTATATTCATTTTCTGGAGTCATAATCAATCTTTCCTGCTACTGCTTTGAATGTTTTATTTTTATTATTATCTAATATATCTTCAATTGTATTTACATTACCATCGCTTATTGTAATATCTTTATTATTTTTTATCCCTTTTTTCTTTGAAGTTACTATTTTTTTACTTGGTTTAGAACCCAAAAGCTCCTTTTGTTCTGATTTGAAATTCGGAGTTCTCGATAGAATTAATTTATATAATCGTTGTCCTTCCTCATTTTCAGCAAAAAATTTACCATCTCCTGTAATTATAAAGTTAGGGTTAATCCCCCTATTATATAAATTATACAACAAACGAATTGGAATACTTGCCCTACCCAATTCATAATTACGTATTCTGTCACCAGTTTCATTTACTAAATATGCAAACTGCTCGGCTGACAATTTTGAGCCTTCATTCATAATTTCTCGAATATGCCGTAGCCTAAGCCCTACTTGCTTTTGATACTCATCCATACATATTTTTCTAATTATTTAAAAATTATTTTCTTGGAAATATGTAAATTCTACATATATTTGCAGTAAAATATACACGCAAATAATATATTTTATAATACAAATATAAGTAATTTATAACTGTTAAACAAACTTAAAGGCGATATTATGCAAAACGAGATAAAAATAAAGCTAAATACAATAGATCCTATCTATAAAGATCTTAGCTACGAGAAAATACCAATTGAGATACGGTTAGCTTACATAAAACTACTATTTATAAATTTTATCCACAAAATTAATAAACATGACATAGTTGATAAGTTTTATCTTGACGATATAAATTTCTTATTATCAGACTATTTAGACAATAGTTCACTGCACCAATCAGAAGACTTCTTGTCTGACCAAGACGATGATTACATAAACTATAATAATCTATAATGTTTAATAAAAAAAATTAGGAGTCCATTATGAATAATGATATTTTCTCTGAAATCAAAACAGAAGACCTCACCGAAGAGCTTTGCCTAATCGAAGAAGTTTGTGGAATAGTAGCAGTACAATCATTAATGAAGCACTATTCAGGTATGAGTTTTTACATACCCAAAATTAGTCGATTAGATAGATTTATACAAAAATATATCAAAGAAAACTCATCAAAAACCTTCAAACAAATTGCAAATGAGTTGTCAGTTTCTGAACAATTTATTAGAAATAGCTACAATAAAAATAGAAATAATAATAAAAAAAGTACAAAAAATATTAATAACTTGTAACCTTTTTCTGTTTGATGGTTCTCTATAATAAAGGGAAAGTACAAAAAATATTTTTAAATTATTTTCAAAATTAAATAGACAATTGAGATATAAATATCTTCAAAACAATTTAGAAAATAGTCGGCATTTGGCTATGAGTGTCGGCTTTTTTTTAGAAGATATTAAGAATATCAAGTATATCAAGATAAAATTAAGAAATAATTAATCGCCATCAGTATCATGTTTATTATATTTAGATTCGTGATTATGAGGAGTCTTATTTTCTTCGTTTTTATTATGCTCTTTAATTCCAAGTCCATTGAGCCATTTTTTAAGAATTTGAATATGTTCACTTGAAATTTTTGCTTCAGAGTGAAGCAAAGTATAATATGGTAGTGGCATATCACCCTCTTCTACTTCTTCGATAAGTTCTTCTAATGTATGATTTTTATCTTTTTCTGAGTATTTTTTCCACTCCGAAAAGTTGAATTTACTTCTTCCTTCATTTACATCATAAGAAACAAGCCATGAAAAAGGAGCTATTTTAGAATAGGTAGGCCAAATAGTTTCATTGCTATGACAATCAAAACAAGAACGTTTTAGAATAGCCTCCACATCGGTAGGAAGTTCAATCTTTAGATCTGCTATTACAGGAGGATTAGTTTTTTCAACTGGAATAAACTGCATAATAACAAATATAATTACCAGAGCGATTAATAATTTAGACTTCATATTATTTTAGATAGTGTTGTTTTATTAATTTTTATTATTACAAATATAATAAATATTTCCTGTTATTTGTTGATTATGTTTATATTTGAATAATTATTTCGCATTAATACTAAATTAATATATTATGGCAAAAAAAGTATCAGTACTTAAAAAAACTGAAATCAATAAAAAACCATTAGTCCCAGAAAAATATCAGGATATAATTTCAATATTATTTATCGTATTTTCTGTTTATATTTTTTTCTGGAGTGCAATTTCTGGAGGCGGATTTGGGGCTTCAGATACACTTGCTTCATTAAGTTTTGAGACTTATTTGAAAAATGCTGCTGAAAGCGGCGAATTTCCGCAGTGGATACCTAATATTTTTGGTGGTATGCCTGCTTATTCCTCTATGTTGATAACTGGGGAAAGGTCTTGGGATATGCTTCCTCTTTTAGTATTTGGGTTTGCTGGATTTATCGGTGATTTATTAGGTTCTGATATTGGCAGAGTAGTTTTTTATTATGGTATTTATGGAATAGGCGTATATTTATTTATGCGTTCGAAGAATAAAGTAGCTTTTATCAGTTTATTTACAGCATTAGCGGCTGTATATTCTACCTCTGTAATTATTTGGCCTATGATTGGTCATAATACTAAGCCTGTGGTGTTGGCATTTTTACCTTTTGTGTTTTTGTTTGTTGAGAAAATTAGAGAAAGATTTTCTTTAACTTATACTGTGCTTTTAGCATTCACTTTGCACTTGATGCTAGAAGGTGCTCACGTTCAGATGATATTCTATTCTGCCTGTGCTTTGGGGATTTATTTAGTATTTGAATTTTCGAGTAGGCTTATTAAAAAAGAAAATCCTAAAGGTGTATTGGTTGCCACAGGGATTTTAATTGTTGCAGCTGGGCTTGCATTTCTGATGTCCTCGGATAGGTATTTGGCAGCCGATGATTATACTCCATATTCAACAAGAGGGTCAGCACCTATAATGCAGTCTGATGTTGATAAGGTTAAGTCATCAGATGGCGGAAATACTTATGAGTATGCTACTATGTGGTCTTTTGTTCCCCAAGATATGAAAACATTTATTGTTCCAAATTTTTATGGTTTTGGTAAGTTAGAATATAATCCCAGTGATTATGATCACAAAATACTGCCTCAAGCTTTACGTAATAAAACAATGAAATTGCCTACTTACTGGAGTGACAAAACTTCGGAAGATGCTCCTGCTTATATGGGCATATTGGTATTTTTGTTAGCGATAGTTGGATTTATATATTACAGAAAAGATGTATTTGTTATGTTTCTAGGTGCTTTATCTCTTTTTGCACTAATATTATCATTTGGCAATACAATACCATTTTTATACGATTTGTTTTTTAATTTTGTGCCATTTTTTAATAAGTTCAGGGCACCGAGTATGGTGTTGATTCTACTCCAATTTGCGTTCCCAATACTTGCAGGTTATGGCTTATCTGCTATATTAGATTGGAGAAAAAACCGCTCTGTTGTTCCAAATAAATTACTTTACTTTTATGTTGGTGGTTCTGTTTTTGTATTGTTATCAGCTTTAATATATACTCTATTATTCAGTGAGTCTTATATGTTGGAATTACAATCTTCTGATGGTTTTAAAAAGATTCTTTATATGTTTGGCGGTTTGCCTCAGCAATATATGGGTACTTTTAGTTCTGAATTTGCTGACTTTATATATTCAAAGATGATAAGCGATTGGTTTAGAGTTGGTTTTATTGCTTTATTATCAGCTGGATTAGTTTGGTTTTTTGTTAAAGAAAAAATAAGGAAAGACATTTTCTTGTTTGGATTTATTATTTTGCTTTTAGTTGATTTGATGCCAGTTGGAAGACGTGCCTATGAAGCAAAGGAAAAGGACAATACTAAACAAACATTTATAGCTTATGATTGGATTAAATTTTTGCAGAAAGACAATGAAAAATTTAGAATATATGATGAGGGTTTATTTCAATCTCCTAATGAAGCGGCATATTTTGGACTGGAAAGTGTAAATGGTTATCATTCGGCTAAGATGAGAATATATCAAGATTTGTTAGATGTTGGCTCACGTGGTTCTACTTCAAATATGAATAATGCTTTTTTATGGAACTTATTGAATGTTAAATATGTTATTATGGGTAGGGAAGTAGATGGTTTGGAACTTGCCTTTAAGTCGGCAAATACACCTGTACATATATATTTTAATCCGAGTTATCTAAAAAGAGCTTATTTCACAAATAGATATGAAGTAGAAGATGCTGAGTCAATTGTATCTAAATATTCAAGTGGTAGGGTAGTTTTTAATCCTAAAGATGTAGCATTTTTGGAGGAAAAATTAGATAAAGAGATTACTCCAATTGATTCGACAAATGTTGTAGAAATTTTGGAATATAAAAACGAATATATTAAATTGAGAGGCAAGGCAAATGGTGACAATTTATTAGTATTGAGCGAAATTTATTATCCGAATGGCTGGAAGGCATATATAGATGGTGTGGAAACAAAAATTTATAAAACAAATTTTGCATTTAGGTCAATAGTCGTGCCTAAAGGTGAGCATGAAATTGAGTTTAAATTTACTGTTGAACAGTTTGAATTTGGTCGGTTAGCGAGTATATTAACAAATATTATTTTAATATTAGCATTAATAGTAGGAATTTTAATAGATTATAGAAAAGGTAGGGAGATAGAAATTATAAATGGATAAAAATGAATTAATAGTTAGAACAGAAGACTGTATTGATGATAGTAATATCTTAGAATTAGATGATAGTTTAATTCAATATTTTGATAAAGAATTAGCATCAGAGGTAGTAAATAAGTTCTCACATAAAGTAATACTCATGGTTCTACCAGAATCAGAAGTATTATTTTTTGAATGGCTAAAAAAAAATGATAGAGAAGTATGGAATGATTTATGGGAAACAGATGATATAAGTGAGAGGAAGTATTTGGTTTCGCTCTC